>Ga0097691_1000017_pt1 | contig 150604 bp, 131 predicted proteins | sample NGESurdeep072012_8_FD_72858 | JGI IMG/M metagenome (GOLD analysis project Ga0097691, IMG submission 72858) | Arctic peat soil microbial communities from Barrow, Alaska - NGEE Surface sample 210-1 deep-072012 | ecosystem: Environmental > Terrestrial > Soil > Wetlands > Peat ... | reverse complement strand
GCGATTTCCCCATGGTACCTACCCAGGGCCGCTGTGCTCTGGTGTCCCTCACCAAACACCACCACCGCCAACTCCTCAGCGCCGACCACTTTCACCACGGGCTGCTAGGGAAACCTTAGTAGAGGCTGTCCTTCCGATGCTCGCGGTGAGAAAAAATTCCCGCCTTATCTGCCTCACATCCGCCTCGTGGGCTCAAGGGTGGGCATATGACATTTTCCGCAACACGGCCGATACGACTTGGCATCGCGAGCGGGTAACCGCCTATGAGTGCCCCCGGCAGGACCGGGCTTGGTTAGACGATATGAAAAATGAGATGGGCGAGAGCGCCTTCAACAGAGAATTTCTGGCCCTCTTCCAAGATCCTGCGGAGAGTCTTTTCGGCGCGGCAGTCTTAGAGGCTGCAATTGACCCTAACATCCGAGTAATTCGCTTCTAAGGAGTGCGCAGTGATGGAAAATCCAGCAGACTTTGGCATACCAAGTGGCGCGAACGACGGTTGGGGACCTAACGCGATGCTCACCGTAGGATATGCTATCCAGCCTGAAAGGCGCCGCATGGCGATCGGCCTTGACTTAGGGACCCTGCAAGACTCGACCGTGATGGTATGTATGGAGTCAGTGGAATCCCCAGAGGTGGACTGCGACGGCAAGCCGGTTGTAGGACCGGACCTTGTACAGAAACTTTCGCGGCCCATTTATCAGATCAGATTGATCAAGCGTTTGCCCCTCGGGCTAAGCTACCCGATGATTGCTGCGCAGGTGGCGCTCGTTATGTCAAACCCTGAGTGCAGGAATGCGCAGCTTGTCCTTGATAGGACTTGCGTAGGTGTGCCAACGCAGGATATTTTCGAGAGCGCGGGCCTTTCGCCGATAGGCATCACGAGCACGGGTAGCACCCAAGAGGGAAAGTTAGACCACGGCGGTGTCAACTATTCTGTCGGAAAATTGGCGTTGGTTTCGCGCCTTCAGGCAGAGCTACAGTGTGGGCGACTTAAGTTTCCGCCAGTCAGTGAGTTGCCGGAGATAAAAATCTTCCGTGACGAGTTGCGCAACTTCAGTGTCCGCGTGTCCGATACCGGGCACGCGTCATTCGGAGCTGCGGGCTCAGGCCATGATGACAGCGTGAGTGCCGCATGTCTGGCCCTGTGGTGGCTGGCACCTCGCACTGGCAATGATTGGCAAGCCGAGACCATCGACTTTTAAGGAGTGTTAGTCATGGCCGTTGAAGTAGTTGAGGTGTGTGCGATTTGTGGCGAATCGCTTGAGTCGGTTGAAGGCGAATCGGTGAAGGTTGTGTGCCTCGCGCTCGCGACAAACCTTGCCCCGCGCGTGCTCAGCCATGTCGGTTGTAACCATTTGCAAGTTACGCGGCGGGCCCGCGACGGCGCCTAGGCCAATGAGTAAGGTGGCGTTTGCCACATGGACGAAACGACCTATCAGGGAGGAGGCACAATGTTGAAACCAACAACCCCGTTCGGCGCCGATCTGCGAAAACGGAGAAAGCAACTCGGGCTCTCGCAGGAAAAGCTCGCGAGCCTAATCGGAATCACCGGACATTCGTATTCGAGGTGGGAATCGGGAAAACTCGGTTGTAGGCATAAACGGCCGATTTTGCTTTTCCTAGAGGTCCTCGCGGCGCGGCAGGCCGCCAACGCCCCGGTTGATGGCGCCGCCCCCGCCGAGGTATAGTTGGGGTATGGAAAAAGAAACACTAAGTGAACTGAAGGGGCTGCCAATCGTCGCGGGAAAGCCTTACGATGAAGATGACGATTGGTGCGACTCGATCCTGAAAGGCATCGAGAAAGGAATCGCGCAGCGCAAGGCCAGAGAGGCCGAAGCGGAAAAGCAGCCGAAGCGACGCGCCTTGCCGCCGGGATTCCGGGAGGTTGGCAAACCCGGCGAGGCGTGGATCATTCCGGGCGGCTCGAAGCCGTAGCCTAAGGGCGGAGTCTTGTCGCGATGGTAACTGGCTACACGGCGTTCTTTGACGTAAGCCGAGGCCGCGACCCGATTTACACAATGGCTGGCTACATTGGGCGAGTAGAAAAGTGGGAAACCTTTAGAACCAAGTGGAAACCGCTTCTTGATTCAGAGGGGCTCAAAATTTTCAACGCGGCAAATTTGGAGTCGCAAGTAGGCGAATATTATGGGTGGTCAAACCGAAGGAAAATAAGTTTTCAACAACGAGCATTTAAAATCATCACCGACGCTCGCGAGATTGCCATCGGGCATAGCATCTCTATCAAAGATTTTGAGGCTCTTAAGTTCCGATGGATAAAAGAGCCTCACGCAGAAACCAAATCGCATTATTATCATTGTGGTGTTTCGCTCCTGCGGAATGTCAGATGGTGGATCGAAAGAAACCACATTGATGAACCCATCGAATATATTTTTGAGCACGGGGATGAAGGGCGGGGCGACATTCTTAAGTTGCTGGATGAGATAAATGCCGACCCTGCGCAACAGGAATTGTATCGAATGCACGGTTATTCCAAGAAGTTTAAGAAAGACGTGATTCAACTACAGGCGGCAGGTACTTGGGCCTATGAATCGTACAAGCATTGGGCAAACCCCCTGCCGGATCGAGAAAAGATTAGAACACGCGATTCCTTCAAGCCCTTGTTCCGGCAAGGCATTGACAATGTATTCAACACCTTCGACGATAGGGCCGCATTCGACGCCATGATAAAGCAATATGTTTCCTTAGGTGGCTTAGCGATTAAAGGCGGGAATATTCTGAGGCCTGACAATGAGTAGCTGGACTTTTTATTTTACGGCATTGCCGTTGGGAACCGCGGTGACCATGCTTGCCTTTGCGGTGACGAGGGCGGTCACTCACGATCAGGCGGCCATTTTCGGAGTCACGTGCGCGGTAGCAATGACCGTTGGATATACGATTGGACGGCTGGAGAATTAAAAATGAAGATTGTGATTGACCGCGACGTGAGCAAGGTGGGGCGCTTTATGATGGACAACGTGAAGCCGCAACACTGGCTCCGCGTTGCGCGAGCATTGCTGACTATCGGGGAAAATTAAGGGCAACTGGGAAGATCGCGTCCGGCCAGCAGCCATTTTGCGCACGAGGGCCCCGCCCCTGCCTGTGTTGGATAGCCGGATTTGTCGGCGTTTCCGAGCGCCCACTTCGAGCGTACAATCCATCGCAGCAAACGGACTTGCCCGACGATACTGCCGAGACGTTTTATCGACCCTGATCCGATGCTCGTGAATAGTCCATTCTTCTCTGCTTTGGCTGCTGCCTTAGTCGGCGGCCTGCTGACGTTGCTCGCGACGTGGTGGACACTTTCGACTGGATTCAAGAATCAGCGCAGGATTGTGGAAGACGAGCAGCGCGAGCGACAACGGGGTGCTGGTTGGGCTCTCATTGCAGAAATGAGCGACAACTTAGCTAGACTAAATATACTTTCTCAGTTGGCACATTCCAAAGCGCCCGTGGCTCACATGCTTCGCAATCTGAAGCTCCATCGACACACTTTCGATGCGCAGTTACCGTTACTGGCTTTGCGGCTCCGCACGGACGAGCTACACTCAGTCACGGCTGCGTATTCTGGTGTAGGCATTCTATTCGCCATTCTCGAAGGCAAGTGGGAGCATCTTCCGTACGGAGAAAGATCCTCGGAGCTTGATGTTTTCGATGAGGCGAAAAGCGACTTCGAGAAAGCCATGCGAACTATCGCCAAAACTCTATTGACCGACGAGGAACGGAAGGCGGCTGAACTCGAATGAACCCCCGTCACGCCGCCGCGCTCGCGCTTGTGGGCTGGTATCTGATGGAGCCACCCTTCGGCAAATATGGGCCAAACGAAATGGCCCCCCTAAGCCAATGGGCCCATCCCTATACTTTCGATTCTGCTCGCGATTGTGAGTCCGCCCTTGCGGCAGCCCATGTCGGCGAAGCGTCGGGTATGGCAGCCATCGAAGTTGAATATGGTTTGCAAGACACAAAAATGCCCTTACTTACCATTGACTGGAAATGCGTCGCGACCGACGATCCGCGCCTCAAACCAAAATAAGACACTCGCGCTTTGAAATTCAGCCACTCAGCCCCGAATTAAGACAGCACCCCAGAGCCGCGCGTCGCTAGGCCGCAAGCCGTCTAGCTAGAACAGCCCGGCCTGTTTGGCTCGCTTCGGGAGCGGTTTGCACCGCGCGAGCGCCCTGTCGAGCGCCCGATCCCACTCACGCTCACGCGCTGCGGCTGCCTTGGCGGCCAGCTTGGCTGCGGCGATTTCTGCCTTGTTGTCGATGAAGCAAACTTGACGATGCGCAGAAACTTCAATTTCCAATGCCGCGAGCCGACGAAGTGTCAGGGGCTTCAACTTCACGCCGGGATTGTGGTCATGCAGTTTCAAACACTGGACGGAAATTCCGCTCACCTCGGCGAAAAGTTTGCGCGTCATTTTTTTACCGGCGTACCACCCTCGGTAACTTTTTGTTTTTAAATCATACCGGCGAAATCGATCGAGACTCATCGGCAGGGTGGGCGTCGGCTGCATGCGGACATTTTACCGGACATGGCTGACCTGCGCTTTTTGGCGGCCGCGCCCTATTTACCCCGGTGACCGAGACTTGCGCGAAATAAAGCTTTGCAGCCTCGCTTGCGGAACCGGTCAACGCGTTTGATACTTTACGACATGGACGATCTGGGTTTTTTTCGGGACAGGGAAAGACGGGGGTCGGGCGGCCTGCCATAGCTGCTCGGCCCAACACGGGGGCGGTTCGGTGGGTTGCTCTCTTCTTGTTACCCGGCTGGACCGTCCCTAAACAAACGGCGATGAAAAATAATAAGCGCGCGCTGGTCCCCAAAATCACGGAAGCCGACATGGCGGCGGTTAAGAGCTTCCATCGGCACGATGGTACTATAACGCTTCACGACGGCAGCAACGGGATGCGGGTTCTCAGGACCCGCGACGCGATGGAGACGCCGCGCAGTATGCTTTCAGACTATCTCGACAATCCATTGCCGGTCGAAAATCTTTTTTTCCCGATCAACGGGCGGCGCGACGGGCGACCCACTAGCGCGAACGTCAACCGCCTCAATTCAGTCTTTGCCGATATCGACTACACCCACCACCGCGCGCCAGACGCTGACCTGATCGGGCGCCAGATTGCCTGCTTCGGGATGCTGGTTGCCGAGCACGTATTCCCGCAGCCCACCTACATCGTGCGGAGCGGGCAGGGGTTTTGGCTGCACTACCTCTTGCGTGAGCCAGACTCCGATCGCTCGGTTGTGCGCTGCCCGGAGACGACCGAGCAATGGAGGGAGGCGGGGCGCGCCCTCCGCGAACGTCTCGCGGACAGGGGGTTTCCGGCCGACCCCAGCGCGAAAAACCTGACGCAGTTTTGCCGCGTGCCAAACTCGATCAATACCGAGTCGGGCTCGCGGGTCGTCTACACCGCGAACTACGGCATCGACGGCCAGCCGCTTCTGAACACCCTTGCCGGAGTGCTGGCAGCGCTCGGTGTTACGGCGATGCCGCGCCCACTTGCGCCATCGTCGGTTGCGGCCCGGTCGAAGCCGCGTTCGGGTGTCCGCGTGCCGAATCGCGGAGCCGGACTGACCAACCTTATCGCCCGGCGCGAGCGCGACTTCGATCGCGTCGTAGCCCTACGCGGTGGCGCGGTGAGGAGGGGCGCTCGCAACAACTTCGCGCGCGCTCTTAGCTCGCTCCTGTCCGGCGATCCCGCGCGGGCCGAAAAAGTCAGGAGGTTCTGCAAAGAGAAGTGTCGCCCGGCGCTGCCCAACTACGAGATCAGGTATCTGCTCAAAAACCGGTACAAGCTCACGGATCGCGGGATTGCCGATCTTTGGCATCTCACGCCCGGCGAAAACAGCCAGCTTGAGGCCGACTACTACGCCGTGCGAGGCCATCGCCCCCGGTTTGCAAATCAGCGTTCGATCGGGAAAACCCGGCGCGAGCTAATTCAGGACGAATACGGCGCGAGGGGGGCGGTGCGGGTCGTGCAGCGCGCCCTCGCGGACGAGCAGGGCATCGTCGCGTCCCTCGACACCGTAGGCAGGGAGATGAAACATAACGTCCCCCCTGCCCGTGGGTAGCATTCCCCCTATATGCAAGATCGTACAAAAAGGGCAACGGGCGGTCGGCCCGGCGAGAAATAGGCCTATACGTTGCGAGACGTATAGTAAGGGAGAAATAGAATGAGCGAATACGACGAGGCGGTTCGGCGCGGCAGCCTGCTCGAAATGGCAGAGCTTTCGGAGTCCAGCTTGGTGGAAATCTACGGGGAGCTAACGCGCAGGGACGCCATTGTTGCGGCGGCGGGCGATTCTAAGGGCTTGCCGGGGCAGGATGGGGACGGCGACTCGGCCTTGTTGACTGCGGGCGCCGTGGCGGCGCAGCTGGGGATTCCCAAAGCGGCGGTTTACGAGGCGGCGAGGAGAAAGGAAATCGGCTCCGTGCGGGCCAGCGCAAAGAGCCGATCTGGGAGGGCGGTCAGGTTTACTCGGGCTCAGGTCGAGGCGTTCAAGGCGGCGCGTTCGGTCGCAGCCAAGGGCTGATCGTCAAGCAGGCCGATGAAACCTTTGCTCTCGGTCGGCACCCAGCTTGCGTAGTGGTCCAGCGTCGTTTTCGCGCTGGAGTGGCCGAGCATCTTGCTGACCCAGAGGAGGGGCGCGCCGCGCGACAGGAGAATCGACGCGAACGTGGCGCGAGTATCGTACATCCTGTGGCCCGTTATTCCGGTGGCTTTCCGCGCAATCTCAAACCGATAGCTCAGGTTGCGAACGCTCAGCGGCTGCCCGTTGCCGAAAACGTAATCGATCGCGGCAACCCCGTGGCCGGTGTGCTGGCGATCTGAAAAGCGCCCGGCGAGAACCTTCTTGAGTCCGGGCGCGAGTTCGACTTCGCGCACGTTGCCGGTCTTGGTGGGCGTCTCTACGTTTTTGTCATCGATGCTGCGTTCGATCCGAATATGGTCGGCGGAGACGTCCCCCCAGCGCAAGCCACGGGCCTCGCCGATCCTGCACCCGGTTTTGAACAAGAGAAAAAGAAAGTCGCCAAGCTCGCTGTCGGTCTCGGCGCACCAGCGCAGCAGCGCATCGCGTTGATCCTCTGTGAAGGGGCGCTCCTTGGGAACCGCTCGGGACGACGCCATTTTTGCCTTCCTGCCACGGCTCCCGACGCGCGCGTCCCGTACTGGGTTAATCGCGATTATCTTGTGCCTGACGGCGCTCTGTAGGATCACCGCAAGCGTCGCGCGCAACTGCCCGACCGTGCCTGCGCTTAGTGCCCGCTCAAACTCGGGACCGAGCTTACGCATCTTCGTGGCGTCGAAGGCGGCAAGTGGAATCTTGTGCGTGCGCTCGCGGCGGCAGCCTTCGCCAGCGTCGATTACCGTGACCATTTTTTGCGCCGCGCGCTTCTCGGCGAGGAAGGTTTCGATCTGCTCGGTCGTGATATCGATGATTCTTTTGTTGCCGAACGCGGGCAGCAAATGAACCTTCAGATTCCCCCCGTAAGAGCGCAGCGTTTTCCCGGCAAGCTCGTTGGCGTTATTTTTCAGGTACGACTCTGCCTGCATTGCGAACATGACGTCGCGCCGTGTCGGATTCAGGCCCGCGCCGCGCGCCGCGATCATTCTCGCCAAGGCGTCCTCGGCTTTTTCCCGCGTCGCGAATTGCGGTCGTGCCGGGCTCGCGTTGAACCGCCTGCCGTCGATTTGATAGACCGTGGTTCCTTTGAGCGTTTTGATTTTCCTGATTGGGTCTGCCATTGTTCTCTCCTCTGCTGCACAGGTTAGCGCAAAGTCAGCGATTTGGCAATACCATGAAAAACCCTAATGATTTCGGGCACGTATGCGGTATTACCTCCTACGGTTCATACGTTCCCTATCGGCGACTCAAGCGCTCCGCGATCGCGGCCGTCCTCGGCACGCCCGCCGGCAAGGGTGAGCGCGCAATCGCGAGCTTCGACGAAGACAGCGTCTCGATGGCGGTCGAGGCGGTTCGCGACGCGCTGAAAGCCGCGCCGCCCGGCGACGTGCAGGCGCTCATCTTCGCAACCACGACGCCGCCCTACGCGGAAAAACTCAGTGCCGCGGTGATCGGCGCAGCCGCGATGCTGCCGGCGGAAATTCGCGCATCGGATATGACAGGCTCGGTCCGCGCCGGATTGTCTGCCCTGCTGCAAGGCGCCGATGCGATCGGCGGCGGCGCCAAGCGCGCGCTCGTCGCCATCGGTGATTGCCGACTGGCAGCGCCCGAGGGCAAGGCCGAGCAGACGACCGGCGACGGCGCGGTCGCCTTCGTGCTCGGTGCGGAGGGCGTGATCGCCGAAATCGAGGCGAGCGCCTCGCTGACGCGCGAATTCCTGGACAGCTGGCGCGCGCAGGGCGAGCGTTTCTCGCATTCGTGGGAAGAGCGCTTCACGCTGACGCAGGCGCATTCTCCGCTGCTCGGTACGGTGATCAAGAACGTGCTGGAGAAGGCGAAAGTCGCGCCGGGCGATCTGTCGAAGGTAATCCTCGACGCGCCCAACGCCCGCGCGGCCGACGAGATAGCGCGCGCGCTCAAGATCGATCCCGCCAAATTCTCCGATTCATTTGCCTTGACGGTCGGACAAACCGGCGCCGCGCACGCGGGCCTGATGCTCGCGGCCGCGCTGCCGGCCGCCAAGCCGGGAGACAGGATACTCGTCGCGACGGTGGCCGACGGCGCCGACGCGATTTTGCTCCGCGTCACGCCGGCCAACGCCGGCTTCAAGCCGGTGCATTCCGTGGGCCGCATGATCGAGTCCAAGGGCGACGTGTCTTACGCCAACTATCTCAAGTGGCGCGAAATTCTGCCCACCGAGCCGCCGCGCCGCCCGGATCCCGACCGTCCCGCGGGACCGCCGATGATGCGCTCGCAGAAGTGGAAGTTCGGCTTCGTCGGTTCGCGATGCACCAACTGCGGGATTCCGCAGCTTCCGCCGCAACTGGTCTGCGTGAAATGCCATCAGCGCGGCAAGATGGAGCCTTATGGATTCGCCGACCGCACCGCGAAGATCGCCACCTACGCTATCGATCGCCTCGCCTATTCCCTCAATCCGCCGACTGTTAACGTCGTGGCAGACTTCGCCGGCGGCGGCCGCTTCCTGTGCGAGATGACCGACTGCGAGCCTGACAAGGTCGCGATTGGCGACGAAGTCGAAATGACGTTTCGCCGGCTCTTTACCGCCGCCGGCGTCAACAACTATTTCTGGAAAGCGCGTCCCAGGCGTTAAGGCCGAGGAGAACATCAATGGCAAGCAGAGGAATCAAGGACCGCGTCGCGATCATCGGGATGGGATGCACCAAGTTCGGCGAGCTTTGGGACAAGGGGACGGACGACCTGCTGGTGGATGCCGCGTACCAGGCCTATGAATCGGCGGGCGTCGAGCCCAACGACGTTGACGCGTACTGGCTCGGCACCATGGCGTCGGGAATCTCGGGCCTGACGCTCTCCGAGCCGCTCAAGATTCAGTACAAGCCCGTCACTCGCGTCGAGAACATGTGCGCGACGGGGTCGGAGGCGCTGCGGCAGGCGTGCTACGCGGTCGCATCGGGCGCGTTCGACATCGCGATGGCGATCGGCGTCGAGAAGCTCAAGGACTCGGGCTACTCGGGATTGGTGATCAACAATCCGCCCAACGACGGCACCGAGGGCAGCATGACGGCGCCCGCGTCGTTCTCGCTGCTGGCGCCCGCGTATTTCAAAAAGTACGGACTCGACCCCGACAAAGGCAAGGACGTGCTGACGCGCATCGCGTGGAAGAATCACAAGAACGGCGCGAAAAATCCCAAGGCGCAGTTCCAGAAAGAAGTGTCGCTCGAGACAATCAAGAACTCGCCCAAGATCGCCGACCCGCTCGGAATCATGGATTGCTCTGGCGTATCGGACGGCTCCGCGGCCGCGATCGTCGTTCGCGCCGAAGACGCGCACAAGTACTGCAAGAATCCCATCTACATAAAGGCGTTGTCGTTCATCGCGGGGCCGGCGGAAGGACCGCTGTCGCAGGACTACGATTTCACGACCTTCAGCGAGGTCGTCGCCAGCGCCAAAGACGCGTACGCGCAGGCGGGCATCACCAATCCTCGCGAACAAATCAGCATGGCCGAGGTCCACGATTGCTTCACGCCCACCGAACTCGTGCTCTACGAGGATTTCGGCTTCAGTCCGCGCGGGACGGCATGGCAGGACGTGCTGGACGGGTTCTTCGACCTCGAAGGCAAGCTGCCGGTCAATCCGGACGGCGGTCTCAAGTCGTTCGGTCATCCGATCGGCGCGTCGGGGCTGCGCATGATGTACGAGATGTGGCTGCAGTTGCGCGGGGAGGCGGGACCGCGTCAGATCAAGAATCCGAAAGTCGGATTGACGCACAATTTAGGCGGCGCGCCGGGCCGATGCGTCAGCTTTGTGTCGGTGGTCGGCAGCCAGGTCGGCTAGCCGCGTTGTCATTCTGAGCGAAGCGAAGAATCCCGACGGCCGGCATTGCAGAGTGCCGGCCGTTTTCTTTCCGGCGCAACGACGATGCAGAACGCCGCTCCATTACTCAGACGAATAGCCACTGTCGTAGTAGTGTTAGTATGTATCCTATACTTCGGCGAATATATTTCAGTTAAGTATAGAATCCCCGCGAGCCGCGAGCCTTTCGGAACCGTGCAGATCAATAAGTATTACGCGGTGCCTCAGAAAAACGGCAAGACCGAATTCGAACCGGGCGAGCCTGAGACGCAGACCTGTGTTAACTCGATATTCCCGCACCTGGGTTACAGTCCGTGCTGGTACGTCAAACGCCACAAAAACCAGCAGATAAATCTCTGACGGCGCGCCGCGGCGGCTGCTCTTTCAGGCTGCTCGTTCACGAGGGCGGACCTCGCGATCAATTCGCGCCGCCAGCTTGTCCATTGTGCTCTCCAAATCATAGCGCGCCTGCAAATTGATCCAGAACTGCGGCGAGGTTCCGAAGTATCGGCCAAGCCTTAGCGCGGTGTCGGCGGTGATTGCGCGCTGGCCCGCGACGATCGCGTTGATCCGATTGCCGGGCACACGCAGCGCCAATGCAAGCTGATTCATGCTGAGACCCAGCGGCTTCAGGAACTCCTCGCTCAGGATCTCGCCGGGATGAACGGGCGGAATTTCTCTCTTTGGTCGTGCCATAGTGGTGTTCTCTCCAACGATAATCGACAATCTCTTCTTCCCTCGAGGCAAGGGGAACAATCGCGCGGGGGGCCGGGCGAGTGGTAATCACCCGAGAAAGAAAATAGAAACGCTTGCGCATCGCGCGGCTCGCGGGGCCTGACCGACAGCCGCTGCGCGGAGAGACGATAGCATGAGTAGGGTTCCCGAGATCAGTTTGAACAAGGTGCCGGAAGTTACCCTGGCTTTCTGGGTCATCAAGATCGCCGCAACGACTATGGGTGAAACAGCCGCCGATGCGGTGTCGATGACGATGCATCTGGGGTACGCGATCGGCACCGCCATTTTCTTCACCTTCTTCATTGTCACTGTCGCAGCTCAGGTCACCGCGAAATCCTTCCATCCATTTCTGTATTGGGCCGTTATCGTCGCAACTACCACCGTGGGCACGACGATGGCGGACTATGCGGATCGTTCTCTCGGGATCGGTTACATCGGAGGGTCGCTGACCCTCTTCACCATGTTGATGCTTGTTCTTGGAATATGGCGGTTCACCATGGGCTCCGTCTCCGTCAACAGCATCACGTCGGCCAAAGTCGAAATGTTCTACTGGGCGACGATTCTATTCTCTAACACGCTGGGTACCGCCCTTGGCGACTTTCTAGCCGATGATTCCGGGCTCGGATTCGGAGGAGGGGCGCTGGTTTTTGCCGGCGCGCTGGTGCTGGTCGCAGGCGCATACTTCTATACCAAGGCGTCACACACATTGTTGTTTTGGATGGCGTTTATCCTGACCCGGCCGCTCGGCGCGACGCTCGGCGATCTCCTGACCAAGCCGCATGCGGATGGCGGTTTCAATCTCAGCCGTATCAGTTCTTCTTTAATCATCGCGATTTTCATGTTCGCCTGTATTCTGTTCACGCCCCAAAGAGCGGGCAGTCATCCGGGACAGCAGGAAACGAGCCTATGAGAAAATAGTGGGTGATGTATCGTTGCGGCTCGGCGATTTCGATGAAGTTTGCATTGAAGAGCACGATGCATTTTGAGATGTCATGCGATTGAAGGATGCAAAAAGCCTTGCCGAATCTGAGTTTCCGCATTGGCACGCGTGGTGCTGATAATCTTGTATGCTGGCGTGCCTGCACGTGAACGAATCGGACGGCCGCGCTCCCTGGTTACCCCGGGGACATTCTCGTCGCTCCGAACTCCGTCCGCACTAACAAAGCGCACTGAACTTTACTAGGTGGAAAAACCATTATGTGGGATTTGATTTCAATTCTCGGCGGCATCGCCTTTTTTGCGATCGCAATCGCCTACGTTCGGGGGTGCGACAATCTATGAGCCCGGTTGAAACGATTCTCGGCGGGGCATGCGCCGTATTGCTGGGTGCTTACTTGATTTATGCATTGCTGCGTCCCGAACGATTCTGAACCGCACTAGCCGGTACATACCTACATGTTATCCAATTCGGTAATTCAGCTCGTTGCTTTTTTCTTGATCGTCGCCGTAGTCAGCGTGCCGTTGGGCCTGTATATGGCGCGAGTGTTCTCGGATGAGCGCACCTTTTTGGACCGGGTACTCTCGCCAATCGAGAGATTGATTTACAGGATCTGCGGGATAAACCCCGCCGTCGAGATGGGCTGGGCGGGATACGCGGTGTCGATGCTCGCGTTCAGCCTGATCTCAATGATCTTCCTGTACGCGCTGCAGCGGCTCCAGTACTACCTGCCGCTGAATCCGAATGGACTCGCCGGGGTGCCGCCGGGACTTGCCTTCAACACTGCCGCAAGCTTCACGACCAATACCAACTGGCAAGCATACTCGGGCGAGCAGACGCTGAGTTACCTGACGCAGATGGTCGGGCTGACGTCGCACAACTTTCTCTCGGCGGCGGCTGGAATGGCGACGGCGGCGGCGGTGATTCGCGGATTCGCGCGCCGCAGCGCAAAGACGATCGGTAACTTCTGGGTCGATCTCACCCGCGCGACGTTGTGGGTGCTGATTCCCATTTCTTCCATCTTTGCACTGTTCCTCGTTTGGCAGGGTGTGCCGGACAACTTCAGTCCGTACGTAAATGCGACAACGCTCGAGGGCGCCACGCAAACGATCGCCGAAGGACCGGTGGCGTCCCAGGAAATAATCAAGGAACTCGGCACCAACGGCGGCGGCTTCATGAACGCCAACTCGGCGCATCCGTACGAGAATCCGACGCCGCTGACGAACCTCATCGAGATGCTCGCGATCTTCTCGATCGGCGCGGGCCTGACCCACACCTTCGGCAAGATGGTCGGTGACCGGCGCCAGGGATGGGCACTGTTCGCGGTCATGTCGATTCTGTTTCTCGGCGGCGCGGCTACAGCCATCTGGGCTGAGCAACACGGCAATCCGCAATTCAGCAAGATTGGAATCGATCAGCATGCCTCCGCGGCGCAAAGCGGCGGCAACATGGAGGGCAAGGAAGTCCGCTTCGGAATCGTCGAGTCCGCGCTGTTTGCGACCGTGACCACCGACGCCTCGTGCGGCGCCGTCAACTCGATGCACGACAGCTTTACGCCGCTCGGCGGGCTGGTGCCGATGGTCAACATGCAGCTCGGTGAGGTGATCTTCGGCGGGGTCGGTTCGGGTCTTTACGGAATCATCGTGATGGCCGTGCTGGCGGTGTTCATCGCGGGTCTGATGGTGGGGCGAACGCCCGAGTACCTGGGCAAGAAAATCGAAGCGCGGGAAATGAAGCTCGCGATGCTCTACGTGCTCATCTTTCCCGCGGTCATTCTGATACCGACTGCGCTTGCGACCGTCTTGCCCGCGGGCCTGTCGGGCATTTCCAATCCGGGGCCTCACGGCTTCTCGCAAATCCTGTATGCATACACCGAAGCGGGCGCGAACAACGGTTCCGCGTTCGGCGGGATCAACGCGAACGTGCCCTTCTACAACGTGTCAATCGCGATCGTGATGCTGCTCGGCAGGTTCATGATGGCGATTCCGGCGCTTGCGATCGCGGGCTCGGTCGCGGCCAAGAAAAGCACCGCCGCCAGCGCCGGGACTTTCCCGACCGACGGCATTCCGTTCGTGTTCCTGTTGATTGGCGTAATCGTGATCGTCGGCGCGTTGACATTCTTCTGCGCCGTCGCGCTCGGACCGATCGTCGAGCAACTGCTGATGATGTCCGGGAAACTCTTCTAGGCCTGGTGTTTTCAAGCATGAGTGATCGTAAGGCTCCCGCACTTTGGAATCGCGAAATCGTCTCGCGCGCGGCGATCGACTCGTTCGTCAAGCTCGACCCGCGCCTGATGGTCAGGAATCCAGTGATGTTCGTCGTCGAGGTCACCAGCGTGCTGGTGATGTTCACGCTTTTTAGCGACTTGCTGGCTCATCGGATGGCACTGGCCGGGTTCGAATTTCAAATCGCGCTGTGGCTGTGGTTCACCGTGCTGTTCGCAAATTTCGCCGAGGCAATGGCGGAAGGCCGCGGCAAGGCGCAGGCCGATAACCTGCGCAAGACTCGCACCGAAACGCAGGCCAAATTGGTCATCGAAGGCGGCCAGACGAAACTCGTGCCGGCCGCGCAGCTCCGGCGCGGCGACATCGTAATGGTCGCTGCCGGCGACGTCATTCCAGGCGACGGCGAAGTCATCGAGGGGATTGCCGCGGTCAACGAGGCCGCCATCACCGGCGAATCCGCACCCGTGATTCGCGAAAGCGGCGGCGATCGCAGCGGCGTCACGGGCGGGACCACGGTGATTTCCGACTGGATCAAGGTGAAGATCACCGCCAATCCGGGCGAGACCTTCCTGGACCGCATGATCGCGCTGGTCGAGGGCGCGCAGCGTCAGAAAACGCCCAACGAAATCGCACTGAGCATTTTGCTGTCCGGCCTGACGATAGTTTTCCTGCTGGTGGTCGCTACGCTCTACCCGTTCGGGCTGTATGGCGGCACGCGGCTGGCGCTGCCGGTGCTGGTGGCGCTGCTGGTATGCCTGATTCCGACGACCATCGGCGGATTGCTTTCGGCGATCGGAATCGCCGGGATGGATCGCCTGGTGCAGCACAACGTGCTGGCGATGTCGGGCCGCGCGGTTGAAGCGGCCGGCGACGTCGATACCCTGCTGCTCGACAAGACCGGAACTATCACGCTCGGAAACAGGATGGCGGCGGAGTTCATCCCGGTGCAGGGCGTGGAAAAGCGCGACCTCGCCGAGGCCGCGCAACTCGCGTCGCTGGCCGACGAGACCCCCGAAGGACGCTCAATCGTCGTGCTGGCCAAGCGCGAATACAACTTGCGCGGCCGCGAACTCGGCGAGGTCGGCGCGACCTTCATACCGTTTTCCGCGCAGACCAGGATGAGCGGTGTCGACATCGGCGGGCGTCGAATCCGCAAGGGCGCTGCCGACCAGATCGTACATTTCGTCGAGGATAATGGCGGCACGCCGCCGACGGACTTGAAGGCAATCGTCGAGCGCATCGCGCGCAGCGGTGGGACTCCATTGGTCGTCGCGGACGCGTCGAAGGCGCTTGGCGTGATTTATCTCAAAGACATGGTCAAGGAAGGAATCCGCGAGCGCTTCGAGCGGCTGCGTGCGATGGGTTTGCGCACCGTCATGATCACCGGCGACAACCCGCTGACGGCCGCGGCGATAGCCAAGGAATCGGGGGTGGACGACTTCCTGGCCGAGGCCACTCCCGAAACCAAGCTGCGCCTGATTCGCGAGGAGCAGAACCAGGGCAAATTGGTGGCCATGATCGGCGACGGCACCAACGACGCACCCGCACTCGCGCAGGCCGACGTCGGGATCGCGATGAACGCGGGCACCCAGGCCGCGCGCGAGGCCGGCAACATGATCGACCTCGACTCGAATCCGACCAAGGTGATGGAAGTCGTCGAGATCGGCAAGCAACTGCTGATGACGCGCGGCGCTTTGACGACGTTTTCGATCGCCAACGACGTCGCCAAGTACTTCGCGATCATCCCGGCGCTGTTCATCGTGGAATATCCGGAGCTGCAGCGGCTCAACGTGATGCATCTGGCGACGCCGCAGAGCGCGATTCTGTCGGCGGTAATTTTCAACGCGCTGATCATAATCGCGCTGATTCCGCTGGCGCTGCGCGGCGTGCGCTACCGTCCGGTCGGCGCGGCCGCGATTCTAACCCGCAATCTTTTTATCTACGGCGTCGGCGGCGTGATTATTCCGTTCATCTTTATCAAGGCCATCGACATCATAATCACGGCGCTCCATCTCGCCTGAGGTCAAATCCGTGCGAAACTTCATAACGGCACTCGTTGCGACTGCGCTGCTCACCGTGCTCACCGGCATCGTCTATCCGCTGGCAGTATGGGGCATTGCGCAGACGATTTTCCCGAGCCAGGCAGGCGGCAGCCTGGTCATTGCGGGCAACAAGGTCGTCGGATCGAGCCTCATCGGGCAGAATTTTTCGTCGCCCCGCTATTTTCAGAGCCGGCCTTCCGCCGCCGGTGACAAGGGCTACGACGCCGCCAACTCGAGCGGCTCGAATCTCGGGCCTACCAACAAGAGGCTTATCGACGCGGTCAAGGCGCGGCTGAAGAACTTCGTCGAGAGCAATCCGGGGACCAATGCGCGCCAGGTTCCGGTGGACCTGGTGACGGCTTCAGGCAGCGGCCTCGATCCCGAGATAAGTCCCGCCGCGGCCGGCCTGCAGGTGGCACGGGTTGCCCACGCGCGCGGCATAAGCGAAGATCAGGTGCGGCAGTTGATTGCCGAGAATACGCGGCCGCGATCGGCGGGAATCTTCGGCGAGCCGGGTGTAAACGTCCTGTTGCTGAACCTGGCGCTCGATCGCGGCGCGGGAAGTCATGGCGGAACAACTCCCGAGACTTGAATGGACGATGAAAAACGGCCTGAGCCCGAAGCTTTTCTCGATCTTGTGGCCCAAACTCAACGGGGACAGCTCAAAGTCTACATCGGCGCCGCCGCGGGCGTAGGCAAGACATACAGGATGCTCGAGGAGGCGCATCAAGTCCGCGATCGGGGAGTGGATGTCGTGCTTGGCTTCATTGAAACGCATCACCGCCGCGAGACGGAAGAACGGATCGGCAACCTCGAGATCGTTGCGCGCCGCAAGATTTCGTACCGCGAAGTTACGCTGGAAGAGATGGACGTCGATGCGATCATCGCGCGCAAGCCCGAGGTTGTAATCGTCGATGAGCTCGCACATACCAACGTCCCCGGCTCCAGCCACGAAAAGCGCTACCAGGACGTCGAGCAGATCGTCAGCACCGGCATCAACGTGACTACCGCCATGAACATCCAGCACGTCGAAAGTCTGAACGCGGTGATGAGGCGCCTCACCGGTATCGACGTGCGCGAGACGGTGCCCGATTCGTTTCTCGCGCGCGCCGATCAAATCGTTGACATCGATATGCCCATGGAAGCGCTGCGCGAACGACTGCGCGAGGGGAAGATTTACCCGCAAGAGCAGATCGAGCACGCGCTCAAGAATTTTTTCAAGCCGAGCAATCTTGCCTCGCTGCGTGAACTGGCGTTGCGCGAGGTCGCGCGCAGTCTGGACCGCCAGCGCCTCGACCGCGAATCGCTCAAGCGCGAAGGCGGCCGCCACGCGAACGTGATCGATCGCATCATGGTCGGAATCTCGTCCAACGCCGCCGACATCGGACAGCTGCTGCGCAAGGCTTCGCGCATCGCCGGGCAGCTCAACGCCGAATGGTTCGCCGTGCACATCGAGACGCCCGCCGAGTCGGTGAAAAATATCGGCACCAGGGATTTTGTCGCGCTGCTCAACAACATCAACGTGGCCAGCGACCTCGGCGCAGAAACCGTGTGGCTCAAGTCCGACGACGTGGTCAAGGCGTTGATCGACTTCGCGCACGACAAGGGCGTGACGAAGCTAATCGTCGGCCGGACCCATCAGCCGCGATGGCGCCGGTGGCTCAAGGGCGACGTGCCGGCGCGGCTGGTTGCGGACGCACGCGACCTGGACGTGGAAATCGTGGCGACGGAAGAACGGGAGGAATCGCGATGAGCGCGCCGTCACTGCAACGCCAAATTCGCAACGGTACTTTGCTGCTGCTGACGTTGGTGATTGTACTGGGACTCTACACGCTGCCGCGAGTGTACTCGCTCGGCGGCGCAATCCGCGAGACCCTCTATCGCAACTACGTGAGCGTCGAGGCCGCACAGAACATGCACGCCGCGCTCACGACGCTTCAGATCGCCGAGCACGACGGCCGCGCCAAGGACGTCCTGCCCGCGGCGCGGCAAAATTTCCTGCAGTGGATCGACGTCGAGAATCACGACTTTACTGAAGTTGGCGAGCCTGAACTCGCCGCCGATATCGCCCGGCGCGGCAACCATCTGTTCGCCGGCGTCGCCGCCGCGCCGCCGGGCACGTTTCACGATCGCGAATTCGCCGAATTGAACGGCCGCCTCGACGATCTGATCGCGATGAACAAGGCCGCCATGTTCCGCGCGGACAGCCGCTCGGTCCGGTTGGGGCGGCGGCTCGCGTACGAATTCGCCGGCGGGCTTGCGCTGGTGCTGCTGGTGGGCGCCGCCGTCTCGTGGGGGCTGGGATGGCGGCTGTCAAAGCCGCTGACGGAACTCGCCGAGCGGCTGCGCGGAATCAGTCTGCGCAAGTCGCAGATGCGGCTTGGCCCCCAGCCGCTGGCCGAGCTCGAAGCGGTCGCGCGCGAATTCAACCAGATGGCCGAGCGACTCGAGCAGTACAACAAGCTCAACGTCGAGCGGCTGGTTTACGAAACGAGCAAGACCGAAGCGATCATCGAGAGCCTCGAAGACGGCGTCGTGCTAATCGACACGGAAGGAATCGTTGCGCACATAAATGAGATCGCGTCGCTGATCCTCGGCGTCGATGTTCAGGAAGCACTCGGCAGCCCGTTCGACGATCTCAGCAGCAACCACCCTCATTACCTCCGCGTTCGCGATGCGCTGCGCACACTGCAGAGGGCCGGGCCGGACGGCCAGCGCACTGAAATCGATCTTCACGTCCGCGGCCGCGAGCATTCCTACGTGCTGAAGTCTGCTCCGCTTCATCATACGGTCGGCAAGTCGCTCGGCACGCTGTTGATTCTGCAGGACGTGACGTACCTCCGCGATCAGGATCGCGCCCGCACCAACCTGGTCGCCACCCTGTCGCACGAACTCAGGACCCCGCTGACCTCGCTTGCGCTGTCGGCGGAGCTGCTGAGCCGGGACGTGCAGGATTTAAATCCGAAACGCAACGAACTGCTGCAGGTGATCCTCGAAGAATGCTCGCGGATGCGTCAGCTTACCGACAACCTGCTCAACCTCGCGCGCGGAGAGATTCCCGCGATCGCCGTTGCGCAAAAGCGTCTCGATCTTGCCCGGCTGGCGGCCGACGTGAGCAGGCGCTTCGCAATCCAGGCGCGCGAGAAGCACGTCGAGATCGAGGAGCAGATCGAATCGGTGCCCGAGGTTATCGGCGACCCGGTCAAGCTCTCGTGGGTGATTTCAAACTTGCTTGGCAACGCGCTGCGCTACACCCCGGCCGGTGGAACTATCAAAGTCTCGACGCTCGGCGCCAAGCAGGCCACGCGGCTGGAAGTCACCGACTCGGGGCCCGGAATTCCGCCCGAGCTGAAAGACTATATTTTCGAGCGTTTCGTGCAGTACGGGTCCGACGGGCTCGAAAAGGGATCGGCCGGGCTGGGACTGTCGATCGTCAAGGAAATAGTCGAGGCCCATGGCGGCAGGATTTTTGTCGAGAGCGCCAACTCTCACGGCTCCCGATTCATCGTCGAAATTCCCGCCGCACCGGAGATTTGATGGCCAAGCTGCTCATTGTCGATGACGAGCGCAATATCCGCCGAAGTCTCGTCTCGTTTTTCGAGTCGCTTGGCCACGAGGTTCGCGCGGCCGAGAATGGCACGCAGGCCGTGGCTATGCTCGCCGAGACGCAGTTCGATCTGGTTCTGACCGACTACCGGATGGCCGAGATGAGCGGGCTGGAACTGCTGCGCGAGATCAAGCGGCGCGCACCCGAGTGCCTGGTAATTCTGATGACTGCTTATGCGACCGTTGAAAATGCCGTCGAGGCGATGAAGTCCGGGGCCTACGACTATGTCACCAAGCCATTCTCGCTCGAGCAGATTCAGCACACCGTCAATCGCGCGCTGCAGGTCGGGGTCCTTCAGGCGGAAAATCGCGCACTGCGCAGCGCCATCGATGAGGAGCCGCTGCTCGACTCGCGCAGCCCCGCGATGCAACACCTGCTCGAAACTGCCCGCCAGGCCGCCGCCAGCGACGCGACTATTCTGCTCACCGGCGAGAGCGGCACCGGCAAGAACATTATCGCCCGGCAGATCCATCGATGGAGCCGGCGCCAGAGCAAGCCGTTCGTCGTCGTCAATTGCACCACGCTCTCGGAAGAACTTCTGGAGAGCGAGTTGTTCGGGCACGTCCGCGGCGCGTTCACCGGCGCGGTCAAGGACAAGCCCGGTCGGCTCGAGGCGGCCAACGGCGGGACTGTTTTCCTCGACGAGATAGCAGACTTGACGCCGACCCTGCAGACCAAGTTTCTGCGCTTTCTGCAGGATCAGAACTTCGAGCGCGTCGGCGGCGAACGCACGATTCACGTCGATGCGCGAATAATCGCGGCGTCCAATCGCGACCTCGAGTCCGAAGTCGCCGTGCATCACTTTCGCGAGGATCTCTATTACCGCCTCAACGTCATCGCCCTTCGTGTGCCTCCGTTGCGCGAACGGCGCGAGGATATTCTGCCGCTCGCGCAATGGCTGCTGAACGTCGCCGCCGTGCGCAATTCGCATCCCGGCCTGGCACTTTCACCCGGAGCGACCGCGGCGCTCACGCGTTATCGATGGCCCGGAAATGTGCGCGAACTTCGCAACGCGATCGAACGCGGCACCGTCCTGATGCACGGCGAGACGATCGCGCCCGATGACCTGCCCGATTCGCTGTTTCACGATTCGACCGAGGCGCTCAGCGGACTCCCCAATGCTGCCAGCCTCGATGAAGTCGAGCGCGAGCACATCGCGCGCGTGCTCGCCGCCAGCGCCACGCTCGAAGAAGCCGCCGACACGCTCGGCATCAACGTCACGACGCTGTGGCGCAAGCGCCGACGCTACGGAATCGAATAGTCGCAGGCGGCCGTCGTCGGCGGGATGCTGAAGCCGCACGCCGAAAGGAGCAATCGTGGAATATCGCAAGCTTGGCAACTCGGGACTCAAGGTTTCGGCCGTCGGACTGGGATGCAACAACTTCGGCATGCGATGCGACGCGGAGCAGACGCGCGCCGTGGTGCATCAGGCGCTCGACGACGGCATCACGCTGTTCGACACCGCCGACATATACGGCAACCGGGGCGGCTCCGAAGAGCTGCTCGGCAAGGCGCTCGGAGATCGCCGTCGCGAGGTCGTCGTCGCGACCAAATTCGGCATGGCGATGGGCGACGGTCCCTACCTGCGCGGCGCGTCGTGCCGCTACATCATGGCGGCCGCCGAGGCGAGCCTTAAACGGCTGGGCACTGACTATATCGATCTGTATCAGATTCACGCCCCGGACGCGAAGACGCCGCAACAGGAAACTCTCGAGGCGCTGAACGATCTCGTTCGCGCCGGCAAGGTCCGCTATATCGGATGTAGTAACTTCGCCGCGTGGCAGACCGTCGATGCGATCTGGATATCGCGCAGCCGCGGGCTTGCCTCGTACATCTCCGCGCAAAACCAGTACAACTTGCTCGACCGCCGCATCGAGCGCGAGCTCGTCCCCGCATGCCGCCAGTTCGCAGTGGGTATCCTGCCTTACTTTCCACTGGCTAGTGGATTTCTGACCGGAAAATACCGGCGTGGCGCCGAGCCGCCAAAGGGCACCCGGCTTTCTCTGGTGCAACGGATGGCGCAGCAGGCCCTCACCGACAAAAACTTCGCGACGCTCGAACGGCTCGAGGAGTTCGCGCGCAGCCGGGAGCACACGATGCTCGAGCTGGCCGTGGGATGGCTCGCGTCGCAGCCGGAGGTTTCCAGCGTAATTTCCGGCGCGACCAGCCCCGAGCAGGTCACCCAGAATGTGAAGGCGGGAAGTTGGAAATTGTCCGCCGAGGAACTGGCCGAGGTCGACAAGCTCACCGCCGCTAAGTGACAGGGGGCCGCTCCGGTCAATCGCCGCGATGAGTGGACCGGCGGCGGCGATCATCGATTTGTAGTTAACGTGAAGCGGCCTCGCCGTCATAAGGACCGGCGAGGCCATTCGATCTGAGTATCGGAAGCGGTACGCCTGTTCAGGCGGTATCGCACCCGCGAGTTAGTTCTTTGCTTCGTGCCCGCTCGCGTGACCCGCATTCGCTTGCTTGTTCTGTTCAGGCCGCTGGCGAGCCGCCTGTTGATGAGCGGCCTGCTGCGGACGCGCCTGCTGCTGGCGAGACGCCTGTTGATGAGCGGCCTGCTGCGGACGCGCCTGCTGCTGGCGAGACGCCTGTTGATGAGCGGCCTGCTGCGGACGCGCCTGCTGCTGGCGAGACGCCTGTTGGTGAGCGGCCTGCTGCGGACGCGCCTGCTGCTGGCGAGACGCCTGTTGGTGAGCGGCCTGCTGCGGACGCGCCTGCTGCTGGCGAGACGACTGCTGCTGATGATTCGCCTGCTTCTCCTGATGAGGGGCCTGCTGCGGACGCGCCTGCTGCGGACGCGCCTGCTGCTGATGCGTAGCCTGCTCGTTGCGATTCGCCTGGTTCTGCTGCTGGTGAGTCGCCTGCTCGTTGCGATTCGCCTGGTTCTGCCGCTGGCGCGTCGCCTGCTCGTTGCGATTCGCCTGGTTCTGCTGCTGGCGCGTCGCCTGCTCGTTGCGATTCGCCTGGTTCTGCTGCTGGCGCGTCGCCTGCTCGTTGCGATTCGCCTGGTTCTGCTGCTGATTCGGGCGGTTGCTTACCCAATGTTGGCGCATCGGCGCTCGATGGTCCTGCTTCTCGGTATGACTCACCCAGTTTTGGTGTCGGCTAATCCAGTTGGGATGGTGGGCGGAAACCCAATTCGGGTCTTGGTTGTACCACCATGCGCCGTAATGCCAGTTGTGCTGGGCGTCGTAGTCGCCGTCCTCGCCAAGCCACCGCGAATTCCACGATACCCAATTTGGATGATTGCTGTAGAAGAAATCCGGGTCGTTTTCATGCCACCAGTAGCCATCGTGCCAGGTGCCGTAGTTGTCGTAGTCGCCATCTTCGTTGAGCCACAGCCCGTCCATGACGACCCATTCCGGATGATTCTGGTAGAACCACATGATCTCGTGGTCATGCCACCATCGGGCACCGTGCCAGATGTGATTACGGTCGTATGCGCCCCATCCGGCTTGTCCCGGTCCTCCGTAGTAGCCTTGGCCGGCATAGCCGGGACCATACTGCGCGAACGCCGGCGCTGCGATCGTGAGCGCCAGAATCGCACCTAACAACGTAATCATTTTTTTCCATTTGTTCTTCATCAATTTTATTTCCATAGGCAGCAATACCGTAGGACCGGTTCGTCTCGTACGGACCTCCTCAAGCCTTATTCTCTGTCGATTTGCGATGGTCTAGCGAAACGCGGTCGAAGGCGAGCGGAAGGGCCACTGTTGGGCTGGACCAGAGTCGGCCTCGAATCCTATATCGATTCCGACTAGTCGATAATATCTTTAGCCATTCGGGATGTCAAAATGACTAATCCAAATTAACGTGAATGCGGTGCTCAGGAGAACAAACTGACTAAATATACTCTATTACTTATTTTACTATCGCCGACCATCGCACAATCAGCCAAGTACAATCCGCACTCGATGCGTGATGCCGTCGTCGGCGAGGGCGATCTGCGCCGGGCGCCCGGCGAGCGCCTTGCCGTCGAGTTTCACGCTGCTCGCTCCGCGACTAACGCTGCGTGGGTTTTCGACCGCGATTTCATATCGGGTCGAGCCATATCGATAGACAATCTCGAAGCCCGGCCATTTGGTCGGGATGCACGGATCGATCAGTAGCGTTTTGCCGCGGACACGAAAGCCCAATATCCACTCGAGACCCGCCCGATACATCCATCCCGCCGAGCCTGTGTACCATGTCCATCCTCCCCGCCCGACGTGCGGCGGCACGGAGTACACGTCGGCGGACACGACGTACGGCTCGACTTTGTAGCGATGGATTCCTGCGCGGGTGTTCGCATGATTGATCGGGTTCAGTAGCGAGAACAGTTCGCCGGCCTTGTCGCCATCACCGAGCATCGCAAACGCGATCACTGACCACAGCGCGGCGTGTGTGTATTGGCCGCCGTTCTCCCTGATGCCGGGCGGATAGCCCTTGACATATCCGGGGTCCAGCGGAGTGTGATCGAACGGCGGGGTGAATAGCAGCACCAGGCCGTCTTCGCGGCGAACCAGGTATTCGTCAACCGCCGCCATCGCGGCAGCAGCGCGGACCGGACTTCCGGCGCCGGAGATTACGCTCCACGACTGCGCGATCGAATCGATTCGGCATTCGAGATTGCCGGCCGAGCCGAGTGGCGTCCCGTCATCGAAGTAACCGCGCCGATACCAGTTGCCGTCCCATCCTTCGCGCTCCAGCGATCCCGCAAGCGCATTTGCGCGACGCCGCCACGTCGAAGCGCGCGCATCCTCGCGGCGGATTTCCGCCAACGGCGCAAACGCCAGCAGCGTCGTGTAAAGGAACCACCCGAGCCAGGTACTCTCGCCCTTGCCCGCCTCGCCGACGTGATTCATGCCATCGTTCCAATCGCCCGACCCGAACAGCGGGATTCCGTGGATGCCAACCGCGAGGCTATGGTCGAGCGCCCGCGCGCAGTGTTCGAAGATCGTGCCGCGCTGCTCGGAGACCGTGGGCTGAAAGAACGATTCATCCTCGCCGGCATGCAACTCCGGACCGTCAAGGAAGGGGACCGTTTCCTCGAGAATGCCCAGATCGCCCGTCACCTCAATATAATGAGCCACTGCGAACGGCAGCCAGACGCGATCGTCGGCGATGCGGGTGCGAACTCCCTGGCCCGCGGGCGGAAGCCACCAATGTTGCACGTCGCCAGCGACAAACTGGCGCGCCGCCGCGCGGATCAGTTGCTCCCGCGCCGTCGCGGGCTGCGCCACCGTCAACGCCATCACGTCCTGGAGCTGATCGCGAAAGCCGTACGCGCCTCCCGCCTGGTAGAAGGCCGATCGAGCCCAGACGCGGCACGCCAGGGTCTGATACAGCAGCCATCGATTGAGCATGACGTCCATCGAACGGTCTGGAGTCTTTACCTGAACCGTGTCCAGCAAGCCGTCCCATCGATGCACGGCGGCGGCCAAAACCGAATCGAGGTCCGCGGCGCGATATTTTTTAATCGAGGAGATCGCCTCCGCCCTGGTCTCCGCCTCACCGAGAAGGAAAACGACCTCGGTCACGGCGTTGGGCCTCAGAGACAGGGTCGTTTGCAGCGCCGCGCACGGATCGATCGCGGCTCCGGCTCTGGCGGACAGCGGCCTGCCTTCCGCGAGCGCCGCGGGATTGTCCAGCGCGCCGTTGCGGCCGAGAAACTCAGTTCGGTCCGCCGTCCATGACAGTTGCCGGCCGTTCAAGTCTGCGAATGCGATTCGACTTCCGTATTCGGTGCTGAAGGAGTTGCGCGCGAGTACCGCGTGGGTTTCGGGCTCGATCTCGGTCACGATGAACGGGGCGGATGCGCCGCGCGAAGTGCCGAGTACCCATTCCACATATGCGGTGATCGACAAACGCCGCGCGCGCGCCGAGAGATTTCGAATTTTCAGCCGCGAAATCTTGATCGAGTCGTCCACCGGCACGTACTGCGTCAACTCGAGTGAAATTCCGTGCGAGGTGTGCTCGAAGACGCTGTAGCCGTGCCCGTGGCGAACGACGTACGGCGCGACATCCTCGCGAATCGGGATCGCGGTCGGTCCCCACAGCTCATCGCTATCCAGGTCGCGAACGTAGATCACCTCGCCGGGACGATCGCTCACCGGATCGTTTGACCACTGCGTAATCTGATGCTGCTGGCTGTTGATTGCCCAAGTGTAGCCCGCGCCATCGACCGAGACCTGGAAGCCGAACGAGGGATTTGCGATCACGTTGATCCACGGCGCCGGCGTCCATTGTCCCTCGCCGAGAATCGTCACGTATTCATGGCCGTCGGCCGCAAACCCGCCAAGGCCGTTGAAAAATTCGAGCTCGCGCCGCGGCGTCGAGATCTCCGCCCGGCCTGTCGCAGGGGTTCGCCGCGGTGGCGGGGCTGCCGCCGGCGCAAACATCTCCAGCCGTTTGACTTGCTCGGATAAGGTCCCGCGCCGGCTCAGCAACACCGCTCGCGCCACGGTCTGCAGAACGTTTCGCAGCTCGACCGAAACCAGATCGGAGCGCAGCACGAATACATTTCCGCATGCGCCTTGCCCGTCGGAAGACGACCGCGCCGGATTGGACCGAACCATGGCCTCGAGCGCGATTTGCAGGTCTTGATCGTATGACGGGGGCCGCTCGTTCAGAATCACCAAATCGACGCAGAGCCGCTTCATCCGCCAATATTCATGGGCGCGCACCAGCTCGCGCACGATCTCCAAATCCCCTAGCTCGTCGATCCGAACCAGCACGATGGGCAGGTCGCCGGAAATCCCGCTGGGCCATAGCTTCGATTGTCCGCCGGCGGCGCGCTTGAGCAGGTCGGAGGAAGGCCGCAGGGTCGGGTCCGAGTAGAGCACGCGATTGGCGATACGCTGAAAAAGATGCGCTTCGTCGGCTTCAACCCGGAGGTGATGCAGTTGCACTTGCGCCTGCGTCCACGCCAGCGTCACCGCGCGCTCGAATGCGCTCGAGTCGTGATGCTTGTCCACCAGGTCGAGCGCTTCGGCCCGCGTCGGCGCGACGATAGTCCAGAACGCTACGCGCGCCGTCGCTCCTGCCTGTATTCGCAGCCGCCGGCGGACGCTGAAGATCGGATCGAGAACGGTGCCCACCGTATCCGAGAGCGGCCGCCCGTCGATCACCGAAATTGCATCGCGGACATCCCGCCCGCGCCCAAGAAACCGCGCGCGATCGGTCTCGAACTGTATCTCGCCTATGGACTCTCCTTCGGCCACCGCCAGATGCGCCGCCCAGACCGGCACGTCGGTGGGCGAGCGGAGTCGCCGCGTCGCCAGCAGCGCGCCGACCTCGGCATCGAACTCCGTCTGCACGAACATCTTGGAGAAGGCCGGATGCGCAGTGTCCGACGCCTCGGGCGCCAGCACGATTTCGGCGTACGAGGTCAGCTCAATCTCACGGACGCGATTGCCGAGATTCGAAATCGACACGCGCCGAACTTCGGCGTCATCTTCGGGCGACACTGCGATTTCGAGCGTCGTCGTCATGCTGCCGTCGCGCCGCACGATTTCCGCCCGATCCTCGGAGAACTCGACTTCGTAGCTGTCCGCCTCGACGCCGGCTGGTTGAAAACCCGCCGACCAGACCTTGCCGCTGTTCACATCGCGGATGAAGACATAGGTCCCCCACGAATCGCAGGTCACGTCCTCGTGCCATCGCGTGACCGCCATGTCGTGCCAACGGCTGAAGCCCGAGCCGGCCGCGGTGATCATCACGGTGTACCTGCCGTTGGATAACAGATGCGTGCGCGGGATCAGATCGTGCGGCGAATGGAACCGGCGAATCGTCGGCGGAGTGCTCTCGCGGACATTGGCTTCCGCCTTGACCTCTTCGGCACGCGGGCGCGCCACCGCGACGTCGCGCGGCGTTCGCTCCTGCAGCAGCAGCTCAGTCGCCTGGATCATGGGTTCGGCGTGAAACCGCGTGCGCATCGCGCCAGTGTTCAGCGCGTCGGCAAGAGCCACCAGCGTCATCCCCTGATGATGCGCCATGTATGCACGCACGATGGCGACGCTCTCACCTTCGGGAACGCGCGACGGCGTGTAGTCCAGCGCCTCGTACCAGCCGAAATGCCCAAGCCCGCCGGCGATTAACAGCCGCGAGAAATTCTGCGCGGCGGCTTCCGGATCCACCATCGCCGCCAGCGCCGTAGCGTAGGGTGCTATCACCGCGTTCTCGCTAAGCCCCCGCTTCAGGCCGAGTCCGGGCACCCCGAAGTTCGAGTACTGATAGGTAAGCTCGAGGTCGCGCGCGTTGTACGCGGATTCCGAGACACCCCACGGAATCCCAAGCTCGGCGCCGTACTTCATCTGCCGGCGAACAACCAGCCGATTGGTTTGCTCGAGCAGGCTCCCCGGCGGCGCGCGCATCACCAGCGACGGCATCAGGTACTCGAACATCGATCCCGACCATGAAATCAGCGCCGAGCCGCGATCGACCGGCGTCATGGCGCGCCCCAGGCGGAACCAGTGCCTGACGGGTGCTTCCCCCTTTGCGATTGCGACAAAACTCGCCAGCCGCGCCTCGGAAGCAAGCAAGTCGTAGCAGTTGGAATCGAGGCTCCCGTCCGTGACCCGATAGCCAATCGACAGCAGTTGGCGCGCGGGATCGAACAGGAAGTCGAACTGCATCGCGTCGAGCATCTTGCCCGCGGTTGCGGCCAGCCCGGTCAGTTGCCGCTCGAGCGATTTGGCCGCATCGCGGGCGCGCGCAAGCGCATCGAGAGTCGGGTCGATTGATCCGGGCGCCGCGCCAATCGCGCCGGCGCCGGCATCAGCCGGGCGCTCGTCGATCCGGCGCTTCAGGGATCCGATCGCCTCATCATACAGGTCCGGCAGATCGCCCAAAGTCGGTATCGAATCGAGCTGGCCTGCGAGAGCGTCGAAAGTCGCGTCGCGAGCGCCGCGAGTTGACCACGGCTTTAGCAATTCGACATCGCGTCGATGACTGCGGATGCATGCTCGGAGCGCTTCAGCCCATGCGAGCACCTCGGCGGCGGCCCAGTCGGCGCGCTCCAGCGTCAACGCGCGCGCAATGTCACTGATCGAATCGCTCTGAATCTCAAGTTCCGCCAACCACGCGGTGAGTTCCACCACGGTTTGCGGATCCGACTGGATCAACGGCGATATGACGTCGAGCGCTTCCTCCAGCTGCCTTGGAGTGACAGTGTGGCTTCGCCGGTCGGCGGCCAGCGGGCCAAGCGCCTCGCGAACGAGCGCGATCGAGTCTTCGATTCCCTTGAGCCATTGCCTGTCCACAATCGGCCGCGAGATCATCTCGCGGCATGCGTTGCCCAGCGCGATCAGATGCCCCGCGAGATTGCCGCTGTCCACCGACGATACGTACCTGGGGTCCAGCGGCCGCAGGTCGCGCGTGGCGTACCAGTTGTAGAAGTGGCCGCGGAACTGCTCCAGGCGCTTCATCGTGTCGAGCGTCGCGCCCAGCCGCTCGGCGGTTTCATGCGTTCCCATCCAGCCGAAATCGTGAGCCGCGACGACCGAGAGCAGATACAGTCCAAGGTTGGTGGGCGAAGTCCGATGAGCCAGCATGGGCTTGGGGTCTTCCTGGAAATTGTCGGGCGGCAGCATGTTGTCTTCCGCCGTCACGAACTTCTCGAAATAACGCCACGTGCGCCGCGCGCTCAGTCGAAGCGCCCTCGTGTCGGCGATCGAGAGCGGCTTCGTGCCCTCGATTCGCGGGGGAAGACTTGCCCATCGCGCGACGGCCGGCGACAGCATCCACAGGATCACGAAGGGAGCCGCGACGATTGCGCCGCCCTGACCTGCCCACGCGACGAAGATCGCCGCCGCGGCGCCGAGCACCGTGGCGCCGGCCATCATGGCGTAAAAGCCGCGAACGTCGAGACGACTCGTCCGCTTGGCCTGCGCCGCGGTCGTCCACTCGAGCATCAACCGATGACTCACGTACAAACGGTGGAGCGTTCGCGAAATCGCGTCGCTCATCAGCCACGCCTGATGCGCGAGCAAGGTCAGCATCATCGCGAGCTGCGAGAGCCCGACTACCAGATCAGTGACGACCGCGCGGATATGGCTGCGCTTGGAGATATCGCGCCGCCGCGGGATGATTCCGGTCAGGAACGGGAGCATCGGCGCAGTCGCGATCGTCGCGACAATGAACCCGGTCCAAATCGCAGCAGCGGCTTCGGGAAGCCGCCATCCCGCCATCAATGCCAAAAACGCCATCGGCGCCGACAGCGTGCGGCGCAGGTTGTCGATCATTTTCCAGCGCCCGAGCGGCGGGATCGATGACCGGCCGTCGCGCGGGACCGTCGTTGCCGTGCCGGCGCTGGAACCATGGCCGAGAATCCACGGGATCAATTGCCAATCGCCGCGGGTCCATCGATGCTGTCGGGCGGCGGCAACGTCGTAGCGCGATGGAAACTCCTCGACCAGTTCGATGTCAGACACCAATCCCGAGCGCGCGAAAGTTCCTTCGAAAAGATCGTGGCTGAGAAGTGTATTGTCCGGGACGCGCCCCGCCAGCGCCGCTTCGAACATGTCCACATCGTAAATCCCTTTGCCGCTGTAAGAGCCCTCATCCAGAAGATCCTGGTAAACGTCGGAAACTGCGAACGCGTACGGATCCATGCCCCTGGTGCTGGAAAAGACGCGCTGGAAAACCGATCCCTCGCGGCGGGTCGGCAATGAAGCCGTGATTCGCGGCTGTAGAACCCCGTGACCTTCGACCACCCGCCCGCATTGCTTGTCGAATCGTGGAGCGTTCAGCGGATGCGCCATTTTGCCGACCATCCGCTTGGCGGCGCCGCGCGGGATACGCGTGTCTGCGTCGAGCGTGATCACGTAGCGCACGCCCTCAGGAACCGCCGGCGGATGTCGATCCGATGCGATAAACGTCGTATCCGTCGCGCCGCGCAGGAGCCGATTCAGCTCGTGCAGCTTGCCGCGCTTGCGCTCCCACCCCATCCACACGCCTTCGGCTTCGTCCCAGATGCGCCGGCGATGGAGCAATTGAAATCGCTTGCCGCCCGGCCCCGGTCCGTGACCTTGGTTCAGGCGCGCTATCCCTGCTGTGGCTGCGGCGAGCAGGTCGTCGTCGCCGGGCGCGGTTTCGGTCGCGGAGTCGTCCCAGTCCGAGAGGATCGCGAAGTACAGCTCGCCGTCCGAACTCGCCAGGTAATGAACCTCGAGACGCTCGATCTGCTCGTCGATCTCAGCGCGCGTGGTCAACAAAGTCGGTATCACGACCATCGTGCGCAGGCTCGGCGGCACGCCATCGTGAAGCTCGAGGGCGGGAATGATAGCGGGACCGATGAAAGTCGTAACTGCCCGATTGACGATCGCGACCGCCGCCTCCATCGCGGGGATTATCGCGAGCATCGCGAGAATGAACCGGGTCCATCCACCGATTTGCGCGTCCGCCATGGCCAGCATGGCGCCCGCGACGATGATCGCGGTGACCATCGCGATCGTGCCCAGGTAGCCCGCGATTCCGGCGGCCGCGTTGGCGCGCGCTATCCAGTCGCGGACCGGGGCGCGAAATCCCAGTTGCGCTTCCAGAGAGTGACGCCCCTCTGAAATCAGGTAGTAGCCCGGATGGTGCTCGCGCCGCGCCCTCGCGCCGTTGCCGTTTGGCACTTCGGATGCCGCACCCCGCGCCGAATCAATCGCGCTTTGAGCAACCTCGATTTCGGTGTGCCCCGAACCTCGTGCAAGTTCTTCGATCGCGTGCCGGTAGCGATCGCGCGTGGCAAAGTCCATCGCGGCAAAGTCGCTGGCCGCGCGCAGCACCGCATCGACCGCGCTCACGCTCTCGAAAAAATCCGCCCAGTCAACCGCCGACAGCAGACGCATGCTCGTGATCACGTTGCGGACGGTAACGTTCATCGCGCCCTGCCCCTGATGCACTTGACGGACGATCTCGTCTGCCGTGGTTCCCTGCGCCAGCAGCCGCTGGTCCAGCCACCGCAGCGCCGGCGTCACCTTGGGATCCTGATCGCGCAGGCGCTGAACCATCTCCACCGCGAAGGCCGCCGACAGCGGCGACTTATCCAAATCCTTGAACACTGCCTCTACCGGCTCAGCGTCGCGGCCGTGCGATCCCAGCAGCCTGTTCGCCAGCAGGTCGGCATGCCGGCGTTGCGCACGGCTGTGGCCCATCTGTTCAGCCAAGCGCCGCAGGTTTTCGACGAGCACGCTCCGAAGCGTAATCGCGACCGCCCATAGCTCGCCGATCGTCAGCGGCTGCACGCGCTGGTAAGCCTGCACGAACCTGGCGAGCGTCTGCGGATCGAAGTAGCTGTCGGTATGCGCGACGTAGCCCCACGCGATCCCGAAAACGCGCGGATACCCTTCCAGCGGGCCATCGGCGAGCTTGGGCAGTTGCCGATAGTATCCGCGCGGAAGGTCATCGCGAATTTCGCGAATCTGCTCTTCGACGACATGAAAGTTATCGACCAGCCACTCCGCGGCCGGCGTGATCGCGCGTTCCTCGCGGATTGCGCCCGCGATGCCGCGATACGCCTCGAGCAATGCTCGCCCGTTGTCGCGCACGCGCGCCGCCATCGGCCGTCCGCGGCCGGGGTAGGCCGTGACGCGCTGCGCAACCGCCAGCGTCTCGCCATGCTGTTCCAGGCGCTCGACGCTGAACAGTTCCGCACGGATCGGCTCGTCGATATGCGCGAAAGAGGCTGCCGGTTTCTTAGGCGCGCGAAAAAATACGAAGTTCAAAAAAACTTGCCTCTCGATCCGGATGACCCGGCCACGAGCTGACTGATGCGCGAACTGCGCAAAAAAAAATGCGCACGCGATGCGGCGAACAACGAACAACCGCGTTCGTGCGTCGCCCCCTCGCTTAGAATATCAGAACGCGGGCCGCGAGCCTCTGCATAAAGCTCGCCGATTTACCTCGCCCGAGTTAGACTACAATTTCTCAGATTCTTCCGTCGCTCTCAAATGCAGCGGGCGCAGGCGCGACGACTTCTTGGACTGGTGATCCTGCATGCGGCGCAGGATGTCGTCGAGCGCGCTGACCGCCGCGACAATGTGAGGTCCCTTGTTCAGCATCACGCATTCGGCTCGTTCTCCCATCGCCGCGTCAGTGATTTCTGCGCGAGATGCCTGACCTTTTTTGGCGAGAGACTCGAGCACCTGCGTTGCCCATATGACGGGCAAATGCGCCGCCTCGCAGATCCACAGAATTTCCTCCTGAACTTCCGCCATCCGTTCATAGCCGCACTCCACCGCCAGATCTCCTCGTGCGATCATGATACCCACTGGTTGCTGCCGCATCGCAGCAAGCATGAGGTTAGGCAAGCGCTCGAAGCCTTGGCGCGTCTCGATTTTCAGCACGATTCCCAAATGACCGCCGCCAAGCTCCCGCAGTCGCGATTGAAGTTGAACGATGTCGCGCTCATGGCGCACGAATGACATCCCGACCAGGTCCGCGTGTCGAACGATAAACTCAAGGTCTTCGAGATCTTTCGGCGTAAGTGCGGGCAGGCTGATGCTCGTATCGGGCAGGTTAATTCCTTTGTCGACTCCGAGGCGATCCCCGCCTGATTTGGCCTCGGTAATCTCGATGCGAAGCGCGCCAGGCTCGACCTCCCTCACGATTCCGCCTATTTTGCCGTCGTCGAACCAAATCTTCTCGCCCGCGCGAACCGTCGAGAAAATCTCCGGCAGCGTGCACGAGATCGTCGCAGGACTGAGCGTCCGTCCGTCCGAATCGGTCGAAGCGCTTTTGCCCACGATGGGTTCGCCCGTGAGCAGCAGGAAGTCGCCTTTGCGAAGCAGGATTCCTTGCGCGCGGCGCGGTAAATCTCCCACCTGCGCTTCGCGCCTTGCGTCGTTGCCCACCTCGACGCGCAACAAAACTGTTCCCGGTGTAACGTATGCGGTTTGGCTGCATTGAGCCCATCGGCCCGCCTCGCCGGTGCCGACCACTTCGAGAAGTCGTCGTTTCCCGCGCGCATCTTTGAAGTGAATGCGTTCCCCTGGTTTGACCTCATCAAGCCACTGCGCTGGCACCGGCAATGCGGCGTCGGCACCCGAGGGAGTAGGGTGGCCCGGCGGCGCAGAAGTAAGCCAGATTCGCGCGGGTTTCCGTCACGCGTCCAAAGCTATCGCGCGTGGGATGCCACACCACCACCTGGGGCCCCGGTTCTAACGGCCCAGTTCGGAGCTTCGGCCCGGCGATATCCATTAGAATACGGCAGGGCAAACCCAATTCCTGCGCGCGCGCTCCAGATGATCGGCCATCCGGCCCCAGATTTCCGGGGTATCATGCGCGCAGTTTATCCTCATACAGTTCATTCCGTGGGAAACCAGGTCGCGCACCAACGAATAGTCATCTGCAGCCTCAGCCGACATCGTCACCATGATGCGGACGTCGCGATGCTCGGGCGCAGGACCGAGTAGCGCCTCGGTATGCTCCGCGAGGATCGACCTGCCCTCGCGAAAGCCCGGACATTCCGACGGCGCCGGCGCTTCGATCTTCCCCCCTGCCATATGATGGAGAGCTACGAGCACTGCATTTAGCGTGCTCATCACATGAGCTTCTGTTCTGCCGAGCGATGAGAGACCGAGAGCCGCGAGTTCGTCCTGGAGTGTCCGAATATCCTGGCGTCTAAGCGCCAGATAATGGATCAAATTGATCGCGCTTTTTCGATACGCGGGATGCACAGTCGATGCGCGCTTGTGAAGATCGCCTTCGTGGCTGATCAGCGACCGACGGATTTCACCAAGCTTCGAGATTAGAGCTTCGAACGTATCCGGGCTTGCTAAAGGCGATTCGAATTCATCGTTCACGGCAATAGAAGTCGCTGCAATCGACGTGCCTATTCGATGCTATCTCTCGTCTATCTCCCGTAACAAAGAGAACATCTGCGCGACTTCGCGGAAGCCTTGGCAAAATTATTAGATTCGTTAATTTAAGATGTCATTCGCGCAGATCCGACGCTGTCGCCCATAGCACCACCGACCTGCCGTGCTGATGCGTATCGACACAGTCGCGCAACCTTGAGATTGTCTTGAATCTTGCCCCACGACTCCGGCGATTTGTCCTTCGACAACACGGCAGCGCTTCACGATAGGTATCGACTGCCTCCTTGAGATGCCTGACTCCTGCGGCCCGCTCGCCGAGGTCTGCCTCGAGATGCGCGATCGCGACGACGACGCGGATCTGGTTCGGGGTACTCATCTTGCTGCTTCATCAATAGTGGGCGACCATATTACCGCAATGATCACGCATGACCGTCAGTTTAACGTCTCGTCGCGATGCGAGCTGCTGCCGTATCTGCTCAGCACTCCGCTCGGACTGTCACGCAAACAGGCAAAAGATCTTCTGCGCTTCCGGGCGGTGACCGTAAAGCGAGTGACCACCGTCAGGCATGATACCCAGTTGGAGCCGGGCGACGTTGTGACTATCGCCGCAGGCAAGCAAATCCCCTCCGCGTCGCTTGAGCACCATGGCCTGAAAATTATTTATCTCGACGATGATATCGTCGTGGTCGACAAGCGAGCGGGGCTGCTTTCGATGGGATCGGAGGGCGAGAAAGAGAGAACTGCCCATCGAATCCTCAACGAACATCTGAAGGCGCTCACAAAATCGCCGCTGCAACAGGCCTTCATCGTACATCGACTCGACCGCGAGACCTCCGGCTTGATGATGTTCGCAAGAAGTCGCCCGATCCAGGCGGTCCTTCAGCAGAACTGGAAGAGCGTCACCAAAAAATACCTTGCCGTCGTGGAGGGCGCGCCCTCGAAGGCCCACGGGACGCTGCGCGACAATCTTGTAGAGAGCAAGTCATTCAGGATGCATCGTGTTGAGCGGGGTGGAGAGCCGGCAATCACGCACTATCGCGTTTTACGAACAGGTCAAGACAGGTCGCTCGTCGAACTAACGCTCGAAACCGGCCGCAAAAACCAGATTCGCGTCCAGATGGCCGGCTTGGGTCATCCTATCGTCGGCGATCGTAAATATGGCGCGACGATCGATCCCGCCCGGCGGCTGGCGCTCCATTCGTGCGAGCTGAAGTTTTGCCATCCAGTGTCGGGCGCATCAAAGGACTTTCGTAGCGCTATGCCCAGCCGGCTGATGGCGCTGATCGAGCCGCGCGGAGTCGCACGCGCAAAGTGAAACATCCCCGAATCCCGGAGCGACAAACAAATGACACTGCGGTGCGATTTTGACGACTCTCGAGGCTCACGCATCGGACCTGGCATCGACGTTCAAAATTCCCAGGAGTTCATAAGGCGCGCGACTGCCCGTCACAGCCAATCATTGGCGGCGTCGGTCACGCTTCGCAGGCCGTGGCGTTGTCGCGGCACGCAACTTGGATCGATCAGGCGCGAAGGCGTGCTGTGCGTGTCTGGTGGGATTGAGTGAACCAGGTAGCGGATGAAAAAGAGTGAGCATTGAAACCGCGAGGGTTTCCGCGATCGACATGCGCGCGATTACCCGGCTCGCCGAAAGCGATGAACTGGGCGAGCAATTTGTCGCCGAAATCATCAACGTATTTCTTGCCGACCTGAGCGAACGCGTATGCGCGATCGGCTTGCAGATGAGCCACGGCGACCGTGCCGGAATTGCGGCGACCGCACACGCGGTCAAGGGCAGCTGCGGCCATTTTGGCGCGGTGCGTCTGATGGAGTTGTTGCGTGAGATCGAAGGCCGGGCCAGACACGAACAAACCGACGGCCTACAAACGGCGATCGATTCCATGGTCGCGGAAACGGAACGGGTCCGCGCAGCGCTAGAAGCTTATCGATCCAGCCATGCGCGGCCCTGACGGGCGATCTGCGGCAGTCCGCTACAAACCCATCTTCCTGCGCTCTGCCCAACGCTTCTTCATCGCGATTGACAACCGCTTTCTGCCTTCCGGCGTCAGGCCTCCGCGCTTGCGCCTCTTCAATGTGACCCCCTTAGGCCTGCCGACGCGCTTCTTGCCGCCCCCTGACAAGGCCGATCCCAAGAGCGCCGCAATAGCTCGACCGAGCCTGTCGCTCTCCTCCTTCAAGTCTGCCACTAATTTATCCAGGTCCAAGATTCGCTCCTTTGCCGCGCTTGCTATACGCAGCTCGCGCCTTTCTGTAACCGCTCGTTATGATTCGCGTCCTATCGATGCCCGGATAGAAGCGCACGCCAACTCGTATCAGCGCAATACCTACTCTTTCTATCGACGCGATCCAATCGCGCAGAATATCGAAGATCCTCCGCGCGAGACGAAGACGGCGCGGCAGGTAGCGAGAATTGTGAATAACCAATAGAGTAAGTGGCTCATGCCTGGAAAAAATCATGAATGAAGCGGGTCGCACCAGATTTCTGGTCGAGCTGATCAAGCCGTCGCATTACGACGACGACGGCTATCTCATCCAATGGTGGCGCGGCTTCGTGCCGTCGAGCTCGCTGTCGGGTATCTACGGCCTCGCGCTCGACGCGCAGGCGCGGGCCATCCTCGGCGAGGGAGTTGATCTCGAGCTCGCGGCGCACGACGAGACTAACGCGAAAGTCCCGGTGCGTTCGATAATTCGCCGGTTCAAGCGCAACTCGAACCGCGGCGTCGTGCTGCTGATCGGAGTGCAAACCAACCAGTTTGCACGCGCAGTTGATATCGCGCGCGAGCTGCGCGCCGCCGGAATCCAGGTCGCGATCGGCGGATTCCACGTCAGCGGATGTCTCGCGATGCTTCCCGAGATGCCGCCCGAGATGAAGGACGCGCTCGCGCTCGGAATCACGCTGTTCGCGGGCGAGGCCGAGCACCGGCTCGACGAGCTGCTCGTCGCTGCGTTCGAGAATCGTCTCCCGCCGGTTTACAACTTCATTACCGATTTGCCGGCGATGGACGGCGAGCCGCTTCCGTTTCTTCCAATTAAGTACGTCAAGCGCTATGCCGGGGCGATCGGATGCTTCGACGCGGGGCGCGGATGCCCGTTCAGCTGCAGCTTTTGCACGATCATAAATGTGCAGGGGCGCAAGTCACGTTATCGCAGCGCCGACGACATCGAGCAATTGATTCGCGCGCACGCGGCGCAGGGCGTGCGGAGCTTTTTCATTACCGACGACAATTTCGCGCGCAATCGGAACTGGGAAGCGATCCTCGACCGCATCATCCAACTCAAGCGCCGCGACCGGCTGAAGATAAACATCATCATGCAGGTCGACACCATGTGCCACAAAATCCCGAACTTCGTGGAGAAGTCGGTGCGCGCAGGGTGCAAGAAAGTCTTTATCGGGCTCGAGAGCATCAATCCCGACAGCCTCAAGGGCGCATCGAAGGATCAGAATCGCATCACCGAATACCGCAAGATGCTCCAGGCGTGGAAGCGCGCGAAGGTTCTGACCTACGCCGGCTACATCCTCGGCTTCCCGTCCGACACGCCCGAGAGCATCGAGCGCGACATCCAGATCATCCAGCGCGAACTCCCGATCGACATCATGGAGTTCTTCATGCTGACGCCGCTGCCCGGCTCCAGGAATCACCAGGAGATGTACCTGCGCGGCGAGCGAATGGAAGCGGATACCAACAAGTACGACGCCGAGCATGCGACCGCCGATCATCCGCGGATGAGCGCCGCCGAGTGGCAGGATATCTACCAGCGGGCGTGGCACCTGTACTATTCGCCGGCGCACATCGAGACGCTGATCAAGCGGGCCGTCGCCAGCGGAATGCGCACGCGGCGGATGACCTCGATGATTTTCTATTTCTACGGGAGTCACGCCTACGAGCGGGTGCATCCGCTGCAAGGCGGGGTCATTCGCCGCAAGCCGCGCACGCAGCGCCGTCCTGGATTTCCGCGCGAGAACCCGCTCAGGTTTTTTATGCGGCGCGCGAGAGAGATGTCAGCGACCTATGTGCCCGGTCTGTGGTTCATGTGGCGGTTGGAACGGCTGCGACGCAAGATCCAGAACGATCCGGCGTCGAAGCATTATACCGATGTCGCGCTCAGCCCGGTCGCTGATGGCGAATTCGGCGACGATCTTGAGCTCTACCACACAACGGATTCAGCGCGCCGTGCCGCCAATCAGGCCCGCACGCGCGCCGAGGAGATGCGTCAAATCGAGATTCGCGGCGACGCCGCTGCATGATCGCGCCGCGATCGTTTTGCATCGCACCCTCGCCTGCTCCACGCGAAGTAATGCGCTTCTCCGCCTTCGGGACTATGGCTGATACAGGCCGGGGAAGCCTTGCCGGAGCCGTTCGAGTTTCGGCATATCGTTGACGACGATGTAGGGTTTATCCGGGTGCAGAGCCAGATAGTTTTGATGGTAGTCTTCGGCCGGGTAGAAAGCGGTGAGCGGAACTACCTTGGTTACGATTGGCCGGGAAAATGAATGCTTCTGTTCGAGTTGGGCGGTATTGAACTCTGAGCAAATCCACCCATGCGATTCGCGCCAATACTTCTTGCTCTAGTCACGCTCATCTCCACCGGGTTGGGCGGTATGGCAGCCATTCGGTTGCGCGACCGGCTTCATTTGCTGCTCGGCTTCAGTTCCGGCGCGGTGTTGGCGGTGGCTCTGTTCGACCTGCTACCGGAGGTCTTCGCTTTCCCTCACGGCGCATCGTACATGCCGATGACTGCGCTTGGATTCCTTGCCTTCTTCGGACTTGAACGTTACACGGCCATGCACCGTGCCCGCGAACACCCTCACTTGGTGGGAGCTCATGAGCCGGAGCTTGGCGCAATGTCCGCGGGCGGCTTGGCCTTTCACAGTTTCCTGGACGGCGTTGCGATCGGTGTCGGCTTTCAGACGAGCGTCGAGATGGGACTCTTAATTGCCTTCGGCATAATCGCGCACGATTTCAGCGACGGACTGAACACCGTGACGGTCGTTCTTGCGCATGGAAATACGCGCAGAAGTGCCATTTTCTGGCTGATAGTGGATATGTTGACGCCGATTCTGGGTGCGGCCTCGACGCTGATGTTCAATTTGAGGGTGGGACTCCTGCCGTGGCTGCTTGCATTTTTCGTCGGCTCTTTTCTTTATATCGGCGCCTCGGATCTACTGCCGGAAGCTCGCGAGCACGACTCTCCATTGGTTGGCGTCGCCACCTGTATGGGAATGCTCGCAATTTTTCTGGTTACCCGCTTGCTGCGCGGATAAAATGAACCTAAAGCCGGCGGATCTTGAACGCGAGCGATGGCTGTTCTAGAAGTCGCGACGCAGACTTCCGGGAATCCAGGTGACCCCAACGCTAAACCTTAATCTCAAGGAGCAGAGTCTCGGTACAAGCCTCTCTTTGACGATGCTGCTTGTCATCGTGGGCGTGGTGACTCTAATTGGTTGCCGCCGGCATGCAGAGGACTTTGACGAGCGCGGAGGGTTCGAGGTGCACGATACCTCCGACTGCTTCCCCGACATCACATTGGTCGATCAGCATGGCCGGAATGTTTCCATTGCCTCGCTGAAAGGGAAACCGGCGCTGTTCGATTTCATTTACACCAACTGTCCCGGACCGTGTCTTCTCCTCACGGCTCAGATGAAACAGATCGCGAATCGACTCGGGCCCAAGCTTGGAACGGAGGCCCGCATCGTGTCGATCACAGTCGATCCCGAACACGATCACCCGGCGCAGCTTCTCGCATATGCGAACAAGCAGAGTGCTGACGTTAGCGGCTGGCTGTTCCTGACTGGAACGCCCAAACAGATCGAAGACGTGATGGCGCGATTCAACGTGATTCGAAAGCGCGAAGCCGATGGAACGGTCGATCACGTTCTCGAATTCTTCCTGGTCGATGCGAACGGTCGTGCATTGCTTCAGTACATAGGTCAAAAGGCCGAACCGGATCGGGTCGTTAGCGACGTGGAACGAGCCGCGGCGCGCGAGCCGGTGGCGGCTGGCGACGGCGCCAACCAGGCGGTCATTCTTAAATAATTCGGGGGCTGGGATTGCTCCCAGCCCCCTGCCGTCACCACATCCGCCGCCCCACCACAACCTTTTTAGGGCGCGGCCCTTGCCGCGCCTGCATTTAAGGTGGGCCCCGGAGAACTCATCATCCCCATTTTCTCCGAGGACTGGCTAATACTTTTCGCCGCCGCCGCTTGTACCTACCTACCCGTCCGCATCCACCTCATCGCCAGTCTCTGGAAAGCCTTCCCCACCTATTCTCCGGGACCCTTGAAACTTCTTCTTTATGAGCACCCGCTGGTGGTGCCGCAGTTCATGCACTTGTAGCAGGCGCCGTTGCGCACCATGATGCTGCCGCAGTCGGGGCACGGGGGCGCGTCGGCCTGATTGATGAAGGCCTGGCGAATGCCGCCGTCCTTGCCGTCGCGCAGACTCGCGATCGGCGCCGCTATCGCGGGAGCCGCATCGGACTTCGCTGACAGACTCTTCTCCGACTCGATAATCCCGACCTCGCGCTTTGCTTCCTCGTCCAGAAACTTCGACGCCATCCATCGGAACAGGTAATCGACGATCGACTTGGCGTACGGAATCTGCGGATTCTTGGTGAAGCCCGACGGCTCGAAGCGCATGTGCGAGAATTTGTCCACCAGGAACTGGAGCGGGACGCCGTACTGGAGCGCGAACGAGATCGCGGTCGCGAAGGAGTCCATCAGGCCCGAGATCGTCGAACCCTGCTTGGACATCGTGACGAAAATTTCACCCGGAGTGCCGTCCTCGTACATGCCGACGGTGATGTAACCTTCGTGGCCGGCGATATCGAATTTGTGGGTGATCGATTTGCGCTCGTCGGGCAGCTTGCGCCGCTGCATCCGATCGTCGGCCGCCGCGATCGACGCGACCGCGTCCACCGCTTTCTCGATGTCCTTCCTGCCGGTATTGAGCGGCTGTACGCGCTTGGATCCGTCGCGGTAAATCGCGACCGACTTGAGGCCGAGCTTCCACGCGGTGACGTAAGCCTCGGCGACGTCGTCCACGGTCGCTTCCGCGGGCATGTTGATGGTCTTGGAAATCGCGCCGGAGATGAACGGCTGCACCGCGCCCATCATCTTGAGGTGCCCGTTGTAATGAATCGTGCGCGCGCCGGCGCGCGGCTTGAAGGCACAATCGAAGACGGCGAGATGTGCGTCGGCGAGCTGCGGCGCACCTTCGATAGTCTCGTTCTCGTCGAGGTATTCGACGATTTCCTGGACTTCCTTCGAGTCGTAGCCCAGGCGCTTGAGCGCGCGCGGGACCGTGTTGTTGACGATTTTCAGCATCCCGCCGCCGACCAGCTTTTTGTACTTGATGAGCGCGATGTCGGGCTCGATGCCGGTGGTGTCGCAATCCATCATGAAGGCGATGGTGCCGGTCGGCGCGATCACCGTGGCCTGCGAATTGCGATAGCCGGCGCAACTGCCGAGCTTGAGCGCGTCGTCCCATGACTCGCGCGCGGCGCGAAGCAGGTCGAGCGGAACGTAGGAGGGATCGAGCTTGTAGGCGGCGGCTTTGTGGCGCTCGATCACTTTCAGCATCGGCTCGCGATTGGACGCGTAGCCGGCGAACGGACCCATTTGTTCGGCGATTCGCGCCGACTGGAGATAGGCCTCGCCGGTCATCAGCGCGGTAATCGCGGCGGCGTAGCTACGGCCCTGGTCGGAGTCATAGGGCATCCCGAGCGCCATCAGCAGCGCGCCGAGGTTCGCGTAGCCCAGCCCGAGTTCGCGGAACGCGCTGGAGTTCCTGGCGATCTCGTCGGTCGGATACGAGGAATTATCGACGACAATGTCCTGCGCCGTGATCATTACGTCGATCGCGTGGCGGAATGCGCGCACGTCGAACTCGCCGCGATCGTCGATGAACTTCATCAGGTTGAGCGAGGCGAGATTGCAGGCCGAATTGTCGAGATGCATGTACTCGCTGCACGGATTCGACGCGTTGATTCGTCCGCTGGCCGGGCAGGTGTGCCAGAGGTTGATCGTCGTGTCGAATTGCATCCCGGGATCGCCGCATGCGTGGGCGGCCTCGGCGATCATGTGGAGCACCTTGCGCGCGGGACGGGTCTCGGCGACTTCGTTGGACTTGACGAAGTGGGTCTGCCAATCGGCGCCATCGAGGACCGCCTGCATGAATCCATCGGTGGCGCGCACGGAATTGTTCGCGTTCTGGAAGAACACGGAGCCGTAAGCCGGGCCGTCGAGGGAGGAGTCGTAGCCGGCTTCGATCAGCGCCCACGCCTTCTTTTCCTCTTCGACCTTGCACTTGATGAAATCGACGATGTCGGGATGGTCGGCGTTGAGCACCACCATCTTGGCTGCGCGCCGCGTTTTGCCGCCCGACTTGATGACGCCGGCGCTCGCGTCGGCGGCTTTCATGAACGACAACGGTCCCGACGCGGTGCCGCCCGACGAGAGTTTCTCGCGGCAAGAGCGCAGCGCAGACAGGTTCACGCCCGCGCCGGAGCCGCCTTTGAAGATCATGCCCTCGTTGCGGTACCAGCTCAGGATCGAGTCCATGCTGTCATCGACCTTGAGGATGAAGCATGCAGAGCACTGCGGCTTGGCCTCGATGCCGACGTTGAAATAGACCGGGCTGTTGAACGAGGCCTTCTGATTGAGGAGCAGGTACTTGAGCTCGGCGTGAAAAGTTTCGCGCGCTTCAGCGCCGGCGAAGTAGCCCTGCTTCTCGCCCCATCCGGTGATGGTATCGACGACGCGGGAGATGAGCTGGCGGACGCTGGTCTCGCGCCGGGGCGTGCCGAGCGGGCCGCGGAAATATTTCGAGACCACGACGTTGGTCGCAGTCTGCGACCATCCGCGCGGCACCTCGACGTCTTTCTGCTCGAAGACTACGCGGCCGTCTTCGCCCGAGATGACGGCGCTGCGGAGATCCCATTCGACCTCGGAATATGGATCGACGCCGGCGGTGGTGAAGAAACGCTCGAGCATGATACCGCGGCCGGGCGCGGCAGAGTCGGCGGGCGCAGCATTGGGGGCTGGTGCTCGGTCGGTCATTTTTGACTTCGAATCCATTTCAAAATCTATCGCTCCCCCGCCCATCACCCGCATCCTCCCCGCCTCAGTTACGTGCGCGTTAAGACCGCATTCAATCTAGAAGTCGCCAAGTGACTCGTGGGCGATAATATGCGCGCGCCCCATGCAATCTGTCAAGCACCAAACCGCTACAGGTAGTGTAGGACAATCTGTTCATAAACCATATATCAGGTTGTTGATAACTTTTGGTAAATGTTCGCTTGTATTTAAAATTTATGACTGACCGATCGCTTCCAATTAGCCCTGCTAATAGAAATTATGGTCGAATCCGGCGACTTAGATGCGCGCCGAAAGTCGCCGGCCAAGCGGGTTGGTATGCGCGCGATGCGTGGGGCGCTATCGTGGAGCGCTCATGCCGACTCGACGCCACAGGGCTCCGGAACAGATCGGCGCCGCGATGCAGCCGCTACTCGATCGCATCGACCGCGAAGGTCATTTCGCGATCGTGCGGCTGGCGAAAGCATGGCCGGAGATCGTCGGCGAGGCGATCGCGCGGCGCACGGAAATCGTCTCGCTGAAATTCCACACCGCAGTCGTGAAAGTGTCGGGTGCGATGTGGATACAGGAACTGAACCTGATGAGGTCGCAAATTCTCGCGCGCGTGACACAGAGGTTGGGCGACGACGTCGTGCGTGAGCTGCGATTTGTGCAGGGGCGGCTCAGCCGGCGCGAGCGGCCGAAACTGCGCACGGTGTCGCGCGCGACAACGACACGGAAATCGATCGAGCTGCCGGAGCTGAAGGATCCCGAGTTGCGCGAGGCGTTCGAGCGGCTGATCGAGGCGTGGGGGCGTGCGTCGAGATAGCATTTCGGATGCGCAGATCGATCGAGTATTTCCGGGACGTTCACGTTCCAGCGGCCATCTCGATGGATTGATCAAGGTGTGAACCAGCGCGCGGGTTTGCGCTGGGCGCCACGATTCGCGAATAATCGCGTTCATGGAATATGACGTAGTCGTCCGCAACGGCGTCGTGGTCGATGGTAGCGGCGCGCCGCGCTACCGGGCCGACGTGGCAATCAAAGATCGCAAAATAGCCGCGCTGATCGATCCTGCCGACGCCGCGAGTGCATCCGCGGCGCGCGAAATCGATGCGACCGGACTCGCGATCGCGCCGGGCTTCATCGATATGCATTCGCACTCCGACTGGGTTGTGCCGATTGCCGATCACGGGAAAATCCTGAAGCCATTTCTGCTGCAAGGCGTGACCACGTTTGTCGGCGGCAATTGCGGCTTCTCGGTGGCGCCGGTGATGCGCGAGCGGCAGCGGATGCTCGACGAGTCGGGGCAACTGTGCGCCGAGCGGAAGTTCGATTGGGAATGGGACGACGTGGCGGGCTTCGCCGCGTCTCTGAAGCGCCGGGGGCTCGCGCTGAACGTCGCGCATCTGGCGGGGCATGGCAGTATCCGCCTGAGCGTAATGGGCTCGGACGCGGGAGAGCCGTCGGCGGAGCAGTTGCGCGCAATGCAGGCGATGGTCGAGGGCGCGATGGCCGATGGCGCGGTGGGGCTTTCGTGCGGGCTCGGCTATTTTCCGGGGATGATCGCGAAGCCGGCCGAGCTGGCCGCGCTGGCGCGGGTGGCTGCGGCGGCGGGCGGCGTGTTGACCTCGCATCTGCGCGCGTACACGGAGCGCTCGTTGTTCTTCGACAGCAGGGTGGTTCCACACAACATCCTGGCCGTGCGCGAGATGGCCAACGTGGCGCGCGAGGCGGGCGTACCGCTGCAAGTTTCGCATCTGATTTTTGTTGGCCCGCAAACCTGGGCGACGGTCGATGACACGATTGCCGAAGTCGAGCGTCACAAGAGCGACGGGGTCGATATCGCGTTCGACACTTTCCCTTACACGTGCGGCAACACGACGATTCGCGTTATTTTTCCCGCGTGGTCGCAAACGGGACTCGAGCGTTTGCTCGATTCATCGGACGGTTGGGCGAAATTGCGCGCCGGATTCCGCCCGCTCGCGCCGTTCATCGCCGACGCGGTTCAGCTCATGTGGGCGGTCAAGCCCGAGCTCAGTCATCTCGAGGGCAAGTTCTTCGGGCAGATCGCCGATGAACTGAAGCTGGATCCGATCGATGCGTACCTGACGATCACGCGTGAGAGCGGAACGCGCGCGCGTGTGCTGAACCATCTCTACAGCGGCGACGACTACGGCGACGAGCATGCGCTGACGGAGGCGATGAAGCATCCGCTGAACATGTTCGAGATGGACACGATTCTGACTTCGCACGGGCATCACAATCCCGCGAGCTTCGGCACCTACCCACGAATCCTCGGGCATTACGTGCGCGAGTTGAAACTGCTGACGCTCGAGGACGCGGTTCACAAGGCGACCGGGATGGCGGCGAAGCGGATGCGGCTGGGCGCTCGCGGTCTGGTGCGTCCGGGATACGCGGCGGACCTGGTGATATTCAATCCGGAAACGATCGGATGCGCCGCCGATTCGAGAACGCCGACGACAGCGCCGGTAGGAATCGAGCACGTGATGGTCAATGGAAGCGCGGTCGTCGCGGACGGCAAGTGGTGCGGCGACGGCGTGATGGCGGGCGAATGGATCGGCAGGGGATAGGCGCGCGCGCCGGAGCTTGCAGCCTGACCGCCGCCATGGCGGGAACTAAAACGGCCGCGCGGAGATTTTCCGCTCGGCCGCCTGAAGTCGGAGAGAGCAGGGGCGCGGTTCAGCGCTCCGAGTCCTGCATCTTCTTGTCCATCTCGCGCAGCTTGGCGAGTTTCTGGTCGGTCGGCTCGTTCTGCTTGCGCGAATCGGAAGCCACAGTCTTGGCGCGCTCGGTCGGCAACTCGCCGCTGACCTTTTGCAGCGCTTCCTTCGCGAGGCGCCGAACCATCTGGCTTTGATCCTCGGCAATGACCGTGTTCAGCAGCGAGACAGCCTTGTCGCTTCCAATTTCGCCAAGAGCGAAGACCGCGGTGCCGCGGCCGCGCTCGTCCTGATCTTGGCCGAGATACTGCATGACGGGTATCACGCCTTGCGCATCGCCGATCCTGCCAAGCGCCGCCACCAGATGCAGCTTGACGATGGGCTCGGTGGAACGCAGGAAGAGCATCGAGGACATCGGCGGCAGGGACTCATTGGCTTCACGCGCGCCGAGGATGTCGACGGCCTTGATCTTGACGCGCGCGTCCGGGTCGGACATCGAGTTCATCAGGATCTGGTTGACTTCCGGATCCTGCAGATAGCGGAGTTTCACCAGTTCGGTGACGCGCGCGGCGGGGTCGGCGTCCTTGAGGCCCAGCTTTACGTCTTTGATGATCTTGAACGGCGTTTCCTGCATCGCCCGATTCGTCATATCGTCAACGCCGGGTCTCACTTGCCCCTGATGCGACATTGGACTGGCACTGAGAGCGCTGCCCAATCCCTGGCCGCCATACTGCGCAAAGGCGAGGTGTGGTACAGCAAGAGCGACGCCAAGCGCGAAGACAGCAAATAAATTTCGCGTGATAGTCATTTCCCGCACCTCTGCAATCGGCCAGAATTATTGGTGATTATGACAGCTATTGCAAGGAAGCTCGCCGCCGGGGCGAGGCGCGTGAATGTTCGCGGCGGTGCGCTGGCGAGCATTATCGCCGCCGCGTTCATGCTCATTATGGTCGCCACCGGCGCGGGCGTCATCGCGGCGCCGATACTGGCATCGGCTGCGTCGAATCCGGATCCGCCGGCACAGCCTCAGCCGGCGCCCCCACACAAGCATCGCCATCTGCCGACACCGGCGCCGACCCCGATGGCGCTGCCGCCCGAGGTCAAGGCGAAGGTCCCGGCGTACAAACCGGGGCCGATACCGTTTCACGACGGCGAGCAGTTGATCTATCAAGCGTCGTGGGTCGGGATTCCCGCGGCGCAGGCGCGTCTCGAGTTCCACAAACGGCCAAAAGATCCTTCGCGATGGATCGGGGAAATCTGGATCGAGACCAACCCGTTTGCGGATGTGTTCTACAAGATGCGCGACTACGTGCGGGAGAGCATGGCCGGTGACACGCTCCACACCAGCGGTGTTTATTTGGTCCAACACGAAAAATCGCGGCTCAATTACTACGACGTGACCGTCGATCGGCCCGCGCAGATGGTCACGATAACGAAGAAGAATCACAAAGGAACCCAGAGCAAGGAATTCATCGCGTCAGATCCATGGGGACCGATATCGGGCGCGATGATGGCGCTGACGCAGAACTTCGCGCCGGGCAAGACCTATGCCTTCGACGTGTTCAGCGGCAGCCAGCGCTATGTTTTCGCGTTCGAGGTCGAAAAGCGGGAGAGGATTCACCTCTCGCTCGGCGACTTCGACGCGTGGCGCATCGTGCCCGACGTCTGGTACGTCAGCGACGGCGAGATGCGCAGCCAGGTGCACGGAACGGTATTGTGGATATCGGCGGACAAGCGCCATCTGCCGCTGCGAATCGAGGCGCAGGCGTTCATCGGGCATGTGCGGGCGGACTTGATCAAGATCGATGGCAAAGATGGAGTCGAGAGTGCGCAAAAGTGATGGCTCCGCCGGTTGACTGAGCTACTATGAGGTGGGGGCAAATCGGACGATGCCTAAGAAGCTCGAATTTTTCTACGACTGCTCGAGCCCGTGGACATACCTGGCGTTCACGAAGATCGAGGACCTCGCGCGACGTCACGACGCGGAACTGATCTGGCGGCCGATCCTGGTGGGTGGACTGTTCAACACGGTCAATCCTTCGGTGTACGAAAGTCGCGCCAAGCCGGTTCCGGCCAAGGCCCGGTATTACGTCAAGGATCTGGCCGACTGGGCGCGATTCTACGGCCTCAAGATCGGCAACCCTACGGTGTTCCCGGTCAATTCAGTCAAGGCGATGCGTGGTGCGTTCGTCGCCGACGAGCATCGGGTGATCTCGCGTTACTCGAAGCGCCTATTCGAGAGCTATTGGACCGACGACAAGGACATCAGCAAGGACGACGTGCTGCGCGAAATTGTGCGCGAAACGGGCCTCGACGAAAAAGAGTTTTTCACCAAGATCGCATCCGATGAGTACAAGGCCAAGCTGCGCGGGAACGTCGAGGAGCTGATCGCGCGCGGCGGTTTTGGATCGCCAACGATGTTCGTCGAGGGGTCGATGTTCTTCGGCAACGATCGGCTGCCTCTGGTCGAGCATGAACTGGCGGTCGGAGTCGGCGGGGCCTTGGACGAAGGATCGGGCAGCTCAACTTAATTTCAAGCAGGATCGAATGACGCATTGGGCGCAACGTCAGGCACCAGCGCATCTGCGCGACGACTTCGGGGATCGCGAAGCCAAGGGAGTGCGCGCGTTCGTCGCAGTCCGGATGAACGAGCAGGTCGAGGAGTCGGTGGCGGAGACGATCGACGAGCTGAAGCGTCCACGCGACGCCGTCCGATGGGTGCCGCGGGCAAATCTGCATATCACGCTCAAGTTTCTTGGACCGGCAGTGGATTCGCATCGATTGGAGCGCCTCACCGCCGGGCTCCATCAGCTCGCGACAAAGACCGCCCCATTCGAGGTCGCCGCGGCCGGCGTCGGCGCGTTCCCCGACCTCGAGCATCCGCGCACGATTTGGGTGGGATTGCATAGTGTGGAATCGGGGGTGCTTGCCGCGCTCGCCGCCCGGTTGGAGACGGTCGCGGCTGACTATGGATTCGAGCGCGAGAAGCGGCGCTGGAGCGGGCATCTGACGATCGGGCGGGTTGGCGATCGGCCGATCGCGGGCAAAATTCGCCAGGCACTACACGCGGCGCGGGACCGCGAGTTCGGCGTCTCGAGGATCGAATCGATCACGCTCTACCGCAGCCATCCGGGGCCCGACGGATCCAGCTACGAAGCGCTCGCGACATTTCTGTTCCAATCGCGTTAGCAGGCCGCAGTGCCGCTTTTTGTTCTTTTGGTGACACCGGCGCGGATAGAGCTATCGACGCGAGTTTGTGGCAAGATTCGCACCGCGATAAACAAATCCCGCATGGGCACAATCGATGTCGATAGAGATCAAAAGTAAAGCGCTCGACCTGGCGTTGAGCCAAATCGAGAAACAGTTCGGCAAGGGCTCGATCATGAAGCTCGGCGAGCAGGCGATTTCGGGCGATGTCGCCGTCGTATCGACCGGCTCGCTCGGACTCGACCTCGCACTGGGCGTGGGTGGATTGCCGCGCGGGCGCGTAGTCGAAATCTACGGCCCGGAATCGTCGGGCAAGACCACGCTGGCGCTGGAATGTATCGCGGAAGCGCAGAAGATGGGCGGTACCTGCGCGTTTATCGACGCGGAACACGCGCTCGACGCGGCCTACGCGCGCAAGCTCGGCGTCAAGGTCGAGGACCTGCTCATCTCGCAGCCCGACAACGGCGAGCAGGCGCTCGAGATCACGGAGACTCTCGTGCAATCGGGCGCGATCGACGTGCTGGTAATCGACTCGGTGGCGGCGCTCGTGCCGCGCGCGGAAATCGAAGGCGAGATGGGCGAGCCGCAGATGGGCTTGCAGGCGCGCCTGATGTCGCAAGCGCTGCGCAAGCTTACGTCGATCATATCGCGCTCGCGCACCATCGTTATCTTCATCAACCAGATCCGGATGAAGATTGGCGTGATGTTCGGGAATCCGGAGACGACCACCGGCGGCAACGCGCTCAAGTTTTATTCGTCGGTGAGAATCGATATCCGGCGAATCGGCACGATCAAGAACGCGACCGAAGTGATCGGCTCGCGGACCAAGGTCAAAGTGGTGAAGAACAAGGTCGCGCCGCCGTTTCGCGAGGCCGAGTTCGACATCCTGTACGGCACCGGGATTTCCAAAGAAGGCGAGCTGGTCGATCTGGCCAGCGAGCACGGCATCATCGAGAAGCTCGGCGCCTGGTACTCGTACAACGGCGAGCGAATCGGGCAGGGACGCGAGAACGCGCGCGATTTGCTCAGGGCGAATCCGAAGCTGGCCGACGAGATCGAAGCCAGGGTGCGCGAAAAGCTGGCCGCCAAGGTGGTAGCGCCGCCGCCCGACGCGGCGGCCGAAGAGCCGGCCGAGACGCCCGCGCCGCCACCAAAGAAAAAGAGCTAACCCGTATCCTTCTCTTAACATCGGGTGCAGGGGTGACCCCTGCACCCAGTATTAAGGCCGCCCGCCGTTGTCGCGCGCGGGCCCTGCCAGCGGCTTAATACTGCGCTGCCGTCGCCACGGCCAGGGTCACCCCTGCCGCGCGCGACAACGGAGCGCGGCGTTAACACTGGCCTCCCGTGCCAACGGGTAGTCGCGAAAAGATGCGCTGCGCAGATTTTCACGTCTTCTCACTGCGGGGGCAGGGGCCGCAGCCCCTGCCCAAGGAAGCGTGAAACCCACGGTGGGTTTCACTACATCGCCAGGTGAAAGTGGGCGAGGATAGCGGGGCCGTTGTGCGAGAGGATTCGCGATAGCGCGAAGAGCAGCCCGAAGAAGGCGCCGAACAGGCCGCCGTTGACGCGAATCCAGTCCAGATGCGTGCGCGTCTTCGATTCAATCTGAATTCTTATCTGGTCGTCAGAGAGCCGCGCCAGATTCTCGCGGACCATCTGCGTTATCTGACCGCGGCTTGATTCCACGGTCCTGCGCACCATGTTGTCGATCAACCGCTGCGCAAATTGATTCGCGTAGCTGTCGGGATCGTGAAGCTGAATCCCAAACTCGTGAATCGCGCTTTCGATTGTGTCGCGAAGCTCGGGATCGTTTTGCAGCTCGGGCAGCCGTTTGCGCAAATTCGCCGCGATCCGCGCCCCTATCGAATCCGCGCCGAGCCGGGTCAGCACCGCGTAGATTCGCGTGACCGTCTTCGGCAGCATCCGCTTGAGGACGGCTTCGAGGCGATCGCGTTTCTCCGGCGATTCGAGGTATTCGATCGCGTTGCTGAGTATCCGCTCGAGCCCGGCCTGCCCCAGCACGTCATGGAGCTTGAGCTCCTGTAGATACGTGCCGAGGCGTCCGACGAGATCCATATCGCTCAGCTTGCGCCCGATCATCTGTGGCGTGAGCCATTCGTTCTCGATGGTGGCGGCGATTCCGTCGATCAACTTCGCGCGATTACGCGGCAGCACGCCGGAGTTGGGCAGGTACCATCGCCGCTCGAAGATCATCTTGAGCGCGATATAGTCGCACAGCCCGCCGATCAGCGCCGCCTCCGCCATCGAGACCGCGATCTCCGACGAGGTTCTCCAATGCGTAAACATCAGGGCTGCCAGGCTCACGAGGTAAACGAACGCCGAAAAAGCCAGCGTCAGATTGCCTTTGTGGGAAAGAAAAAAATTGGTGAAGGAGAAGTGCTCTCCGCTGCGGGTGGGCGCGTCGATGCTGATATCCATGGCTCCAGTTTGGCCGACCTTTCGCGCCGCGCCAACCGCTCGCCGCAGTCGCCGTTGGCACGGCTGGCCAGTATTAGGACCCGTTGGCACGGGCCGCGCCCGCCAACGGCGGGCGGCCTTAACACTGGGTGCAGGGGTCACCCCTGCCCGTGACGACGGCAGCGCAGTATTAAGCCGTTGGCAGGGGCCGCGCCCGCCAACGGCGGGCGGCCTTAATACCGGGTGCAGGGGTCACCCCTGCTTCCGCATTCAATTGAGTGATTTGCCCTTCCCCGGCTACAATCGGGACCACATGCGCTGGACTACTGCAAAAATTCGCCAATCGTTTCTCGATTTCTTCGCCGCGCGCGGTCATACGATCGTGCCGTCTGCCTCGCTGATTCCCAAGGGCGATCCCACCCTGCTGTTCACCAACGCCGGGATGGTGCAGTTCAAGGATTATTTCCTGGGCGTGCGCTCTCCCCAGCACCCGCGCGTTGCGGATGTCCAAAAGTGTCTTCGGATCTCGGGCAAGCATAACGATCTCGAAGCGGTCGGCCGCGACAGTTACCATCACACTTTCTTCGAGATGCTCGGCAACTGGTCGTTCGGCGACTATTACAAGGAAGAAGCGATTCGATGGCATTGGGACCTCATCACCACGACTTGGGAAATCGATCCGAAGCTGCTCTACGCGACCGTTCACAAGGACGACAAAGAGGCCGAGGACATCTGGCTCAAGATGGGCGTGCTGCCGCGCGAGAGGATTCTGCGCTTCGGCGACAAAGATAATTTCTGGGAGATGGGTGAGACGGGGCCATGCGGTCCCAACTCGGAAATCAGCATCGACCGCGGTCAAGGTGCCTGTAATCCTGAAAAAAATCATGCGGGGCAGAAATGCTTTGTGAACGTCGATGGATGCGAGCGATTCATCGAGATCGGCAACCTGGTTTTTATTCAATACAATCGCGATGCGTCCGGCGCGCTGATGCCGCTGGCGAAGAAGCACGTCGATACGGGCACCGGGCTCGAGCGTGTTGCGGCGGCATTACAGAGCATCGAGACCGGCAAGCTCCTCGGCAACTACGACATCGATCTGTTCCAGACGATCATCCGCAAGATTGAAGAGGCCGCGCAAAAGTTCGGCGACAGGGCGCGGTACGGCAAGGAGAAAGAGCGCGACGTATCGTTTCGCGCGATTGCGGATCATGCGCGCACGATGACCTTCCTGATCGCCGACGGCGTCATTCCCGGCAACACCGATCGCGAGTACGTGCTGCGACGGATCATTAGGCGCGCCGCGCGTCACGGACGCTATCTTGGAATCCATCGGGCGTTCCTCGCGATGACGCACGCGGGCGTGGTCGAGGCGATGGGCGACGCCTATCCGGAGATCAAAGCGGCGGCTGGTAAGACCGCCGAGGTAATCACCCAGGAGGAGTCGCGCTTCGGCGAGACGCTCGATCGCGGGTTGGAACTGATCGACACGGAACTCGCGCGAATCAAGGAGAGCGGCGGTCATACCTTGCCCGGCGAAATTGCGTTCAAGCTGTACGACACGTATGGCTTTCCGCTCGATCTGACCGAAGACGTGCTGCGCAATCACTCGATCGACGTGGACACCGCGGGCTTCAACCGCCTGATGGACGAGCAGAAAGAGCGCGGACGCGCCGCGCGCAAGGATGACGTGGGCGCACCGGAGATAAGTCTTGGCGCGGGGACTGCGTCGCGATTCGTCGGCTATCACCGCTACGAGGGTGAGTCCGAAGTGCTCGCGGCCGGCGGCAAGGACGGCGAGCACGTGGCGATCGTCGTCGCGGAGACGCCCTTCTATCCCGACGGCGGCGGGCAGGTCGGAGACCGCGGCGTGATCGAGGCGGCTTCGGGCGCGATTCTCGAAGTGTCGGACACGCGCAAGGCCGAAGGCTCTATCGTTCACGTCGGCCGAATTTTGCGCGGCGAGGCCGGCGACTTCGCGCGAGGCGCGCGCGTCAAGCTCAAGGTCGATCGCCTCAGGCGCGACGCCACGATGCTGAATCATTCCGCGACGCACATCCTGCACTACGCGTTGCGCGATATCCTGGGCGCTTCCGTGCATCAGGAAGGCTCGCTCGTCGATCCCGACAAGCTGCGCTTTGACTTCGCGCATCAGGGTCCGGTCAAGGACGACGCGCTCGCGACGATCGAGGAAGAGATCAACGCGCGCATCCGCGAGAACGCCGAAGTGACGGTCGAGGAGATGGCGTACCACGACGCAATCAAGGCGGGCGCGCTCGCATTTTTCAGCGAAAAGTACGGCGACCGCGTGCGCGTGGTCAGGATGGGTGATTTTTCGGTCGAGCTATGCGGCGGCACGCACATCTCGCGCACCGGCGATGTCGGCGTTTTCAAACTCGAAGCCGAGTCGGGCGTCGCGGCGGGAGTGCGGCGAATAGAGGCGGTGACGGGGAATGGCGCGCTCGAAACGATCCGCAAGCGCGAGAAGATTCTCGACGAGATTGGCGCGCATCTCGGCGCGCGCGACGGCGCGGCGCTCGAGCGGCTGGAAAAACTTCTGGCGCGCGAAAAGGAATTGGAAAAAAAGCTCCGCGCGATGGAACAGAAGCTGGCCACAGGCGCCGGCGGCGCGGCGGACGAAGAAAATGTGCGCGAAGTCGGCGGGGTTAAGATCGTGACGCGCAAACTCGACGGCGTCGATCCGCGCACGATGCGCGAGATGGCGGATCGGATGCGTCAAAAGCACGGCTCCGCGGTCGTCGCGCTCGGCTCCGACTTGGGCGACGGCAAAGTCGCGATCCTGGTCGCGGTGACGCCCGACCTGACGGCGAAGATTAAAGCGGGCGACATCATCAAGAATATCGCGCCGATCGTCGGCGGCACCGGCGGCGGCCGCCCGGATTTAGCCCAAGCAGGCGGCCGCGACGCCTCGAAGCTCGACGAGGCGCTGGCCAAAGTCGCCACCCTGGTGCAGTAGTTTTTTTGTGTCATTCTGAGCGCAGCGAAGAATCCCGGATCTTTCTCGGCGCAAAACACCTCGACTTCACTTGGGGCACGCGGAGCCGATCTGCTCCGACCTGGGCCAGCGCAAGGTGGCGCTGTTGGCGGCGGTGACGGCCGACCTAACGGCGAAGATCAAAGCGGGCGACATCATCAAGCATATCGCGCCGATCCTCGGCCGCGAGGTGCCGCGCAACCGTAGTCGGTCGGCAGCCATTGGCGCCTCGTCAGCCAGTGTGGATAGTCCGAGTTTGTCGAGTTTTCCGAGCGCCCACTTCGAGCGTACAATTCATCGACATGTTGCTAATTCGTCGCGGCGATAGATGCTCGGGTGGCGCAGTCGAGAAATTCGCTCAGGCGATGCTAGCGCCGCTACCACGCGGACGCGCTGGCGGACTCGCCCGCGCTCAAAGAGCGTGGTGCTATTTCGACGGGACGTTCATGCCTGAGTCGGGAAAATACGAAGCCTATCGCCAAGAGCATGAGCGATTCGCTGCCGGTGGGCGGGCACGAGCGGCGAATGCCAAGCGCGCGGCTGATGAAACATTTCTTTCCGGCGAGACGATTGGATGAACATTCGGGAAGCCGGAACAGCGGAGTCAGAAGAGTTCTCGCGGTCGCCGGAAGCGCGGGCGTTTTTTGCCCATCTTCAGAACGAAGATGTTCTCGGTATGCTAATCAGGGGCCACCTGTACATTGAGGAAAAGCTGACCGCACTCATCGAGAGGAATCTAAGGCAACCCAAGAAACTCAAACTCGAAAAAAAGAGCTTCTCTCTCAAGATCGAGCTTACAATTGCGCTCGGATTTGGAGCCGAGGGGCTTCAAGAAGCGCTTGTTGTACTGAACAAGCTCAGGAACAGACTCTCGCACAACCTACGGGCCGAGATTACGCGCGCTGACTGCGTGCGGCTATACAAGGCGCTTCCGAAAACACTCCAGTCCCTTGAGGTCCTAGACATCTACAGCGAACTATCGCTCCTTAAGGCTACCCTCACGGTTCTGTTCGGCTACCTCGCGGGCATGTCGGCAAGCGCGTCCGCGGGACGAAGATTACATTTGAAGCGGTAGGCGCGCTCGCTCGCGCGCGACTATTTCCTTTTTCTCGCCGATCCGCGCGAGGCGCTTGCCGCCGAATTGGACGGAAGAAAAACTCAAAACACACCATTTGTCGGTCGCGCAGCATTCTGTTAAATCGTTGCTGCAATGAACCCCCGCCACGCCGCCGCGCTCGCGCTTGTGGGCTGGTATCTGATGATTCCGCCACTCCGCGCAGATCGTACTCACGATGATAATGCGTCGATGTCTCGATGGAGGATTTCCGATAGTTTCGACAGTGCAGCGGAGTGTCGCGAGACTCTCTTACGTCGATGGAACCGTGCCGAAGATCAGAAGGAAAGCCGTGGTGCCAAAGACGAATATCTAAAGGCTACCTGTGTTTCTACCGACGATCCGCGCCTCAAAGAAAAGTAGGAAAATCGACCGGGAATCGAATTATCTATTCCGAGATGAGATAGATAAGAGCCGCCTCACACTCGCTGTCCCGTTTTATCCCGGCTGGTCCCAGTTCGTCCCGGCAAATTAAGACACTCGCGCTTTGAAATTCAGACACTCAGCGCCGAATTAGGACAGTACCAAGTGTTTGGAACCACTTTCATACGTCCGGCGAAATGATTACGATTAGCTTCGCCGGCGCTTGAACGACTGCTGGCCGGCGGGCGACAGAGACGAAAGCAGCACCTCAAGAGGCCCCGGCGATTTCCCAGTTAGCCACTGAAGACTCGCTCGAACTCCATTTCGACGATCCGCGCCTGTTCACCGATTTGCTCGGCCAGCACGACGCGCACGTCCGCACTGTCGAGGCGACGCTGGGAGTCCGGATTGGCGTGACCGGAACCTCGCTGAAAATTTCGGGCGCGCACGCCGAGCAGGCGTTCGCGGGCAAGGTAATCGGTGAGATTTACGATCTGCTGAAGCACGGCTACCCGATCTATCCGAGCGACGTCGAGTACGCGATTCGAATTATTCGCGGCGACCGCAACGCCGAGCTGAAGGATATTTTTCTCGACACGATTTACGTCTCCCCGAACAAGCGCGTCATCTCTCCCAAGAGTATCAACCAGAAAGCTTACATCGACTCGATTCGCAGCCACGATATCGTCTTCGGCATCGGTCCCGCGGGCACCGGCAAGACCTACCTTGCGATGGCGATGGCGCTGGCCTCGTTGATGAAGAACCAGGTCACGCGGATGGTGCTGTGCCGGCCGGCGGTCGAAGCGGGCGAGAAGCTGGGCTTCCTGCCGGGCGACCTCGCGGAGAAAGTGAATCCGTACCTGCGGCCGCTCTACGATGCGCTGCATGACATGGTGGATTTCGATCGCGCGCGGCGGATGCTCGAGCGCGGGACGATCGAAGTCGCGCCGCTCGCGTTCATGCGCGGGCGCACGCTCAACGACTCATTCATCATTCTCGATGAGGCGCAGAACACGACCTCCGAGCAAATGAAGATGTTCCTGACGCGGCTCGGCTACAACTCCAAGGCGGTCATCACCGGCGACGTCACGCAAATCGATTTGCCCAGCGGCAAGCTGTCGGGCCTCAAGGAAGCAAGCATCGTGCTTGGCAACACGCCGGGGATTTCCTTCGTGAGGTTCAACGACCGTGACGTCGTACGGCATCGGCTGGTGCAATCGATCATCCTGGCGTACGAATCGTTCAACGTTGAAGGACCGGCGCCGACGCCGCAAACTGCCGGTAACCATCGGGATTGAAGCGCGTGGCGGTGGAGTTCCGATGCGCGACGGCGCGCGGACGATGCTACGCGCGCGGGCTTCGCGCCGATGCGGACCGGCTCATGCGCGCGGTGCGGCTCGCGGACTGCGAGCTGTCGCTTACGCTCACAACCGATCGCGCGATCCGCAGGCTGAATCGTGATTTCCGGGGAATCGATGCGGCCACCGACGTTCTTTCCTTCTCGCAGATTGAACAAGCAGGCGCCGCGCCATTGGATCCACGCAGCGTAAAGAACAGTCCGGGACTTCCGGTCGGAGACGTGGTGATCTCGGTCGATACGGCAATCCGGCAGGCGCGCGAGTCTCGCGTGAGCCCCGCGTCGCGATTGCGCCGGCTTCTGATTCACGGGTTTCTGCATTTGATCGGTTACGACCACGAACGCTCGGCAGCCGACGCGCGGCGGATGTTCGCGCGCGAAAGAACGCTGGCGGCAAAGCTCGATGAACGAGGCGTCGTGAAGCCGCGGCGCAAAGCCGCCGGCCGGCGCGAATCGTCGCGATGAAACGCGAGCCCGCCAGGATTCCTGCGGTCGCGATGCTGACGCATTTCACGCGCGCCTCGACGGCCGCGTCGGCACTGGACAACCTGGTGGCGATTCTCAAGGATGGCGTTATTCGCGGTGGAAGCCGAATGGTCCGCGGCGCGCGTCCCGCGGTTTGCATATTTGACGTGCCGATTGCGCAACTGCGCACGATCCTCGACCGGCGCAATCGCCGCCGTTATGAACCATTCGGGATCGCGGTGGACAAGCGGTATGCTTTCACGATGGGTGCGCGGCCGGTTATTTACCTGCCATGGCGCGAGGCGGAAAAAATCCTCGCTCCGGAAGAGAGTTGGCGTGTGGTATCGATCGAAATCGACAAGAATCCGCCGGTCGATTGGAGCTTCGAGCGCGAGTGGCGCGCCGCCGGCGATCTCGCGTTCGAGCCGCCGCTGGCGGCTGCGCTGGTCGAAACCTGGAAGGACGTGGACGAGATTTTTGAGCGCTTCAACGGCCGGCCGCCTTGCGCCGGCGTGATTCCGATCGCCGAGATGTTTGGCTCCCCCGCCTGACGATGTCGTCGAACAACGCAACGCGCGCGGCGCTCGCCGTAGCCAGCGGTCTCGCGATGGGGCTGGCATTTCCGAAGTTCGATTACGGGCTGCTGGCGTGGGTGGCCCTGGTGCCGCTCTTTTACGTGATCGAAGGCGAAAGCATGCGGCGCGTATTCGGGTGGGCCTACCTGCAGGGATTCGCCTCGTATCTCGTATCGCTCTACTGGATTCCGATTCCGCTGCACGACTTCGCCGGCGTGCGAATGAGCTTCGCGATCGTTCCGATGCTGCTGCTGGCGGGCATCGTCGCGATCAACACGGCGGTTGCGATTTGGGCGGGTGAATTCGTCGCGCGGCGGACGCGAATCCCGGCCGTGCTCACGATGCCGGTTGCGTGGACGGCGGTCGAATGGATTCGCACCTATGTCCCGGCCGGATTCCCGTGGAATCTGCTCGGCTACGCGGCCTACCGCAACCTGGAATTGATCCAGTTCGCCGAGTTCACCGGCGTTTACGGCGTCTCGGCGCTGATCGTGTTCTTCAACGCCGTGGTGTACGTCGTGATTTTCCGCCGCGGCGGCTATCGCCTGCAGACCGTCAGCCTGAGCGCGTTGACCGCGATAATGATCGCGCTGGTCGGGTTTGGTGCGTGGCGAATCGACAATCTCAAGAACGCGCCGAGCGCGGGAAGCTTCAAGGTCGCGATGGTGCAGGGAAATATCCCGCAGTCGCTCAAGTGGGATCCGAAGTTCCTGCCCGAGAGCTACAAAGTTTACCAGGACGAAACCGCGAGTGCGGCGAAGCGCGGCGCCGACCTGATCGTCTGGCCCGAGGCAGCGGCGGTGTTCCTGTTCCAGCCTGACGATCAATATCCCGCCGAGCTTGCAAACGACGCGGCGTATCGCACTGCGCTGCTCACGCTCGCGCGCAATATCGGCGAGCCGGTGTTGTTCGGAGCACCAGCGCTGGCACGCCAGGACGGGCGCCTGGGATTTTACAATCGCGCGTACCTGGTGTCGGCCAAGGGCGAAGTGGATGCGCATTACGACAAGATCGAGCTGGTGCCATTCGGCGAGTATGTTCCGGCTCGCGCGATCCTCGGCTACTTCGTCAATCGCGTCGTGGAGGGCTTCGGCGACCTGGTTCCCGGCAAAGAGCAGACACTGTTCAATGTCAAAGGCGCGCGACTCGGAATTTTGATCTGTTACGAGAGTATCTTTGCAGATTTCACCCGGCGCGAGGTGGACGAAGGCGCCGATGTGCTCGTGAACATCACCAACGACGCGTGGTACGGCGAGAGTTCGGCGCCATACCAGGTGCTCGCAATGGCGGCGATGCGCTCGGTCGAAACCAAGGTCCCGATGGTTAGGGTGGCGAACACGGGAATCAGCGCGCTCATCGAGCCGTCGGGGCAAATCACGAATCGCACGCCGCTGTTCACGCGCGGCACGGTGATGGTGGACGTGTCGTGGCGGCCGGTGCGGACCGTGTACACGATCGTGGGCGACTTATTTGCGGAGATTTGCTTCGTGCTGAGCGCGATTGGATTGATCCTGGCGTGGCGATGGCCGCGCACTGCCCTAGTGGAGCAAATTCTATCGAAATCGCGGCGACTCGCCACCAACGGCCAACCCCATTAATCCGAGTGCTGCTTCGTGACATAATATGACTACGTCGGCGGATGCCGGCGTGAGGTGTGATTTCCGATGCTCAGCGACATGAGACAGCAGCTTTCCGAGTTCGACGACCGCGCCGAAAAGCTCGGGAGGCGTCTTTGACGTCCCCGCACTGACCGCCCGCCAGAACCAACTCGTCGAACAATCCGCCAAGCCCGGCTTCTGGGATCGGCAGGAAACCGCACAAGCCGCGCTCAAGGAGCAGGAACAGATTCGCGCCCAGCTCGCCGGCTACAAGATGCTCCGCGACAAGCTCGACGAGGCGCGCGTGTTCATGCAGATGGCCGAAGAAGAAGGCGGCGACGATTCCGAAGCGGCGCGCGAGACCGCGGCCGCCCTGGAGACGTCGCGGGCCGAGCTCGATCGGCAGGAACTGCGGCTGATGCTCAGCGGCGAGTACGATCGCCTCGGCGCGATCGTTTCGATACATCCGGGCGCCGGCGGCATGGAGGCGCAGGACTGGGCCGAGATGCTGCTGCGCCTTTATCTGCGATGGGCCGAGCGGCGCGGCTTCAAGACCGAGATTGCGGACTTGCAGCCGGGCGACGGCGCGGGAATCAAGAGCGCAACCGTCACGGTCGAGGGAGACTTCGCGTACGGATATTTGCGGGCCGAGGCCGGGATACATCGGCTGGTGCGAATCTCGCCGTACGACGCCAATGCGCGGCGCCATACCTCGTTCGCGTCGGTGTTTGTCTTTCCAGCGGTTGACGATACGATCGAGATAATAATTAATCCCGCAGATTTGCGAATCGACACGTTCCGCGCGTCGGGTGCGGGCGGCCAGCACGTCAATAAGACCGACTCGGCCGTACGATTCACGCATCTCCCGACCAATATCGTCGTGACCTGCCAGAATGAGCGCTCGCAGCACAAGAACCGCGCGATGGCGATGAAGATATTGCGCGCGCGGCTGTTCGAACTCGAGCAGCGCAAGAAAAAAGAAGAGCTCGAGAAGTTCAGCAAGGACAAAAAAGACATCGCCTGGGGCAGCCAGATTCGTTCGTACGTGCTGCAGCCCTATCAGATGGTCAAGGACCATCGCACCGGCGTCGAGGTCGGCAACACCAGCGCAGTGCTCGACGGCGCGATCGACGAGTTCATCCAGGCCTACCTGATGGGCGTGCGCAAGGGCGACGCGGACTCGGTGCCCAGCTAGGCTTGCGCGCACGGTCTCCGCGATCCAGTGTGACCAACGAAAACGATGGCGGAGCATCCAAGCGAAGGTCCCCGGCACCCTCAGTATCGTTCGCCGCGCGCACGCAGACGCGCGGTGGTCGGACTCGTGGTCGCGTTCATTTTTGTGGCCGTGATGACGGGGTTGTTCTACCAAACGACCCAGAGCGGGCTCGCGCCGGAGTCTGGTGTAGTCCATCTCGCCGGGCTGACAGCGCCGGTCAAGGTGATTCGCGACACGGCCGGCGTGCCGCATATCTATGCACAGAACCGGCTCGACCTCGCGCGGGCGCTGGGCTACACGCAGGCGCAGGACAGGCTGTTCCAGCTCGAGATGCGCCGGCGGCTGGCCGAGGGCCGCCTGGCTGAAGTGTTTGGCGCTGACCTGGTCGAAAGCGATTATGTCTATCGGCTGTTCGATCCCGAGAAATTTGCACGCGACAGTGTCGCGACCTATCCGCCCGAGATGCGCGCGCAAGTGGACGCGTTCGTCGGCGGAATCAACGCTTACATCGACGGTCATCAGCACAGTCTGGAGCCCGCGTTTCGGCTGCTCGGCATCAAGCCGGCGCATTACACGGCCGAAGATCTCGAAGCAGGCGCGCTGACGATTGCGACGTTGCTCGGTTACAACGCGACCGAGGAGTCGGTGTATATCAACCTCGCGCCGAAGATGGCGCCGAGTGAGATCGCCGCGCTGATGCCGGTGTATCCGTCGCTGCCGCTGGAGGCGCCGCCGCCCGAGGCGACCGCGGTGTTCGGCGGCACGAAGCTGTCGGACTATCTCCCATCTGGCTTCGCGCTCGCGCCCGGCTTCGCGCACATCGGGCATATGGGCATCCCCGCGAGCAACAACTGGGTGGTCGATGGCACCAAGTCGATGTCGGGCAAGCCGATGCTCGCGAGCGACCCGCATCTGCCGCAATCGATCCCGTCGATTTGGTACGAGGCGGTGCTGGTCACTCCCGACGGCTTCACATCGGGAGCGATGGCCGCTGGTTCCCCGGCGGTTGCCATAGGCACCAACGGGCATGTCGCGTGGGGCGTGACGAGCGTGTGCGCGGACGTGATGGATCTCAGCCTCGAGCATCTTTCGGCCGACGGCAAAAATTACGAGTTCCAGGGAAAATGGCTTCCGCTGGAGCGGCGCGAGGTGACGATTCACGTCAGAGACGCGAGCGATGTGACGCGGACGATTGTCTCGACGCGGCACGGCCCAATCGTCAGCGACGTGCTTGCGCGCGAGGACAATCCGCTGAGCGGCGTCAAGGTGCGGGGAAATTACGGGCTCTCGATGCGATTTGCGGGACTGACTCCCGGGCCGTCTGCCGCGTCGGGATTCGGGTCGGCCACGGCGCGCACGGGAAAGGAGCTGGTCGAAGCCTATCGCACTTTCACGACGACGCCGCTCAATCTCGTTTGGGGCGATGATTCGGGAAATATCGGATGGCACATCGTTGGCGCGATACCGAATCGCACCGGCTTCGACGGCAAATACCCGACCGCGGGATTCACGGGCAATTTCGAATGGAACGGAATGATCCCGTTCGACAGTTTGCCGCATACCGAGAATCCGCCCTCGCATTTCATCGTCACCGCGAACAATCGCCTGGCCGACGTACCCTGGAATGGGAGCTGGATCGCGCCGTGGCGATTCGATCGCATCTCGGACCTGATCCGCGCGCGCGACAAGATGACGGCGGACGATTTCAAATCGATCCAGCGCGACCGCGTATCGATCTTCGCGCTCAAGCTGCGCGACGCGCTCGTACAGGCCGGCGACGGTGGCGACGAAGACGTGCGATGGGCGCTTGGCGAAATCCGCGGATGGGACGGCGCGATGACGGCGAGCAGCAGGCCGGCCGCGATTGTCGCGGCGACCGAAGTGACGATGGCGAGGCGCGTGTTCAAGCCGCTTCTCGGCGACAATTACAAATCGTTCATGCTGAGCGAGGACGACGGAACATATCCGGCGAGCGAAGACATGATCGTGCGACCCGCAAGCCCGCTGTGGCCGGGAGGAGCCGGCGCCGAGAGTGCGACGCTGCGCGCGAGTCTAAAGGACTCGCTCGCGCTGCTTGCGCAGAGACTCGGCAACGATCGCGACAAGTGGAAATGGGGCGCGATGGAGACGATCGAGTTTGCGCATCCGCTGGGCGAGCGCGGCGGCGTGCTTGGATGGTACTTCAACCGCGGGCCGTATCCGACGGAAGGCGGACGGCATACGGTAAACAACTCGTGGTTCGATTTGGGCGATGAGTCGGCGCAGTTCAAGGTCAAGCAGATTTCGTCGTACCGGTTCATAACAGACCTTGCCGACCCCCAAGGCACGCTCGGAATGAATCACAGCGGCGAATCGGATCACCCGGCGTCGCATCACTACGACGATATGATCGGCCCTTGGAGCCGCGGCGAGTATCATGCGCTCGATCCGAGTTATACCCACGCGCAGTCGTCGGCCGAGGCTGAATTGGAGCTCGTGCCGCGCTAGCTGCGTTCTCGGTTTGCGTCGCGCGCCGGTCTGATCAAAGTTGCAATATGAAACGAGCGCGATCCGATTAATCGTACAAGGAGTTGCAGATGATCGACGTATATTTCTGGCCGACCCCCAATGGCTACAAGATCACCTGGATGCTCGAGGAAGTCGGCCTCAAGTACAATGTGATCCCGGTCAATATCGGCGCGGGCGACCAGTTCAAGCCCGAGTTCCTGAAAATCAGCCCGAACAACAAAATGCCTGCGATCACCGATCCCGACGGTCCCGGCGGAAAACCGATTTCGATTTTCGAGTCGGGCGCGATTCTGATGTATCTCGCCGAGAAGACCGGCCAGCTGATGCCGTCGGACACGCGCGGAAAGTACAACGTGATCGAGTGGCTGATGTTTCAGATGGCAAGCGTCGGCCCGATGCTCGGCCAGGCGCATCACTTCCGCCGCTACGCGCCCGAGAAACTCGAGTACGCGATCAACCGTTACACCAACGAAGCCAAGCGCATTTACGCAGTGATCGACAAGCGCTTGGGCGAAGCGAAGTACCTGGCGGGCGATTACTCGATCGCCGATATCGCGACCTACCCGTGGCTGGTGCCGCATTCGATGCAGGGACAGGAGCTCGAAGATTTTCCGAACCTGAAGAAATGGTACGACGAGTTGCGCGCGCGGCCGGCGACCCAGCGTGGCTTCGCCGTCATGAGCGACGTCGTTGAAAAGATGCGCGCGGCGGCAAAGGCGAATCAACCGGCCCATGACAAAAAAACGTGGGAGATACTGTTCGGCGACAAACAGTTCGAGAAGCGCTAGGCAGGGGTGACCCCTGCCAACGGCTTAATACTGCGCTGCCGTCGCCACGGCCAGGGGTAACCGCTGCACCTTAGTATCTAGATAAGAAAAGATGCGGAACTTCGTCCCTGTTAGAACAGGTTACGGGGAGAGTGATTAGTCAGATTTCGTATATTCAACCGGGGTCGCGATGGAATCGGCGAGCGATACGAGTCTTCCAAGTGCGCGCGAACTGCTGTTCGAAGCCGTGCTGGCAGCCGCGACGCTGACACTGTGGCCAATCCTCGACGAAAGATCGCAGGGCACCGCCGCGCAGCGCTCGCGCGCGATGGTCTATTTCCCGATTGTCGGGTTTGTCCTCGGCGTAATTCTCGCAATTGCCGATCGAACCGCCGGCTTGGTATCCGGACCGGTCGGACGCTCGTTCGTCGTGCTGATAATAGCAGCGGGGCTGTCGCTGGGGCTGGCAAATCGCGCAGTAGCAGACACGGTGGAAGTGCTTCGGCGCGGCACACGGCCAGCCTCGACCGGACTGGCGCGAATCGGACCGGTCGGCGCGGGCGCATCGATCGTAGCGTTCGCATTCGAGATTTGGTGCTTGTCGCGAATCACCGACGACGCGGGACGGGCGGCGGCGATTGTAATGGCGATGATGCTGTCGCGATGGGCGATCGTTCCGATCGGCTACGGGCTGAAACCGCTGGAGCATTGGGGCCTCGGCATCCCGTATGAAGGCGGCATTTCGTTTCGCGAGTTTTCTGTCTCCAGCGCGGTCGCGCTGGGACTCACGATGGGGCTGTATCAAAACCTCGGGCTGGCGGTGATCGTCGCGCTGGCGCTGACCATTCTTGCGATGCGTCTGGTGCTCAGTCGCCGCATGGGCGGGGCCTCGGGTTACATGCTGGCGGGCGGATGTGCAATGGTTGAAGTCGTTACGTTCGTGGTGCTGGCGGCGCTTAGCGCCTAACCGTTTCGCTTGAGCGCATCGGACCACACCGATTTCAGCAGGTTGCGCAACTCGTCGAGCGATCCATTGTTCTCGATCACGAGGCTGGCATGCTTCGCGCGTTGCTCGTCGGGCAACTGCGCGCGGATTCGCGCCTCGGTTTCAGCCGGTTTCAGCCCGCGTTGGCGCTCGATTCGGGCGACCACTTGCTCACGCGAGGCGCGCACCAGCCAGATTTTGTCAAACAGCGGTTGCCAATTTGCCTCGATCAGAATCGCAGCCTCTACAACGATCGGCATCTTCGTACCGCTCGCGCGCAATTCGGCGACGTTGCGGCGGATGCTCTCGAACGTGGCGGGCCATACGATCGACGTCAGTTTCTTAAGTTGCTCGGGTTTTCCAAACACGATGGCACCGAGTTTCTTGCGATCGATCATGCGATCGGGAGCAACAATATCCGCGCCGAAGGCCGCGACGACTGCGTCGTAGGCGGGACCGCCGGGAGCGTAAGTGGTGTGCGCGATTTTGTCGGCGTCGAGGATCGGCGCACCGAATTCGCCGAGGATTTTCGCGACGGTGCTCTTGCCCGAACCGATTCCACCAGTGAGACCAATTGTAAGCATCTATCTTCTCGGTAAATGCGCGGCGCCTTCAGCCGGCGGCTTCGCGGCTCCACGCCTGAATGTTGTAGAGGTAGCTGAAGAAGCCGCCTCGAGCCAGTAACTCGTTGAACGTTCCCTGCTCGGCAATTACTCCGTCGCGCAGCACGAGTATCCGATCGGCGTTCTGAACCGTCGAGAGCCGGTGCGCGATCACCAGCGTGGTCCGTCCGCGCATCGCCTCGCGCACCGCGGCGAGCACCATCGATTCGGTTTCAGAATCCAGCGCGCTGGTCGGTTCATCCATGATTAAAATCGGGGCGTCCTTCAGCAACGCGCGTGCGATCGTGACGCGCTGCGCCTCCCCCTGGGAAAGGCTGTGTCCGCCCTGCCCCAACACTTCGTTCAGGCCGGCCGGCAACTTGGCGAGCACGGCTCCGAGCCGCGCCATTTCGATCGCGCGGAACACTTTCGCGTCGTCAACCGCCGGCTTTCCGAACGCGACGTTGACGCGCATCGTATCGCCGAGCACGAGCGGCGGCTGCAGGACCATCGCGATGTTCCCGCGGATCGAATCGAGGGTGAGGTAGCGGGTATCGCTGCCGTCAATCTTGATCGCGCCGCTCTGTGGTTCGTAAAAGCGCGCGAGCAGGCTGGCCATCGTGGTTTTTCCGGAGCCGCTCGGACCGACGATCGCGATGGTCTCGCCCGGTGCGGCCTTGAAACTGACCCCCTTGAGCACGGTTCGCCCTGGGTCGTAGCCGAACACGACATTGTCGAATTCGATCTCGCCGCGCGCGCGGCCAAGCGACTTCGCGCCCGCCCGGTCCTTGATTTCGGGATCGATTGCGAGCAATTCGAGGCATCGCCTGAGTCCCGCCTTCGCGCCTTCGATCTGTCCGTAGGTTTGGGAAATCTGGTTCACCGGACCGTAGAGCGAGGCGAGGTAAGTCGTGAAAACGATCAGGTCGCCGATCGTGAGCCGCCCGTCGAGGACGTGCCGCGCGCCGAGGTAAATCACGATCGCCGTGCCGCACGCGATCAACACGCCAACCGCGCCGGCGTAAATCGTTTGCAGAGTGTACAGGCGCAGGGTCGCCTCCAGACTCTCGCTGCTCGACTCGACGAACTCGCGGTACGACTCGCCCTCTCGCGTGAAGGCCTGCACAACGTGAATCGCGGCGAGCGCGCTCTGCGCGACGGTGAACAGGCGGCTTTCCTTGATTCGCGCGCCGCCCGCGATCTCGTCGATGCGACCGCTAATTGACATGATCAACAGAATCAGGAGCGGTACTATCGCGAGCGCCACGAGCGTCAGCGTCGCGTCCATCCTGATCATCACAACGAACATCCCACCCAGCAGAATCAGCGACGACAACACCGGGAAGAATCCGTTCATGGCGATCGTCTGAATCGAGTAGGTGTCGTAGGTGATGCGCACCATCAGGTCGCCGACTTCACGCCGGCGATGGAACGACAGCGAAAGGCTTTGCAAGTGATCGAACAGGCGCGCGCGCAGCTCGTTGACCATCCGCTGGCCGATCGAAACGGTGACGTAGTTCGTCATGACGTTGAGCAGGCCGAGCAGCGCGTACAAGATGACGAGGCTGACGCACGCGGCCGCCAGCAGCTCGCCGCGCGGCATCGGCGCAATCCATTTGCTCACCATCGGCACGCCGCGCAGCACGTTGTCGATCACAATCTTGAGCGGCCACGGCTTGAGCACCTCGGTTGCCGAGGCAAGCAGCACACCGCCGATTGCGATCGCGAGACGGCCCAGATGCGGACGCATCCTGCGAATAACGTGGCCGTAAAGTTCCAGCGTGCGCATCAGGTTTCGCCTTCCGAGCGCTTTGCCATTGAGATGCCAAGCGATCCAGCTACTTCGGCGGCGCAGACTTTGATGATCGCGGGAATACGCCGCGCGCGATCGATCGCCAACAGCCCGACTGCGATTGCGGCGCATATTACGCCGCCGATTCCCTCACGCACTGAGGATCCCGCGGCCAGCAAAACCAGCAGCGTGATCGCCGCGGCGATCAGCGCCCGGCGCGGCGCCGATCGAAGACGCCAGAGCAGCGCGATGCTCCCGTCGCTCTGGAGCAACGCGTTTATCGGCACGCGAATCATCGGCGCAACGACGATCTCGAGATCGTAGGACTGGAAGCCGTCGGTCTCGGCCACTGCAACGCCGCGGCGAACCAATGCTTCGCGGATGGCGGCAAGTATCGTCGCGGAATCGATTCGCACGGCGCCGTCTGACATAGCGAACTCGACCTGGTCGTTTAATTTAACCGGACCATTGTAATCTCCGCCGGCAGTCGCGGGCTCGAATCGCCATTTGACGCGCTCGCGCGCAAGACTGCGAACGGCAGGGCCGAGCAGATTGACGATCCAGAGATAGATTCGCGCGGCCGGGCCGCGATGCGCGCGCGGCAAGGGGGCAGACGCTGCGGCCGCCGCCGCGGCCAGCATCGAGAGCGCGATCCCACCGGCGCCGAGCACGCCCAGCAGCCGATTGAACTCGCCGAGCACCAGAAAAATCAGCGACAACCCGACCCATTGAATGGTCAGCGGCAAGTCGGCGTGCGAGCTGCCCGCCGAATACACGGTCTGAAAAAGGCCGCGGCCGAAAGCGCCGTAATAGACGCGCGCGCCGCCGAAGATCGAGCCGATCCAGGACGGCCCCGCGTAGATCCCGTCCTGGCCTGCGATCCGCAGCGGATATTTGCGCAGCAGCAAGCCTTCGGCGGCGCCGTAGCCGCGTTGCTGACGCAGATAAGCGGAGAGAGTCGCACGCCGCTCGTGAATCACGACTGCTCCGGGAGCGTACGCGAGCGTTTCAGCCGACGCCGCAAGGCGCCAGGAAAGATCCACGTCGTCGCCGGCGGTGGTAAACATCGGATCGAAGCCACCGACCTTCAGCAGCGCGGCTTTGGTAATCGCCATGTTGCATCCGCACAGTTGCGCGAGGCGATCGTCGCCGGCACGCACCTCGCGCGGCAGTCCGGGCGCGGCTGCCATCGCGGTGGCTCGAGCGGAGGAAGGAGCGGGGGCGAAATTCGGGCCGGCCGCCGCGGCCGCATCGCGGCGCTCGATCGTCTCGACCAGATGATACAGCCAGTCGCGATCGGCACGCGCGTCGGCATCGATGAACGCGACGATTTCGCTTTCGTTGGATGCGGCGCCGACGCCTGCGTTGCGCGCGGCTGCGAGACCATTGTGCTCGATGCGAATCGCGCGGACTCCGGCGCGGCTGGCGATTTCAGAAGTCGAATCGGTCGATCCGTCATCGATGACGATTGTTTCGTAGTCCGGATAGTTGAGCTCGCGAATCGAGGAGAGACATTCGCCAAGCGTCGACGCCGCGTTGTAGGCGGCCACCACCACGGTCGCTTTGGGAGCGGCCGCAAGCGGTGGCGGCAGATTGTCGCCGAAAACTTTGGCGACCGCATCGAAGGCGAGTTTGGGCGAGCGATCGCGGCGGGTCAGTCCAAATGCCCAGTCGGTAATCTCGGCGCCGCCGGTGTGCCATTCGTCGGTGAACGCGAACACGATGAAGCCGGACAATCCTAGCTCGAATGCCGCACGGCACTGCCATGAAAGGAGTTCGGCCTGATGATCTTCGCCTTCGCGAACCGTATCCATGCCGGTTTCGCTGAGCACCAGCGGCAGCTCGCCGGCTTGTCCCATCAGATGAGTCAGGTAACGGCGGAAATCTTTCTCGCGATGCAGATACACATTGAACGAAATAAAATCGAGAAAACTCAGATCGAGATATTCGGCCGACGGATAGTTCGAATAGGTGAAAAGAGCGCCGGGATCGATCTGCTTTCCGAGGTCGCGGAGTTCGGCGAGGAAGCGGCTGACGGCGCGCGGCCCGTGCCAGCGCACGATATCCGATCGAATCTCGTTGCCGATGCTGTAGGCTGCGATGGTCTCGCCGAATTCGCGCGTGTCGAGAACCGTCTTGCGGATCGTGTCGCGGATTTCGCGCATCATGTCGGGCGAATCCAAAAACGCCATGTGAAACGGCCACGGGATGCCGAGCATCATGCGCAGTCCGGCCTTCTGCGCCTCCTCGACCATCCACGGCGGCGGTGGAACGTAGAGACGAATCAGATTGGCGCCCAGCCTGTTCATCAGGGCGAAGTCGGCGGCCGCGCGCTCGGGCTCGGGATACCTTTCGCCGCGGGAATTCGCAGCAAACGGCCCGTACGAAACGCCGCGAAGGTAGAATTTTTGCGCGCCGTCGAGGAGGTATTTTCCGTGCGCTGCCAGCCGAGCCATGAACGATGAGCTAATCGCAAAGCGCATGGGCGCGCAACGCGCCGCGCGGCCGTATGCTTGACATCGCGCAAGTCATGCCCTGACAATCGATTCGTGAAGTGCGGGCAAATCGGCGGCGGCGCAATCCTGTAAACAGACGTGACGCGGCGCACCCCCAGCTGGCTCGAGAGCAAGACGCTAGACCTCAAAACCAGGGTATCGCGGCATACAACCGCGCTTCACGTCTGGCACGTCCTGAACCACGCGGTCGAAGGATTCATCAGCAACAACGATCTGCTGCGCGCGTCCGCGCTGACTTTCACGGTCGCGCTGTCGATCGTACCAATTCTTGCGCTCGCATTTTCCGCGGTTAAAGGATTCGGCGGCGCGCAACGATTGCGTCCACTGGTCGAGCAATACCTGGGACTCGGCCCATCGTCGTCGCAGTTGATGGGCTACGTCGAGAACGTAAACGCGGCAGCATTGGGTTCGGCGGGCGGCGCGTTTCTGCTGATCACGGTTATTTCCACGATGGGCACGGTCGAGCAGGCGCTCAACACGATCTTCAACGTGCCGCAGAGCCGCAGTTATTTTCGCAAGTTCTCCGACTACTTGAGCGTGCTGTTCACGGTGCCGTTCCTGATCGTGGCGGCGCTCGGCGTGACCGCGGTTTTCTCGGTGCGGATTTCGCACTTTCCATTTATTACCCAACTACTGCCGTACTTGTTCGTGTGGGCCGGATTCTTTTTCCTGTTCGTCTTTTTCCCCTACACCAAAGTCAAATATGTTCCCGCGCTGATCGGTTCGTTTGTGACCGCGGTGCTGTTTCAGCTCGCGCAGTGGGGATACGTGCGCTTCCAGGTGGGTGTCGCCAACTATCGGGCAATCTACGGCGCGATGGCGACGCTGCCGATTTTCCTGGTCTGGATCTACATCGCGTGGGCGGTGATTCTGTTCGGCGCCGAACTGACCGCGGCGGTGCAACGCGGTGACCTGCCACCGATGCTGGGGCCGATGTCGCCGGATTTTCTGTATGCAGCGACGATGCACATCCTGATCCGCCTGGCGGATCGCGCCTATCACGGCGGTGACGAAGTTACGTCGTGGACGCTCGCCCGCGAACTGTTCGTATCGGAAGCCGCAATTATCCCGATTCTTGACGGGCTCAAGGCGGGAGGCTTTGTAATCGAGGCTAATTCGAGCGCCGGTCCGCTGAATCAGGGGCTGTTTCTGGCGCGCGAGTCTTCGACGGTCGTCCTGGCGGACGCGCTCAAATCCGTCGAGTTCGATCAGGGCGCCGGCGCCGGCGATCCGCGCGTCGACCGCGTGCTGGCGAAGATGGGCGCCGTGCGCAAGGACCTGTTCAAGACGATTACACTCGAAGACATCCGCTCTCCCGAAGCCAAAGGTGTCGATCGGGAGTCGGCGGCGACCGAGGCCGACCAGTGAATACTGAATCCTTCGCGAGTGTAGTTCCTCGCAACCTTGAGGCATGACAAACATCGAACCCAACGGCATCGACTCGAACCTCAGTGAACCGGCGTCGAGCTTCGTGAACGTCAACGGCATCCGGATGCATACGCTGGACTGGGGCGGCGACGGCGCGCCAATCGTGATCCTGCACGCGACCGGATTTCTCGGCCGCATCTACCGGCCGCTCGCAGAGCCGCTGCGCGCGATCGGTCACGTGTACACCTACGATCAGCGCGGCCACGGCGACAGTTCGGCGCCACCCGACGGCGACTATAGCTGGGACTCGACGATGCGGGACCTCGAAGGGTTTATAACTGCGATGGGCTGGTCTGGTGTCCGGGCGGTCGGCCATTCTGCCGGCGCGACGGCGATCGGCTCGCTTGCTTGCGAGCGCCCGGACCTGATCTCACGCGCAGTCCTGATCGAGCCGGTCATCTTCGAGTCGGCGACCGCGCCGGAACTCGGATGGCGCAATCCGTTCATCGAGCGGACGCTGAAACGCAGGCGCATTTTCGACAGCGTCGAGGCGATGTTCTCGAGCTTCGAAAACAAGCCGCCCTATAGCACCTGGCAGAAGGATATTCTCCGCGACTATTGCCGGTTCGGTACGCGCCCGACCAGCGATAGCAGGCGCGAACTCAAATGCGCGCCCGAGGTCGAGGCAAAATTCTACGAGACATCGCGCGATTTCGACGGGCTCGGGCGAATTCTCCGCTGCACGGCGCCGCTGTTGATAATGTTCGGCGCGCGCGGCGATTCGCCCGGCGTGGCGTTGTCCGGAAAGGTCGCGAAGCAGCTCAAGAATGGACGCGTGATCGATGTGGCGGACGCGGGCCATTTCTTGCCGATGGAAAAGCCCGGCTACGTCGCGGATCAAGCGAGCGACTTCCTGACGGCGAAGTAAAGGTACAATTTCGAATATACTATTACTCAGTCAGGCCGAACTGAGTATTGCGCGCGCTTCGCTGGTGTATATCCCCGGACGTTCGTAGAGAATCAACGGCGGCTCGATAGTTACCTGGATTCCGCCGCCGGCACGGGCCTCGACCAGCATCACCGACGCCGGCGCCGCAATCCGCGGATGCACGAACCGGATCCGCTTGGGCTCGAGTTGATTCGAGCGCATCGCGGAAATCAGCTCGGCGCTTCTGCGTGCGGTGAAAACGAACGCAACGCGCCCGCCGCGGCGCGCGTAGCGACGCGCCGCCGCGACGAAATCCCCCAGCACCGCGGCGCTTTCGCCGCGCGCCAAGCGGCGCCCGTGGTCGGGATTTTCGCGGCCGGCAGCGGCTGCGCGATAGGGAGGATTCGCGACGACCAGGTCGAAACTCGCGGACTCGACTCCGGCAATTCTTTTGCTCCGAAGGTCGGCACAAACCGCGTTCACCGACTCCAGCCCGTTAATCGCGGCGCTACGGGCGATCATCGCCGCCAGGGGAGGCTGGATCTCGATCGCAACGACTTGGCGCGGCCGATAAAGGGCGGCTATCATGATCGATACGACGCCGCATCCCGCGCCCAACTCAAGCACTCGCTCGCGCGTACTCGCGCGCGCAAAGCGGCCGAGCAAAATCGCCTCGACCGAGAAGCGGTAACCGTGCCTGGGCTGGATCAGCGCGATACGTCCGTCCAGAATCGTGTCGCGAGTTTCGTTTTCGTTGCTTGCTTTCGCCGTCATGAATGCCGCCGAGAAAGGAGCGCTCTACGCCTGCATCTTTCGAAGGGTTGGTGTGTTTCTCGGCAAGGGAGGAGATTCCAGGGGCGCTCAAAGAGCTGGGTGAGGGTATGAAAATCGCCGAACGCAACGGCGATAGCAAGATGGCGGCGCGATTCGCGCAAGAGATTGCGACCGTCTCGAAAGCCGCCAAACCGGCCCCTCCCGGCGCCGCTGGAAACACCATGGACCAAAATCGGCTAAAGCCTTGTAGCGCGAGGCCATTGGGTCTATACGGCGAGTTGGAATCGGGGAGTCAAAATGGAAATCCCGGTTTAACGGTCTGACGGGAGGTTCGGATGGGGCACCTAGGCCATCTTAAGCAGGAGTACCGCGCGTTCGTGCGCCGCCTGGAGGCTACCCAGGCCGCGCTCCCGGAGCCGCGCGACCCGCGCGCCTGGAATGGCTGGAAGGAAATCCTCGAGATCCTGTACAGCCCCGAGGAGGCGGACCTCGCCTCGCGGCTGCCGGTCATGCCCACCGGGCTTGACGGGATTGCCAAGCGTCTCAACCTCGCCCCCCAGGCGCTCAAGCCGCGCCTGGATGCGCTCTGTGACCGCGGCGTGGTGCTCGACCTCGTCCATCCCGAGACCGGCGACACCAAGTACGTGCTGGCGCCGCCGATGGCCGGGTTCTTCGAGTTCTCGATGATGCGCGCGAAGGACTCGATCCCGAAAAAGCGCATGGCCGAGGCGCTCGACGCCTACATTCACGGCGATGACACGTTCGTGCGCGAGGTCTTTGGCGAAGAGACCGTGATTGGGCGCGCGCTGGTCCACGAGTCGGGTCTCGATGACGAGGTCCCCGAGGTGCTGGACTATGAGCGCGCGACCGCGATCGTTTCCGACGCGCAATCCCGCTCCGTGTCGCTATGCTACTGCCGCCACAAGGCCGAACATCTCGACAAAGCCTGCGACGCGCCGCAGGAGACTTGCATGTCGCTCAACGCCGGCGCGGACTTCGTCATCCGCCGCAACTTCGGCCGCGCCATCGGGCGTTCGGAGGCGCTCGACCTGCTCGCCGCCGCGCGCGCCCGCGGACTGGTCCATATCGCCGACAACGTCCTCCAGCAACCGACCTACATCTGCAGTTGCTGCGCATGCTGCTGCACCCAGCTTCAGTCGATCAACCGGTACGATCTGCACGGGGTTAACCCGAGCGGCTTCAAGCCGCACTCCGATCCCGACAAGTGCGCCGGATGCTCGCGATGTGCGCGGGCGTGCCCGGTCGGCGCGATCACGATGCGTCCCGAGCGCAGCGAGGCGCGGCGCACCAACGAGCTGCACCCGCTCGTCGACGACGATCGATGTATCGGCTGCGGTCTGTGCGCCGACGCCTGCCGCAAGCATGCGATGCGCATGCAGCGCGATGGGAAGCCGCCCTACATCCCGCGGGACACGCTCGAGCGCACGCTGCGCATGGTGATCGAGCGCGGCCGGCTCGCGCAGCTTCTCTTCGACGAGGGGGCCGGGCGCGGCGCGCGTTTCCTCAACGCGGTCTTCCGCACGCTGCAGGCGCTGCCGCCGGCGCAGCGGATACTCGCCCGAGAGCAGGTCCGCTCGCGTTTCATTCGCGCGGCGCTGGCCCGCAGCGGAGACCTGCCATTACCGAAAACTGGATCCTAACGTATTGAGGAATATCAGATGGCGTTTCTGATTATCGTAGTGGCTATCGTCGCGTGGGTAGTCTTTGCATACAATCGATTAGTCAGTCTGCGCAACCAAGTAGATAATTCCTGGCGGCAGATCGATGTACAACTGAAACGCCGTCATGACCTGATTCCCAATCTCATCGAAGCCGTCAAAGGCTATATGCAGTTCGAGCGCGACACGCTCACGCAGGTCGTCGAGGCGCGCGCCAAGGCTGTCAGCGCGCCGGACCAGGCCTCGCGCATGGCGGCGGAGACCCAGATCACTGCCGGGCTGGGTAAAATGCTGGCGGTGATGGAGAACTACCCGCAGTTAAAGGCTGACGAGAACGTGCTCAAACTTCAGGAAGAGCTGACGACCACGGAAAATCAAATCGCGTTCACGCGACAGGCGTACAACGACGTCGTGCTCGATCTGAACACGCGCATCCAAACCTTCCCGACGAATCTCATCGCCAGCAATTTCGGTTTCAAGGCCGCGGAATATTTCAAAGGCGCTCCGGAAGAGCAGGCTGTCCCCAAGGTTGACCTTTCGATGACCACGCCGCGCGCCTGAGCTCACGCGTCGCGGGCGGGCATGCTCGATGGCATCAAGCAACTTCAGGGGTCTCGAAGCGACCAATCGCCGCGAGACCGCGATACTGGTCGTCGCGTTCATGGCGCTGTTCGGAGCGCTTGGGCTTGGCCTTGATTTTGCGGCACGCGACGTTGCGATTGTCGATGGACACCTCGTCGGCTTCCCGGTACTGACGATTGCGGCGCTGGTCTTCGCCGCCGTGCAATCGATCGTGTCATATTACAGCGGCGCGTCCCTGGTGCTGCTCTCGGTTCACGCGCGCCCGCTCACGCCCGACACGGCAAAGCATCAGATGGTGCTCGACGTGATCGGTGAAATGGCGACCGCGGCGCGGATGCCCGTCCCCAAGCCGTATCTCATCGACGATCCGTCACCGAATGCGTTCGCGACGGGACGCGACCCGGCGCATTCGGTGATTTGCGTCACCCAGGGACTGGTCGATCAGATGGATCGGGAAGAGTTGCAGGGAGTGATCGGGCACGAGATGTCGCACGTCGCCGACTACGACATCCGCACGATGATGATGATCGCGGTGATGGTCGGTGGAATCGCGATGCTTTCGGATTTCGTTTACCGCTGGATGTTCTTCGGCGGATTCGGCGCGCGCGGCAGGAGCAGTAACGATCGCGACAATCAGGCGGCGGGACTGATCACGATCGCGGTGATCGTTCTGGCCGCGGTGGCGCCGATCTTCTCGCAATTGCTTGCGATGGCGGTGTCGCGGCAGCGCGAATACCTCGCGGATGCGTCGTCGGTTGAGTTCACGCGCAACCCGCGCGCGCTGCTGCGCGCACTGGAGCACATCGCGAAAGTCGAGTCGCCGCTAAAACAGGGCACCGCAGGCACCGCGCATCTGTTCATCGTCAATCCTCGCGAAGGAATCCGCGAAGACAGCGAAGGATTCTTTGCCAACCTGTTTTCGACGCATCCTCCGCTGGGCAGGCGCATCGCAAGACTGCAGGCTTTGCTGGGTGCGGCGGGCACCGACACGTCCGCCGTCAGCTAGCACCGAAGTCGCGAACTGCATCGTCGTTGCTCGATTAGGACGCGCGACTTAAGCTCGGCGGATGGCTAACCAGCGCGGAATCGACGAAATACTCAGTCATGTCGTGGGCCGCGTCGCAAAGATCGAGGGCGTCCTGGCGATCGTGCTTGGCGGATCGCGCGCGCGCGGTACTGCCGACGAACGCTCAGATGTCGATCTTGGGATTTATTACGATGGCGCGAATCCATTCTCGACGGCAGCTCTGGGAGCGGCTGCGCGGGAACTCGACGATCGTCATAGCGATGGATTGGTGACTTCGTCCGGTGAATGGGGACCCGCGGTGAACGGTGGCGGATGGCTCGAAATTCGGGGCCATCACGTGGATTTTCTTTACCGTGAAATTGGCGCGGTGCGCGAGGCGATCGAGGAATGCATCGGCGGGCGCCCGCGCAGCATTTATCAGCTCGGCCATCCGCTGGGATTTCACATGCAGATTTACGCGGGCGAGGTTCACGTCTGCCGTCCGCTTTTCGATCCGGCGGGTGCGATCGGCGGACTCAAGTCCAAGGTCCGCGAATATCCTGAAAAATTTCGAACCGACGCCGTAGCCAAGCATCTCTTTGACGCGGAATTCGAAATTGCGATCGCCGCGAAACCGGCCGAGCGCGCGGAGGTGATGTACGTCGCGGGATGCCTGTTTCGTGCGGCGGGCTTCATGACGATTGTACTGTACGCGCTGAATCGCAGATTTTTTCTCAATGAGAAAGGCGCGTTAGCCGAATCGCGGCGATTCGCGATCAAGCCGGCGCGATTTCACGACACCGCGGCGAGCGTGCTGGGAAGCGTCGGCACTACGGCAGCGGAACTGTCGGCGAGCGTCGCCGGCTTCCAGAGCCTGGTTGCGGAATTACGCCAACTCGCGGCGAGCGAGGCCGCGCGCTAGCGGTTGCGTCCTTTCAGCGCGCGCTCGATTTCGCGCTCGGAGGTCTTGCGCGCGATCTCGGCGCGTTTATCGTAGGAGTGCTTGCCCTTGGCGAGTCCCAGCTCAACCTTGGCGCGGCCGTTTTTGAAGTATAGTTTCAGCGGGACGATCGAATAGCCCTTCTCGCGCACGCGGCCCCACAGGCGATCGATCTCGCGGCGATGCATCAGGAGTTTTCGCGCGCGAGTTTCCTTGTGGCTGAATTGGCCCGCGGGAGCGTAGGCGCCGATATGGACGCTCTCGAGGAACGCCTCGCCGTTTTTGATGCGCGCGTAACTGTCGCGCAGATTTGCGCGATGCGCCCGCAGCGATTTGACTTCCGTGCCGGTGAGCGCCAAGCCGGCCTCGAGCGTCTCCTCGATGAAGAAATCGTGCCGCGCCTTGCGGTTATCAGCGACCAGTTCGAATCCGTCGCCAGGCGGTTTGCCGTTGCGGGTGTCGCGCGCCATTGCAGGGCGAGTCTATCCGCAGGCGCCGACGCAGATAAGGGGGCAAGCAGGCATGGTTGCGAAGGCGGCGCTCGAGCCTTAGATTAAATATGTAACCGTTTCGACTGGCCTCGTATCGAAAACCCACTATCTGTGGGGGCGAACTGGATTCGACGAAGACAATATGGCCATGGTCGCACGCCGGGTGCTGTCGACCCGTAAAACTGGCAGACTGCGAAATTTACCCGCAGACAATAACGGTTACGCTCTGGCGGCCTAAGGGCCGCTAGCGTCCCGCCGCTGCTCGCCCATGGCAGCGGGTCGGGGCGTCATTTAGTGGGCTAGGGAACCGCAGTTCACCGGCTGGGCGGCGACCCGAAAATTCAGCCGGCTGGCGTCAGGAAAGCCCGTCTGTGGGCGTTTCGGACGCGAGCTAAAATTCGCAGACTAAGCGTGTAGTGGCCGTCGCCGGAAGGCCTTCGGACGGGGGTTCAATTCCCCCCGCCTCCACCACAATCCGATTCGCACGGTGCGGATCGCGTCATAATCGGGCACTGGTTCAGTTTCGATCAGACTGAACCGGCGCGCAAATCCCCGTGACTCCTTGAGTCCGGGTTTCAGGCTTGGTTCCGGGATGAACTGTTCAGCCTGCCGCCGGCCGATTTGACCTGCTATGCATACGCTATGGTCAACCGCCAGGATGCCCTGTGCTCGCCCGGCTCGCCCGCCATCGGGCGACCACTGCTCGGCGGTCGTCGTTGCACTTCGCCCAGGAAAAAATTGTGTGTAGTGTCGATTGGCCTGAGCCGCTGAAGGAACCAACCAGATGCTCCCTGCCAATGCCGCGCCGCTGGCAATCGCGCTCCTCGGACTGCTACTCGGAATGCGCCACGCTACCGATCCCGATCACGTGATCGCGGTCACCACCATTCTGAGCCGCGAACGCCGCCTGGTCGTTGCGGCCAGGATCGGTGTCGTATGGGGACTCGGCCACACGCTGACCGTGCTGCTGGTGGGCGCCGCCATCATAGTTTTCAAAATTGCGATCCCGGTTCGGCTCGGACTGGCAATGGAATTCGCGGTCGCGGTCGTGCTGATTATGCTCGGCGTCGGCGCAGCAGCAAGCTTGATTCGCAAAGCGGCGACCCGGATGCGCGCGAGTTCATCGGAGCAGGAAGGCTTGGTCGTCCATGCGCACGCTCACGCTCACGACGGCGCCGTGCACCTGCATCCACACGTTCACGTTCATGCTCACGAAGTTACCGACGACGCGATGCATGACGATCATCGAATCCCCGCTGAAGAGTTGCCGCCGTTCGCCGCGCGCCGTCCGCTGCTCAGATCGTTCGCAGTCGGCCTCGTCCATGGACTCGCCGGCAGCGCCGCGATAGCGTTGCTGGTCCTGAGCGCGATTCCGCAACCGCTATGGGCGACGCTCTACCTCGCGATTTTCTGCGTCGGTACGATTATCGGAATGGGGCTCATCACAACCGCAATCGCCACGCCGTTCATGGTCGTGTCGCGGCGAGCGCTCTGGATCCATCAAAGCCTCGTCACTGGCTCGGGACTCCTGAGTTTCGGCTTTGGCCTGTTCCTCGCGTACCAGATAGGTATCGTTGACCATCTGTTCAGCGCCGCTCCCATCTGGATTCCGCAATGAATGATCGGCAGCGAGGCGCGGTCGATACTGTCCGGTACGAAGCAGTTCGAGCGCCGCTGAGAGTGTGTGAGTATAATTGCGACGGGCGCCCGACACCCTTGGGGCAAGCCCATGTACTTCAGCAAATCACTACTATGTGTCAAAAGTCCGGGCATCTGGCTAACGCTCCTCTTTCATCGATTGAGCGATCTCGAGACCGACCAGCCGCGCAACAAGGATCGCCATATACAACTGGCCGAACACCGCCTCCATTACCGACAGGCTGCGCGCGCCCTCGGAGACCGGCGTGATATCTCCAAACCCCGTCGTCGTCAGGCACACAAAGCTGTAGTAGGTGAAGTTGTGAAGCGAGGGGAGCAGAGGCGAGCCGCCCCCCGCGCTCTTCTGGAAAAGCGCGATGCTGAACGAACCAGGATTCCGCAGTTCGACGAGTGCGAACGCATAGGCCCATGCGACGCCAATCAGCAGGTACGCGCAAATCGCGGCGCTTATAATGTCGAAGCTAACGCTCTTTACGGTGAACAGCCTGGATACCAGCGCAACGACCGTCACGGTCAGGAACAGACACGAACAGATCGCGCCGGCCATCTCGAGCGTTTGGTTCGCCGTGAATTGCAGCACGAATCGGCTTCCGAGCGCAGGCACTATCAGTATTAGCGCAATCGTGAAGTAGGTCTTGGTCGTGCGAAATGCATAAACAGCGGACAGCAACACAAGCGATATCGTCGCCGTCGCAAAAATCTGCGCGAAGGCGTGACCCGAGAAAATCGGCTGGGTGACGAGCAGCAGCAGAATCGTCGCGAGCAGGACCGTAAATCTGCCCGGCCAGTTGTGATGCGCCAACCCCAGCCGTCGCCATAGCGCGGCCGGACTCAGGATGCTGGTTCTCTCGCTCATGATGCATCCGTTTCGCGCAATAGGACCGGCACTGTCAAGGCGAGCATTCAGAGCGCGATGAGCGAGGCCGCCATACATGTCACAAAGCGCGACATGGCTGTCTCCGCTTCGGTCGGCCGTTGAATCCAACAGCTTGTACGGCCTCCTCAGCGACGTAGTCTGGCCTCCGCGCTGCGCTATCTGCGCCTTTGCTTGTCATCGCTGCAAGGCACGTACATTGCGTATCAACGCAGGGTCGATCGCGCCCGGCGCAATGCGTTGGCGCCTGCCAGATCGACTGTTCGGCATTTTTTCGGCAGCAGGGAGAACCGAGTCCCCATGGACCAGATCATTAGACAATCGTTAGCCGGCAGGAGATTCGCCTTGATGGGATTCGAAACGCCTGAGGCGGATTCGATCATCGTGGCGTTGGGGACCGCCCGTGGATTCGGCCACGTGGTCGGAGGCGCACCTAATATTCCCGGGCTGAACTCTTTTTCTCCTTTCGATGCTTGCTTCGTCAACGCTTCGGCCACCGGCACTGGCGAGCAACCGTCCCCGATCGAAATGATCGGGCGCAGCCGCAAGCCAGCGGTCATCATCGGCACACTCGATGAACTGGTGACACGATTCGCGGCCATCGCCGACCCCAACCGCGACTTCATTATACGCCCATGGCAGCCCGACGAATTGTTGCTCAGGGCCTACCGCCTCCTCAGATTTGCCGAGCGTGCGGCAGTTGCGATTCAATCTTCGGTTCGAAAGGGTGCCCGGCACGTAGTACTCGCCGATGACGACGCGACCACCCTCGTTATGATCTCAACGATCCTGAAGCACTTCAATTTCGAGTGTGATATCGCGCACGACGGTGCGGAGGCATTGGATATTGCCCGTAAGGAAAAACCCGACCTGGTGCTGCTGGACGTGTCGATGCCGCATATGAATGGGTTCGAAGCGCTGACCGCTCTGCGCAGCGATTCGGCGACCAGGAATACGCCGGTAATCCTGGTCAGCGCGCATCGCGACGAAGCTGAAGTGGTTAAGGGCTTCTCGCTCGGCGCCGATGACTACATCACCAAGCCCTTCTACTCGGGCGAACTGATGGCTCGGATCAGCCGTCTCTTGCGTGAATCGGAAGAGAGATGACCGGAACCGTCTGACTCCCTGGGCTCGCGCGTAACGACCTATATTCATTCGCGACTCGAATAGGCAGGCCCCGTCGTCGTGCTGGACTAGTCGGTCCGCCGGTCGCGGCGTACAACAAATGCTAATCCGTTTGTCTTGAAGGCCAACAATCGCAATCATTGTTGGCGGAGGATCTTAAGACCGATGGCCGCAGAACATGTCGTTTTTTTGTTTGACGTCGATAACACCCTGATCGACAACGATCGCATCATTGCCGACATGAAGCGCGATCTCGAGCGCGACATCGGCCACGAGCAACAAGAGAGCTACTGGGAATATTTCGAGCAGTTGCGCACCGAGCTCGGCTACGCGGACTATCTCGGCGCGCTGCAACGCTATCGGGCCAATCATCCGCGCGACTTCGGAATCATCGCGGTGTCGTACTTCCTGATGAACTACCATTTCGCCAACCGCCTGTTCCCCTGTGCTCTCGATGTAATCGATCAGTACAAACAGTTCGGTGAAACAACGATCCTGTCCGATGGCGACATGATCTTTCAGCCGCTCAAGATCGAACGGTCGGGACTGCGCGAAGCCGTCGATGAAAAGGTGATGATTTACATCCACAAGGAACAGGAACTCGACGACGTGCGGACCCGCTATCCTGCCGACCATTACGTGTTGATCGATGACAAGGTGCGAATCCTGGACGCGGTGAAGAAGGCGTGGGGCGCGCGCGTGACCACGGTGTTCCCCCGGCAGGGGCATTACGCGGCCGATGCGAAGGAGACGGCCAAGTACCCGGCGCCCGACGTCACGGTGGATCGAATCGATCAGCTGCGCGACTACGATCTTGCGCGCCTGCGTGCGGGATCGAGGCCCGACTGAGCGCTCGAGCGGCGCGGCGCACTCACGCAAGATCGAACAACTGGATTCGCTTGGCTCAGAGGTGGCCTCAGGCTGCGGCGGCCGCCGGTTTCATCTTCATGCGGATCGGCATGTGCTTGATTCCGCCGACGAAGCTCGAGCGCAGCCGCTCGACAGGACCCGCGAGTTCGACGTCATCTAGGCGCTGCGCGAGTTGGCTGAAAATCACCTTCAGTTCGAGCCGCGCCAGGTTTGCGCCGAGACAGGAATGCTGGCCGATGCCGAATGCGATTTGCGGATTCGGATCGCGGCTGATGTCGAACTTGAAAGGCTCCGCGAAAACTTCTTCATCGCGGTTCGCCGACGGATAAAACAGGCACACCGATTCGCCGGCTTTGATCTTCTGGCCGCGAATCACGGTATCTTCGCTCGCGGTCCGCGCGAACTGAATAACCGGTGTCGTCCAGCGCAGGATCTCTTCGACGGCCGAGTCGATCAACCCAGGATTGCGCTTGAGCTTTTGCCACTGGTCCGGATGCTCGATGAATGCTTGCAGACCGCCGGTGGTCGCGTTGCGCGTGGTCTCGTTGCCGGCCACGACCAGCAGGAAATAGTACGATAGCATCTCGAACTGCGGTATCGGCTGGCCGTTGACCTTGCAGTTGGCGACGATGCTCGTGATGTCGTTGGTCGGGTGCTTCATCCGTTCCACCACCATGTCGGTGAAATACTGGAACAGGCCCAGCCGCGAACGATCCATCGTCTCCTGCGCGGTCGTTCCAGCCTGGAACTCGGGGTCGCCGCCGCCAATCGTCTCGTTGGTCCATCTGAAGAGTTGCTCCCAATCTTTATGCGGAACACCCAGCAACTCGGCAATGACGGCAAGTGGAATCTTCGACGATACGTCGGTGACAAAGTCGCACTTGTCGCGCCCCGTCACGTCGTCGAGCACCTGTCGCGTGATGCTCTCGATTTCAGGCTGCAGCGGTTGCACTTGGCGCGGCGTGAAATGGCGGCTGAGAATCGCGCGATATTCGCCGTGTTCCGGTGGATCCATGTCGAGCAGGTGGCGGAACGGCGGCGTCGGACTCTGCTCCAGCCCGTCCTCGTTGACAAACACCAGCAAGCGGGGACCGTTGAGGAACAGTCGCGGTTGCTTGGAAATCTGCATGATGTCGGCGTGTTTGGTGATCGCCCAAAATGGATCGGTCTTTGGGTACTCGCACCGGAAAACCGGTTTGTGCTTGCGCAGATACGTCCACTCGCGATGCGGATAGCCGTTTTTCGCGTAATGGTCGGGTCCAATGATGTTCAACGATTCCAGCGACAGTGCATTCTCAGTTTCCATTGAAAAGTGTCTCCGCGATCCCGCAATTTCCGTCTCGATTCCGCATTCTGACCTGTCGGGCCTCTAGTCATCGCTGACCGTAATGGCCTGGCGGGGACATAGCCGCGCCGCAAGCTTGATCTTTTCGCGCATGCGCTCGGGCGGACTGTCGATCAACAGATGGCTCTTGTCGTCGTCTCGCACCTCGAACACTTCCGGCGCTGTCTGCTGGCATTTCGTGTTCCCCTCACACAGTTTCTCATCGACAACGACCTTCATTCGATTGATTCTCCTTTTCGTCTTTCCTTGCCCACGGAATGCCGCCCGGCGAATCGATCATATAAGAGGGCAATTCTTGCGACTAGGAGCGTCGAGCAGCGGATAAGTACCTGACGCGCCGAGCCACGGCCGCGCAGCGTAGTGAGCCGGGTGGCAGTGCAGGCAATGCCTGTGCACCCTTCATTCCGCGATTTTTTCTGTCATCCTTGTGATCGATGCTCGGATTTGCACGGAAGTTTTCGCTGATAATTGCGGTCCTCACGATGACTTCGACAATTCCAGCGCCAACCAGCTTCGCCCAGTCGCCGCCGCTGATTCCGCGCGACATTCTGCTTGGTAATCCCGAGCGCGCCAATCCGCATATCGCGCCCGATGACAAATGGCTGGCATGGCTCGCTCCCGACGAACACGAAATCATGCAGGTGTGGGTGCAAACCGTCGGCCGGCACGACGCGCGCGTCGTCACCGCCGACAAGAGCCGTGGAATCCGATCCTACGGATGGGCGTTCGATTCGAAAACGATCCTCTATGCGCAGGACGCCGCCGGCGACGAAAACTTCCACGTGTTCGCCGTCGATCTCGATTCGCACAACGTCCGCGATTTGACGCCCTGGGATGGCGTACGCTCCGGGGTCGTCGCGTCCAGTCCGAAATTTCCCGGCCAGATACTGGTTGCGCTCAATCTACGCGATCGCAAATTGATGGACGTCTATCGAATTGATCTGCGCACCGGCGCCGTCGAACTCGATACCCAAAACCCCGGCGACGTCGCGGGATGGCTTGCCGACGACGACCTGATCGTGCGCGCGGCCGCGGTCACGACGCCGGACGGCGGCACCGAGCTTCGGATTCGCGACAGCGCGGCTGGTCCGTGGCGCACGTTGATGAAAGCCGCGATGGAAGACAATTTGGCGGCGCTGGACTTCAGCAAGGACGGGCGATCGATCTTTCTCAGCAGTTCGATCGGGACGGATACCGCACGCCTGGTGCGCCATGAGATCGCGTCGGGGATTGAAACGGTTATTGCGCACAGTGACGATGCGGACCTGAGCGACGCGATGATTCAGCCGACCCGTCACGTCGTGCAGGCAGCCGCGTTCGACCCGGGCCGGATGCACTGGACCGTTGTCGATCCGTCGGTTCAGGCCGACTTCGACGCGATCGCGAAAATCACCGCCGGAGATTTCACCGTCGTTGACCGCGACCTTGCCGACAAGACGTGGCTGGTCTCGTTCGAAAGCGACCGTGCGCCGGCGCGCTACTACTGGTGGGATCGCGCAGCAATGAAAGCGACCTTCCTGTTCAGCACCCGGCACAAACTCGACGACGCGCCGCTCGCTCCGATGAAGCCGGTTGAATTTGCCGCCCGCGACGGAATGAAAATCAACGGTTACCTCACTCTTGCGGTAGGCGCGCCCGCGAAAAATCTCCCGATTGTGCTCGCGGTGCACGGCGGACCGTGGGCGCGCGACAGCTGGGGCTTCAATCCCTATATCCAACTGCTGGCGAACCGGGGCTACGCCGTGCTGCAGATAAACTTTCGCGGCTCGACCGGATTCGGAAAGAAGTATCTGCACGCCGGCGACCGCCAATGGGGCCTCAAAATGCAGACCGACCTGACCGACGGCGTCAAGTGGGCCGTGGATGAGGGTATCGCGGACCCGGCGCGAGTCGCGATATTTGGCGGTTCGTATGGCGGCTACGCGGCGCTCGCCGGGGCGGCATTCACGCCCGAGCTGTATCGATGCGCGGTGGACGAATGCGGCCCGTCGAATCTGTTCACGTTGTTGGCGTCGTTTCCGCCGTATTGGGAAGTCGCGCGCTCGATCTTCTTCACCAGGGTCGGGAATTCCGGCGATCCCAGGGACAAGGAGCTGCTGACCACGGCGTCGCCGCTGTTCTCCGCCGACAAAATAAAAATCCCGATGCTGATAGGCCAGGGCGCAAACGATCCACGCGTGAAACAGGCCGAGGCCGAGCAGATCGTCGATGCGATCGCCAGGCATCGCGGGAGCGCGGTTTACGTTTTATATACCGACGAAGGCCACGGCTTCGTGCGGCCCGAAAACCGGCTCGACTTCACCGCCCGCATGGAGAACTTCCTGGCCGACAATCTGGGCGGGCGCTACGAGCCGATGAAAGGCGATCGGATTCCCGGCTCGACTGCGAGGCTGCGCGTCGTGGGCGCGTCGCCGCTGACGCATCAGAACTAGCATTGCCGCAGCGCGCGCAAATGCTTCGCCAATCAGTTGTGCTATGAAACTGTACGCGGCGCGGACGACGACCCGTTGTCGCCTGATCCAGGAGGAATCGCATGGCCGAATTCGGAATCTCGATGTTCCCGACTGACTACGCAATCCAGCCGATCGAGCTTGCGCTCGCGGCTGAAGAACGCGGCTTCGAGTCGATGTTCTTTCCCGAGCACACTCACATACCCGCGTCGCGCAAGACGCCCTTCCCCGGCGGAACCGAATTGCCAAAAGAGTACTGGCATACGCACGATCCGTTCGTCGCGCTCGGCGCGGCGGCCTCCGTAACCAAAAAACTCAAACTCGGCACGGGAGTATGCCTGGTGGTCGAGCGCGACCCGATCACGCTCGCCAAGGAAGTGGCGTCGCTCGACATGATTTCGGGCGGCCGCGTGATCTTCGGCATCGGCGCGGGCTGGAACGTCGAGGAGATGGAGAATCATGGCGCGGTGTTCAAGCGACGCTGGAAAATCGTCAAGGAAAAAGTTCTCGCGATGCGCCAAATATGGACCAAGGAGGCGGCCGAGTTTCACGGCGAGTTCGTGAACTTCGATCCGATCTGGTCGTTTCCCAAACCTGTGCAGGCGGGTGGACCGCCGATTATCCTCGGTTCGCAATCGCCCAAGACGTTCGATCGCGTCGCCGAGTATTGCGACGGATGGATGCCGATCAATTTCCCGCGTTATGATCTCGCCGCCAACCTCAAAGCGCTTGCCGAAGCGGGGATGAAGGCCGGGCGCAAGAAACTTCCCGTCTCGATGTTTGGCGTCGGCCCAAACGAGGAACACATCAAAAAATTCCTCGACCTTGGCCTCGATAGGCTGATTTTCGCGCTGCGGCCCGGCCCACGCGATACCGTGCTCCCGATGCTCGACAAGTACGCTGAGCTTAAGGCCAAGGCACGCTGAAGCGAAGCGGGAATTTTCTGTCTGGGAGCGTCCAAATATTTTTAATCCGAGGCTCTTGACTGAGTTAGCCTCGATCTTTAATCTAGCGACCCTATCGACTAAGCGTCGATAAAATGCTTTCGAAAAAGTCGAAATACGCCCTCAAGGCGATGATGGTATTGGCCAAGGAATACGGTCAGGGACCCGTGCTCATATCTGATTTGGCCCAGCGCGAAGCTATCCCGCGCAAGTTTCTGGAACTGATCCTGCTCGAACTCAAGAACCAGGGACTCCTCCAGAGCAAGAAGGGCAAGGGCGGCGGATATTTCCTTCGCCGCGATCCTCAGCTGATCAGCGTTGGGCAAATAGTACGCCTACTGGACGGGCCAATCGCACCGTTGCCATGTGTCAGCAAGATGGCATACATGCGATGCCGTGAATGTCGCGACGAGCGCACTTGTGCAATTAGAATCGTGATGAAGGAAGTCCGCGACGCGACCGCGAAGATAATGGACTCGACTTCGCTCGCGGACATGCTCAAGCAAGTCGAGGCGGTAGTTAGCGGCAAGGAACCGTTGAGTTTCGCGATTTGACACCAGGTCTGCTTTTTTTTGGGGATTAGTCCAGTCACCTAATAGGATAGATTATGAAAGTCGAATCAATTCTTACCGGCCGGCGCGAGGTTCAGCCCGAGCCCAGCCCAGGCGACGAGATTCTGCGGCGCCTCGCAAGCGCAATCAGCGGCGTGCGCTTTGGCTCGGTAGAGGTCGTAATCCAGGATTCGCGAGTCGTGCAAATCGAGCGCAAAGAGAAGTTTCGCTTCGACAAGCCCGGTCGTGGGTAACAGCAGCCGCCGATCGAAATGAATTGTCCACGACCATCGAAAATTCAGGCAGGAGCCCGGACCAGGGAAGGATCCGGCTACGCCATGAATAGAGCCGTCAATCACAACCGCGAGCTGACCGGTCATCCGGAGGTTCCCAACACGATGAGGGGCTTTCGAGATGAGAAAATGCACTTTGCCGATTCTGCCATTTCTGCTGGCGGCGGTAATTACCGGGGTGATTATTCCCGCCGGGCCGGCGCATGCGCAGTCGAAGCTTTCCGCCGATCCGAAGGATCAGGAAATCGAATTGCTCAAGAAAGAAGTCAAGCAACTCGAGCAGAGAGTCGATACGCTGGAAGGGCTTGACCAGAAAGTGAAAGTGATCGACCGCAAGCTCGAGGTCCAGGAAAAGACCCAGCAGCAAAAGGCGCTCGAGATGCCGATTGTCAAGGCGAGCGAGGAAGGCTTCTCGTTCTCGTCGCCGCAAAATGACTACAAGGTCAACTTCGGCGGGATCATCCAGGGCGACGGCCGCTTCTTCACCAGCGACGCGGACAAGAATGTCAGCAGCACATTCTTCCTGAACCGCGTGCGGCCGATCCTTACCGGCACAGTGGGGAAATACTACGACTTCAACATCACGCCCGACTTCGGCCAGGGCAAAGTCGTGCTGCAGGACGCCTATTTGAATATCAAGTATTTCCCGGAGGCGAATTTGCAGGCGGGCAAGTTCAAGGCGCCGCTGGATCTTGAGCGCCTACAGTCGGACCGCGACCTGGAATTCAGCGAACGTTCGTTGATCCAGAATCTGGTCCCGAACCGCGACACCGGTATCGAAATCCACAGCGACAGTTTGTTCGACAACCGGCTGACCTATCAGCTCGCGTTGATGAACGGAGTGCCGAACAACACCGCGTCCGACACTAATGACATCGACAACAACGACGGCAAGGATTTCGTCGGCCGCATCTTTACGACGCCGTTTAAGCTCAGCGAAAACCAATGGCTCAAGGGCCTCGGCTTCGGTTTCGCCGGTTCTTATGGCGATGAACGCGGCAGCACGACCTCGACCTACAAGACGTACGGCGCGAGCACCTGGTTCTCCTACACCAAGGGCGTGACCGCGTCGGGCTTGCGCGCGCGTCTCGAGCCGCAAGCCTACTACTACTGGCGCAGCTTCGGATTGATGGCCGAATACGCGCAGGACGAGCACTCGTTGAACCAGTTCCTCACAGTCGGGAAGGCCCCGCACATAAAGCAAACCAACGACACCGATACGTTCAGAGACGACGGCTATTTCGCGCAGGCCTCCTATCTGTTGACGGGCGAAGACGCGTCCTACGGTTGGATCAAGCCAATTCATCCGTTCGACCCGCGCAACGGATGGTGGGGCGGATGGGAGTTGGCGGCCAGAATCAGCAACCTCGCCGCGGATTCCCGGCAGTTCAAACTGGGTTTCGCCGATCCGGCCGTGTCCGCGAAAACTGCGACCGAGTACGCGCTGGGCGTCAACTGGTATCTGAGCTCCAACATCAAGTGGCAGTTCGACTATGCGAACACGTTCTTCGACGGAGGCGCCGGCACGATCGCCGCGCCCAAGGACCGGCCAAACGAAAGCGTCTTCGAGTCGCAACTGCAAATCGCGTTCTGAGGTGGGATATCGGAATGTTCGGCCGCAGATTGAAATTGACACATACGCTCGCCGCCGTCGCGATGGCGGCGAGCGTCGCCCTCGGCGTGGGCGTTGCGCGCGGAGCTCAAGTCACACTTCTCAACGTATCGTACGACCCGACCCGCGAACTTTACGAATCGATCAACGCCCGGTTCGCGAAGGATTGGAAAGCGAAGACGGGCGACGACGTCACCGTCAACCAATCGCACGGCGGCTCGGGCAAGCAGGCCCGCGCGGTAATCGACGGCCTGGAGGCCGACGTGGTGACGCTCGGCCTGGCCGGTGACATCGATGCGATAGCCGAGAAGGCGGACTTGATCCCGTCGAACTGGCAATCGCGCCTGCCCGACAACAGCTGTCCCTACACTTCGACCATCGTGCTGCTGGTGCGCAAGGGAAATCCGAAAAAGATCCACGACTGGGATGACCTGGTGAAACCGGGCATCTCGGTAATCACGGCGAATCCGAAGACCTCGGGCGGCGCGCGATGGAATTTCCTGGCCGCGTGGGGGTACGCGCTCAAACGCAACGGCGGCGACGAGGCGAAGGCGGCGGCGTTCGCCGGCGCGCTTTACAAAAACGTGCCGGTGCTCGATTCCGGTGCGCGCGGCTCGACCACTACTTTCGTCGAGCGCGAAATCGGCGACGTGCTGATCGCGTGGGAAAACGAGGCGCGGATGGCGATCAAGCAATTTGGCGCCGACAAGTTCGAGGTCGTGTATCCGTCGGTAAGCATCATGGCCGAACCTCCCGTGGCGTGGGTGGACAAGGTGGACGGCCGTCACGGCACGGCTGCGATCTCGAAGGCGTATCTGGAATTTCTGTACACGCCGGCGGGCCAGGAAATAATCGCGCAGAATTTTTTCCGTCCGCGCGACAAGGCCGTCGCCGCGAAGTATGCGAGCCAATTCCCAAGCATGAGCCTGCTCACGATCGATTCGGATTTTGGCGGATGGAAAAAGGCGCAGCCCAAGTTTTTCGGCGACGGCGGCGTATTCGACAAGATCTATCAACCGGGAAGTTAGGGGAGTCGGGTCGGGCGTCACGTGATGGCAGTGAAAGCGAACACGAAACGGAACAACGTGCTGCCGGGATTCAACTTGAGCCTGGGCTTCACGCTCGCGTACCTCGGAATCGTCGTGCTGATTCCGATCTCGACGATCTTCTTCAAGACTTTCACTCTGACCTGGCCTCAGTTCTGGGCCGCGGTCGCAAGTCCGCGCACCATCGCGGCCTACCGGCTGAGCTTCGGCGCATCGATTGCAGGAGCGTTGGTCAACTCGGTGTTCGGGTTCATCGTGGCGTGGAGCCTGGTTCGTTACGAATTTCCGGGCAAAAGCCTGATTGACGTGATGGTCGATCTTCCGTTCGCGCTGCCGACTTCGGTGGCGGGAATTACTCTCACCGCGATTTATGCGAGCAACGGATGGATCGGGCGGTACCTCGCGCCGCTAGGAATAAAAGTCGCGTACGCGCCGCTTGGAGTGGCGGTGGCGCTTACTTTCGTCGGGCTGCCGTTCGTGGTTCGCACTATCCAGCCGGTCCTCGAGGATCTCGATCAGGAATACGAGGAGGCCGCGGCGACGCTCGGCGCCAGCCGCTTGCAGACGTTCGTATTGGTGATCGCGCCCGCGCTGATTCCCGCGCTGCTGACCGGGTTCGCACTCGCCTTCGCGCGCGCTCTCGGCGAATACGGCTCGGTCGTGTTCATTTCAGGCAACATGCCGATGCATACCGAAGTGGTGCCGTTGCTGATCATGAGCAAGCTCGAGCAATTCGACTACGCCGGCGCGACGGCGATCGCGGTGGTGATGCTGACCGTGTCGTTCGTGATTCTGTTCGGCATTAACGTGCTGCAAAGGTGGAGCAGCCGCCGCCTGGCGGCTTGAGGGTCCAGATGGCCGGCCAGCCGCAACGCGAGCCGAAAAGACCCGGGACGGCGGATCCGCCGATGGTCAGAGTCGCGCTGATCACGATCGCGCTGGTGTTTCTCGCGCTATTTCTTTTCATCCCGGTAATCGTGGTGTTCGCCGAGGCGCTGCAGAAGGGAATCGGCGCTTACTTTGCCGCGATCGCCGATCCTGAGGCCCGCGCCGCAATTCGGCTGACGCTGATGACCGCGGCGATCGCAGTGCCGCTCAACGTTACTTTCGGAATCGCCGCATCATGGGCGATCGCCCGCTTCGATTTTCCCGGCAAGCAAACTCTCCTGACGCTGATCGACATACCGTTCTCGGTCTCGCCGGTCATCTCGGGGATGCTGTTCGTGCTGCTGCTGGGGGTGCGCGCGCCGCTTGGCGGGTTCCTTGCCGATCACGGCATCAGGGTCATCTTTGCGGAGCCGGGAATCGTGCTCGCGACGATCTTCGTTACGTTTCCGCTGGCCGCGCGCGAACTGATCCCGATCATGCAGGCGGTCGGCAGCGAGGAGGAAGAAGCCGCGATCGTGCTGGGCGCCGGTGGATGGCAAATGTTTTTTCGGGTGACGATCCCCAACGTCAAGTGGGGGCTGCTGTACGGCTTGGTGTTGTGCAACGCGCGCGCGATGGGCGAGTTCGGCGCGGTCTCGGTGGTTTCGGGGCATATCCGGGGGCACACGAACACGATGCCGCTGTACGTCGAGATTCTGTACAATGATTACCAGTTCGCGGCCGCGTTTGCGGTCTCGTCGCTGCTTACCCTGCTCGCGATTGCGACGCTCATCGCCAAGCATTTTCTGGAGCGCCGCGTGGTTCCCGCGAAACAGGAACACGACGATTTGGCGGTCAAGGTTGCGGCATGAGTATCGAGCTCAGAAATATCAGCAAGAAGTTCGGCGATTTCGTTGCGGTTGACAATATCAACCTGCATATCGAAACCGGCGAGCTGGTGGCGCTGCTGGGGCTGTCGGGGTCGGGCAAGACCACGCTGCTCAGGATAATCGCGGGGCTGGAAACGCCGGACACCGGCGAGGTGCTGTTTCACGGCGAGGACGCCAGCGACGTCAGCGTTCGCGAGCGCAAGGTCGGTTTCGTATTTCAGCACTACGCACTATTTCGCCACATGACGGTGTTCGAGAACGTCGCCTTCGGGCTGCGCGTGATCCCCCGGCGCGCACGCCCCGCCGAGGCCGTGATCGCGCGGCGCGTGCATGAGCTGCTGAAACTCGTGCAGCTTGATTTTCTTGCCGATCGCTCCCCCTCGCAGCTCTCCGGCGGGCAGCGCCAGCGCGTCGCACTCGCACGCACGCTGGCCGTGGAGCCAAAAGTTCTGCTGCTCGACGAGCCGTTCGGCGCGCTCGACGCCAAGGTGCGCCAGGAACTGCGCCGATGGCTGCGCCGCCTGCACGACGAGATCAAGATAACCAGCGTTTTCGTCACTCACGATCAGGAAGAGGCGCTGGAACTCGCCAACCGGATCGTCGTGATGAACCAGGGGCGCATCGAGCAGATCGGCTCGGCCGAGGAAGTCTATCACCATCCCGCCAACGCTTTCGTGTACAACTTTTTGGGTAACGTGAACCTGTTCCACGGCCGAATCGAGAACGGCCGCGTGTTTCTCGGCGATACTGCCGTCGAACTCGAGAATACCCATACCCATGCGCATCCCGAGACCGGCAAGGCGGTGCTCTACGTGCGGCCGCATCTGTTGGAAATCGTGATGAAGCCCAACGGCAAGCAGACCTTCCCTGCCACCGTGAAGTCGATCAATCCGGCCGGTCCGCAGGTCAAGATCGAGTTGGTCGCCGAGTGGGGCGACATGGTGCAGGTCGAGATCGATCACGAACGCTACCAGGCGCTGCATCTGGAGCCGGGCGCGAACGTTTTTCTAAGGCCCAAGGAACAGAAGTTGTTCGTCTATTCGATCTAGCGGGTTGCCTTCGTTTCCTTGTCGAGCAAGCCGAGCGTAGTTAGCGCCGGACGCAGGAGCGCCCGTCGAGATTCTTCGCTACGGCAGCCTTCGCTCAGAATGACGCCTGTGGCCGCCCGCGGTTTTTGTGTCATCCTGAGCATAGCGAAGGATCTCGCGCGCCAGCGCGCCTTTTGTCGAGGAGCTCGAGAGATGAAACCCGTTGATCGCGAAAAGGCAGCCACCCGCAGGCCGATTCATCCCGGTATTATCTTTGCCGAAGAGGTGATGCCTGAACTGCGGCGTCATCGGACGATTGGATCAGGCTGCAGGGGCGTTACGATACGTGGCAAGCTGCGCGCCGGCTTGGCAATCGGCTCGAGAAGATACCGACTCTGGTCTGACGATCACGGCTCGCGGGGAACCGCGCGGCCTTCGTACCCGTCGTCTAATATGTAATGATCAAGATAACGGATCGAAAGTTGGCCGAAGCCCGGAACAATTCCGCCAGGCAGAACGCGCGCCTCATCGGCAGGCGAGCATTCGTCGCCGCGATCGCCGCGATACCGGCGATCGTCGCATTCGGATACGCTGAAACCGCCGTCACATCCGATGCATCCGGCAATTCGCCGGATCGAAAGGCCTCGGGCATATTCAAAGTATCGATAGTGGAGTTCACTGATTCCGGCCAAAGAAAGGGACTCGTGATGGAAGATAAAGTCGTCAAGACGGACGCGGAATGGCGCAATGAGCTGACCCCGGAGCAGTACGAGGTCACGCGCAAAAAGGGCACCGAGCGGCCGTTCCAAAACCTGTACGCCGAGAATCACGACAAGGGTCTGTATCGATGCATCTGCTGCGGCAATGCGCTGTTCGACTCCGACAGCAAGTTCGAATCGGGCACGGGATGGCCGAGCTTCTATCAGCCGATCGCGCCGGAGAACGTCAAGACGGAGACCGATCGTTCATTTTTCAGGAAGCGGACCGAGGTGATGTGCGCGAAGTGCGACGCGCATCTCGGCCACGTGTTCGACGATGGTCCGCGGCCGACCGGGTTGCGCTACTGCATGAATTCCGCGTCGCTCAAGTTCATCAAGTCCGACGAACCGAACAAGACCTGAGCCGCGACGGCCCGCGCGTCGGCGTTGCGCGAGCTGCCATCAGGAGACCGTGACATGCTCAGCGACGCGCGGAAATATTGCGTCGATGCCACAATGCTCGATGGCGCCACGATCCGGGTCCGCGCGATTCGCCGCGACGATCAGGAACGCCTGCACGAGCATTTCAGGAGGCTGAGCGAACAGTCCGTCTACTTTCGTTTCATGGGGGTCAAGCGCGATCTGTCGCCGGACGATCTGAAGCGTCTGACCGAGCTCGACTTCAAGAATCACGTCGGCTTGGCCGCGACCGTAACTGAGCAGGGGCGCGAACGCTTCATCGGCATCGGCCGTTACATTCGCGGCTCCGATCCGCATCGCGCAGAGGTCGCGTTCGCAATTCTCGACGAGTTCCAGGGCCGCGGCATCGGCACTGTGCTGCTCGAACATCTGAGCCTTATCGCCGATGCAAACGGGATCGCGGAATTCGAAGCCGACGTGCTCGGCGACAACCGCCAAATGCTGGAGGTGTTCGCGCACAGCGGTTTTGAGAGCCGTCGCTGTTTGGATTCGGGCGTCGTACATCTCTACTCCTCGACAAGCAAAATGTTGAAAAGGTAAGTTTTTTTTGAGCAATCGCGCTTCAGCCGGGGAGGTCATTCGATGAGTCTGGTCGAGTTCGCAATCGAGGGCGAAATCGCAATCGTAACTATCAACCGCCCCGAGGCGCGCAACGCCGTCGATCAGCCCACCGCCGCGGCGCTCGCCGGCGCATTGCGCCGTTTCGACGCCGACGGCGCACTCTCGGTCGCGATCCTGACGGGCGCGGGCGGGACGTTTTGCGCGGGCGCAGATCTGAAAGCGGTCGCCACCGATCGCGGCAATCGCGTGACCGAGAACGGCGACGGACCGATGGGATGCACGCGGATGATGCTCAGCAAGCCGGTGATTGCGGCGGTCGAGGGATTCGCAGTCGCGGGCGGAATCGAACTCGCGCTGTGGTGCGACCTGCGCGTGGCCGCTCGCGACGCGACCTTCGGCGTGTATTGCAGGCGCTTCGGTGTGCCGCTGGTCGATGGCGGCACGATCCGGCTGCCGCGCTTGATTGGGATGAGCCGTGCGATGGACATGATCCTGACCGGCCGCGGTGTCTCCGGCGAAGAGGCGTTCGCTATGGGACTTGCGAATCGCGTCGTCGAGCCGGGCACCGCGCTGGCGGCGGCGCGCGAACTGGCCAAACAGATCGCGGGCTTCCCGCAGCGATGCATGCGCTCGGACCGGATGTCTGCGTACGAGGGCTGGACGCTGGCGCTCGACGATGCGCTCAAAAGCGAGTATCGCCACGGGATCGCGACGATCCAATCAGGCGAGACGCGCGCCGGCGCAGAGCGCTTCGCGTCGGGAGTAGGCAGGCACGGCAAATTCTGAGGCAGACTCGATTTAACTGCTGGTGGGGTGGGTATTGTGCCGCTGCACTGGTTCCTGTAGTTTATTCGCAAGTCAATCGTGACTTTATGCGCGCGTCGGATTCCGTGACGCCACCCTCTCAACCCATCAGACCCACAAGTTCGGCATAATCTTCGAACTGGAATCCGGGGCTCTGAACCATAGGATACCGTTTGTCGTTTTCTGAATTTCCCGTATCACCCGAGATCCATCGTTCAATCAAAGACCGCGGTCATCACACACCGACCCCGGTCCAGGCCGGAGCTATCCCGGTTGCGCTCAGCGGGCGCGACGTGGTTGCCACGGCTGAAACCGGCAGCGGCAAGACCGCGGCCTTTCTGATCCCGACTATCGATCGGCTGCATCGCAAGAACACCCGGCATCTCGCCGCGCTGGTGATCATGCCGACCCGCGAGCTGGCTGCGCAGGCCGCGCGCGAGTTCGATCTGATCGCACGCCACACTCGCATCCGTTGCGCGACCGTGGTCGGCGGCGAAGCCGAACGGCGCCAAATCGACGAGATTCGCAAGGGCGCGCAAGTGCTCGTCGCGTGTCCCGGACGGCTCATCGACTTTATCGAGCGCGGTATCGTCAAGCTCGACAAAATTGAAGTCGTGATCATCGACGAAGCCGACCGGCTGCTCGACATGGGCTTCCTGCCGCAACTGCGCCGGATCATGCGGATGGTGCCGAAGAATCGCCAGACCATGATGTTCTCGGCGACGATGGCGTCCGGTCCCGAAATGATCGCGCGTGAATTCCTGACCACGCCTGAGCGCATCACGGTCGGCGGCAAATCCGCGCCGCCCTCACAGATTCGCCAGTCGATTTATCCGGTCACGCTCGAGAACAAGGGACCCGTGCTGCTCGAGATTCTCAAGCGGCCCGAAGTGGAGAGCGCGATCGTCTTCACGCGCACCAAGAGCCGCGCCGACCGGGTCGCCAAGATGCTGCAACGGGCCCATGTCAACGCAGTGCAGATCCACGGTGACCGCTCGCAGAGCCAGCGCAATGCGGCGTTGGCGGGCTTCCGCGCGCGAAAGTTTCGCGTGATGGTCGCGACCGACGTGGCCGCCCGCGGACTCGACATCCCCGACGTTTCGCACGTCATCAACTTCGATCTTCCCGACGAGACCGACGGCTACATCCATCGCATCGGCCGCACGGCCAGGATGGGCAAGGCGGGCGAAGCGATCAGCCTGGTCACGCAGGACGAACGCGTCAACCTGGCGCGGCTGGAACGCACGCTCGGCAATGTGCTCGATCGCGAGCACGTCGAAGGTTTCGAGAAAATTGAGATTCACGCGCCCAAGCCGGTGACCGTGTTCCGCTCGTCGGGCGCGCGCAATCGATCGACGCGCAATCGCCCGCGCTCGCGCTGGGCGTAGCAGCAGCAAATTCCCTGAAATGAGTTCGAACGCCACCGTGCCGATCGCAACCGCGATCGGCACGGTGGAAATCAGTGCCGCCCGCTAAGCCGGGATCGGACCAGTCAGCGACGCGCGCTGCGAAATCTCGATGAAGTTGCCGTCGGGGTCGCGAATGAACGAAATCCGCGCCACCACGCCCAGCGTCACCGGCGCCGCGCCTTCCCAAACACCCATCGACATAAAGCGTCGATGCTCTCCGTCGCAATCGCGCACCTGCACCGTGATGTAACGCATCCCCACTGCGCGCATCGACGCGATCACGTCCGCCGCGCTGGCCGACGCTGACTTCCGGGCGCGCACCGCCGCGGGATCGTGCCGGAAGCTGATAATCGTCTCGCCCAGCTTGAAGCGGCCCGCGCCAATTCTCTCCGCCTGTAGCGCGCCGGCGTAGAAATTCTCGAAGGCGGCCTCGTCGGTGACGCCGATATGGATTTCGATCTGATTGACGCCGCGGTGGCCGCTCGGCACCAGCTCGACCTCGTTGCCGTCGGGGTCCTGCAACGGAAGTGGCATCGGCGTGCGCGGATCGGAAATCGAAAGCTTTCGGTAGCCGCCCGCGATTCGGGCCGGTAGCGGATCGCGGACGTGATTTATCTTGAGCACCGATCCGAGCAATCCGAAACGATATTGCCTCACGCCCCCGCCGACCGGGATCATCTCCTCGTATGGCAGCCGGATTCGCTCGCCATAGAATGCGCGCATCTCGTCCAACCGGTTGGTGAAAATTCCCACGTCCACGAATCGCTTTGCCAATTCCATTTCGATCTCCCGCAAATGCGCCGCGCGCCTGGCCTATCCTCGCCCATCGCACGATCTCTCTTCAATCGTCCGCCTCTCGCCCGCGCGTCTTCTCTCCCTCCCTCGATGGAAGGGCCCCGGGCGGGCGTTTGAGTTCCCCCGCGTCGGGCGGCAGTATCCCGTGGAGATGAGTATCTTCCGGGAGTTGACCGACGGCCTGCCGCGACAGGGGCCCGGATCCGCCGAGACAACGCTGCGCGCGCTCGGCTTGACCCGCGGGATACCGCCGCGTCCGCGAATTCTGGACGTTGGATGCGGTCCCGGCGCGCAGACTATCGAGCTTGCGCGCGCCACCGGCGGCCGGATCGTGGCGGTCGATATCCGCCAGCGATTCCTCGATGAACTGACCGAACGCGCTAGCGCGGCAGGAGTTCTGGCGCAGGTGACGACGGTCAACACTTCGATGTTCGATATGGATTTCGCCGACGCGTCGTTCGATCTGATCTGGTCGGAGGGCGCCATCTTTATCGCGGGATTCGCCGCCGGCCTGGGCGCGTGGCGGCGGTTCCTAAAGCCCGGCGGATGGATCGCGGTCTCCGAACTGACGTGGCTGGTGCCTAATCCGCCGGCCGAGGCGGCCGCATATTGGGCGCGGAGCTATCCTGGCATGGGATCGATCGAGAGCAACTGCCAGATCGTTGCGGAGGCGGGATACGTGGACCCCGACGGGTTCGTGCTTCCAGTGCAGGATTGGCACAACTACTATGGGCTGGGCGAGAAGCGAGTCGCCGAGCTGAGAGAAAAATACGCCGGCGATCGCGAGGTCCTTGCAACCCTCGATCAGCTGCGCGAGTACGATCTCTTTCGCGCGTACTCCGATGCCTACGGATACGTCTTTTACGTGACGCGCAAACCCGCCGCGTAACGGCGCCCGTCGTCCTGGGCCGTTCCTCCGATTCGCGCCCGCTTTCATTTATTGGCGAACTGAGTTACCTGTTGCGATACAAATCAGCAGGCCTCGCGAGGATCAAAATGGACTTTTCGCTGACCCCCAAAACCGAGCAATTGCGCAAGCGCGTCTCCGACTTCATGGACCAGTACGTCTTTCCCATCGAAAAGGAAGTTGGGCGCGAGATGGGCGAGAGCGGGCATGCCGAGCCCCAATGCCTCAAAGACGTCCGCAAAAAAGCCAAGGCCGAGGGCCTTTGGAACCTCTTTCTGCCCGACGAAAAATTCGGCGCCGGTCTCAAAAACCACGAGTACGCTCCCCTGTGCGAATTGATGGGCCGCAGCCCGATTGGCGCACGCGCGTTCAACTGCATGGCGCCCGATACCGGCAACATGGAAATCCTGACCGAGTTCGGCACTCCCGAGCAGAAAAAGAAATGGCTCCAGCCCTGTCTCGACGGCGAGATGCGCACCTGCTTCTCGATGACCGAGCCTGATACTGCGGGCTCCGATCCGACCCAGCTCAAGACCCGCGCCGTTCGCGACGGCGACGACTACGTGATCAACGGCCACAAGTGGTTCACTTCCAATGGGATTGGCTCGAGCTTCGCGATCGCGATGGTCGTGACGGACCCCGACGCGGAGCCGCATCGCCGCGCCAGCCAGATAATCGTTCCGACCGACACTCCCGGATTCAACCTGATTCGCCCCGTGCCGGTGATGGGCCACACCGGCGGCGGCGGGCATTGCGAGATAATCTACAAGGACTGCCGCGTGCCGCTGACCAACGTACTCGGCGAGGAAGGCGGCGGCTTCGCAATCGCGCAGGCGCGGCTGGGCCCGGGACGCATCCACCACTGCATGCGAATCATCGGGGTCGCCGAACGAGGGCTCGAACTGATGTGCAAGCGGGCGAACACGCGCTTCACGCACGGCAGCTTCCTCGGCGAGAAGGCCAACATCCAGGAATGGATCGCCAACTCGAGAATCGAGATCGACTCATGCCGCCTGATGGTGATGCATGCGGCGTGGAAGATGGACACCGCGGGCAAGCGCGAAGCGCGCAACGAGATCTCGATGATCAAAGTGATGTGCGCGAACATGGTGATGATCGTGCTCGATCGCGCCATCCAGGTCTTCGGCGCGGCCGGCGTCAGCGACGACATCCCGATTGCGCGGATGTGGCGCGACAGCCGCTCGCTCCGTATCGCCGACGGCCCCGACGAAGTGCATCGCATGACCATCGCTCGGCGCGAACTGCGCAAGTACAAGTGACCCCGAGGCGTGCCCGAGGGGTCATCCTGAGCTCCTGCGAAGGATCTCTCAGGCGTGTCCGAGCCGCATCCTGAGCGAGGGAAGCGAATAAGGATCCTTGAATCGTGTTTTTGCTATGGCTGAAGCGGTAGAAATCGTCCCCGAATTTGGCGAGGTCCGCGACGAGGAGCAGCTCGACTGGGCCAAACTCGCCGCCTACTTGCGCGGCAAGATTCCCGGCGCCGACGCTCCCCTCACCGTCCAGCAGTTTCGCGGCGGATCGTCGAATCTGACCTACCTGCTGCGCTTCGGCGACCGCGAATGGGTGATGCGCCGGCCGCCATTCGGGCCGCTGCCCGTGGGCGGGCATGACATGGGCCGCGAGTACAAGGTGCTCTCGCGGCTGTGGGAAGTCTTCAAGCCGGCGCCGCGCGCGATACTCTACAGCGACGACGCGTCGATCGTCGGCGCGCCATTTTTCGTGATGGAACGGCGCACCGGGATCGTCATCAAAAATCGTGAGCCGCTGCCGGTAGAGCTTGGCTCCGATCCGGCAACGTTTCGCGCAATCTCAGAAGGATTCATCGACACGCTGGCCGATTTGCACGACGTCGATTACGCGGCGATTGGACTTGGCTCGCTGGGCAAGCCCGACGGATTCTTAAAGCGCCAGATCACCGGATGGATGGGCCGATGGGAGAAGGCCAAAACCCGCGAAGTGCCGCTGATGGAGAAACTCGGCGCCTGGTTTCTCGACAACATGCCGGTGTCGCCGCCGCCGGTGCTCGTGCACAACGACTTCTTCCTGCACAACATCATGCTCGGCGCCGTCAATCACGGCGAGGTAGTCGGAGTATTCGACTGGGAAATGTCCACCATCGGCGATCCGCTGGTCGATCTCGGCATCTCGATTGGCTATTGGCGCGACAAGAGTGACCCGCCCGAACTGCTTGCGACCTCGCAGGGCGCGGCGCCTACGCTGCGGCCCGGCTTCATGAGCCGCGACGAACTGGTGCATCGCTATTCGAGCCGCACCGGCCGCGACGTGAGCGGCATCCCGTTTTACTGGGCGTGGGCGGATTGGAAGACGGCCACCGTAGTCGAGCAAATCTACGTACGCTACGTGCGCGGGCAGACCACCGATCCGCGCTTCGCCCTGATGGGTCCGATGGCGCCGGCGCTGGCGTTCGCCGCAGCGCAGGTAGCCTCCCGCCTCGGCTTCAAGGGGTAGAAGAGCCTTGCGTGGCCGGCGCCGGACGCCGGAGTTTTCGTTGTCCGTCGAGATTCTTCGCTACAGCAGCTCAGAATGACACGGCTCGTCATCCGATCTTATCTCTGTATCCTGTTTTGTGTCATCCTGAACAAAGCGAAGGATCTCGCGCGAAGCGCGTGGAGGCACGCGAACATGGCTCGCGCAAAAAAAAATATCGCCGCTTCACCCCGGCGAGGTCTTGTACGAGGATTTCATCGTTCCGACTGGCATCAGCATCCATCGACTCGCGATGGATTTGCGCGTGCCGGCCAATCGGATCGCGGAGATCGTGAAGGGTGAGCGCGCAGTCTCGGCGGACACCGCGCTTCGCCTCGCTCGTTATCTCGGTACGTCGGCGGAATTCTGGCTGGGATTGCAGAGCGACTACGAACTCGAAAAAGCCAAAGACGACTTGGCGGCGAAAATCGCGCGCGAGGTCTGTCCGCGCAAGCGCGCGGCGTGACGCGCGCCGCGGCTGCGGTCCCCTTTTCAGCGGGCGGCAACTAGGCTATCCAAGGTACAAAGGCGGCTAATAATTACCCCGGCCCGGAGGTTTCCCAGTCTTGCACGCCATCAACTACGACGCCCCAACCACGCTCGATCAGGCGGTCAGCATCCTCAAAACCCACGGTGAAAACGCCCGCCCGTTCTGCGGCGGCACCGACATCATCATCCAGTTGCGCGCCGGAGTCCGCCGCACCGAGCATCTGGTTGACGTCAAGAAAATCAAGGAGCTGCAAGTTCTTTCCTTCGACGCGAAGAAGGGATTGCGGCTCGGCGCGGCCGTGCCCTGCATCGAGATCAGCGAGAGCGATGTGATGCGCCGTCATTACCCCGGCCTGACCGAAGCGGCCCATCTCATCGGCTCACTACAGATTCAGAACCGCGCGTCGGTAGGCGGCAATCTGTGCAATGGATCGCCGGCCGCGGACACGACGCCTGCCCTGATAGTGCTCGGTGCGCGCGCGCGAGTCGTCGGCCCCAATGGCGAGCGCGAGGTTCCGGTCGAGGCTTTCGTCGTATCGCCCGGACGCACCGTGCTTAAGCCCGGCGAGTTGCTGGTGGAACTGCTGGTTCCTGCTCCCGCACCGCATTCGAGCGACGCGTATCTTCGTTTCATCCCGCGCAACGAGATGGATATTGCTGTGGTCGGCGTGGGAGCGGCGGTTACGCTCGACGGCGACAAGGTGAAGGCGGCGCGGATCGCACTCGCCGCCGTTGGGCCGACTCCGATCCTCGCAAGCAAAGCTGCCGACGCGATCATCGGGATGAAACTCGACGATGCGGCCCTCGAGGCTGCCGGCCGTGCGGCGAGCGCGGCGTGCTCGCCTATAGACGACATGCGCGGGACGGCGGAATTTCGGCTCCACATCGCCGCGGTGCTGACGCGGCGGGTGCTCTCAATCGCCGCCGAACGCGCGAAAAAGAACTGAATCACATCGAGCAAACACAAACGGCAGATAAAACAATGTCCAAAAAGACACTGGTAGAAGCGACGATTAACGGCGAAACGGTCGAGTTCCTGTGCGAGCCGCGCCAAAGCCTGCTCGAAACACTGCGCGACGTGCTCGAGCTCACCGGCTCCAAGGAAGGATGCCTGACCGGCGATTGCGGCGCTTGCACCGTGCTGGTCGAGGGCCGCCCGGTATGCTCGTGCCTGATGCTCGGCGTCGAAGCTCAAGGCAAGAACATCACGACCGTCGAGGGACTCGCCACCAACGGCGTGCTTAGCGTTTTGCAGAACAAGTTTCTCGAGCACGCGGCCCTGCAGTGCGGCATCTGCACGCCCGGATTCCTGATTTCGGCGAAGTCGCTGCTCGATCGCAATCCGAAACCGACCGAGCACGACGTTCGCTACGCGCTGGCCGGGAACCTGTGCCGATGCACCGGTTATGACAAGATTGTGAAAGCGGTGCTCGATGCGGCTGCGGCTATTCGCTCGCAGGGCGAAGGCAAAGCGGCCGCACGATGAGAGCATCGCAGTACTGACAGGACTACCAATACGCGCTGGCGATCCGAGAGGTAAGGCATGGCGGCATCAACCACGACAGGCGATTTCAAAGTCATCGGCACGCGTCCGATTCGGCCCGACGGCGTTGACAAAGTGACGGGCCGCGCCAAGTTCGGCGCCGACTACGCATTCCCCGGGATGCTGCACGGCAAGGTGCTGCGCAGCCCGCACGCCCACGCGATTATCAAATCGATCAAAATCGACAAGGCGCTCAAGCTCCCCGGCGTGAAGGCTATCGTCACCTCCAAGGATCTCCCGGGTGCGGAGAACAAGCTCGAACAGTCCGGCGAGCTGACGGTCAATCCGATGCACCTGTCGATGAACATCCTCGCGCACGACAAGGTCCTGTATGACGGCCATGCGATCGCCGCCGTCGCCGCGACCAGCCCGCATATCGCCGAGGAAGCGCTCCGCCTGATCGAAGTCGAATACGAAGTGCTGCCGCCCGTGATGACCGTCGAAGCCGCCACCAAGCCGGGCGCTCCGATCCTGCTCAAGGATTTGCGCAACAACGAGGAAGGTGACAAGCCGACCAACGTCGCGCAGCACTACCAGTTCAAACGCGGCGACGTCGCGGCCGGATTCAAGGCGGCGGACTATGTGGTCGAGCGCGAATTCAACACCGCGATGGTGCACCAGGGATACATCGAGCCTCACAACGCCGTCGGCATCTACAACTCCGACGGACAGGCAACGATTTACTGCTCGACCCAGGGCGCCTTCGACGTGCGCTCGCTGAGCGCGCACGTGCTGGGGATGCCGGTCGGCAAAATCAAAGTCGTGCCGGCCGAAATCGGCGGCGGCTTCGGCGGCAAGACCACCATTTACCTCGAGCCGCTCTCGGTGCTGCTGTCAATGAAGACCGGCGCCCCCGTCAAGCTCGTCATGTCGCGCGCGGAAGTGCTCCGCGCGAGCGGACCGACCCCGGGCGCGAAAATCAAAGTGAAGATGGGCGCGACCAGGGACGGCAAGCTCGTCGCCGCCGAAATCTGGATGGCATACCAGGCGGGCGCGTTCCCGGGCTCTCCGGTGGCAGCCGGCGCGCTGTGCATCATCGCTCCCTACACCGTCGAGAATTTTCAAATCGACGCGTACGACGTGGTGGTCAATCGGCCCAAGACCGCGTCCTATCGGGCGCCGGGCACAACCCAAGCCGCGTTCGCCTCCGAGACTGTGATCGACGAACTGGCCGAGAAGTGCGGAATCGATCCGATCGACTTCCGGATCAAGAACGCGGTCAAAGAAGGCGCGCCGCAGATCATGGGCCCTCCGTTCAAGCGCATCGGATTTATCCAGACCTGCGAAGCGATCAAGAACAGCGCGCATTACAAGTCGAAACTGGCCGGCAAGTTCCGCGGACGCGGCGTCGCGTCGGGATTCTGGTTCAACGCCGGGATGCAGTCGTCGGCAATGGTGAATATCCACACCGACGGAACCGCCAGCGTCGTGACGGGCTCGCCGGATATCGGCGGCTCGCGCGCGTCGATGGCGATGATCGCCGCGGAAGTGCTCGGACTGCCGGTGACCGACGTGCGCCCGATCACCGCCGACACCGATTCGATCGGCCATACCGACGTCACCGCCGGAAGCCGCGTCACTTTCGCAACCGGGATGGCGGTGTACGAGGCGGCCAAGGACGCCGTGCGCCAGTTGATCGAGCGCGCCGCCAAGGTCTGGGAGAAAAAACCCGACGAAGTCGAATTCCGCGACGGGATGCTCCACGCGAAAGGCGACGGCGTGCCCCCGATATCGATCAAGCAGCTCGCGCCACGCTTCCCCCGCACGGGCGGACCGATCACCGGCCGCGCCAGCGTCAATGCGCGCGGCGTGGGACCTGGATTTGCCACCACCGTCGTCGATGTCGAGGTCGATCCCGACACCGGCAAGGTGCAAATTCTGCGATGCACAATCGCGCAAGACGCCGGCAAGGCGATTCATCCGAGCTACGTCGAAGGACAAATGCAGGGTGGAACCGCGCAGGGAATCGGCTGGGCGCTCAATGAGGAATACTTCTACGACGACAAGGGCACGCTCCGTAACACAGGATTCCTCGACTACCGGATCCCGACCTGCCTCGACTTGCCGATGATCGAAACGATCATCGTCGAGGAACCAAACCCCGGCCATCCGCTGGGCGTGCGCGGCGTCGGCGAGGTGTCGATCGTGCCGCCGGTAGCAGCCGTCGCCAATGCGATCTATCGCGCGGTGGGCGTCAGGATGACGCAGACGCCGATGTCGCCGCCCAGGTTGCTCAAGGCGATCCTGAAGCATCGCGGCGCCACAACGACACAACATTCCGCAGCGGCGGATTGATCACGAGTGATCGAAAGGGGCGGGCGAAGCCGCCCCCTTCTTCTTTTCCTGCAATGCCAACTGTTGTGATTCCCGCGCTGCTACGCAAATTCACCGGCGGCGTCGAGCGAGTCGAGGTGCCGGGAAGATCGATCCGCGAACTGGTTCGGCATCTTGGCGAGCGGTTTCCAGGGATCGACAAGCAGTTAATTGAGGATGGAGACATCCGGCCGTCGATCGCGGTATCGATCGACGGTGAAATAGCCACCGGCGGCGTGCTCGATACCGTCGGCGAGCATAGCGAAGTGCATTTCATCCCCGCGCTTGGCGGAGGCGAAGTCTGAGCGCCAGGAGAGCGCGGGCGAAATCGCTGCTTCTCTGTGGATAGCGGGGTCGTCTGCATCCATTGCAACATACACGCAGTTGCGTACAATACGGTTGCTGGCCGGGGTTTGCCCCCCTTTTCCCGGTTGGCTACGGGCCGGGCGGAGCAATCTGCCTGGCCCTAATTTTTTGTTCAGAATAATTCCCTGACCGCCTCGCGGATTAAATTCCCTTCCCAAGCCGTCCGCCCTTGCTGTTAGCCTGATTCCCCGTTTGATTGTCAGGAACAGGCGGCCCGGATTTGATTAGCAAACCTAATAAATCTCGCGCTTTCAGAATTTCGCTTTTCTTGCCGGATGCCTGCTGCAGCGATATAGACTTGTCCATCGCATACGGGGGAGCTTCGGTGGAATACAAATATCCGTTTTCCGCAGCCGACGAACAGTTGAAGCTGAGCGTATGGGCAAAGGGTGAAATCGCCTTAGGCTACAACGCGGTCTTCTATCGTCGTGATATATTCGGTGCTTGGATGCAGTACAGCGCGCATGGCGAAACGTTGTCCCATTTTGGTTGGGAGATCACTCACATTCAGCCCGTCGCAAACGGCGGGAGCGACGAGCTTTCGAATCTTCAACCGCTCCAGTGGAAGAACAACCGGATCAAGGGCGACACCTGCCCCTAACAGGCCGTCAGGCCGCATCTTCTCTTAATACTAAGATACAAGGGGTCACCCCTTCCATCGCGTAGTCGCGAAAAGATGCGCTGCGCAGATTTTCGCGTCTTCTCACTGCGGGTGCAGGGGCCGCAGCCCCTGCCGCCCACCGCGCAGGTGATTCTTCCTTCATGCCACCGCCAACGGCGGGCGGCCTTAACACTGGGTGCAGAGCCTGTCCTGAGCGAAGCCGAAGGAGGTCACCCCTGCTACCGATTGCGCGGCCGGAAAACCAGGACCGAGCACGGCGCGTTGCGCACCAGCTTCTCGGTGACGCTGCCGATCAGAATATGCTCGCCGCCGGTCCGTCCGTGCGTAGCAACCAGGATCAGGTCAATCGCCTGCTCTTTGGCGTATTCGGCGAGTTTCTGAACCGGAGGGCCGACCACGGCGCACGTGAAGACCTTCTTTGAATCGCCGAGCTCGTCCTTCTTGATGCGCGCGAGTTCCTCTTCCGCCTGCTCGATCATCGCGGATTCCCGCGCCAGCTCGCGGTTCTGCTCGATGGTGGACGGGATGAAACTTTGCTGTGGCGCGATCACGTGCATCAGGTGAACTTCTTCGGCGCCAAGGTCTTTCGCCAGTTCCATCGCGCCGCGCATCGCTTCCATCGAGTGTTCGGAAAAGTCGATTGGGGCGAGAATTTTCCTAATATTCTGAATCATAAGAGCCTCCCGAGTACGATGGACAGACTCTGGGACTACCACGGCCTTCGCCGCCTGTGCAAACCCGCGCCGGTCTGTGCCATTATTCCGACAGACCGCCACTCAAGGAAAAGGATTGCTCATGAAGGGAACTGTTTTCCACGGACCACACGACGTGCGCGTCGAGCAGGTCGATGATCCCGCGCTCAAGACTCCCACCGACGCGCTGGTGCGAATCACGCGCGCGGGAATTTGCGGCTCCGACCTGCACTTCTATGAAGGCGCTTTGCCCATCGTGCCCGGCTTCGTGCTCGGCCATGAAGGCGTCGGCGTGATCGAGGAAGTTGGGGCCGGCGTCGATCGGCTGAAGAAGGGACAGCGGGTCGTAGTGTCGGGGGTGGTTGCATGCGGCCGATGTTTTTTCTGCCGGCGCGGGCAGCCGTCGCAATGCTCGGAAAGCGGATCCGCTATCTTCGGCTACGGAGCGAGTTCCGCCGGCAAGCTCGGATGGCTGGGGGGCGAGCAATCCGAGGCAGTGCGGGTGCCGATGGCGGATTATACGTGCTTTCCGCTGCCCGATGCGATCGACGATGACGCCGCGGTCTTTCTCGCCGATATCCTGCCGACGGCTTTTTTCGGCGCGGTCAACGGCAATATCCGGCCCGGCGACACGGTGGCGATCTTCGGATGCGGCCCGGTGGGATTGTGCGCCGTGATGTGCGCGAAGCTGTTCGGCCCCGCCGAAGTGATCGCCGTCGATAGCATCCCGTACCGGCTCGAGGCAGCGCGCAAGCTAGGTGCTTTAGCTGTGGACACTGAAAAGGCGAATCAGACGATCCTCGATCGCACGGAAGGACGAGGCGCCGACGTCACGATCGAGGCGGTCGGCAACGACAGTGCGCTGACCTCTGCGATAATGGCCGCGCGCGGCGGCGGAACAGTGTCGGTAATCGGAGTGTTCGGCATGCCGTCGTTCAATTTTCCGATCGGCTATGCGTTCATGCGCGATCTCACGTTTCGGATCGGCCTTGCGAACATCAACGCGCACATACCGGAACTCGCGCGCCTGATAGAACGCGGCACAATCGACCCCCACCCTCTGATAAGCCACGTGATGCCCCTGGCCGACGCCGCCAAAGGCTACGAAATTTTCAGCGCCCGCAAAGACAACGTGATGAAGGTATTGCTGAAACCCTGACCCGTCCCGACCCTGCCCAAGCTTGAACTATTGGCCCGCGTCCGGCGGGCTGTCAGACGCGGAAATTGCGGCGGTACACGGCCGCGAATCTACTTCACCATCGAGGCGAGCCTGCCGGCGATCACTTCGCGCGCTTCGCCCGCTATCTGTCGCACGATCCCGGCGGCGGGCATGATGTCGTGAACCATACTGACCGACATTCCCGCGTAAAAGGGGAGTTGCTCGACATCGCCTTCGATATTTTCCGACGGCGTCATCACCGAATATTTGATCAGCGGAACGTCAGCGCCGGGACGCTTATATGATCCGATGACCTGCCCTTCGCCCGGGCGCTTGCCGCTCTCGGGGCGTCCTGCGCGCTCCCATTCTTCCACGACCCTGGTGCGGAGCACGCGATGAGGCGCCTTGGGCCATCCGATGTCGAATAGCTCGGTATGGATCGTCTCCTCGGCCTCGGCATCCAAGACCCGTTGTTTGTAGATGGAATGCGCCGCCGCTTCATTCGACGCCAAAAAGCGCGTACCGAACGCTGCGCCGTCCGCGCCAAGCGCCAGCGCAGCAGCGAGCCCACGGCCGTCGGCGAATCCTCCCGACGCCAGCAGCGGCAGATTGGGGCCGATCGCATCACGCGCGGCAGGGATCAAGGCAAGCGAAGTAGTGGTTCCGCGCACATGGCCGCCAGCCTCGAATCCCTGCACCATGATCACGTCGGCGCCGGCGTCTTTGGCGGCAACCGCCTCTGCAACCGAGCCGCATTGCCAGATCACTTTCATTCCCGCCTTCTTCACCTGCGGAACATGCTTGGCGGGGTCGCCCCAAAAGAACGTGATCGCCTGGATGGGTTCCTTCAGCAGGGTCTCGACCACGCCCGGCGCAAGGAACGGAACCAGCAGGTTGACGGCCAGCGGCTTCTTCGTGATCCTTCGCGCCGTGGAGATTTCGTTCTGGATCGCCTCGGGATTCAGCCCCACGAGTGCCAACGTCCCGAGTCCGCCCGCCTCGGAGACCGCGCCGGCAAGCTCGGCGAGCGACACTCCGCCCATTGCGGCGGAAACGATCGGATATTCAATCCCGAACAGTTCGGTGATCCCCGTCTTGAACATAGCCCAACCTCCAGCGATTCAATGCTTTGTCGCCTTTAACCCGGAATTTCCATACAGGGACCCAGCCCCCGCCGTAGTAGGTCCACATAGACTGGCGTAGCATCGCTTCCATTTGCTCCCATGACGAGCATGAACGCGGTGGGCGGGGTGTCAGACGCGGAAGTTGCGGCGGTACACCAGGTAATTCGCGCAGACCTTGGCTCCCAGCTTCTCCGCCGTCCGCCGCGACGGCCAGTTGTCGTCCAGCACCAGCGTGTAGCTAAGATACTTCGCGCCCTTGCGGATCAGTTCGAGAAACGCGTACGAAGCCATCGCCAGGTTGACCCCGCGCCCCCGCGCCGCTTCGCGTACACCGATTCCGAGTGTGTTCAGCTTTTCCGAATCTGCGATCTTCCGCCCCGATCCGAGGATCGCGGCCGACGAAACGTCCGGCGTGACGAAAAGCGCCCCCACCGCCGCGCCCTCACGGTACGCCATAACCGAGGTTTCGTGCCCTCCGCTGAAGGCGAGCATCGCGTCAAACAGCGTACCTTCCTCGCGCGTAGTCGGAACGTGCCCCCAATGCCGCTTGAATGCGTCGTTCATCACGTCGATGAAATCTGCCACTCGCCGGTCGTTCGCGATTTCTTTCGCCGGCACGATTTCGAATCCTGCCCGCCGCGCCGCTTCGAGCGCGCTCTCGTAGCGCGCGACCAGCTCGGGGGTCACTTCGATCTTGTAATCGACCATCCCCTTCTCGGTCTCGAAGCCCGCATCCTTGAGTAGCGAATGGTAATAGTCGGGATTCTGCCTGAGCAGGTTGGGCGGAAGCAGTTCGTATTCATCGATCACGAAGGGAAAATCGAGCGGGAAGAGATCGCCCACGCGAGCGGCGATTGTGCCGCGCGACTCAAGCCATCGGCACACTTCGTCCATGACCAACTTGACCGCGTCGCGAGCGCCCGGCATTGCCTCGAACATCACGACGTGGCCCAGACGTTCGTTCCAATGGTGGCAGTAGCGCTCGTCAACTACAGCCACGGCCCGCGCGACCAACTCGCCACCGTCGCGCGCGGCGATAGGGCGTATCGTCCGCCCCTCGCAGAACGGACTCTGGCCCATCAGAAACGGCAGCTCGATCTCCGCCGACGCAGGCCAGCGGGCGCTGCGATAGGCGTAAACCCGGTCGTGGAACCCAACGAATTCGGTCAGCGACGCATTGTCTTCGGGGACCTCGATTCTGATTGCCATCCGAACTCCAAGCCGGGCTTCGCGGCGCGCTATTTCAAAGCCGGTCGCTACCGCCGAGCGTTCGGCGATACGCGTCTATGGACCCTTTTGAGTCTCCGATTCCAGCTCCGCTATAAACCCGACGGCCCCTCTGTGCAAGGTTCCGGGTCGGTTTTGGTCAACGGCCTTTCCAGCGGCGGCGAGGGCCCGCACGCCGCAATTCAGCGCGGAAGCCCGATCGCGAATTCAGGAACGAAGCAGCTTCGGGCCGAAGAAGGCCAACCAAACCGCCGAGCCCACAATCCACACGGCGGCCGCCCATCCGACGTGAATGAAGTAGGTATCACTGGCATCGGCCGCCAGCCTCGCGCACAGCGCGATCACGAATGCCGCGCCCAGTATGATCACCGCGGGCGGCCTCCCAAGCGCGAGTTGCTCCATATTCAGATGGCTCATCGCGACGTGGGTGCCTACTCCAAAAGCCATCAGGCTAAAGCCGCCAATATAGAGGATGTGCAGGGCCGGCACGCGATAGTCGGGCCAGATTGCCGAGGCGATCAATCCCACTGGCATGAGCCACACCGCGAGCCACACCAGCTTGCGGTGCGCACCCGGCTTGCCGGGTAGGCGCAATGCCCCGCCTCCGAACCCCAGTCCGATCGCAACTACCATCGCGCGAAACAGCGGGCCACTTCGTTCAAAGCCAAGCTGCTCAAGCAGCAAGCTTGCAAAGATCGCAACCCCGGCTGCCGCATATGCGAGCGCCTTCCAGGCTTCGCGAGGCGCGGAGCCCAGGTCTGGAGGCGGAGGTGCGCCGCCCATGAGCGGCAGAACCAGACTGCCGATGCCAACCGCAAGGCAGAGAAATACGCCCTGCTCGACCAGTAGCACACCAAGATGGCCGCTCGATGGAAGCACGGCGTTCGCGTCGGACGCGGCGATCAGGACGGCGCCCGCCAGACCCTGTACGGCGGCGATGGGCAAGAGCACGAAGGCGGCCGGCGGGCGGCGGCCCGCAGCGCGAACCAAAAATCGACGCAGCGCAAACTGGATGAGCAGCACCAACAGCGTTGCGTACGCGATTTCGGCCAAAGCCCACGACTCGATAATCGCGGCGCCAGTAGTGACAACCAGCACTGCCACCAACGCCGCCATCTCCATTCGCCCAACTGGCGGAGTTTGCGTTCGGCGCGGCAGCGCGGTGAGTAGAAAACCCACCGCAAACGCCATCATGAACGCCTGCATCTGCACCATGCCGTGAAAGCGGCACGAATAGGTCGCCGTGACTCCGGTGGTGTAGAGCAGCCAGTGACCTACACCGATCCACGCGAAGAGGACGCCGAGCGGAAAGAACAGCCGGAACGGCTCGCTCCGCCAACGCGAGATGGCCGCAGCCGGCTCGAGCGCCGCGCGTTCAACTGGCACAGGGATACATGAACTCGCCTGGCGTTTTCACTTGGCTCTCGATCTTGAACCTGCTCCCCGGCGCGACGGCACCAAATTTCTTCTGTTAACCGGGACTTCCAGTCTGAATCCTGATTCTTACTCGCACGGACACCAGACGGTTTGCAAACGCAAGGTTCCGGGCCGGTTTTGGTCCACGGCCTTTCCAGTGGCGGCGGGAGGGGATAGTTTCGCGTCTGGCGGGCTGCGGCCGCATGCGGTTCAATAGCAATCGAGGTGTCAGCGATGGCGGAAAGTGTAATCAAAGTTCGAGTCGAGGGTGAGCTCGCGTATATCGTGCTCAACCGGCCTGAAAAGCGCAACGCGATTAACCAGGCGATGCTCCGCGCGATTCCAGAGGCGCTCGACGAGGTCGATCGTCCCGAGGTTCGCGCGATTATCATCTACGGCGAGGGACAGGCGTTCTCGGCGGGCATCGATTTCACCTCGCTCGCCAACGACACCGGCGCGCAGGGCGGTCACGGCGGCGGCCCCGATATGCAGCGCTTTCGGCGCTTTGTCGCGGAGTCGCAGGCGTCGCTGAACCGGCTCGAGAGTATCGAGAAGCCGGTGATTGGCGCGCTGCATGGCTTCGTCGGCGGACTTGGGCTCGAACTGGCGCTCGCGTGCGATGCCAGAGTGGCCGCGGCGGGCGCGCGGCTGGGGATGCCGGAAGTGCGCATCGGCCTGGTGCCCGACGTGGGCGGCACAACACGGCTTACGCGAACGGTCGGTTATGCACGCTCGAAGGAGCTGATCATGACGGCCCGGATGATCGAGGCGTCGGAGGCGGAACGGATTGGGCTGGTGAATCGCGTCGTCGCCGAAGGTGCGCATATCGCGGCGGCAGAAGAGCTTGCGCGCGAGATGGCGCGCAACGCGCCAATCGCGGTCGGGCTGGCCAAGCGGATCATCGACAAAGGCCACGGCCTGGACAAGATGACGTTTCAGGAACTCGAGGTGCTGGCGCAGAGCTCGCTGATCGGCACCGAAGATTTTCGCGAGGGCGCGGCAGCGCTGGCACAGCGGCGCGAGCCGCGCTTCAAGGGGCGTTGAGGCGAATCTCGAAGCCGGCCTCGAAGGTCTCGCCGGGCGCGAGTTCGCGCATCCCTGCCGCGATTGCACGGGCCGCGAGATTGAAGGCATCGGGCGCACAGGTGTACGGCTCGAGCGCGACCACCGGGCTGTCTTCGGGAGCATAGACGACGAAGTCGCCGAACGCGGGATCGGCACGAATCTCGAGCGCGATTTTCAGCGACGGATCGATAAGCCGCGCGCGCGGCGCAGCCCCATCGTTATTCACTGTTCGCTCCGCGATCGGCGCCATGCGGAATGCGTCGTCGTAAGTGTCAGCTCCAAGCGGACGCGGCGCGCGAAGGTCATACTTGCCCGCCAACGGCTCGGCGGCAGCGCTGGGTATGAGGCGCGTCGAGCGGCCATCGAGCGTTGGCGTCGAGCTGAATCAGCATCGCATCGCGCAGGCCTGTGGGATTGAGAGGGGCGTGAAAGTAAGGATGCGCGCCGAATCCGAATGGCATGACTGAGTCGCCCGTGTTGGTAATGCGGGCCTTCAATCTCAGTCCATTACCAACTTGGTAGTCTATCTCGAGCACGAATGGCCACGGCCAGATCGAATTGAGATCCGAATAGTCCGACGAATCGAGAATCGCGGTGACGAAGTGTGGTCCGCGCCGCGTCACGCGGAAGGCGCGTTCGCACGCGAAGCCGTGAATCGCGTGCCCGCGTGCGGGCTCATTCACCGGCAGCCGGTATTCGCGGCCCTTGAACGTGAAGCATGCGCCGGCGACGCGGCCCGGCCACGGAAAGAGAATCGGAATGCCGCCGCGATGCGGATGCTCGCGCCATGCGTCGGGATTGGCAGGGCCCGCGATGACATCGAGCGTGCCGGCGCGGTAGCCCAGGCATTGGCATCCGGCGTCGGGCACAATCACCGCGCGCTCGCTATCCGCTTCAAGCGTTATGAGTCCCACGGTGATGGTTCAATCCGAGGAGAGTTCAGCCGCAAGGGTTCGGCCCGAGAATCGGGGCCCCCTCAAGTGGGTTAAGCACGTTGTGCGGCGCGATGAAACGGCGAACTACAATCGCGCGCTATCTGGAAATGCCGGAACTGACTAGTGGTCGCGTCCGCCGCGGCGTTCGCCACCGCCAGCGCCACCACCACCACCGGCTCCGCCGGTGCGCGCCTGCGCTTCGTTGACGCGAATCGGCCGGCCCTTGATGTCGCGGCCGTTCAGTTTTTTGATCGCGCCTTCGGCATCCTCATCGGTCGCCATCTCGACGAAGCCGAATCCCCGCGAGCGGTTGGTGGCGCGGTCGATGATGACTTGCGAGCTGTCCACCTTTCCTGCTTCTGAAAACGCGTCGAGCAGATCCTGGTCGGTCACAGTCCAAGCCAGATTCCCTACATACAGTCTGCGGCCCATTACCCTCTCCTCGCGCGCGACCCGGCTGCCCCGCAGCATACTCCGTCTGTATCTATAGGCATTCGGAAGCCTGATCGGCGGTACAGACAGCCAAGTAGCGGGGCGATACCTACGGCGCGCATCTAGTCCCAATTCCGGAATGCTTATAGCATCGCGCCAAGCGCAAACATAGTACTTTGTGCTCTTCCTATCCAATCCCCGAGCTTTATTTCTTGGTTTGCCCCAAAATGGCTACTTGCTCGCGCATAGGGCAATACCCGTCCCAAATCCGCCTATCGGTGACCAGAAATTAGGCGATCAGCGTGCCAGGTTCGGGAAGCGGTTAACAACTTGATAGCGTAAAGGTCAGTGGCGGATAGGAGTTATGACTGCCGAATCGACCGAATGTCTATGCATGATAATGTATGCATTATGATTCCTGATTGATTCTAAAATCGCTATATCGCACGAGGGCGCCGGTCGACTATAGTTCCCCGATTTCAGTTTTCAACCGTGTCGTCGCAAGGCTCCCCGCACGGGGATGTAGTCGAAGAGCGCACCGGCTAGCGCGCAAGTCAGCGAAGATAGCAATCGCGAGGGCGACTGACGCTTGAACTGATCGGCGAAGCGTCCGCGACGTTCGGCCGGACCACGACGAGATCAAGTTCCTTTTCCGGACGCGAACCATGGCTGGCAGGCGACGGCGTTTCAGACACTGACTGGAATATCGGCGAGTCGATCTGAGTATCTGCCAAATAACTTTGAGCGCTGCGCGAAGGAGTCTGATGGCGTCGCGGGCCAGTGACGAGCCTTTGTAGATCGCTCGTCAATGGCAAACCGATCATGTCAGGTGCGGAGTTTTCACTTTTTACGGGCACCGAAAGACTAGAACAGAAGAGGCATTGAGAACACCCGGCGCTATATCCAATTGACTGATGTTGATAATGGACAAAATGACTTTGATACTTGTAGGATTAGGTTTGATTGTGTATATTCAAAGTTGATTTGTACTGACCAATTTCCCGAAAGGAGATTGCTAAATGCCTCGAAAGAAAGCCTCTCGCGGAGTTACATCGGCATTCCAACAAGTACAGCGGCAAGCGCGCACTCTGCTCATGAATCTGCGCAAAGACATCCGCTTGAAAGAGTCGCTACTGAGTAAACTCAAAGAAGAGGAAGCGCGGCTGGGATCGTTGATCGGTCGTGGGGGCGGTGGAGCGAAAGCGGTCAGCGGCGGGCCACGCGGCCGGGTCAATTGGCGCAGCGTGCTTTCGGCGCTTCCCAAGCAGTTCAAGGCCGCCGACGTGCGCAACGTGCGGGGACTCAAGCAGAAGCGGCCGTCGGAGATATTTGCGGCGATCACGCGATGGATCGATGCCGGAGCTGCAAGGCGAAGGGCACGCGGAGTATACGAAAGAGTCTAACCGAGGCTTCGCGCGTACCGGCGGCAATGCGGTATCGCGCAATGAGAGCAGAGTTGAGCGGCGCCGCGAATCATCAGTTGCGCCGTTTTCTATTGCTCAATTCATCTGAAGTTTCGCAGCGTCGTTGTGCGTTCCAATTGTGCTCCGAATAAACTCCGCGCATCGAAGTGACAGCAACGCAAGGTTGCTATAAGTTTGTTCTGAAATCTCATTCGCGTGCGAAAGAGTCAGACTACATGGCCGTGATGACGATTGAATGGCGGGCGGACACCGTCCGTATGATCGATCAGCGCCTGCTTCCCGCGCGCGAGGTAATTCGAACCTATCGCGACTACCGTGGCGTCGCGGAAGCTATCCGCACGATGGTGATTCGCGGCGCACCCGCAATCGGCGTTGCCGCTGCCATGGGCGTCGCGCTCGGCATCAAGGGCACCGCGGGCGCGAAGGCGAGAAAACGCTTCGCGCTGGTCGCAAAAGCACTCAAGGCCACGCGGCCAACCGCAGTAAACCTGGCGTGGGCAGTGGATCGAATGGGCCGCGTCCTCGACGACAGCCTCTCGCTCGACGCGGCAGAATTGTTTCGCCGCATGCGCGCGGAGGCGATCGCGATTTACCATGAAGACCTGGCGGCGAATCGCGCGCTGGGCCGGTTCGGCGCCGAACTCATCGGAGACCCGGCCACAGTGTTGACGCATTGCAACGCCGGCGCGCTGGCGACGGCTGGATACGGGACGGCGCTCGGGGTGGTCCGCGCCGCTCGCGACGCGGGCAAAAAGATCCGGGTGTTCGCCGACGAGACGCGGCCATTTTTGCAGGGCTCGCGCCTGACCGCGTGGGAACTGCACAAAGATCGGATACCGGTGACGGTGATCGCTGACAACATGGCGGCAACGGTGCTCTCGCAGAACAAGATCGATTGCGTCGTGGTGGGAACAGATCGCACGGCAGCCAACGGCGACGTCGCGAACAAAATCGGCACCTACCCCCTGGCGGTGATGGCGCGGCGCCACGGCGTGCCATTTTACGTCGCGGCGCCGCTGTCCTCGATCGACCTGGACTGTCCCGACGGCGCGGCGATACCGATCGAAGAGCGCTCGGGCCGCGAGCTCACCGAGTTCGGCGGCAAGCAGATCGCGCCGAAGGGCGTCAGCACGTATAACCCCGCGTTCGATGTCACGCCGGCCGAGCTGGTGACCGCGATCATCACCGAACGCGGCGTCGCGTATCCGCCGTACACGCAGAGTTTGCGCGCGCTGAAACTTGGACGCTGATCCGATTACCCAACGCGAGCGACGCGCCGCCTACTCGTCAAACTGATCCAGGTACTCGGAAAGTCCATAGCCAATCTTGCCGTCCCAGTTCCATTCGGTCATACCTTCTACGATTCGAGTGACTACACCGGCGCGCCGGTTACGCAGCGGAATCATCGATAGCACTTTGCCGGTAATGACTATTGGCGCTCCACCGTCAGCGGTCTCACAGGTCACCCTGATCTTATCGTGCAGCTGCTGCTCGCCGATGAATTCCGTCTGAACATCGACCTTCACGATATTGAGAATCGGTTGGCCTTTGCGCGCAATGAATCCTCCCGGGCGTTCGCTGCCGTCGCGATTCACCGTGATTGTGGCCATCGCGCCAAGACCCTCATCGAAGTTCATCGTAAGCCATCGGTAGAACTTGGGCGCCTGCCAATAGCGCGGCCCCCAACTATGATCGCGCAGACCAAGCGCGTCGATCTTGAACTCGCGTTCCGCGCCGCCGGTCGTAAGCACGAGTTTTCCCGTAGCGCGGCCGAGCTGTTCCAGGTGCCCCTTGGCGAATTGAGTTTCGGGGTCAGCGGAAACCTTCGGCGAGACCCATTGATCTCCACTTTTTTCGCGCACTTCGCCGCCCCATCCGGGAGAGACCGCCACATAGTCAATTTCGAGCGCCGCTTGCGAGTATGGATTATTTTTGAACGCCTTGGCTGGATCGGCCATCTCGAGCGGATTCTTCAGAATGCAGAGTTTGCCATTGTAGCTGACACGATGGCGTTCGAACGGCTTGATGACTTCGAACTTTGCGCCGCCGGCGTTGTGAGCGTCGTTGTTCTTGATCTCGGGCCGCTGAAACATGAAGCCGACGGTTCCGTCCGGCAGGTACAGGCAGGCGGTCATTTCGGCGTAACCTTCGTTTGCGCGATTGCCCAGTCTGATGAAACCGCCGAGGCGCTGACCACGATCGTAGAAATTATAGTATGCGCTCTCGTTGTAGTTAGACTCGCCGGTGTTGGGATGCATCAGGTCGTCTTGATCAAGTAGTACTACTTTGAGTTCAGGCATTAGTCAGATCTCCTTGTTCGCGTTGCGAATTGCGATGTCGCTCTCGAGGTAGCGCGGATTCGCGATACGCAGTTTGTCCTCGACGCTCTGGCGCACAACCGCAAGTACTTCCCCCCGCCTAGCGCCCTCGTCCGCCTCGCCCGCGCGAATCTTCGCGGTCAACTCCTCGCCCATGCCGGCAGCGGCGGCGCGCAGATCGTCGAGGCTGTGCAGATGCGGCGCGTCGTGCCCGAGCAGCCGCGCAAGCGCCTTCACCTCGCTGCGAACCAGCGGATCTTCCAGTTTTATTTCACGCGCGACGATTCGCATGACGTTGGCAACCACTCGCGCATGGAACTGACGCGCGCCTTCAATTGCCGGAACGACTTCGCGATCGACAAAGTCGGCGGCCGCTTCGAGCAATTCAACTGAAGTGGGGCGGTCCTGCATATTGATTACTCACATTACGGTTGACTAATTGGTAAACGGCCATCGACGCGAATTACCATGTTGCTATTCGATCAAATTCAACAGCTCGAGCTCCGTTTCGGCAGTCCGCCGTCCGATACTGGCCAGTTCGACGCTTTTTACGAATCCGTCGATATGGGTGCGGGCCTGGCTGATGGTCATTATGCCCCAACGCAGATTGCCGAAGACCTCCCAGAATCGAGCCGCTTCGGGATCAACGGCGACGCCACTGGCTTTTTCGTAGGCGTGGAAAAAATCCTCGCGAGAGCCAAGCCCTCCGACCGGCTTCTGATCATTACCGAAGCGCCACGCCCGCACGCACATCCAGCCGACATCCTCCATGGGATCGCCGAGATGCGCCAACTCCCAATCGAGGATCGATCGCACGCCTTCGGGGCCAAAGACAACATTGCCGATTCTATAGTCGCCGTGCACGAGCGTCTTGCGTGGCGTTTTCGGAACGCGCTTCAGAAGCCATCGGAATGCCAATTCGAAGGCGGGATGCGGTTCGAGCGCGAGGAATCGAAAGGTTTCTTCGTAGCGTTTGACCTCGCTCAGCGCCGCGTTGTCGCCCGGCTGCGCCAGGAAGTCGAGCTTGTGTTTGACGGGATCGATTCGATGAATCTTCGCGAGGATTTCGGCGAGTTGCGCGGGCATCACTTCGCGCGCGCGGGCGTAAGTGTCGTCGCGGAGCAGGCGACGCGCCAAAGTTTCACCATCGATCCGCTCCATGATGAAAAATGCGGAACCGAGAACGGCCGGATCTTCCGAAACCCAGAACACCTCGGGAACCGGGATGCGTTCTTCGAAGGCGGCCCGGATCACCATGAACTCGTGACGGCGACTGGTGGAGATATTGTGGGCGCCGGGATCGCGCCGCAGCACCATCGCGCGCCGACTCGTTTCGCCGCCGCGCTCCATCGCGCAATCGAACGACCAGATCTCGCGCGACGCGCCGCCAGGCATCTTGCGAAAATTCTCGATCGCGACGCTGTCGAAACGGCCCTCGGTGCGGATGAAGCCGGTCAGCCGCCGGACCATTTCGCCGGGTTCAATTCTCTCCATTGCGCGCACTCACTCCCGAACTAGAATGAGTATCACGAAATCTTCGCGCTTCGCACACCAGCGACGTGAGCACTTGAGGGTCAAGCGCGATGTCCCACTTTCTGCGCAATCCCATCACCGAGCAGGTTGAAGCCGAGAATCGAAAGCCCGATCGCGAGGCCGGGCGCAGTCGTAAGATGCGGGGCGACGAGCAGGAACGCGCGGCCAGCGTCAAGCATGTTGCCCCAACTGGGCGTGGGTGGCAGCGCGCCCAGGCCAAGAAATGAAAGCGCGGCTTCGGCGCCGATGATTCCGCCGATTCCGAACGTCGCCTGCACGGCAAGCGGTCCAACGACGCCGGGGATCAGATGGCGCATCAGCAGGCGCGACCGACTGGCGCCCAGGCTCTGGGCAGCGAGAACGTAGTCGCGCTCGCGCAAGGTCAGCACTTCGCCGCGCACGATGCGCGCGTAGCCGGTCCATCCCATCGCAGTTAGCGCGATCGCGAGATCGATCAGGCCCGGTCCGAGAATCGCCGCCAGCGCGATCGCAAGCAGGATTCCCGGAAAGGCGAGGACGATATCCACGCCGCGCATTACCAGGTTGTCGATGCGACCGCCTGACAGCGCGGCGGTTGCGCCAATCAGGCTGCCAACGACGAGCGAGATCAAAACGACGACGGTGGAAATCGAGAGGGAAAGCCGCGCGCCAGACAGGACACGGGCGAGCACGTCACGGCCGAGCGCGTCGCAACCAAACGGATGCGCGCGGCTGGGTCCGGCGAGCGTGTTTGCAAGGTCGATCGACAAAGGATCGGCGCGAAACAGTAATGGACCCAGGATCGCAGCGGCAACGATCGCGGCAACAGTAGTCACTCCAATAGCCAGTGACGGATTGCGGACGCGCACGATCACGAGATTCTCACTCGCGGGTCTACGATCGCATAAACGAGGTCGGTCGCCATGTTCACGATGACGTAAGTAATCGCGAACGTGAGTACGCATCCCTCGACCACCGGATAGTCGCGCGCCCCTATCGCGCTAATCAGCAGGCGGCCGATGCCCGGCCACGAAAAAATCATTTCAGTGATGAGCGTGCCGCTCAGCAGCGCGCCCATCTGAAGTCCGATGATGGTCACGACGGATGTGAGCGCGTTCTTAAGGCCGTGGCGAACAAGGGCGGCCCGCGCGCTCAACCCCTTGCTGAGCGCGGTGCGCATATAGTCGCTCTCGCGCACGCGAATCAGGCTCTGGCGCAACATACGCGCAAGGATCGCGGCAAGCGCGGTGCCAACCGTGACCGCGGGCAGGACCAGATGCTCGAGACCCCCGCGGCCGGTGAGCGGCAGCCAGCGCAGGTCCAGTGAAAACAAAATCATGAGCAACGGGCCGAGGTAGATGTGCGGAATCGAAATGCCGACAATTGCAAATCCCATCGCGCCCAGATCGCCGGCGCCGCCGGGATTTGAACCCGCGATTATTCCCAGCGGAAATGCCAAAAGCACGGCGACCAGCATCCCCGCGGCAGCGAGCTCGATTGTGGCCGGAAAGCGTTCGGCGATGAGACGCGAGACCGGCTTGCGATATGAAATCGATTCACCCAGATCGCCGACGGCGAGTCCACCGAGATATGCCGCGTACTGCTCCAGCAGCGGACGGTCGAGGCCCAGCTGATGCCGCATCCCAACAATGTTGGCGGGCGCCGCGGTCTCGCCAAGCATCGCAACCACCGGATCGCCCGGCACCAGGTGGATAATCGCGAACGTCAGCGTCGCCACACCGAGCGCGACGGGTACGAGCGCGAGCAAGCGCCGGACCCCGTAATTTATCACTGGATCACTGCGACGGCTCTCCGCCGCCGCCGGGGCCACTGAGCGTCACCGTCGCGAGCGAACGGAAGCTGCCATTGGGATATGCATCGAAGCCAACCAGCCGTCGATTCATCACGGCCACATTGTCGACCCACCACAGCGAAACGTACGGCAGTTCCTCGGCGGCGAGTTGCTGCACCTGTCCGTATATTTCTTTTCTCGCTTCAGGATCGACAGTACTCATTCCCGCTTCGACCAGGCGATCCATCGCAGGGTTCGAATAGTAACCTCGATTCTGTCCGTGCGGTGGTGTCTTCTTCGAATCGAATACCATGCAGTAGCTATTCGGATCGTTGATTCCGACCCATTGCAGCGAGGTCAGGTCGAAACTTCCGGCCTGAATGTCCGCATAATAGGTAGCGAAGTCGAGCGTCCGGATAGTCAGCTCGATGCCCACTCGTTGAAGCATCGCCTGAAATACCTCGCCCAGCCGCGCGCCTTCCGGAGTCGTCTTGTATTCGAATCGCAGTCCACGCATTCCGTTGCTTCCGGCCGTATAGCGAGCCTGATCCAGCAATTGACGCGCTTTTTCCGGATCGTAGGAATAGGTAGTGACGTTGCCATCGTATGCCCAATTCTCGGGCGAGAGCATGCCGGTAGCTATCCGCGCAGTACCACGCAGGATGGTATTGACTATTGTATTGCGATCGATCGCATAGGCGATGGCGCGACGCACGCGCACGTCGCGCAGGCGGGGATCGCGAAAGTTGAAAGACAGGTATTTGTAGGTCGTGCCGGGAGTTTTGCTGACTTCCAGAAACTGGTGCGATCCGAGCCACGGCAGCACGTCGTACTCGATATTGTTTCCCGAGAAGTCGCAAACGCCCTCTGCCAGTTCAAGGGCGCGCACGGTAGGGTCGGGAACGATCTTGAAAAGGATCGATCGTGGTGCGCCTGACGGATAAATACAATAGGGATTGCGCTCGAGCTGCGCAGCTTCATCGCGCGCGTAACCAACCATCTGAAACGGGCCGCTGCCGATGGGAGCGGCTGCGATTCCTTTTGAGGGCAGCGGAGTACCTGCGGGTACGATACCCTCCGTCGCCAACTCAAGGGCGGGCGCGTACGGATGCGCGGTGGTCATGACGACCGTGTAGTCGTCGGGCGCATCGATTGACTTCAACTCCTCGATGCCAGCCCGTTTTGCCGACATCGACTCGGGCGCGAGAATCGAATCGTAAGTGAATATTACGTCGGCCGCCGTCAGTTCGCGGCCGTCGCTAAAGCGCACTCCGTGCTTAAGATGAAAGACAATTTCCGTTGGCGAAGGACGCTCGATGCGGTCGGCGAGATGGCCGACAAATTGGCCGTTGCGGTCGGTCTTCACCAGCGAGTCGAAAATAAGTTCGTTGATACGCGACGAGGTCGCGTCGGTCGCAAAGCGCGGGTCGGTCGAGGTCGGCGAGGTTTCGATATCGACCTGGATCGTCCCGGGCGAACGATCGGTGCGATAGCGGCCGCATCCCGCGAGCGCGACGAGCGCCGCCGCAATCTGCGCGACCAATCGCAGCCGAGCAGTGTTTTCGCTGATCCACACGGTGAGCACGCCCGTTTCGGGTTATTCCCGATTGGCGCGATAATAACAGATTCGATGCGAGACGTTCGCATTTCGCTTTTCCCTTTTCACTGGTTACGAGGTGACGATGAGTAAAGATTGGCGCGCAAAGATCGGGCTCCGTCAGGGCGACCTTACGGACGCGGATGTGGATGCGATCGTGAATGCCGCGAACAACGACCTGATGCTGGGCGGCGGCGTCGCGGGCGCGATTCGCGCCAAGGGCGGGCCGGCGATTCAGCAGGAATGCGACCGGATTGGCCCTATTGCACTCGGCGAGGCGGCGATTACGGGCGCGGGGCGCCTCCGTGCGCGGCACGTAATTCACGCCGCGAGCATGCGGCTGGGAGAATCGACGTCGGAGACGAATCTACGCGCGGCGACGCGCAACTCGCTGATGCGCGCCAACGAGAACTCGCTCAAGTCGATCGCATTTCCGGCGATCGGCACCGGCATCGCGGGGTTTCCAATCGAGCGATGCGCGCAGGTGATGCTCGAGGAAGTGCGCGCGCATCTCGGCGGTCCGACGACGCTCGAGCGCATCGACTTTGTGCTCTTCGATCGCTCCTCGCGGGAAGTTTTCGAGCGAGTGCTCGCGGAGATGAAGGACTAGCGCGAGGTCAATTTGAAGCTCGGCTATTAGGCAGAGAGTCTCAGTGGGCGGCCGCGGCGCTGCTGGGTTGCGTGCGGCGCAGCAGCAGGAAGGCCGGAATCAGAATCATCACTGCAATAGCCAATGTGCGGTAGATGTCATTGAACGACAGCATCATTGCCTGGCGCTGGATCATCCCGTACACCATGCCAAGTCCCTGCTTCTGGCCAGTGAGTATTTGCGGCATATAGTCAAAGCTGCGCGCGCCGGGAGTGAGCCGTGCCGCCTCGCTCATTTTCCACGCGTCGAAGGCGGTGAAATGCTCGACCAGATAAGACTGATGCGTCTGCTCATGATCCACGAGCACGGTTGTCATGTAGGAGATGCCGATCGCAGCGCCGGTGTTGCGCATCATGTTGTAGAGGCTCGCGGCGTACCCGACGCGCTCGCGGCTGACGCACGAAAGCGTGGTGGCGGACAGCGTAGGGAAAATCATGCCCAGCCCGACTCCCATGACGAGGCTCGGCCATGTCACCGCCCACATGCTGACTTGAGTGTTCCATCCCGCCATCGTCCACAAGGCGATTGCCATTATGGCGAACCCAACGCCGATCAACGGACGCGTATCGTAGCGGTAGCGCCCAAGCTGTCCGACGATCAGCATCGCTGCCATCGTGCCAAGTCCTCGTGGCGCGAGCACCAGACCGGCCTTCCACGCGCTGTAACCCATCAACTCCTGCAGAAAAATGGGATTCAACAGTCCGGTGCCGAACAGTGCGAAGCTCATCGCGACCATCAGCATCACGGACATCGAGAAAACGGGAATCCCAAGGATTGAAAGATCCAGAATCGGTTCGGTGGTGCGCAATTCGTTGATCGTGAGTCCCACCAGGCAGATCGCGGAAAAAATTGTACCCCAAACGACCCACGGTGAACTGAACCAATCGGCGCGCTGGCCGCGATCGAGCACGAGCTGCCCCAGGCCGAGCCCGACGACGAGCAGGATGATGCCGGTGTAGTCGGTCTTGCTGCCCTTGGCGCGGCGGGTCCGCAAGTATGGGGGGTCGTGAACGAACGTCCAAACCATCAGGAACGCAGCGGCGCCAACCGGCAGGTTGATGTAAAAATTCCAGCGCCAGTTCCAATTGTCGGTGATCCATCCGCCGAGCGTCGGACCCATGATCGGCGCGACCATCAGGCCCATCCCCCACGTCGCCATCGCGAGTTGCTGTTCGTTGGGCGGGAATGTCTCCATCAGGATCGCCTGTGACGACGGGACCATCGCCGCGCCCGCCGCGCCCTGTATCAATCGAAAGACGACCATCTGATCGAGAGATCGAGCGGCGCCGCACAGGCCCGAGGCGGCGACGAACACGGCGACCGACATCATGAAGTAGCGCTTGCGGCCGAAGCGCGACGAGATCCATCCCGTCATGGGAATCATGATCCCGTTGGCGACCAGGTAACTAGTGAGCACCCACGCGATCTCGTCGACGCTCGCCGAGAAGCTGCCTTGCATATGCGGCAGCGCGACGTTGACGATCGATGTGTCGAGGACCTCGAGCGTCGTACCCAGCATCACGGCCAGCGCGATCAGCCACTTGTGGCTGGAGGACCCGTACTCGGGATGGTCGATTCCAATCGCGGATGAGGCTGCGGCTGCCAAGCAAATACGTCCGTGTGGCGTGCTCGGTTCAGATTAAACCTGATGGATTTGCGATGATACCGCGAAAACAAATTCGACATTCGGCGCTCTGGCGACGCGATTCGCGGGCAGCAACGATCACGGCAAACAGGTCGCGCGGCTTGCGCTCATGCTGTTCGACGCGACGGCGCCGGTTCTGGGCCTGCCCAGGTCCTCGCGGGAACTGCTTGAATTCGGGGCGTTATTGCACGATATCGGCCACGCGATTGATCATGACCGGCACAATCGCCATTCTTACTATCTGATTAAGAATGCGGAACTGTTCGGCTTCGACGCTGACGAAATTGAGGTCATCGCACAGGCGGCTCGCGGACATCGCAAGCAAGCTCCCAAGCTCGATTCGCCGGATTTGAAGTCGCTTAGCCCCGCCAAGCGCCGTGTGATCAGAGGCCTCGCCGCGATTCTGCGGGTCGCCGACGCGCTGGACCGAAGCCACTTCGGTGTGGTTAAAAATATCGAGGTCAGGTACTCACCGGGCCGTTTAATCGTCGAAGTCGATTCGAAGCGCGAGAAGGCCGACCTCGAGCTATGAACATGCCAGAGAAGGACCGACCTGTTATCGAGACTGCTGGATCGCCAGGTGGTCCTGCAGCGCCAGAGCTGCCTGCCGCTGTACCTTCCCCCAACGGCGGCGTTATTCCATCCTCTACCGGGTCTAAGTCTGCGGCCGGGACCGCGCCCAAGACCCTGCTCGAAACGCCGCATCCCTATCGCGGACGATTGATCTGCGTCGAGGGAATCGACGGCTCGGGCAAATCGACCCAACTGCTGCTGCTCGAGCGATGGCTGCGGTCGCGTGGCTACCCGGTCCATTTCACGGAGTGGAATTCGTCGCGGCTGGTGCGGCGTTCGATGCAACGCGGCAAGAAAAAAAATCTGCTGACGCCGACCACCTTCTCGCTGCTGCACGCGGTCGATTTCGCCGATCGGCTGACCTATCAGATCCTTCCGCCGCTGAAGGCCGGCATGATCGTGCTCGCCGATCGCTACGTGTACACGGCCTTCGCGCGCGACGTCGCGCGCGGCGTCCATCCCGAGTGGGTCCGCGCGGTTTACAGCCCCGCGCTGCGCCCCGATCTGACGCTCTACTTTCGCGTGCCGATCGACATTTCGCTCGAGCGGCTGCTGGCGGGCCGCGCCAAGCTCAAGTACCACGAGGCCGGGATGGATGTCGGCCTCTCGACCGATCCGGTCGAGAGTTTCCGCATGTTTCAGAGCCGCGTGCTCGAAATTTACGATCAACTGACGCTCGAGTTCGGGATGTGTCCGATTGACGCAACCGCCGAGATCCCCAATCAACAGAGAGTCGTACGCACGATGGTCCAGGAAATTCTTCGCGACTACGACCGCAATCGAGGCAGCGGAAAAAATGGCGTCACATCCCACTCGCGCTAAGACCTGGTACGGACACGGCCTGCCGTACCTCCCGAAAAAGCGGCTGCCCGGCCACTTGATCGCGATCGAAGGAACCGACGGCGTCGGCCGCTCCGCGCAGATTGAACTGCTCCGGCCGTGGCTCGAACTCGAAGGCTACGCCGTCAGCAACACCGGATGGACGCGCTCTCCCCTGCTCTCCGAGACCATCAACGAGGCCAAGGCCGGCCATCGGCTGACGGTCACGACCTTCTCGCTGCTCTACGCCGCCGATTTTGCAGATCGTCTCGAGCACGAAATCCTGCCGGCGTTGCAGGCGGGCTTTATCGTGATCGCCGATCGCTACATGTACACCGCGTTCGCCCGCAACTCCGTGATGGGCGCCGATCCCCAATGGACGCGCGAGGTGTTCGGGATGGCGCTGGTGCCCGACCTGGTCCTCTACCTCGACATTGACGTCGAATCTCTCATCCCCCGCGTGATCATGGGCAAGGGGATGGACTACTGGGAATCCGGGATGCATCTCGCGCTCGGCATCGACTTGTTCGATTCGTTCGAGCGCTACCAGGGCCGCCTGATAGACGAGTACCGGCGCTTGTCCGGTGAGTTCGGTTTCGTCTCGGTCGATGCGCGGCTTCCGATCGAGGAGCTGCAAGGCGAGCTTAGAAAACATATCGCCGAATATTTGTCGGGTGCCAACGACAAGTCGCGTCCCGATTCGGCCGACAACCGCGCATCGACGCGCAAGGAATAGCACGGTGGTAGAGGCCTCGCGCTCCGATGCGCCGCCGCGCAGGCTGACGCTTTCCCCCGGCGAAACCGTCGCCGCCGCCGCGCGCAAAGCGATCGCGTTCGGCGCTGAATCGCTGTTGTGGCATCAGAACGCGGCCGAGTCCGGCGATGAGGAGCCGCTGCATCAACTTCGCGTCGCGTCGCGGCGCCTGCGCGCGTCGATCGAATTGTTCTCCAACGTCATATACGCCGCGCAGCTCAAGCTCTACCGGCGCGACATTCCATGGCTCGGCGCTCAGGCCGGCGCCGTCCGCGAATGTGACGTGACGTCGGCGTTGATCGGCGCTCGCGCCGCTAAAGTCGATCCCGATCTGAAAGCCGCGATCGCTCCGATGGTCGCGGCGCTCGACCAACGGCGCAAGTCCGAGCACGCGAAGCTGTATGATCTGCTCGCGTCGAAGCGCTATCGGAACTTGATCGCGAAACTGTCGCGGCCGGCGATCAGGAAAATCGGCAGCGACCGGATGCTCGGCGGCGTCGCCGCCCAATTGATCAGGCCCGCTACGCACAGTGCGGCGCGTCTCGGTAAAAAACTTTCCGACGACGCCCCGACGCTGGTTTTCCACAAGCTCCGCGTTCGGATCAAGCGGCTGCGCTACGAGCTCGAGATGATCGCGTCGCTGGGTGGCAAGCGCCATAAAAAGACCCTGGCGCGGCTCGAGGCGCTCCAGGAATTGCTCGGGCTTTATCACGACGTCACGGTGGCATCCGCCTGGCTGTTGTCGTATGCCGAGACATCCGCCGCGCCGCCCAGGACCATGCTCGCGGCCGGCGCGTTGATTCAGTCGTTGGATAGCCGCGAAAGTAAACTGCGCCGGCGATGCATGAGAGCGTGGCGTCGCTTCGAGCGCTCCGACGCGATGCGCGATACGCTCGCGGAAATTCGAAGCGCCGGCAGATTAAGCCTGATGCCCGTCAGCTCACCCGCTCCGGTTGCTGAAAAAAGCGAATCTGATGCACCGAATCAATCGCAAATCGCGCGCCGTGAGATCGAAGACGCACCGCAGTCCAATCACAATTCGATGAACTCACAATCTGCCACGGAAACAAACCCCACGGAAACAATCTAATGATGCTCTATATTCTGCGTCACGCGACGGCCGAAGAGGCCGTATCGAGCGGCGACGACGGCGCGCGCAAACTCACGGAACGTTCGAAGGAAAAAATGCGCGGAGCCTCCGCGGGTCTGCGCGCGATGGGTCTGAAGTTTGATGCGATTCTGACCAGTCCGCTCGCGCGCGCCGCACAAACCGCCGAGATCGTCTCGGCCGCCTACGAAAATACTCCGCCGCCGCAGGTGCTGCCCGCACTCGCGACCGGAGTGGCAGCCGCCGACGCGGTGGCCGCGCTGCGCGCATTTGCAAAGCACGGCGACGTGATGATCGTCGGACACGAGCCGCAACTGAGCGCCATCGCGTCGATTCTGCTGACCGGCGCGGCCGACGTCGTTCATCTGAAGTTGAAAACCGGGGGATGTATCGCGATTGACCTGCCCGCGCGCTTCGAACGCGGCGGCGGCGAGCTGCGCTGGATGCTAACCCACCGCCAACTACGCACGATGCGCAAATAGCACCGCACTCACTCCCGCATCGCTTCAGAAAATCGGCAGCCTGACTCCCGCCGTCACCATCGCGCCGCTCGCCACGCCCATCAGCGCCTCGCCCGCCACCAGACCGGCCGCGAGCAGAATACCAGGCCCGCTCTCTGCCTCATCTTCGGGTCCAAAAAGCGAGTGTGCAAGCGCGCCGATAAAAATCGCGACGCTGAGTCCGAACGGGAGATACAAACCGATCGCGGCGGGCATGATCGGCGTGCGCCACTTCGATCCGCGGCGTTCCAGATAGCGATCGCTGAAGCCGAGAATCGCCGCGAGTGCGGCGCCGGTCGCGATCGTTCCCAGCGGCAATCCGCCGTGAAAAACTCCCTGCGTCACTTTCGCCATCAGAAACGCTTGCGGAGCGGCAAGCGCGCCGGCTCGCGCGGTCGGAGTGCCTGCTATTCCGTAGCCTGCGATCAGCAGGTTCAGAATCGGCGCCATCAGGAATGACGATGCGATTGCTCCGACCAGCACGCCGATTTCGAGCGAGCGCGGCGTTGCGCCGACGTGATAACCGGTCGCGAGGTCGTGAGTGGAATCACCCGCCATCGCAGCCGCCGTGCACACGATCGCGCCCGAAAGAATCGCCAGTTGCGGTCCGACGCTTTGTGACACGCCGGCCAATTTGAGAAACAGCGCCACGGCGAGCAACACAATCACCGTGACGCCCGAGACCGGATTGTTCGATGCGCCGACTATTCCAGTCAGATAGCCTGCGATCGCCGTCGCGAAAAAGCAGATCAATGTCAACAAGATCGCCAGCGCCGCGCTGAGCGCGACTTGCCCGCTCAGCCCCAGGCAGATGGCGAAGATTACCGGAACGCAAAGCGCCACCGCGGTCAGCACCGCGCGCGCCGAAAGATCGGTGTCCTCGCGCGCCGTCGCGACGGCTTGCGTCGAGCGCACGATCCGGATGCTGTCAACGATCGCGGACGCGATGCGGGTGCGCAATCGCCATAGCGTTACGACTCCGCCGGTGAGCATCGCGCCGACCCCGAGATAGCGCACCTGGCTGCTCCACAGTTGCGACGCGGTCGTGGCGGCGTCGCCCGTTCCGTGTGCGGGATGAAACGCCGTGAGCACGGGAATCGCGACCAGCCACGCGAATGCTCCGCCGGCGAATACCAGCGCTGCGATCCTGATTCCTATTATGTAGCCGACGCCGAGCAGCGCCGCCGAAATATCGAGCGACCCGGCCACCGCGGCGCTGCCGACCCATCGCGCGCCCGAGACCGAGCCGGGAATAATTCCGGCGACGTCCTGAAGCGCTTTGAGAGCGGCCGAGATCAAACCGCCGACCACCAGCGGGCGAACGTTCGCTTGCGCGTCACCGGCGCGAAGCACCTGCGCGCACGCGACCCCCTCCGGAAACGGCAGGCGCTCCTCGACGATGTACGCGCGGCGCAGAAACACAACGAGCAACGCGCCCATCGTCGCGCCAACGACGCACAGCGCCGTCACCTCGACGTACGGCAGTGTCCTCACGCCGCCCAGAATGACCAGCGCCGGAAACGTGAAGATCGCGCCGGCCGCGACCGCCTCGCCCGCCGATGCGATCGTTTGCACCACATTGTTCTCGAGGATCGTCGAGCCGCCGAGAATCCGCAGAATTGCCATCGAGATGACGGCGGCCGGGATGCTCGCGGATACGGTCAAGCCCGCGTACAGGCCCAGATAGGCGTTTGCCGCGCCGAGGATCAGCGCCAAGGCGATGCCGAGCGCGATACTTCGCGGCGTCAGCTCGCGCGGCGCCGCGGTCACGCGGGGCCGCTCTGGAATTGAGATGTCGCGCTGCACGCCTGGCTTAGGCCGTGAATCTGAACGAGTCGCCTTTCTTCACGATCCTTCCCGCCGATGGCGTGGCAAAATGCGTCCCGAAAACGACGACGTTGGTGTCGGCGTACTTCTCGCAGAACGCGCGCCGTGTCTTCTTCGCCATCGCGCCATCGGAATCGAATCCGACGTCCCATTCGGGATATCGGCATTGAATCGGATGATGCATCAGATCGCCGGTGATCACGGCTTCATCCCCTTTCGACGAAATCCGCACGCTGTGATGTCCGGGAGTGTGGCCGGGCGTCGGCTCGAGCCATACTTCGTCGGTGACGCGAAAGTTCGAGTCGATCAGATCGGCCATCCCTATATCAACAACCGGGCGCACCGAATCCTCGACCGGATCGCGCATGTCCTTGCCGTCAAACTTCGACCAGAAATCCCACTCGGTACCGCCGATCAGGTAGCGGGCGTTGGGGAACGTCGGCACCCACTTGCCGTCCTTGAGCATCGTATTCCACCCCACATGGTCCACGTGCAGATGCGTGCAGATGACGCGATCGATCTGGCCGCGCGTGTGCCCCACTTTTTCCAGATCGCTCAGAAACGGCAGCTTCAGATTGCTCCACGCCGGGTTAGAACGAACCTTCTCGTTGCCGATGCAGGTGTCGACGATGATGCGCTTGCCCTGCGACTCGACCACCAGCGCATGGATGCTCATGCGGAGCTTGCCCTTTTCGTCGGAGAAGGTGGGATAGAGCCAGTCGGCTTCCTTCAGGACATTCTCGGGGGTGGCGTCAGCCATGATGAAGGTGCCCGGCCATGGCGCCTCGCTCTCGATGATGCGGGTTATCTTGACGTCGCCGACTTTGAACTGGTTCATTCCGATTCTTCCATCTCCGCCCAACTTAGCCGGATTTTGGAGATTCGCCAAACGTGGAATCCTGTTTCAGTTCAGTAAATCACCCGGCGCAGCACAGGCGTTCGATCACTTTGTGAATCATCGCGGGGCCGCGTTCGAAGGCGTCGCGGCGGATGTGCTCGTTGGGCTGATGCGCCTGCTCGAGATCGCCGGGCCCGCAGATGAGCGACGTGATACCCGAGCCGGTGAACCATCCGCCGTCGGTGGCGTAGAGCGCGCCGGCGGAGGTATTTGCCCCGGTTACGTCGAACAGCGCGGCTTCCAGAGCCGTCCCGCGCGGCGAGTTGAGACTCGGCACGACGTTCAAAAGTTCGGTTTCAATTTTCGCGCGATGCTCGCGGCCTGCATAGTCGTGGCCGTCGAGCGCGTCGAGCCGGCGCCCGATCTCACGGTAAACGTCGAGCGGATCGGCGTCGGGCAGCGTGCGATAGCCGATGCGCAGCTTGCATTCCTCGGCGATCATGTTGAGTGCGATTCCGCCCTGCACGGTTCCAAAATTCAGCACGTCGCACGGCGCATCGGGAAAGATCGCCGCATATTCAGCAGGGCGGCGCGCCGCGAGCTCCTGCTGAAAACGGCCGATCGTGTCGATCACGCGGGCCATCACGGCAATCGCGTTGACGCCCCTGGCCGGCGCGCTGCTATGGCCTCCGATGCCGCGGACGCTTACGCCGAATGAAACGGCGCTCTTGTGCGCGTGACACACGGCGTACGAGGTCGGCTCGCCGATCCATGCCAGGCGCGGGACGGGAGTGTCGCCTAAAATTTGTTTGAGGGCAGGCGCGACGCTATGAGCACCGAGACAGCCGACTTCCTCGCTCGCGGTGAACACGAATACCAAGGGGCGTTTGAGCCTGGCTGAATCGAGGGTCCGAGCCGCGTCGAGGCATTGCGCGATGAATCCTTTCATATCGGTGGCGCCGCGGCCGTAAATTCGCTCGCCTGCGGGTTCGAGCTTGAGGGGGTCCCGCTCCCATCCCGGCTGTCCGTCGTAGGGGACGATGTCCACGTGTCCTGAAAGTATCAGGCCGTCGGCGCGCGGCGGTCCAACCCATGCGACCAGGTTGGCCTGCGGGACTCCGAGCAACTCGACCGGTTGAAGCACGGTTTTGAATCCCCGCGGTCCGAGCTCGGTTGCGATGTATTCGATCGCGTCGAGATCGCTTTTTGCGCTGACCGTGTCGAACGCAACGAGCCGGCTTGCGACTTCATACAAATAATCATTCATGCTGCCACCGGGGTGAAAAATCAGTCAGAAGAATCGCACAATCGGCACGTCGATAACAAATCAACATCGTATAACAGCGCGGAAATACTCGCGTATTTCGTGCCGGGGACCGGGATAGGCAATAGACCGCGCGGGCGGCTAGAATGCTTGGGGCAGGATGGGACCGGATGAGCATATGGGGAATCAGGCGGATACTTCCGGGATAGTTGCCGCGACGAGCGCTCCGGATGCGCCGGCGACTCAAAATGGAGCCGCGGCCGATCCGCCGGCGATAGCCGCGATTGTCGAGAGACCGGTCTTGGTGGTCGAGAAGACGCCGCAGCCGCGAATCGACAAGGAGCTTGCCTCGCCCGACCTGTTCCTCAATCGCGAGCTGACCTGGCTCGCGTTCAATCGACGCGTTCTGCATGAAGCGGAAGACGAACGAAATCCGCTGCTCGAGCGGCTCAAGTTTCTCGCGATTACCGCGTCCAACCTCGACGAGTTCTTCATGAAGCGCATCGGCGGCCTGAAGCAGCAGGTCGTCGCGGGGATGCACGAGCTGACGGTTGACGGGCGCACGCCGCAACAACAGATCGCGGAGTGTTACCTGGTGGTGCGCGAGCTCGAGCAGCGACAGCGCGAGCTTGGTCCGCGAATTCTCAGTCAGCTCGAGAGCTACGGCATTCGCGTGCGTCTGTACGCCAGCCTCTCGGCCGACGAGCGCAAGTCGATTCGCGACTATTACTACAAGAACATTTTCCCCCTGGTGACGCCGCAGGCGATGGATCCTGCGCATCCGTTCCCGTTCGTCTCGAATCTGTCGCTCAACCTGCTGGTCACGGCGCGTTCCCAGAACGACTCGGACCCTCTGATGGCGCGGGTGAAAGTGCCGATCGGTTTCGGAATCCCGCGTTTTCTGCGGGTCGGCAATCAAAGTGATTTTGTCCGGCTCGAGGACGTCGTCGCGAACAATCTCGATCTGCTGTTTCCCTCGATGCTGATCGACTCGTACGAGCTTTTTCGGGTGACGCGCAACGCCAACACGGAGCGCGACGAGGACGAGGCCGACGACTTGCTGGCGCTGATCGAATCCGAGCTGCGCGACCGCCGTTTCGCGCCGATCGTGCGGCTCGAAGTGCTGAGCGGAATTAATCCGGTTCATCGCGGAATGCTGGCCGCTGAACTTGGACTGGACGAACGCGCCGACGTGTTCGAAGTGGACGGGATGCTCTCGATGCGCGACTTGGGAGAGCTTGCGGCGATCGACGCGCCTGCGCTGCACGATCCGCCGCATCATCCGGTGGATCATCCGCGCCTCACCATCGGGCGCAGCATCTTCCACGTCATTCGCGACGCCGGTTCGTTCCTGCTGCTGCATCCGTACGAGTCGTTCTCGACGTCAGTGGAGCGGTTTTTGCGCGAAGCCGCGGACGACCCGAAGGTCCGCGCGATCAAGATGACTCTGTATCGGACCTCGCCTGATTCGAAAATCATCGGCTATCTGTGCGACGCGGCGCGCAACGGCAAGCAGGTGGCGGTGGTGGTCGAGTTGAAGGCGCGCTTCGACGAGGCTGCGAACATCCAGTTTGCGACGAGACTCGAAGAATTCGGAATTCACGTAACCTATGGCGTCGTGGGCCTGAAGACTCACAGCAAGGTGATCCTGGTTATTCGCCAGGACTACAACGGTCTGCGCCGTTACGCACACATCGGCACCGGCAACTATCATCCCGGGACGGCGAGATTTTATGCCGACTACGGACTACTAACTTGCGATGTTACTATTGGCGAAGACCTGACGGAGCTGTTCAACTACCTGACGACTGGCTATATGCCGGATCGTCCCTATCGCAAGATCCTGCCCGCTCCGACCGTGCTCAAGCGCGCCCTGTTGGCGCGAATCGAGCGCGAAATCAAGGTCAATTCGGCCGCATCACCCGGCCTGATTCAGTTCAAGATGAACGCGCTCGAGGACGTGGACATAACGCGGGCTCTTTATCGCGCCTCGCAGGCGGGCGTGAAGGTCGACCTGATAGTCCGCGATACCTGCAGGCTGCGCCCGGGAATCCAGGGGCTGTCGGAAAACGTGCGCGTGGTGAGCATTGTTGGCCGGTTCCTCGAACACGGCCGCATCTTTTATTTTCGCAATGGCGGAGCGGAGGATTATCTCATCGGCTCCGCCGATTGCATGAAGCGCAATCTTGAAAGTCGCGTCGAAGTCGTCGCGCCAGTCGAGGACCCGCAACTGCGCAAGGAGTTGCGCATCGTGCTCGACCTCCAGCTGCGGCCCAATCGATGCCAGTGGGAAATGCTGGCCGACGGCAGTTACGCAAGGACCGCTGCCGCGGACGCATCCCCCGCCTGCCAGCAGGCGATGATAGATTTCGCGGAGACTCGCCAGACGGAAGCGACCAAGGTCAAGAAGCGCCGCTCCAAAGGCTTCGCGCGCCGCACGGTACGAGAGCGAAACTCCGAGTAACAGCTCAACGTGGCTAGCATACCTGGGTTACGGTCGCCGTTCGGCGACTGGGAGGACGCAGCGTCGCGCGGACTTATCGTCGTCGTCGCGATCGCACTTGCCTGGTACACCTGGGGTTGTTGGGGAGACTTCCAGGTCGACTGCGGGCGCGAACTTTACGTACCCACCGAAATCCTGCGCGGTAAACTAATATACCGCGAAATCTTCTACCCATACGGGCCGTTGGCTCCTTACATAGGCGCATTGCTCATGGCGATCTTCGGGCCGCATCTCGTGGTCTTTTACTTGTTCGGAATCGCGGTAGCGATCGGCTGTGCGATCCTGCTGTTCGAACTTGGCGCGATGCTCGAGGGACGCGCCACCGGCCTGACGGCAGCGCTAGCGCTTTTATTCATGGGTTTCGGATCCGGGTTCGCGAACTACGTATTTCCCTATTCTTATGCAGCCACGATCGGCTTGGCGCTTAGCCTGATCTGCGCATTGTTCACGCTCAGGCACCTCTTCGGTCGACGGGGATACAACTTGTTGCTGGCCGGGCTCGGTGCCAGCCTGGCGGCGCTATGCAAGCAGGAGTTCGGCGCGGCGTGTTACCTGATGCTCGCGTTCGTTCTGGCGATGGAGGCTGCTCGCGGTCGCTCCATCCGCCCGCTGTTGCACGCAGTCGCCGCATGCGCTCCGGGCGTTGTGCTTTGGGTTGCAATCTATGGATGGTTTTTCTGGACGCTGACCCCCGCTTACATGGTGGACGCCAACTGGATCGGTATGCCCGGGACATATTCCACGCGGACGTATGGCGCTCACTTGTACTTCGTGATCGGCCAGCGCTTCATCCCGCGTGAGATGATGGCAATGGCTATGTGGGCGGCACTTAGTCTCATGCTGTGGTTTCTGCTCGCGAAGCTGAACCGTGGAGCGCGCAACAGCTTCGTTCAGACAAGGAATGACTACGCTGAGTTCTATTTCCTGAGAGTCGCGGTTGGCGTCAATCGTAGGACTGGTCATTGGCTCGCTGCGCGGGTCATCTCCATGTTTCCATATTTCGCGGTGCGTCGTAAGAAAACAATCCGGTCCTTCGTCAGATTGTGAACTGCCTGCGGTTCGGAATTATGCTGTTTGATCCAGTTTGATCCAGTTTGATGCGGACTGAGAGAGTTCATGGCTGAGAAGGCGGGAAATCGTCTGGCGGGAAACGGGTGGGAGTCACGGGAGACGATCGATTCCTAAGCAGCCAGGTGGTGGCGGAATTGCGGCGGCCGGGACGCGCCAAGGGGCCGCCTCATGACGGCTGGCCTGCGGCTGGCCGATCGAATCAGACTGCGCAGTGAGCGCGACTATTCGCCGGGACGCGGCGGAATCGCAACGTAGTTGCCGGGATTCGCCGTCATTGCCTCGCGAATATCCGGATGCGCTGAGAAGAACGCGCTGAGTTGCGGATGCTTCTTCGCATAGGCGTCGTCATTGATCAGCGCGGGATTTTGGGCGAGCTGGCTCGCGACCTTCGGATGCCCGCTCGCGAAATCGTTCCAGGTTTTGAGCTTCTGCGTGTCGATATTGCGAGTGCCGGCGGCCTTGAAGGTGGTCGTGGTATTTCCGTTGACGACGGTGCCCAGCGTTTTTCCTTCCTGCGCGATCCCCGGAGCAGCGAAAGCGACGGGAAGCGCAACTGCGATCAACAGAGTCGATATTCGGTTCATATTTTCAGCTTAGCGCACCTCGCTTGAAATGCAAAAATTGCGAGCGTGCCGTCAGGCACATAAACACTCGATTGAGTCGCGGCAAACACCGTTATCGTGGCGGTCTCACCACGTCGGATAAAAGCGATTGTTCAATATCGATCGCGCAAGCATCATACGAATATGCAGCGCCGCGCCTGTCACCAGGTATCGACGTTGGGCCGCTTCTTGCCGGTGCGCGGCGCCTTTGGCGGCGTCGATCGCAGACCCGCGGCGATCCATTTGCGCGAGTCGAACGGATCGATGACGTCGTCGATCTCGAAGTGCGACGCGGTGTTCACCGCTTTCCCGTGGCGATACATCCGCTCCACCATTTGGTCGAACAGTTCTTTGCGCTTCCCGGGCTCCTCGATCGCGGCGAGCTCATTGCGATAGCCGAGCTTCACCGCTCCCTCCAGCCCCATTCCGCCAAACTCTCCTGTGGGCCACGCGACCGTGAAAAATGGCGCCTTGAAGCTGCCGCCCGCCATCGCCTGCGCGCCCAGTCCGTAGCCCTTGCGCAGCACGATCGTAAAAAACGGCACGCTGATGTTCGCGCCGGTCACGAACATCCGCGCCGCATGCCGCACCAGCGCCGTCTTCTCGACCTCCGGGCCAACCATGATGCCGGGAGTATCGCACAGGAACACCAGCGGAATGTCGAACGCGTCGCAAAGCTGCATGAACCGCGCGGCCTTGTCGGCGCCGTTGCTGTCAATTGCGCCCGCGAGATAAACCGGGTTGTTGGCGATCAGTCCGACCGGACGTCCTTCGATCCTGATCAACGCCGTCACCATCCCGGGGCCGAACTGCCGGCGTATCTCGAGCACCGATCCGGTATCGGCCAGAGTCTCGATGACCGATCGGACATCGTAGATGCGAAGTCGATTCTCGGGAATGATTGTGCGCAACAAACGCTGGTCGGCGCATTCCCAGTCGCGAACCTCTCCCTGGAAGTACGATAGGTACTTCTTGGCTACTAGTACTGCTTCGGCCTCGTCGGCGACCGGAATGTCTACCACGCCATTAGCCACTTGCACGTCCATCGGTCCTACTTCTTCCGGTCGGAAAATGCCCAGTCCGCCGCCTTCGATCATCGCGGGACCGCCCATTCCGATGTTAGATCCCTTGGTGGCGATTACTACATCGCAGCATCCGAGCAATGCTGCATTGCCGGCGAAGCACCTGCCCGAGTTGATACCTACTAGCGGCACCAGACCGCTCAACTTCCCCCAGTAGTTGAACGCCAGGCAGTCGAGTCCTGCCACGCCAAGCCCGTCGGTATCGCCGGGACGCCCGCCGCCGCCCTCGGTGAAGAACACCACCGGCAGGCGCGACTTCTCCGCCATTTCGAACATCCTGTCTTTCTTGCGATGGTTCTGTTGGCCCTGCGTTCCGGCGAGCACGGTGTAATCGTACGACATGAGGATGCACTGCGCTTTGGATTCCTCGAACAGGTCGCCGTTGACGCGTCCGATTCCGGCGACCATTCCGTCGGCCGGCGTGTTCTTGATCAGGTCCTCGATCGTGCGCCGCCGCCGCTGCGCCGCGATCACCAGTGAGCCGTACTCGACGAAGGTGCCCGGGTCGCACAGGTCGTCGATATTCTCGCGAGTGGTGCGCTGCCCGGTCTTGCGCCGGCGCGCGACCGCGTCGGGCCGCGCGGCGTCGAGTCCAAGCGCATGACGCTCGACCACTTCCGCGAGATCGGGACGCACGCGATCCAGGTCCAGGTCCTGCGCCTCGGCGCGATGCGTCGTTTCGACCTCGGCCTCCTCGATAAAAGCGAGTGGATGTCCTTCGAAGATTGCGTCGCCCTTGGCCACCGTGATGCGCCGCACGATCCCGCTCTTGTCGGCCGCGATCACGTGCTCCATTTTCATCGCTTCCATGACGAACAGTTGCTGCCCGCGATGTACCCGGTCGCCTTCGCTGACATCGACGGAAACGATCGTGCCCTGCATCGGAGCCTCGATCGCGACCGTGTTCTCAGGCCCCGTGATGTCGTGCGATTGCGGTGTCACGGCGGTGGTGGAAGCCGCCGACGGTGACGGCAACGAAACGTTACTCCCGGATTTGCCATGATGGAGCACCGCCAGCGGGTCGCTCGCGTCGATCTTGGCTCCTGCGCGCCGCGCACCGGCATGTCCGGCGCCGGCTCTGGGAGCCGGCGCCGGACGATCGAAGAACAACCGCTGATGCCCGGATTCTGCGCTGCCAACCAGCGCCGCGATATTGTCCTCGACGAAGCGCGTGTAAACACGATTCGCGATGAACTCGGGATGCTGCAACAGGCTCTGCAGGAATCCAATATTGGTCGGCACGCCCTCGATTCTGAATTCGCATAGCGCGCGATATGTTTTCGTCACCACGTCGGCGAAGTCCGCCGAGTGCGAGTGCGCAATGAGCTTGGCAAGCAGCGAATCGAAGTTCGGGCTCGTCGTGTATCCCGCATAGGCGAACGAATCGGTCCGCACGCCCGGTCCCGACGGCGCCTCGAACGCGGTGATCGTCCCGCCCGCCGGTTTCGCGCTGCCATCGGCGCGCATCGATTCCATGTTGATTCGCACCTGCATCGCGAACCCGCGCGGTTTGGGAATCTCCGCTTGTTGCATCCCGAGCTCCGCGATTGAGCGGCCGGCGGCCAGTTCAATTTGCAGCTTGACGAGATCGATGCCCGTCACCTCTTCGGTGACGGTGTGCTCGACCTGGAGCCGCGGGTTGGCCTCGATGAACGCAAAGGCCGCCTCGTGGTTCTTCGCGGACGCATCGCCATTGACCAGAAACTCGAACGTGCCGAGGTTGTCGTAGCGTACTTCCTTCGCCATCCGCACCGCGGCCGCCGTCAGCCGATCGCGAAGCGCCGGCTCGAGTCCCGGGCTCGGCGCTATCTCCACGATCTTCTGATTGCGGCGCTGGATGCTGCATTCGCGCTCCCAGAGGTGGCTGACGTTGCCCGATCCGTCCCCGATGATCTGCACTTCTATGTGACGCGCGCGCGGCATCAACTGCTCGACGTACACGTCGCCGATCCCGAACGACGCGCGCGCCTCGGACTGACAGCGTTTGTATGCTTCCTCGATTTCCTCGAGGCGCGAGACGGCGCGCATGCCGCGGCCGCCGCCGCCGGCCACCGCTTTGATCATCATCGAAGCGCCCTCGCCCAACGACGAAAAAAAGCGCCGCGCTTCATCGAGGCTCGTCGGCCCCGAGCTGCCGCGCAGGATCGGCACGCCGCATCGCTCGGCCAGCCGCCGCGCCTGCACCTTGTCGCCGAATAGTTCGAGTATCTCGGCTCGCGGTCCCACGAACGTGAGGCCCTCGATTGCGCATCGCCGCGCAAAGCCGGCGTTCTCGCTGAGAAAGCCGTAGCCGGGATGGATCGCATCGCAGCCCGCCGCTTTGGCGAGTGCGATAATCTGTTCTCCATCGAGGTACGCGCCCGCGCCCGCGCCGCTTAGACGACGGGCCTCGTCGGCCTTTCGCGTGTGCAGCGACGTGGAATCGTCGTCCGGGAAAACGGTCACGGTGCGGATGCCCATCTCGGCGGCCGCACGGATGATGCGAATCGCGATCTCACCACGGTTGGCGATCAGAAGACTGTTGAATGTCATATTCGTCTCGTTTTCAGTACGCCGAACCCTGGCGTCTGAATTTCTATCTAAAGCATGATGACCCCGCCGCGCGAAAGCGCCGCGCAACCGGTTGATACGTTCATAGCCGTGCTCTTGCCACGAATCGGCGCGCGACCTATGTACTGTGTGTTCGCGAGGGGCACGCAGGCATGAAAATTCACAAATCCGCATTGGCAGCATTGATCGCAGCGCTGTGCTGCGCCGCCGCGACCAGCCTGGCCTTCGCCGCCGGCTCTCCCGCGGCGACTCCGACCCCCAACGCGGCACAAGCTGCCAACGCCGTGGCTCAAGGCCCGGGTGATCTCGGCGCTCTGAGCGCCGCTGGCACGCTTGCGGATTTGCGCTGGCCCAATTTCACTGACTATCGCGACGACGTAAAAAAATTCTACAACTCGGGTGGCAATTCGATTGCCTGGATCCAAAACGGCAAGGCCAGCCCTCAAGCCCTCTCGATGATACTGCTCTTTCAGAATGCTTCTTCGAAGGGCCTCAACCCCGAGGACTATGACGCGTCGCGATGGGACGCGCGACTGGCCAAGCTCCAACCGTCGGCCCCGAAAGCATCCGACACCGACCTTGCACATATCGATCTGGCGCTGACTGTCTCCGCGATGCGCTACATTTCCGCCCTGCATGTTGGAAGGGTGAATCCTCAACACTTAAAGTTCGGCCTGGTCGTCGGACCCACACGGTATGACCTGGCCGAATTGCTGAGAGCGCAGGTGCTTCCGGCGTCGGACATTTCCGCGGTCATCGCGAAAGTCGAACCACCTTATGATGGTTATCGGCGAGTCGAAGAAGCGCTCCTCAGCTACTCGAAGATGGCGAGCGCGGGCGATGCTCCGCTCATACCTGTACCGCAAAAAGGCGTGCACCCCGGAAATTCCTTTGCGTCGATGCCTCAGCTAGTCACGCGATTGCGTCAGCTCGGCGACCTTCCATCCAATGCCGACGTGCCCGCTAACTCGACCGTTTACGACGCTGCCGTCGTCGGCGCCGTGAAACATTTCCAGCGTCGCCATGGCCTCGATATCGACGGCGTGCTGGGCAAGGGCACCGTGACCGAATTGAACGTGCCGCTCAAAACTCGCGTGCAAAACCTCCAACTCACGCTGGAACGATATCGCTGGATACCGCCGGATTTCCCCGAGCCGCCAATCATCGTCAACATTCCCGAATTTCGGCTGCATACGATGCGCCGTCAGCCGGCCAACTACCTGACGATGGGAGTAGTCGTCGGCAAGGCGATGCGTACGCAGACGCCCGTGTTCGCGAATAACATGCGGTACGTAATCTTCCGCCCGTATTGGCTTGTTCCGCCGTCGATCCAGCGCGCGGAGCTCGTTCCAAAGGCGCGTCGCGATCCCGATTATCTGGCAGATCATGGATTCGAAGTAGTAGATGGAAGCGGCAACGTTGTTCCGTCATCTCCGGCGACGGGCAAGGTCATAAGCGGACTTCGTTCCGGCGCACTGAGTATTCGGCAGCTACCCGGACCCAAGAATGCGCTCGGCCTGATAAAGTTCATGTTCCCCAATCAATATAATGTGTACATGCACGGCACGCCGGAGCAGGAACTGTTCGCGCGTTCCCGCCGCGACTTCAGTCACGGATGCATCCGGGTCGAAGATCCGGTCGCTCTGGCGGCGTGGGTGCTGCGCGACAAGCCCGAGTGGACGGTGGACAAAATTCGCGCCACGATGCATGGCGATACCACCCTACAAGTGAATCTCGACAAGCCTATTCCGGTACTAATTCTCTATAGTACCGCCGTAGTTGAGCCGGATGGCGAAGTCCGCTTCTTCGATGACATATATGGCTATGATGCGTTGCTGGCCAGGGCGCTCGCGAATGGCTATCCATATCCGGGCTGATTAGCCACTCCAATAGTCACTCGCAAATATACATTTCAGGCTGCGTCAGCTCGAACGCAAGGGAGTCTCGCGCATGTAGAGGACGGTTTCGGCCAAATCGCGGATGCCGGCGTCCGAGCCCAGGCCTTGCGCCACCAACGCTGCCGCGGCATTGCCGAGCTTCATGCATTCCGACGGCGGCCAACCCAGCCGGATCGCGCAAATGAAGCCGGCGCAATACGCGTCGCCGCATCCTGACGTGTCAACTACCGCGATATCGTGTGCCGCCAGATGCACCTTCTCGCGCGCAGTCATTAGGAGGCTGCCATCGCCGCCCATCGTGAGCACAACTCCGCGCACGCCGAGGTCGAGCAGGTGCTGGGCTGCCTCTTCGGGTGCGTGTGATCCCGTGAGCTTGCAAGCTTGATCGGCGTTGGGCATGAACCAATCAACGAATGGCAGACACGGCTTCAGGATGGCGAGGAGCTTGGGCGAGCCTTCGCTCAGGATGTCCATGCTGGTGGTCGCGCCGCTGTCGCGTGCGCGCCGGAGTATCTGCGCGGCTCCATCGCGCCCGAGTCCGCGCATCGAATCGCTGCCGCCGAGATGCAGATGCGCCGCGCGCTCGATCAACGGCCAGGGTACGTCGTCGATCGAATAGACGGCGTTGGCTCCGATCGCATGAAGCGCAGGCCTGTCTCCGTTCGGTCTAATCGGCAGGATGCTGGCCGAGGTCTGGACGCCGGGCTTGCGAATAACGTGGCTGGTGTCGACGCCGAAGCCGTTCAACGCGCGGATAAGTACGTCTCCCAAGGCATCGTCGCCGACGGCGCCCACCGTCGCAACCGCGAGTCCCAATTTCGCCAGGCCAACTGCCGTGCCCGCCGCAGACCCAGCCGGTGCGAGCCGAATCTCGTCGAGCAATACGCTGCCTTGCCCCTCGGGGATATGAGTCACGTAGCGGCCGAGGATGTCGAGGACGTGCGCGCCGAGCGTCACCACCGGGCCGCTCATTAGTGACTCGGCTCCGCTTCGGGAACAGCTTTGATCCGCGCGATGTGGCGTTCTTGCTTGCGCGCGATTTCGCGATCCTGGCGCGCGATCATCTCGGAGTGAAGCTGCGCGACAATCTTGGCAGGAAGAACGGTCACCGGCTTGCCGGTCGCCAGCGCTCGCATATAGATCGTGGCGGACTTCTCGAGCAACTCTACAAAAGTAAAAGTCTTGTCGAGATCGGTACCGATGCAAAGCGCGCCGTGGTTCTGAATTATGTAGCAATGGCATCGATTAGCGAGCTTGCGCGCGACGTTGTCGTGCAGTTCGCGCGAGCCTGACAGGGCGTAGGGCACGACGTCGATGGTATTGCCTATTGCCAGCGTGACTTCGTCGAACAGCGGCGGGATCGGCTGGTTCAGCACGCTGAGCGCGCTCGCGAACGTCTGATGGGTATGAATGACGGCGCTCACGTCGGCGCGCACTTTGTACGTCGCTACGTGCATGGGAGTTTCGATCGACGGTTTGCGCTCGCCCTCGATTCGAGCGAGGTCGAAGCCCACGACACAGATGTCCTCGACCGTCATCACGTCGTACCGAAGGCGCGTCGGCGTGACGACGACGGCGTCCTCGTCCTCGACGAGCATCGAGACGTTGCCCGCGCTGCCGGACTTCGATCCGAAGTAACCATCGGCGGACAGCCGTTGGGTGATGCGCAGGACTCGCCGCTTGTATTCGTCGTAGTGTCCCATTTCAGAAAAACGCCGCCCCTCCCCGGGGTATCCTCGAATTTCACGATACCGCGCAAGCAACAGTTCTAATCACACTATAAGATGTCTTCGATGCGCGCGCCTCACAGCTTGACCGAGTTAACCACCTGGATTTCCGTAAAGCCGAGCAGACCCCAAGGGCCGTTCTCCACGCCAATCCCGGACCACTTGGCTCCGCCGAACGGAAGATTCGGTGCGATCGCAACATGCTGATTGACCCAGGCCGAACCGCACTCCAGTTGCGACGCCACCTCAGCGCCGCGCGCCGAATCGTTGGACCATACGGAACCGCTCAGCCCGAAGTGGGTCGCGTTCGCACGGCGGATCGCATCATCGACATCCTTGTAGGGAATGACTGGAAGCGCGGGGCCGAATTGTTCTTCATCGACGAGCCGCACGCCATCGGAAATATTTCCGACGATCGTGGGGGCGAAGAAGTAACCTTCCTTGCCCACGCGCGCGCCGCCGGAGACAATCTTCGCGCCGTGCTTCTTGGCGTCCTCGACCAGCTCAGTCACCCGCTCGAATTGGGGCTTGTTGTTGATTGGACCGAGCTGGGTCCCGGCCTCGAGCCCGTCTCCCACCTTGACGCCGCGCGCGATCTCGCCAAGCTTCTCGAGCAACGCGGCGTACATCTTTTCTGGAACGTACACCCGCTTGATCGCGCTGCAGATCTGCCCGGAGTTCTCGAACGCACCCCAGAAAATCTTCGGCGCCACCGCCGCCGGGTCCACGTCCGACAAAATGATCGCGGCGTCGTTGCCGCCGAGCTCGAGCGTAACCCGCTTCAGATCCGGCGCGGCTGCCGCAGCAACCTTCTTGCCGGTTTCAACCGAGCCGGTGAATGAAATCTTTCTCGGCGCCGGATGACTGGTCATCCACGCACCGAGCTCGTCACCGCCGGAGACTACGTTGAGAACCCCGGGCGGAACAATGTCGCGCAGGATCTCGCCAAGCATCAGCGTGGTTATCGGCGTGAACGGCGAAGGCTTCAGCACGACGGTGTTGCCGGCGAGCAGCGCCGGCGCGATCTTCCACATCCCCAGCATCAGCGGGTAATTCCATGGCGTGATCGCGGCGACGACGCCGAGCGGTTTGCGCTTTATTTCGATTTTGCCCTGCGGCGTGTCCTGGAGTACCTCGCTGGGCAAATCGAGCATCGCTGTGTATGCGCACCACATCGAGGTGCCCATGATTTCCTGCCCCGCCTTGTCCAGCGGCTTGCCCTGCTCCATGGTCAGAGTCCGCGCCAATCCTTCAGGCGGTTGTTGCAATGCAACCGCGCATTCCTGGAGGACTTTGCGCCGCGCGTTGATGTCGCGGCTCCAGGCGGGAAACGCACGCTGCGCGGCGGACATCGCCTGATCGAGTTCGGCCTTGGTGCAATTGGGAACCTCGGCGAAGACCTTTCCGGTGGCAGGATTGATCACGCCCGTGGATTTCGATCCCTTCACCGACTGGCCGTCGATAGTCATGGTGTATCCGGGCATTGTGAATCTCCTTACCGAGGGAATCTGTGAGGGCAAATGTAATTGATTCAATACAACGCCGGTCGTATCGCGCGCAAACGGCGCTAGAGTGACAGGGTGAATTGCTCGAACGGGCGGGCAAGATGAGGGCGGCCCGATACCGAGCCGCCCCCGATTGTTCTGATGCGATTAGTTTGTCTTTTGGCTCGAGCTTTTGTCGGTGGTCGTGGTAGAGCCACCCGCATTCTTATCGCTCGTAGTCGTGGTCGATGACTCCGAGGTTTTCTCGGAGCCCTGCGCCGGAGCGGCTGCGCCGGGAGCGCCCGGTGCTCCTGGCGGTCCTTGTTCGCCGGCTACGGGGACTGTCGTAGTAGTAGTTTCCTTTTCGCATCCGACGACCGCGATGCCGAGCAGGAATGCGATACCAATCAACGCCGCTGCACTGCCTATCTGTCTCTTCATCGTGATTACTCCTGATTCCTCATTGAAGCCTTACTTCATACTCGTCCGATAGTAATTTTCCGCGCCTACTCTTCGAGAATCACGATATCAGTACTAGTCAGCAAATGTATCTTTGGATCGTGGATCATCGTCACTTGGATAACCAAACGGGGCGTTTCGTCCTGGCTCAGCCAATCTCGCGAACTATACTCTGGATTCGCGATGCGTGAGCCCGAAACACCCGAAACGCGGGCCCGGTGACTCGGCGGCAGTTCGCGTGTGCAGCCGCGCAAAAGCCTGGTGCGAAGTGGCGTCGGATGAAAGGTCCGGAGCGCGGCTCGGGCTACCCAGGATCGCGCGAGAAATCTTAACTTTGCGTCTTAACCGTGAGACTTAATGCACTCGATTACGCGCGCGCCGAAGTCGGTGAGTTTTTTCTCGCCGATCCCGCGGATGTGGCGGATCGCTTCCATGGTTGTGGGCCGGACGCTGGCGAGTTCGCGAAGCGTGGCGTCGTGCAGGATTACGAAGGGGGCGACGCCGCGCTCGGCAGCTATTTCGCGGCGGAGTTTGCGCAGACTCTCGAACAGCGCCTCGTCCACATCGCGCCAGGAGGCTTCTTCGATTCGGGTCCTTGTTGATTTGGGCTTCTTTGCCTGTAGCAGGCTGACTGCGTGTCCGCCGCGCATCACCTCCCATGACATGGCGTTCAGCTTCAGCGCCGGGCGGTCGCCTGGCGTGCGCTCCAGGATGCCGGCATCGATTAGCTGATAGACCAGGTTGGTCAAAGTCTTGCGGGGCAGATTCTTCAGGATGCCATAGGTGGAAAGCTTTTCGTGGCCCCACCGCCGCATCCGTTCGCTGCTCGCGCCGCTCAGCACGTCGACGACGTGCTCGACGCCGAAGCGCTGCTCGACGCGCGCAACGCAGGAGAGCACCTTTTGCGCCAGCACGGTCGAATCGGCGACGCCCTCAACCTCGCCCAGGCAAAAGTCGCATGCGGCACAATTTGCTCCTGAGTAAATTTCGCCAAAGTAGGCCGACAGAGCGGCATGACGGCATCGAACGACCGTGGCGAAGCGGCGCATCTCCTCAAGGAGCAGTCTGCCGCTCTCTGCCACTTCAGGAGGAGCCGCCGCTTCTTCGGCGCTCCGCTTCATCAGGTTCTGCCAGCGAATCACGTCGGCCGCCGAGTAGAACAGCACGCATTCCGCGGGCAAGCCGTCACGGCCGGAGCGCCCGGTCTCCTGCTGGTAGGCCTCGATCGATTTCGGGATCGCCGCGTGGATCACGCATCGGATGTCGCTGCGGTCGATTCCCATGCCGAACGCAACCGTTGCCACCACCACGTCGATTTCCTCGGCGGCGAAGCGGTCCTGCGTGCGACGGCGCTCGTCCTGTTCCATCCCGGCATGATAAGGCGCGGCGCGGACGCCCTCCGATGCGAGGTACGCCGCTATGTGCTCGGTGTCTTTTCGGCTGATGCTATAGACGATCGACGCCTCACCTTTATGCCGCCGGATCGTATCCGCGATTTGCGCGTTCACATCCAGCTTCGGACGCACCCGGTAGAGAAGATTCGGGCGATCGAAGGATCCGACCAGCACCGTTGGGTCTTCGAGCCCGAGTTGCTCGATGATGTCGCGGCGCACGCGCTCGGTCGCGGTTGCGGTGTAGGCGTGAACGCTCGCGCTCGGAAAGCGCGTCTTCAGCTCCGCGAGCCGGCGATATTCGGGCCGGAAATCGTGCCCCCATTGGCTGATGCAGTGTGCTTCGTCGATCGCGAAGCTGGAAACCTCCAGCCGCGCCGCAAGCTCCAGAAAACGCGGCGTGAGTAAACGCTCCGGTGCGACGAAGATAAGACGATGGCGGCCGGCGGCGATCTCGCGCTCGACGCCGCGAATCTCCGACTGGTCCATCCCGCTATGCAGCGCCGCCGCGGGATAGCCGCATTGACGGAGCGCATCGACCTGATCCTTCATCAGCGCGATAAGTGGTGAGACAACGATGTCGGTGCGTCCAGCGACTGCAGGCGGCACCTGATAGCATAGCGACTTCCCACCCCCGGTCGGCATCACGACTAAGGAGTCGCGCCGCTCGAGTCCGGCCTGAATAGCCTCCGCTTGCAGCGGCCGCAAACTCTCAAAGCCCCAAAACCGCCGCAAAACGACAAGGATTTCCTCAGAAGTCCGCCCGTTCGCGTCGCCCGTCACGCCCGCTGCCGCCGCCGAATCGACGGTCTTCATCGTTTTGTCGCAATCATGTCAGGCTGTTTAGAACTCATTAGTATCAACATCACCGTCGTCCGAGAAACCAGCCTGTGATGAGCTTCGCGGGAAACATTTCCTTCGAGCATCCCCAGCCGCGGAACTTCCCGCTCTTGCTGGATCCGTCCACCGGAGAGCCGGTTCATCATCCTTTCTAGATCTTCGGACCCATCGACAACGGGCGCGCGTCCAATGCGGCGCGCGCCCGTTAATTTTGTGTCACCTGCACCTGGAGCGTTGAGGCTCTCGGCGCGGGCCCGCCTGCCTAAGATCGCGCGACGCCTAACAGCCCGTGGTGAAAGTGGTCGGCGCTGAGGAATTGCCGATGGTGGTGCTTGGTAACGGAAACCAGCGCACCGCCGCGATGAGTGGGTGCCATGCGGAAATCGCGACCAGCCAGCGTCGGGTAGCGCCCAGGAGCACCAAAAGCGCGGCCATGACGGTCGCCGGGCGATCCTGCAGTC
>Ga0097691_1000016_pt1 | contig 152890 bp, 156 predicted proteins | sample NGESurdeep072012_8_FD_72858 | JGI IMG/M metagenome (GOLD analysis project Ga0097691, IMG submission 72858) | Arctic peat soil microbial communities from Barrow, Alaska - NGEE Surface sample 210-1 deep-072012 | ecosystem: Environmental > Terrestrial > Soil > Wetlands > Peat ... | reverse complement strand
GCGATCACTCCCATGGCGATGGCTTGCTCGGCGATCTGGACCGCGTTCAGCGCCGCTCCTTTGCGCAGGTTGTCTGACACCAGCCACAGGGCCAAGCCGTTCTTGGTCGACGCGTCGTTTCGGATGCGGCCAACATACACCTCGTCTTTGCCCGCGACCCGATGCGGAGTCGGGTACAGCTTCGCGTGCGGGTCATCCTCGACGATCACACCCGGCGCGGTGGCGAAGAGGGTGCGTGCCTCATCCGCGGTGATCTTCTCCGTGGTCTCGAGGAACACGGACTCTCCGTGTCCAACCGGCACTGGTACGCGCACGCATGTCGCGGTGATGCGCAGCTCCGGCATATGGAGGATCTTCCGAGTCTCGTTGACGATCTTGACCTCTTCCTCGTTGTAGCCCTCCGCCTCAGGCCTCCAGCCACCCGGCACGACGTTGTAGGCCAGCTGGTATGGGTAGACGACCGCCTGAGGCTCGGTGCCCTCCGCGATCGCCTTCGTCTGCTCCTCGAGCTCGTCGACAAGCGCCCGGCCGGCGCCTGAGGCCGATTGGTAGGTCGAAACGAGGACCCGCTCGAGGCCCACCGCTCTCTTCAGCGGGTTGAGGATGACCGTGAGCGGAATGGCGCAGCAGTTGGGGTTGGCGATGATGCCCTCGTTGTCGCGGATGTCTTCGCTGTTCACCTCGGGCACGACGAGCGGAACGTTCTGCTTCATGCGCCAGGCCGAGCTGTTGTCGATGACCAGCGCTCCGGCCTCGGCGGCAAGCGGTCCGTACATCAATGCAATGTCGCTGCTCGCCGCGAACAACGCGATATCGATGCCTTTGAACGACTTCTCGTCAAGCGGATCGATGCTCACCGACCCCCCGTTGTAGGCCACTGACATTCCCTTCGATCGTTCGGATGCGAGCGCGACCACGCGGTCGCTCGGGAAATGCCGCTGCGCGAGCACGCGCAGCATTTCGTGGCCGACCATCCCGGTCGCGCCGACGACAGCAACGTTTAGTCGCTTGGAGGTGGGCATCTGAAAAGTCTAGATCGATCCCGGCGGTTGTGAAAGAGGCGCCGTCCCACGAGCCCGCTGCATCTCGAGCACCGCCGTCACGAAGAGCGGATGGACTCGCTGCAGCTCGACGAATGTGTCGGCCTGACCTGGTTGCGCTTCAAGACTAAGACCAGCACGCCGATGTCCAAGGAGAAGATGAGGAGGACGCCGACCAGCGGGTTCCGTGTGACTGTCGTCAGGGCGATAAGCAACAAGACAAGCCCAACCACCAGCGCCGGAAGCCCGATCCGCATTGGTAGGCCCACCTTTCGCATGCTGGCGTGTGTCAGGGGCAGCTTGCCGCTCGCGTGGCGGCTCACCAGATACGTGAGAGGGAGGGTCACGAAAAAGCCGATCCCGCCCACGCAGATGAGGAAGACGAATACGCCTGCCCAGGCGGGGGCGGTCGAGAACCGGAATTTCCCCCAGGTTTCAGCCGGCGCTCCGGTCATCACACACACGGCAGGGAAATCGCCCGCCGCAAGCTGCGACGCCGAGATCAGGAGGCGGTCCGGAGCGCTAGCCGGAGGAGTCCAGGCCAAGCAGCTCGTCCAGGCCTCGATAGAAGCGCGGCCCTGACGTCACCTTGCGGATCGCTAGCAGCACGCCGGGGATGTACGCCTCACGACTCGTCGTCCGGTGCACGATCGTCAGAGTCTGTCCAGGCAGTCCGAAGATGACCTCCTGGTCGGCAACGAATCCCGGTAGCCGCACGCTGTGCACGGCGACGTTGCCCTCTTCCCCGCCGCGCGTCCCGGTCAGCGTCTCCTTCTCCGGCTTCTGGTGGCTGAAGGGTTTCTCACGGCGCCTGGCGGCGAGCCTCTTTGCAGTCGAGAGCGCGGTGCCCGATGGAGCGTCGAGCTTCGTTGCGTGGTGCATCTCGATGACCTCGACCGCGTCGAAATGGGGAGCCGCTATGTCCGCCAGGTGCATCATCAGTACCGCACCCACCGCGAAGTTCGGGGCGACGATCCCGCCCACTCCCTTGCTCTTGCACGCGGTCTCGAGCTTGTCCACCGAGTCGGCGCTCAGGCCGGTCGTGCCGATCACGGGCGACGCGCCCGCCGCGACCGCGGCCAGCGCGTTGTGCAGAGCTTCGGAAGGTTTGGTGAAATCGACCAGCGCTCGCGGCCTCTTGTCGTGCAGGAAGGACGCAAGGTCGTCTCCCAGCTCCACCCCGCCGACGTACTCGATGCCCGGCTCGCTCGAGAAAGCCGCGGCGAGGACCGAGCCGACCTTGCCGCGGTAACCGGCGACCGCGACTTTAATCGGCCCGGCCAATGTTTTACCTAGTTACGACGGGGGCCGCGACTGCCGCCGCCGCCGTTTCGGCCACCGCGGTCCCGGCTTCCGCCGCTGAAGCCACCCTCGCGGGGAGGCGGCGCCGGTGTAGCGAGGGCAACCGCCATCGCTTCCTTGTCGATCTTCTCGTCGATCGGAAGGCCCTTCTCCGTCAGCTCCTCGATCGCTGCCTGGCGGCTCAGGTTGAGGCGGCCCTGGCTGTCGATCTCCGTCGCCTTGACCATGATCTCGTCGCCGACGTTAGCCACCTCTTCAGGCCGCTCGACACGGTGGTCGGTCAGCTTCGAGACATGCACCAGGCCGTCCTGGTTCGGTATCACCTCGACGAACAGGCCGAAAGGCATGATGCGAACGACCTTGCCCTTGTAGATCCTTCCGACCTCGACCTCTTCGGTGAGGCCCTTGATCCAGTCGATCGCCCTTTGCCCGCCCTCCTGGTCGACCGCCGCGATGAAGACGCGACCGTCGTCCTCGACGTCGATCTGCGCGCCCGTCTCCTCGGTGATCTTGCGGATCATCTTGCCTCCGGGGCCGATGATGTCGCGGATCTTGTCGGGGTTGATCATGATCGTGGTGATGCGCGGCGCGTAGGGACTCATCTCGGTGCGGGGCTTGGGAAGCACCGCGAGCATCTTGTCCAGAACGAACAGCCTCGCCTCGCGAGCCTGCTCGAGCGCCTGCGCGAGGATCTCGTGCGTGAGGCCCTTCACCTTGATGTCCATCTGCAGGGCGGTGATTCCGTCCCGCGTGCCGGCGACCTTGAAGTCCATGTCGCCGAGGTTGTCCTCGACGCCCTGGATGTCGGTCAGCACGGCGAACTTGCCCTGTCGCGTGACAAGACCCATGGCGATGCCCGCCACCGGTGACTTGATCGGGACTCCCGCGTCCATCAGCGCCAGCGTCGAACCGCACACCGACGCCATCGACGTCGAACCGTTCGAGCTCAGGATCTCGGACACAAGCCGCATCGTGTACGGCCATTCCTCGACCGGCGGTATCACAGCGAGGAGCGCGCGCTCTGCGAGCGCGCCGTGTCCGATCTCGCGACGGCCGGGACCGCGCAGCGGCCGCGCCTCGCCTACGGAGAACGGCGGGAAGTTGTAGTGATGCATGTATCGCTTAGAGGTCTCATCAGTGAGGCCGTCGATCTTCTGCGCATCGGACATAGAGCCCAGCGTCGCGATGGTCAGCGCCTGGGTCTGCCCGCGCGTGAACAGGCCAGAGCCATGTGTCCGGGGCAGTACTCCGACCTCGACGGTGATGTTCCGCACGTCCTTGAGGCCACGGCCGTCGATGCGAACGCCCTCCTCCACGACGCGCTGGCGGACCCTGTCCTTGAGCGCCTTGTCGAAGAGCTTGCCGAGGATCTCGACGTGCTCGGGGAACCTTTCTCCAAGCTCTAGGATGGTTCTCCTCCGCAGGTCTTCGATGTCCGTCTCTCGGGTGGCTTTGTCGGCCTTGTAGAGCACCTGGTCCAGGCGCAGCGCCAGGTATTCGCCGACGATCTCAATCATCTGCTCGGGATATGCGGGCGGTACCCACTCGCGCTTTTCGCGGCCGACCTGCTGCTGCAGCTCGTTCTGCGCCGCGCAGATCCTTTTGATCTCGGTGTGCGCCATCTCGAGGGCGTCGAGCACGGTCTGCTCCGTGACGCCCTTCGCTCCGGCTTCGACCATCAGGATCGCGTCGGCCGTGCCGGCGACCACGAGGTCGAGCTCCGACTCGGCAATCCTCGACATCGGCGGGTTGACGACCACCTTGCCGTCCAGATACCCCATCCGGACCGCGCCGACCGGGCCCGCGAAAGGGATGTCCGAGATCACCAGGGCGGTCGAGGCCCCGTTGATGCTCAGGATCGTCGGGTCGTTCTCCTGGTCCACTGAAAGGACCGTTGAGACGACCTGGACGTCGAGCCTGAAACCTTCTGGAAAGAGCGGCCGCAGCGGCCGGTCGGTCAGCCGCGAAGCGATGATCGCCGTTTCGCTCGGGCGTCCTTCACGACGCATGAACGCGCCCGGGATCTTGCCCGCCGCGTACAGCTTCTCTTCGTAGTCGCACGTCAGCGGGAACCAGTCGATCCCTGCGCGCGGCTCCTTCGCCATCACCGCGGTGCTCAGGACGACCGTGTCGCCCTGTCGCAGGATCACCGCTCCGTTCGCCTGCTCGGCCACGCGGCCGGTCTCGATCGAAAGCCGCCTGCCGGCGACCTCAACGTTCTTCGTGACTATTGCCATTGGCAATACCTCCATGTTCTGGGAGGACGGCCCCCGGAGGTGCGTACATTGGTCAGGTTCCTAGCAGCTGACGCTGAGTGCGGACTCGAGCCGCCTGAGTGAGAGCTTCTAAGAGCTGACCCGCGCTACCGCGGTGGGGTCCTCCCGATTGACTTACGTGACCGGAAACGCCGGTCGGGCTATCTCCTGATCCCGAGCTTGCCGACGAGCGCCCGATAGCGCTCGATGTCGGTGTCTCTCAGGTAGTTCAGCAGACGCCGTTGTTTGCCCACCAGGAGGAGGAGGCCGCGGCGCGAGTGATGATCTTTGGCGTGCGTCTTCAGGTGCTCGGTGAGCTCCCGGATGCGCGTGGTCGAAAGCGCGATCTGGACTTCCGGTGATCCCGTGTCCTTGTCTGCCCGCTTGTACTCCGCGATCAGCTTGCCTTTGACGTCCGTCTCTACTGCCAAACTGCCGAAAAGTATACGGGCGAGGGATATCCGCCGTTTACGACGCGAATTCGGCCGAACCGTCAGAGCGCGGGTCCGCCCCCGCACGCCAGGCGCCAGGCCCGTCGATCACGATCGCATGCGCGTGTCCAAACGAGTGATGTCTCGAAGGCATCAGCTCGAAGCGCGGATCTGACCGGGCGAGCGCTGCGGCCTGAGGGTAGTCGGCCTCGATCGAGGTGCGTATGCCGTCGGCCTGTACGCGGATCCGCGGCCGCGCCACAGCCTCCGCCGGTTCGAGGCCGAAGTCGACCAGGTTGACCAGCACCTGCGACTGAAGCTGCGGTTGGCCGTCACCACCCATGGAGCCGAAGATGGCCCACGGACGGCCTCCGCGCGCTGCCATCGCAGGGATCAGGGTGTGCATCGTCCGCTTGCGCGGTTCCAGCCGGTTGACGTGGCCGGCGTCGAGGCTGAAATACGAGCCGCGGTTCTGGAGCAGCATGCCCGTCCCTTCCGCGACGATGCCCGAGCCGAAGTCGAAGGCGACGCTCTGGATCAGGGAGACCAGGTTGCCGTGCTCGTCGGCCGCACACAGGTAGACGGTGTCTCCGCCCTCGCGAAGGCCGCCTCCTCCCGCCGCCATATATGTCGGGTCGAGAAATGGCTCGACCGGTGCGACGGCGAAGTCCGGGTCGGTGATGTACCGATCGCGCAATGGGTAGCACTCGTCGCGGATGCGCTTGAGCTGGCCGGCGAATGCCGGCCCGGGCTGCAGCTCGTCGCGACTCAGCTCACCCAGCCTGGCCAGGATCGCGAGCGCCGTGAGGCCTTGCGTCGGGGGAGGCAGCTCGTAAACGGTAACGTCCCTGTAGTCGACGGTGATCGGGTCCACCCACTGAGAGCGATGCTCCGCGAGGTCGCGCGCCGTCACCAGGCCATCGCGCCGGCTGATCGCCGCCGCGATCGACGCTGCGATCTCGCCGCGGTAGAAACCGCTGATTCCGGAGCGACCGATGTCATGGAGCACGAAAGCCAGGTCCGGATTACGCAGGAGCATCCCCGCCTCCATGGGCGGATAGAGCTTCTGTGCGGCGCTCTCTTTGCCCAGCAGCTCAGCCGCCCCCTTGAGGAAATCGGACAGCTGCGGCGTGATGACATAGCCGTCTCGGGCAAGGGAAGCCGCCGGTTCGAGGACCACGCCGAGTCCGAAGGTTCCGAATCGCTCGATGAGCCGGCCCCATGCATCCACCGTGCCGGGGACGGTGACGGTGAGGATCCCGCGCTCGGGCATCTTTTCGTGTCCGCGCGAGCGAACCGCGTCGATGGTCGCCAGCTGGCCCGAACGGCCAGCGCCGATGAGCCCAACCGGCGCCGAGGCGCCGGCCGGCCAGACGATGGCCATCAGGTCGCCGGCGACAGAGGTCATATGCGGGTAGACGACGCACAGCACGGCGTTCGCCGCGATCGCCGCGTCGATGGCGTTGCCGCCGTCCCGTAGCACCTGCGCACCGACCTCGGATGCGATCCGGTGTGGTGCTACGACCACGCCTTTCGTCACGAAGGAATTATCGAGGTCGAAAAATCTATCGTGGCGTTATGAACTCGATCGCTCCGGGCTGGATCTCGAAGAGCGCCGGAAGGAATCCGACCGCCTCGCCGTCGATGTCGACGCGAACTTGCACGGGCGAGGTGATCGAGACCCGCTTTCCGTAGATCAATTCGATCTTGGGGTTGTTCTGGTCCAGGTGCTTGCCCTGCCGGAAATCGTTCATGCCTCGCATGGTTTCGATCTTGCCGGCATTCTTGACCAGGATCACATCGAAGACCCCGTCGGTCGGTGACGCCGACGGCGCCATCTGCATGCCGCCGCCGAAGAACTGGCAGTTGGCGACGACCACCTGCTGTGCCTTGGGAAGCTCATGTCTGGTGTGGTCGACTTCAACGGTCATCGGCTTGTTCTTGAATCCGATGAGCGCGCGCAACCCGCCGAGCGTGTAGGCGGCGCTGCCGAATCTCTTCGTGCCGTTGCCCATCTGCTGCACGACGTCTCCGCCGAGCCCAGCGTCCGCGATGTTGATGAAATGCCTGACTGCCGTGTTGCCGCTGTTGTCCTGATAAGTCACGCAGCCGGCGTCCAGCCGCCGTACCAGTCCCGTGCTCAGGACCTGGATCGCCTCCTTCGCGTCCATCGGGATCCGCAGAGTCCGCCGGAAATCGCCACCCGTTCCGAGCGGGACCATGGCGAGCTTGCTCGACGTCGGGATCGGCGCACCGTTGTGGAAGAACCCGTTGACAACCTCGTTCAGCGTGCCATCGCCGCCGACCGCGACGACCACGGGCCGCGACTCCCTGACGGCATGCGCAGCGATCTCGGTCGCTTCGAGCGGGCGCGTGGTGAGAACCGCCTCGTACCGAAGTCCCGTTCCGGGAAGCCAGGATTGGATCGCCGTCCACTCGCGTCCTGCCTTCCCTGCACCCGATGCAGGGTTCACGATGAACAGGACGCCCGGCCGGGCGGCTATGGTGCGCCCCCTACGGCGCGCGGGTTCATGACGCCTTTCGGGTCAAGGCTCTCTTTGATCGACTGCCACACTCGCGTCCAACCTCCCATCTCATCGGCGACCCAACGGGCTCTGACTCGACCCACGCCATGGTGATGGCTGATGGTCGCGCCAAGCTCGAGTGCGGCGCTCATCGCGCCTTCCCAGGCGCGCATGTAAGCGGACCGGGCATCCTGCTCGGTCTCTCCGGAACCGCCGAACGTGAAATACGCGCAGCAACCCTGCTCATATGCGTGACTGAAATGGCATAACGCGAGGCCGCCAACCGCTATTGCGGTCTTGACCCTGGCGTGAAGCTCGGGGAGCACGGTCCATGGAGCGGCCAGCTCGATGGTGTCGAGATACGAGCCGGCCGGCTCGAGAAAGGACTTCAGGCGCTGCGCCGATAGATCGAAGCGATGCTTCTGCCAGCGCAGCCAGGGATCCTCGCCCAGATCCTGAGCGGCCGCCGCGATGGCCTTCACCGCGGCGGCCTCCGCCTGGGCGATGCTGGCCAGCCCGGCGGTCGCCACCACGAGCAGGCAGGCGCCGGCGGGCAGGTCGTGGCCGTTGAAAGCGGTGTCCTCGGAGTCATAGAGGCGAGCGACAAGAGGCCTGATGCCGGCCTGCATGATCGCGCGCATCGCCTCGAGGCCGCCCGCGAGATCCGGGAACCCGTAACCCCGGCCCACCACCGATTCGGGCAGGCGGTGCACGCGCAAAACCGCGCCGAGGACCACACCCAGCGCCCCTTCAGAGCCCAGCCAAAGCTGATGCAGCGCCGGGCCCACCGCCGAGCGGGGCCCGGGCCTGGGCGCGGCAAACGTTCCGTCGGGCAGCACGACCGCCAATCCCATCACCATGTCCTCGATGCTGCCGTAGCGGCTGGACTCCTGGCCTGAGGAGCGCGTCGCGATGAGCCCTCCCAGCGTCGTGCCCGGCAGCGAGCTCGGGAAATGCCCCAGCGTCAGGCCTCGTTCGTTCAGGTGCTTCTCGAGCACGAGCCCGTTCACCCCTGACTCGCACCGGCACGTCAGGTTCACCTCGTCCACCTCGAAGATGCGATCGAACGCGCTCATGTCTAGGACCACCTCGCCGGTCCGAGGCGAGAGCGCTCCGCATACGCCGGTGCCCCCACCCATCGGTGTGACGGCCACGCCGTTGGCCGCGGCCCAGCGCAGGATCGCGATCACCTGTTCCCGATCCGAGGGGCGTGCGACCAGCACGCGCGGCGCCACGGCGGTGCCGGCGCGCTCTTCCATGATCGCGAGCGGCCATGTATCGCGCACCGGCCGCTCGTCGAGCGCGGCGGCGCCAACAATCTCTTCTAGCTCAGACCACATTTTTGGCTTCGCGTTCCGCACTCATACGTCTTGTTTCGCGGCTAAACGGCCCGCGAGCCAGCCCGTCAGGATCGGAACCCCAAATCCACACGGACCGCCGTAGTCGTAGCCACCGAGCACGGCCCCGGCCGCGTACAGGTTGTCGAAAGCCACCCGCCCTTCGCCGTCCAGAGGGCGCAGGCGTTGGTCTGTCGACAGGCCGCTGCGCAGCTCCTCTGAAGGCTCGAGATACTGCAGGCGCTGAAGGCGGGTGCCCATGCTCGCAACCGGCTGGCCTCCGTGAAACACGCCGAGCTCGAGCAGCGGTTCCGAGGGCGTACGCCCTCCCGTCAGCCCCCCGCCGATGTGATGCCCCGTCGCGAGCACGAAGGCGTCGGCACGGAGGGTCCGGTCTCCGGCGCGCGCGGACGTGATCGCACCACCCTGCGATTCGAACGACTGGACCTCGGCCTTGACCGATTCGAGGCCGATCGCCTGCTGCAGCCGCCAGCCATGAGGCGAGGGTGGCGAGGCCAGGAGCTCGAAGCCGTCGGGAGGCAGGTTGGTAAAACCTGGCGGGTAGGCGATCGAGCTCGAACGGTTGCGGGGCTGCGGGGCGCGCCGCCCGTAGAGGTCGGTCAGCGAGGCGGCGAGCGGTAGGTCTGGGATGCTCACCTCCTCCGCGACCGCCTCGACGCCGTGCAGCTCTTTCAACGCCTGGGCCGTCGAGGACGCGTCGTAATCGCCGATTTCCTTGACGCCGATCACCGTGACGCGCCGGCCCACCAACGCGCCCAGCTCACCTCCCGCAACGGTCGCCGGCACGAGGTTGCCCGGACGAGCTAGTCCATGGATGTCCGAGTAGAGTCCGCGCGACCGCCAGGCTCCCTCGAACTTCAGGCCGGCTTTCTCCAACGCCAGGAGCAGCAGTTGTACGGCCGTGTCGAGCTCGTGAGCCAGGCGCAGCGCGTCCATGCCGAGGCGGCTGAAAGGATGGTGCGGGTCGGAATTGAGAATCGAGTCCAGGTCGTCCACGACCTCCATGGCCCCGGCATAAAGGGCGGTGGCGCCAGGCGCGCGTGCCACCACCGTCGCCTCGGCGCCCGCACGCCGGGCAGCGAGCGCGGCGCAGTAGCCGGCGATCCCGCCACCGATGATGAGAACTTTCGTCATGCGCCCACGATTCGACGCGTGTCGGCGACATCCTGGTGCAGCCGGCGTACGAGGTCGTCGGTGGTTGGAAACTTGATGTCTGCGTGCAGGTACCGGACAAAGGTGAGCTCGATCCGCTTCTGGTAGAGATCCCCCTCGAAGTCGAGCAGGAACGCCTCCACCCGCAGCTGCGTGCCTCCGAAAGTTGGACGGTAGCCGACCGACAGGGCCGCGCTGAAATCAGCACTTTTTGGAGTTTGGGTCGTCCCCCACCCCGCACCTGCCACTTGCGAGGGAGGGAGAATGCGGGCTCTCCCCGCATACGCGCCGAGGGCGGGGATCAGCTTGTTGGGTTCGACCCCGATGTTGGCGGTGGGGAAGCCGAGGCGCCGCCCGACTCTCTCCCCCGCCTCGACCGGCCCCGCCATCGAGTACTCCCGCCCCAGCAGCCGGTTCGCATGCTCGATCTCGCCTGCCGTGATCAGGCGGCGCACCTCAGAGCTGTGGAGATCGTGGCCCTCGAGCTTGAAAGGCGCGACGACCTCGACCTGATGTCCGTGCTCGCGCAGCCACGGCGCGCCGCCGGTGCGTCCTCGCCCGAAGGCGAAGTCGTAGCCGATGACCCAGGTCCGCAGCTCCATCACCGTCGCGAGCCTGTCGACGAACTCCTGTGGAGAGAGCGATGCCAGCTCACGGTCGAAGCGCAGGACGATCGCGTGCTCGATTCCCGCGGACTCGATCAGCGCGAGCTTTTCCTGGAGCGTCGTGATCGACTGGGGGCAGTTGGCGGGGTCCAGGACGCACCGTGGATGCGGCTCGAAGGTGATGAGCGCCGGCTGCGCATCGACTGAACAGGCGGAGTCGATCACGTGACGGATCACGTCGAGGTGCCCAAGGTGCACGCCGTCGAAGCTGCCGATCGTGAGCGCAACCGCACCGATTGGGCTTGCCGGGAGCCCCAGATGGACCTTCAGGTCAGAACCTTCTCGGGTACGAAGGTGCGACGCAGCGGGTCGGCGTGCCCCAGCGCGACCAGCCGGCCCGTTGAATCGTGAGCGCGGATGAGCCCAGGCCCGGGCTCTGGCAGGACTCTCACGGCACGGCCCTGGCGGACCATGGCCTCCTGCTCGACGTTGAGCCTGACCCGCTCCATGTGCGGCAGTATGACTTCGGCCGGAAGCAGCTTGCCGCGAACCTGCTCGGCAGTGGTCAGGTCAGCGGCACCGACCGCGTCTTCGATCGTCAGGCCGCCATACGCGGTCCGGACGAGCCGGCCGAGATACCCACCCACCTCCAGTCGCCGCCCGAGGTCGCGGGCTATCGAACGCAGGTAGGTCCCGCTGCCGCAGCGGACCTCGACCCGTGCCACCGCGTCGGCCCCGGGCGTGAAGTCGAGCAAGCGGACCTCATAGACCTCCACCTCTCGCGCTTTCGGCCTGGGCTCTTCGCCCTGCCTCGCGAGCTTGTAGGCACGCTTGCCGTCAACCTTGACCGCCGAGAAGGCAGGCGGCTCCTGGAGGATGCGACCGGAAAACGCGGTCAGCGCCTCCGTCAGGTCCGCGGCGGTCAGGCTGTTCGGATCCCCGACCGGCTCGCGTTCGGCCTCCGCGTCGTCGGTCGCCGTGGTGTAACCCAGGTGGATGTCCGCGACGTAGGTCTTCGGAAGCCGCAGCGCGAACTCGGCCAGGCGAGTTGCGGATTCGAAGAGGATGGGCAGGACGCCTGTCGCAAGCGGGTCCAGGGTGCCGGCGTGGCCGACGCGGTGCGCGCCGGTCAGGCGGCGGAGACGGCTGACGACGGCAAAGGAAGTCTCCCCTGCCGCCTTGTCGACATTGAGTACTCCAGCCGGGAACGGAGGTAGGTCCCGCCCTACCTCGCTAGTGGTCGGATGAGGCGGCAAGGATCGCCTCCTTGGCGGAAGCCAGCACCATCTTCACGGTCTCGTCCATCGGCCGCTGGATCTCGGCGCCGGCGGCGCGAATATGCCCGCCTCCGCCGAACGTCGCGCACAGCGCGGCGGCATCCACAGGGCCTCGGCTGCGCACGCTGATCTTGGTCAGCGAGTCGTGCACCTCTTTGAAGAGGACTGCCAGCTCCAGGCCGGCGATGCTGTTGAGAGTGTCGATGATGCCTTCGGACTCAGCCATCACCGCGTTCGCCTCCTTGAGCATTCTGCGCGTCACGTTGGCCCAGGCAAGCTTGCCCTCCAGCTCCACGCGCATGGTGGCGAGCGCGAGACCGCTCAGCTTCAGCGTGGTCTCCGGCCGCATCTTGTAGACCATCGTTGCAATGCCGCCCGGGTCGGCTCCGAGACGGGCGAGGCGTGCGGCGTCGTCCAGAGCGCGCGGCGTGGTGTTCTCGTGGCGGAAGCCGCCCGTGTCGGTCAGCAGCGCGACGTAAAGGTTTGCGGCGATCGTCGGCGTGATCGGGTAACCGAAGTGGTCGAGCATCTCCATCACCATCTGGCCGACCGCGGAGGCCCCGGGCTCGATGACGTTCACGTCGCCAAAGCGCGAGTTGGACGGATGATGGTCGACGTTGACGATGGTGGCGTGCGCCGCGATCCGCTTGACGCTCTCGCCCGAACGCTCGAGGTTCCCCGAATCGAAGAAGAACACCAGCTGCGGGTCGATGCCGTGCGGAGGCTCCTCCCGTACTTCGGCGAAGCCCGGCATGAAGACGTACATCTGCGGCAGCGGAGGCGGGATGAGCACCCACACGTCCTTGCCGGCGGTGCGCAGCGCCTCCGAGAACGCGAGGCTGCACCCGAGGGTGTCGCCGTCGGCGTCCTTGTGACCGAAGATCAGGATCTCCTGGTTGGCGTCGATCAGCTCCTTGATCTCGTCAAACACGTGCGGAGGAGTCATCTTCGGAGTGGCTATGACGTCTCCTCCCGAGGGGGTGTGCCGTCGGCCGGCAGCACCTCTTTCAGCAGCTCCGAGATGTGGACTGCATACTCGATCGACGAGTCGAGCTCGAAGCGGAGCTCGGGCGAGAACTTGAGGTTCTGGAGCCGGCGGCCCAGCTCGTGGCGGATGAGCCCTCGAGCCGACACGAGGCCGGCGATGGATTCCTTCTGCTGTTCCGGGTTTCCGAGCACGCTGACGCGCACGCGCGCCTGTCTCAGGTCAGGCGACATGCGAACCGAAGTGATGCTCACGAACCCGATCCGCGGGTCCTTGAGCTCGCGACGAATGATTGACATGATCTCCTCGCGAACTTGCTCCCCGACTTGATCCGCGCGGTAGCTGGTCATCGCGACCTCCGCAGTCAGCAACGAATGGTCAGATTTCTTCCCGTTCGAGACGGTATGTCTCCATCGTGTCACCGGGCTCGAATGTCTCGTAGCCCTCGACGGCGATGCCGCACTCCTGCCCGGCAGGCATCTCGCGAACGTCTTCCTTGAAGTGCTTGAGCGAGCTGATCCTGCCTTCGAAGACCTGCTCCTTTCCCCGCGACAGCTTGACCCAGCCTCCACGGCTGACCTTGCCCTCCAGCACCCGGCTCCCGGCGATGATTCCAAGCCGAGGGATCTTGATCGGGGTGATGACCTCGACCTTGCCCTCGCGGATCTGACGGTACGTCGGCTCGCGCAACCCTTTCGCGGCGCGTTCGACGTCCTCCGTCAGCTTGTAGATGACGTCGTAGTAGCGAACCTCGACCTTCGCGCGCTCCGCCGCGGCGGTGGACGCGGGCGTCGGCTTGAGGTTGAAGCAAACGATGATCGCGTTCGAAACGCCGGCCAGCAGCAGGTCCGAGTCGCTCACCGCGCCGATACCCTGGCCGACCACCTTGATCGCGACCACGGGATCCTCGATCTTCTGCAGCGCGCTGAGCACGGCTTCCAGGGTGCCTTGCGCGTCCGCCTTGACGACCAGGCTGAGCTCTTTGACCTCCCCTTCCTTCGCCCTGCGAGCAAGCTCCTCCAGGGTGATGCGAGGCGCGAAATCCTTGGCGGCTTCCTGCGTGCGCTTCTCCGAGAGCTTGGTGAGGGCGATCTGGCGAGCGACCTTCTCCGAGCCCACGACCTGGAAGATGTCGCCGGCTTGCGGCACCTCGCTCATACCGGAAACGACCACGGGGGTCGCGGGCGGCGCCTCGGTGACGCTGCGGCCGAGATCGTCCGCCAGCGCGCGCACGCGGCCGTAGATATGTCCGCAGACGAAGTCGTCGCCGACCTTCAGCGTGCCGGCCTGGACCAGCACGGTCGCGACCGGGCCCCGGCCTCGCTCGAGGTGAGCGTCGACGATGGTGCCGATCGCGTTGCGGTCGGGGTTCGCCTTGAGCTCGAGGATGTCGGTGGAGAGGACGATGGTCGTGAGCAGGTCGTCGATGCCCTGCCCGGTCTTGGCGCTGAGGTGGACGCACTCGTGCTCGCCGCCGTAATGGCGCGTCACGATGCCTTGCGTTGCGAGCTCCTGGTGCACGCGGTCGGGGTTGGCGCCGTCCTTGTCGATCTTGTTGATCGCGACGATGATGGGCACCTTCGCCGCGCGGGCGTGATGGATCGCCTCGATCGTCTGCGGCATGACGCCGTCATCGGCTGCAACCACCAGCACGACAATGTCGGTGACCTGCGCTCCGCGGGCGCGCATGGCGGTGAAAGCCTCGTGGCCGGGGGTGTCGATGAACACCACAGGATGTCCGTCCGCCGTCTCGATCTTGTAGGCGCCAATCCTCTGCGTGATCCCGCCCGCCTCGCCCGCCGCGACTCGAGTCTTCCGGATGGCGTCGAGGATCGACGTCTTGCCGTGGTCGACATGACCAAGCACCGTGACGATTGGCGGCCGCACGACCAGCTTGCTGGGGTCTTCATTCGCGATGGAGAAGAGCTCCTCGCGCGATGTCGTCACCACGTCGCCCTCGCCGGCCGCCGATTCGACCGCGACCACGTCCTCGCTCAGCACCGGCTCTACCGTGAAGCCGAACTCGTCGGCCACGATCTCCGCCGTTCCGAAGTCGATGACCTGGTTGATCGTGGCGAAGATCTTGGACGTCATCAGCTTCTTGATCACCTCGACCGGGCTCACGCTGAGCTTCTCGGCAAGGTCCTTCACCGACAGGGTCGGCGGCAGCACCACGCGGCGGTCGCCGTTGGCCTCGACCTTCACCGCGACAGAGGAAGGCTTGAAGGCAGAACGGGCAGCCTCGATCGCTCCCGGCGCCAGTGGCGCGGCGGCGTTGCGCGTCAGCCGGCGCTGCTGGAGGAAGTTCACCAGCTCTTTCTGGCTGATCCCAAGTTCGCGTGCGAGTTCGTGTGCCTTCATGCTCGAACTTAGAATTATGCCGTTCTGAGTGAATTCGAAACCTGAGGTGGTCTGCGTCCGGCCCTTTCCCTAGCCCTGCGGGCGAGCCCGGGCAGGTTCGGACCTACTGATTGCTCCCCCGCGGGGAGAGGAGAGCAGTTCTGTCCACAGGTCAGGCTCGATAGACCCCTTCAAAGCTCGTTCCAGCGACCTTCTTTTGCGCGCTAGCTCGATGCACCGAGTGTCTTCGTGCACATATGCCCCGCGTCCTTCGGCGTGTCCCGTGCGGTCGACTGCGACGCCACCTTCGGACCGCCGGACGACACGAATCAGCCCTGACTTGCCGGCCTCGCCGCGGCAGCCGACGCACGTGCGCGCGGGTTCATGGAGCCGCTTCGCCATCTGAGTCACTCGGCTTGATGTCGATCCGAAAACCGGTCAGCTTGGCTGCCAGGCGAGCATTCTGGCCGTCGCGGCCGATGGCGAGAGACAGCTGCCCTCGCGGTACCAGCACCGTTGCGGTCCTCGTGGTGCGGTCGATCGATACCGACTCGGGTCTGGCGGGTCCAAGTGACGACGCGACGAAGGCCTCCGGGTCGTCGGACCAAGGGACGATGTCCACGTGCTCGTTGGCCAGCTCGCTGAGGATGGCTCGATGGCGCACGCCTTTCGGACCAACACAAGCGCCGACCGGATCGATGCCGGGTTCGATCGCCGACACGGCGATCTTCGTCCGCAGTCCCGGCTCGCGCGCGATGGAGCGTATCTGCACGGTCCCCGCCTTGATCTCAGGTACCTCGGCCTCGAGCAGGCGGTGGACGAACGAGCGGGCGGCGCGCGAGACGCGGACCTGCGCCTGCCGCGGATTGTGCTGCGCCTCGAGGATGACGACAAGCACCGGCTTTCCCGGGTGCAGCTCCTCCCCCGGGATCTGCTCCTCGGGCGGCATCACGCCCTCGATCCGGCCGAGGTCGACATAGACCGTGCCGGCTTCGACGCGGTCCACGATGCCGGACGCCAGCTCACCCCTGTGTTCGGCGACGTCGCGCAGCACCTTGTCGCGCTCGAGGTCGTGGATGTGCCGGAGCACTGCATGCTTGGCCGTCTGCGCGGCCATGCGCTTGAAGTCATCGGCCGGCAGCGTCTCGATCACCTCGGTCCCGTCCGGCCGCACCAGCCGGCTCCGCACGTCGAGCGCGCCCGTCTTTGTGTCGAGCTTCACAGTCACGTAACCCGCCGGATTGAAGGCGCGGACGTAGGCTGTGGCGAGGGCGCTCTCCACCGTGTGCAGCATCTCCTCAAAGGGAATGCCGACCTCGGCGCACAGCGCGGTCAGCGCTTCGCCCAGGCTCTCCGTTGACGGCTCAGATTGCGACCGCGAGCCTGCCCGCGACAACGTCATCCCATGCAATGTGAACAATTACCGGCGCCCGCCCGCGGGCCCCGTGCGCCTGCACGGCGATTCCCGCTTCGTCGACTGCAACCAGCTGGCCTTCGATCACTGTCTCGGTCTCGCCGGTCCGATAGCGCACGTTGACCCGCTTGCCGTTGAACCTTTCGTACTCGCCGTGGTTGCGCAGAGGACGCTCGGCGCCGGGCGACGAAACCTCGAGGTCGTACGGACCGTCGATGAGATTGGAGTGATCGATCAGCGGCCCTGCCACGCGGCTCACGCGTTCGCAATCTTCGATCGTGATTGGCTCGATGTGGTCGATCGAGATGCGGAGCGAGCGTCCCGAGTAGCCGGATTGGTCGAGCGAGTAGAGCTCGTACCCCATGTGATTGACGGTGGGTTCGAGCAACTCTCTGATGGACGTTATGGGCCAGGTCGGCATGTTGCGGTGTCTGACAACACCTTACACCGCTCGGCGCGGCTACCGGAGAGGCTGGACCCGCCTCCACACGACGAGCAGCGGCGATGCGTTGAAGATCGAGCTGTACGTACCGGACACGATGCCGATGAGCAGCGCGAGGGCAAAGCCCTTCAGCGTCGTACCACCTGAGATCAGGATCGCCGCCAGGACCAGGACGACGGTGAAGCTCGTGATGATCGACCGCGCCGCGGTCTGCATGATGCTGAGATTCACGACCTGCTCGAAGGAAAGCCTCTGGCTGTGCCGAAGGTTCTCGCGGATCCGGTCGAAGACGACGATCGTGTCGTGCACGGAGAAGCCGACCACCGTCAGAACGGCCGTGACGAACAGGCTGTCGATCTCGCCGATTCGCAAGCCCAGCACCTTGCCCATGATCGAGAACAGGCCGGTCAGCAAGAAGACGTCATGCAGCAGGGCCGCGAGCGCCGACCCTCCGAACTGGAAGCCGGCGCGCCATCCGCCGGGCACGTTGCGGAACCGGATCGCCAGCAGGAACAGGATGGCCGCGGAGGCGAGCACCAGCGCAAGCAGGGCGAACTCGATCGTCTCGCGTGCGATCGTGCCGCCCACCTCGATGACCTGCTGCACCACCATCGGACCGACCCGCTTCGTGAGGTCGTCCTCCACCAGCGCCTGCTGCTGCGGAGTCAGCGGAAGCGAGCGGATGATGTAGCCACCGGCGCCGGTCTGGATCACGGTGCCTCCCGCCGTCAGCGGGTCGGCCGCGACGGCGCTCTCGACGGCGGCCACCGATGGGTTGTTAGCGAAGCTGACGGTGAACTCCGTGCCGCCGGCGAAGTCGATGCCGAGCAAGAAGCCCTTGGTGGCCATCGAGAGGATGCCCGGGATGATGATCAACAGAGAGATGGCGAAGAAGATGTTTCTTCGCCCGATGATGTTGAGCCTGCGGACGCGCGGCTCCGCGCGAGGCGGCTCCGCGGTTTGTCCGAGTGCCTTCTCTTGCGGCCTTTCCGGAGTCGGGACCATGTCAGCCGCCTGCTCCGCGGGCGCGATGTCAGACAACGCGCGCACTCCTGTCGACTCCCATCAGCGCCGGACGTCGCAGCGCGCTGCCTGTCATGACGATGGCGAGCAGGTTGTGCGTGACGACGATCGCCGAGACCAGGCTTACCACCACACCGATGCCGAGCGTGATCGCAAAACCCTGCACCGCCGGCGGTCCCACGAAGCCCAGGATCACGCACGTGATCAGGGTCGACGTGTTGGAGTCGCGGATGGCCGGCCACGCGCGATGGACCGCCGCGTCCACGGCCGCGGCTATGGTGCGACCTGCGCGCACCTCTTCCTTGAACCTTTCGAAGATCAGCACGTTGGCGTCGACGGCCATACCGACTGACAGGATGAATCCGGTGATTCCGGCCAGCGTCAAAGTGACCGGAACGACCTTGAAGATGGCAAGAACGGCGCCCGCATAGAAGAGCAGCGCGATGCTTGCCAGGAGCCCCGGCACGCGGTAGTAGATGATCATGAAGAGCACCACGATCGACAGGCCGAGCAGGCCGGCCGCGAGGCTGAGCTTCACCGATTCCGCTCCCAGCGTTGAACCCACCTGGGTGACGTCGAGGACCTGCAGGTCAACCGGCAACGAACCCGAGTTGATGCCGGTGGCGAGGTCGGTCGCGCTCTGCTGCGTGAAGTTGCCGGTGATCACCGCCTGGCCGCCGGCGATCTCCGTCAGGCTGTTCGCGTCGACCAGGAACTTCCCGCAGACCGTGTTCGGCGTCTGAGCGGAGAGGCACCCCGTGTCGTACGGCGCGTAGATCTTCGAGACGTAGCTCGGGTCTACCCAGTTGTCGATGTCTTTTTGGGTCAGGTCGAGCCAGATCGTGAGGTGGCGCAGAGGGCAATCGACTCCCGCGCCCGGACACGCCGCCACGTTGTCGCGGGTGAGGTTGTCAAAGACGCCCGCACCACGTGATGTGAAGCTGATGTTGACATCCCAGGCGGTTCCCGTCTGATCGATCGTGGCGGTGGCACTCTGGATGTCGTCCCCCGTCAAGCCGACGAACTGGGGCTTGTAACCCGGCTCGGGCCCGTTGGTCACGTTGGCGTCAGCGACCCATTTCGTGTAAATGAGCTTCGAGATCGCCCCGATTGTCTTCTGCGCCTGTTGGGCCGTGACCCCGGCCAGGTCGACGGTGATCCTGTCGTTGTTGTTGCCCGCGCCCCGGATCTCGGGTTCGCTCACTCCCAGCGAGTTCACACGCTTGTTGATGACCTGGATCGTCCGCTGCTGGACGTCGGCTCGGGACTGGCCCGGCGGGAAGTTGGTGAGCTGGTAGTCGATGTGGGTGCCGCCGGCCAGGTCCAGTCCGCGGTGGATGTAGAGCTGCCAGCCGCCGAAGTTGGGCGGCAGCCCCGGAACGTTACCCGTCAGGGGGTAGTGGTTGGCGATCCTGTAGACGTAGCCCGCCCCGTCGACGAACAGGGAGAAGACCAGGACGCCGATGATGAGGAGGCGGATGGGCCAGCTCAGGACTAGTTGCAGCACGGCCGATCAGTCTACGGAGTGCCCGGTTACCGGTGCCGGAAAACGACGTTCAGGACCAGCGTGAGCACGATCGAAATGATGATGCTGGTCGCGATCGGGATGTAGATGGTCACCCCTCCGCTCCTGAAGGTGAGATCGCCCGGGAGGTGGAACCGTCCGAACAGCATCAGCCCTCCGCCGATCACGGCGAGCAGCACGCCAAAGACGAGGAGGAGCCTTCCGACGTCTTGCATCCGCCTTTCACCCTAAACCTGTCGGATCAGAGGAGGCGGGTCTGCTGGGGACCGGGGTCGGGCCGGGTGATGCCCAGGTGCCGGTACGCAAGCTCCGTGGCGACCCGGCCGCGGGCCGTGCGGGCCAAAAAGCCGATCTGGATGAGGTAGGGCTCGTGCACGTCCTCGATCGTCTCGCGTTCCTCGGAGAGCGAGGTCGCCATCGTGTCGAGACCCACCGGGCCGCCGTTGAACTTCTTGATCAGCGTCTCGAGGAGCTGCCTGTCCAGCGGCTCGAGCCCGAGCTCGTCGATATCGAGCATGGCGAGTGCCTGCCTCGTGGTGTCGACAGTCGCGCGCCCGTCTCCGCGGACCTGGGCGAAATCGCGGACCCGGCGCAGGAGGCGGTTGGCGATGCGCGGCGTGCCGCGCGCGCGCCGGGCGATTTCCGAAACCGCGTCCGGGTGGACCTCGATGTCGAGAATGCGCGCCGACCTGGTCACGATCTGTTCGAGCTCGGGCTTGGTGTAGAACTCGAGCCGGTACACCGCGCCGAATCGGTCTCGAAGCGGACCGCTGAGCAGTCCTTGCCGCGTGGTCGCGCCAACGCATGTGAAATGTGGGAGCGGCAGCGTGGCGGCGCTCGCCCCCACCCCTTTACCGAGCACCGCGTCGAAGCGGAAGTCCTCGAGCGCGGGGTAGAGCGACTCCTCAACGGTGCTGTTCAAGCGGTGGATCTCGTCGATGAAGAAGACGTCGCGCGTGCTCAGGTTCAGGAGGATCGAGCCGAGGGCGCCCTGGTGGTCGATTGCCGGTCCCGAGCTGACCTTGATCGCCACCCCGAGCTCGTTGGCGATGATGTGCGCGAGGGTCGTCTTGCCGAGCCCCGGCGGACCGCACAGGAGCACGTGCTCGACAGGCTCGTCGCGGCGGCGCGCCGCCTCGAGCAGGATGCCGAGGTTCTCCCGGACCTGCTCCTGGCCGACATACTCGGTGAGCAGTCGCGGTCTCAGCGTGAGGTCGAACTGGTCGTCGTCCACCCGGGCGTCGAGGATCGGCTCGCTCACTTGCGACCTAAAGCTCTTAGCGCCACGGCCAGCGCTTCCTGGGTCGAGGGCGTTCCCTTCCAGTCCACCGACTCGATGCCGGTGCGCGCCTCCTGCGACGAGAAGCCAAGGTTGCGAAGGGCCGACTCGACGGCCTTCGGCACGACGCCGTCGCCGGCCAGCGCGGCCGCGCGCGGCACGGCCTCCAGATCCGCCACGGCGTCGAGGCGCGGCTTGAGCTCGATGATCACCTTCGCCGCGGTGCGCTGACCAACGCCGCTCGCGCGCCTGATCGGTGCGGCGTCCTCGCTCACGATCGCCCGCTTCAACACCTCGAGGCTTGCGGCGCCGAGGATATTGAGCCCCACCTTCGGGCCCACCCCATCGACCTGGATCAGCATCTCGAACATGTCGAGCTCCGCGGCGGTGGCGAATCCGTAAAGAGCCAGCTGGTCTTCCCGGACGTGGGTGTGGATGTGCAGCTCGATCTCTCCACCAGGCGGCGGCAGCTGCTGGCGGGTCGAGGCCGCGACGCTGACCATGTACCCCACTCCGCCCACATCGACGACCACGAAATCGGGACCTGCGCGCCGTACGACTCCGGTGAGGTGGGCGATCACCGTGCCGCGGCTCTGGTGAAGCGCCTGCTTCGCGCGTGGCAGATGGCGATCGCGATCGCGTCTCGCGCGTGCTCGTCGAGACGGCCTTCGGGGATCTTCACCTGCGCGGCCAGCATGCGCGCGATCTGAGCCTTGTCGGCATTGCCGTAGCCCGTGAGGATCACCTTGACCTGGCTGGGCTTGTACTCGAAGACGGGAACGCCGCGCTCCTCGAGGACCGCGAGGATCGCACCGCGCGCCTGCGCCACCGCGATCGCGCTCGTGGCGTTGCGCCCCATGAACAGCTCTTCCAGCGACGCCTCGGCCGGTGGGTTCGCGTCGAGGAGCCGGCGCAGGTGCCGCGTGATCATCACCAGCCGCTCGCCGTCGCGGCCCGGCCGCGTGACGACCGTGCTGCATGCCAGCACGAGGTTGGGCTCGGAGAGCAGCGCAAAACCAGTGCTGGCGAGTCCGGGGTCGATGCCGAGGATTAACCCGCTGCTGTTGGTCGGCATCTGTCCAACAAGGTTCTACACCTGTAGTTCGCGGTGAGGACTGCGTCCTCACCGCGCGGGGTCTCCACGCGGCGATTGGCAGAGGCTTGGAAGTGGAAGGCTGGGTGACGGCCGGAGTAAATCCGGCCTAAGCGCGATGTCTCAACTGTTTTCATTCATACCTGTGCTGAAACGCGTTCTAGGACCTCTGTGGGGATGTCAAAGTTGGCGTAAACCTGCTGGACATCGTCGTCCTCCTCCAGTGACTCCATGAGCCTGAGCACCGCCGCGGCTTTGTCTTCCTCGACCGCCACAGTCTGCTTCGGCTGCATCGTGATCTCGGCGTTGTCGATCGTGACGCCGAGCTGCTCCACCGCCGCCTTGACCTTCTCGAAGTTGTTGGGCGGCGTCGAAATCTCTACCGACTTGCCGTCCACCTGGACATCGTCGGCGCCGGCCTCGATCGCTGCGAGCCCAACATCGTCAGGATCTTGCTTGCCCGCGTTCGCTGAGATGACACCCTTGCGCTCGAACATCCAGCCGACTGAGTTCGGTTCGCCGAGGTTGCCACCCAGTTTGGCAAAACGGTGCCGGATGGATGCCCCCGTGCGATTGCGGCTGTCCGTGACGGCGTCGACCATGACCGCGACTCCCGCGGGTCCATAGCCCTCGTAACGCACCTCTTCCAGCCTCTCGCCGGCAAGCTCGCCGGTCCCCCTCTTGATTGCGTTCTGGATCTTGTCAGTGGGCATGTTGATCTCGCGCGCCTTCTGCATCGCGAGGCGCAAGCGGAAGTTGCCATCGTTGTTGCCGCCACCTTCTTTCGCGGCGATGGTGATCTCACGGCTGGCACGCGTGAACGCCTGCCCCCGCTTGGCGTCGACGATGGCCTTCTTGTGCTTGATGCCGGCCCATTTCGAGTGACCGGACACTACGCAGGGACCTCTGTAGGGCAGCCGTAGAAGACTCCCGGGGTCCCCGCGAAATCGCAGATCTCGTGGGGTGGGAACATGCTTTCGCTGATTTTACTTCACCACAAACCGCATCCACCGCCGCTTGCCCACCTGAACCACGTTTCCCGGTTTGAGCGGATCGTCGCCGGTTGCCAGCTTTCCATCAATCTTGACTCCGCGCTGCTCGATTAGCCTTCTCGCCTCGCCATTGGAGGTTGCCAGTCCACTTTTGACCATGGCTTCGATCAATCGAATTGGAAAGCCGGTTTCAAATTCTGGAACCTGGTCCGGAGCTTCGTGTTTGCGGAACTTTGCTTCGAAGTCGGCCTCGGCTTGGGCCGCCGCCTCGGGGCCACGCAAACGCGTCACCAGTTGATGCGCCAGAGCAGCTTTCCCGTCCCGCGGCTTCATCGCGAGCACCGGAGCTTGCAGTTCGGGCCGAAGTCCCGAAATAAGGCGGACATATTTCTCGATCAGGTGGTCGGGGATCGACATCGTCTTGCCGTAGATCTCCTCCGGCGGCTCGTTGATCCCGATGTAGTTGCCGAGCGACTTGCTCATCTTCTGCACCCCGTCGGTGCCCTCGAGCAGCGGGAACACCGCGATGTCCTGCGGCTCCTGTCCATACGCCTTCTGGATCTCGCGCCCGAAGAGCAGGTTGAAGAGCTGATCGGTTCCGCCGATCTCTAGGTCGGCGTTGACCGCGACCGAGTCATAGGCCTGGTTGAACGGATAGAGGATCTCGTGCGCGCCAATGGGAGCGCCCGCCTTGATCCGCTCCGCAAAGTCCTCGCGCTGAAGCACCTGCTGCAGGGTTGCCTTTCCCAGCAGCCTGAGGATGTCGGCGGCGGTCATAGGAGCGAGCCATTCGGAGTTGTGCCGCACCTCCATCCTCTTGCGATCGAGCACCAGGTCGACCTGCTCAAAATAGGTTTCGGCGTTGGCCGCAACCTGCTCGGCGCTCAGCACCGGTCGCGTCTCGGAGCGGCCGCTCGGGTCGCCGATCATCGCGGTGTAGTCCCCGATGATCAGGACCACCGTGTGACCTTCGTCCTGGAAGTCGCGAAGGGTGTCGAGCACGACCAGGTGGCCCACGTGCAGGTCGGGCGCGGTCGGGTCGAGGCCAAGCTTGACCCGCAGCTTCTCGCCGCGGTCGAGGCGAGCCTGAAGGTGCTCTGCGACGTGGATCTGCACCGCCCGCTCGCGCAGGCGCTCAAAAAACTGAGAGCTCACCTGCCGCTAGGGGTTGACCGGGCCGGGACCGAAGTAGATCTGAGGGTCGGTCGGAAGCGCCGGCTCGAAGAGGCCGATGATCGGCTTGTCGATGGCTTTCACGAGTGGAACGATGACGTGCGAGCCGTTGTAGCCGTCGCGGATCCTCTGCTGCAGCGGATCCAGGGTGGATCCGCCGAACGGATTGCCCGCGGCCCCGAGTTCATAAACGCAGGCCACCACTAGAAACACGCCGGTGATCACTCCAACGATGGCGCCAAGGGTGCGGTTCAACGCGAGCGCCGGGATCTGGATCTGGCTGTGAGCGAGCTGAGTCGCGCCTTCGACGATCACGAGCACGGCGAGCACGATTCCGAAGAATCCGTAGATCCTGCCGTCGGGCGTCTCGAAGTTGGACGTTTGCTGCAGGATGCCTCCCGCCTGGAGGCCCATGTTGGTCGCGGCCAGCAGAGCGACGTAGACAGCGATGAATCCGATCAGGCGCCGAACCACGCCGGTGAAGAACCCGCCCAGGCCGTAGGCGATGATCAGCACGATCGAGACGAGATCGATCCAGGTCATTTGAGAAGCTCTCTCGAGTTGACGGGAGGCGCGATCCAGACTTGCGAGACGCTCACGCGCGGAACCTCGCCTCGTGTCGCTTTTCCAGCATCGATTTGATCTCTGTCAACACTTTGTCCACTTCGGCGTCCGTCAGGGTGCGCTCGGGGCTTCGGAAAGTCAAGGTGAAGGCGATGCTCTTGTGTCCTTCAGGAACCTGGCTGCCATGGTATTCGTCAAAGGCTCGCGCATTCTCCAGGAGATCCCCAGCTGACTCTTTGATCGCCGCCAGAAGGGAGCCTGCGGTGACATGCTCCTCGGCGACCACAGCGAGGTCGCGCTCCACCGCCGGGAATCGCGGAAGGGGCTGCGCGCGGGGGTTCCGGGAGAGCGCAAGGACCGGCTCGATGTCGATCTCGAATGCGACCAGCCGGCCCTCAACCTTCAGAGTTGCCCCGACCGTCGGATGCAGCTCCCCCAGGTAGCCGAGCTGCCGCCCGTCCAGGGTCACAGCCGCACACCGGCCGGGATGAAAGAGCTCCGCCGCGCCCCGCTGATAGGTGCAGGGTGGGGCGGACAGCGCCTCCAGGCATCCCCCCAGCACCGACTTGAGCGCGTAGAACGCCGCGCGGCCTGAATCTGCGGTGCCGCCCGCCGTGGCGACACCAGCCAGCCGCAGCGGCTCCTCCGGCTGGCTGTTCTTCTCTCCCACCCGGGCGAGGAACGCGGACGCGATCTCGTAGATGCGGACCTCGTCGCGTCCGCGATCGCGATTCAAGGCCACCGCATCGACCAGCGAAGGGAGCAGCGACGTGCGCAGCGTGTCCATGTCGTCGCTCAGGGCGTTGGACACGCGCATGGCGTGGGCGGCGACGCGCAGGGCTTCGAGCTTGCGTCCGGAGACCAGTGCCGGATTCCAGGTCTCGGTGAAGCCTGCTCCGGCCATCACCTCGCGGGCCGCGTCGAGGCGGCGGTCGATGCTGGGAACGAGCGGTGTCCACCGGTCGTGGTGCCGCCCGGGCAGAGTCGGCGGCACGCGGTCGTAGCCGAACACCCGGCCCACCTCTTCGACGAGGTCTTCGGGAATCGTCACGTCGAGTCGGAAAACGGGAGGGAGCACGTCCCACTCGCCGTCGCCCATCACCTTCACGTGGAATCCCAGGCGAATCAGGATCGCCTCGGCATCTTGAAGCGGGACATGCGCGCCCAGCACCTCGTCCACCAACCACGGCTTGAGCCTGACGCGCACGGGCTCCTGCGGACGTGGGTAAACGTCCGGCCACTCCCGGTGCACCGACCCGCCCGCGAGCTCGGCGATGAGCCCCGCGGCGCGCCTCGCTCCGGCCAGGGCGAGCTCAGGCGGCAGGCCCCGCTCGAAACGGGCAGAAGCCTCTGTGCGCAGCCCGAGGGCTCGCGCGGTCTGCCGGACGCTCGGACCGTTGAACGTGGCCGCCTCGAGCAGGACGTCGGTGGTGGCGTCAGTCACCGCGGTCTCCTCGCCCCCAATGATCCCCGCGATCGCGACCGGTCGCTTTGCGTCGGCGATCACCAGCATCCCGCTGTTCAGCTCGCGGACGATGCCGTCGAGACACAGGAGCTTCTCCCCGTCGTGCGCGCGCCGAACCTTGATCTCGGCGCCCTCGAGCCTCGCGAGGTCGAAGACGTGCAGCGGCTGGGCGTACTCGAGCAGCACGTAGTTGGTGATGTCGACGATGTTGTTGATCGGCCGCACGCCGCACGCGCGGAGCCGGCGCTGAAGCCATGCTGGGCTCGGACCGACCGTGACGCCTTTGATCACGCCACCTATGTACCTGCTGCACAGGTCCGGGTCTTCGATGTTTACCTTGACCAGCTCTCGCCCGGGTGGGTTCGCGGTGCCTGTGAACGATGGCATGAAGTCTCGCTTGAGCGGGCGGTCGAGGCCGGCCGCCAGCTCGCGGGCGACCCCAAGGTGTCCCATGCAGTCAGGCCGGTTGGAGGTGACCTCGATTTCCATGACCGCGTGATTCGGAATCACGGTGGTGAGCGGTTCGCCTGGCGTTCCGCTGTCGAGGATGAGGATGCCCGAGTGGTCATCGCCGAGGAGGAGCTCGTCGGCGGAGCACAGCATCCCGCTGGCCTTGAATCCCGCGATGTTCATGTCCTTGACCACCTTCCCGTTCGGTACCGTCGTCCCGGGCAGCGCCACCGGGACGAGCGTGCCGGGCACTGCATTCGGTGCTCCGGCGATGATCTGTTGAACCCGGCCGCCACCGAGGTCCACCTGGTGCACCCAGAGGTCGTTCCGGGACTTCGGGTGCTTCTTCTGCTCGAGGACCTTACCCACCACGATCTGCGACAGGTCGACGAGCGTCAGCGACTCGACCTCGAGGCCAAGCCGCGTCAGGACCTCCGCCGCGTCCTTGGGTGGGACGTCGGCCAGATCGACGAAATCACCGAGCCATTCGTAGCTGATCCTCATCGCGCTAGAACTGTTCCAGGAAGCGAAGGTCGGATTCGTAGAACAGCCTGATGTCGTCGATGTCGTGCTTGAGCATCGCCATGCGCTCGATGCCGAATCCCCACGCGTAGCCGTTCCACTCGGTGGGGTCTATCCCGCCGTTGCGGAGCACCTGCGGGTGGACCATCCCGCAGCCCCCCACCTCGAGCCAGCCCTTGTGACGGCAGCTCTTGCATCCCATGCCGTTGCAGATCCCGCACGTGACGTCGAACTCGAAGCTCGGCTCGGTGAAGGGGAAGTAGCTTGGGCGGACGCGCACTTTGCGCTCCCTCCCGTACAGGGACTGGATCATGTAGAGCAGGGTGCCCTTCATATCGCCGACGGTGAGACCCTTGTCGATCGCCAGTCCCTCGACCTGGCTGAAGTACGGAAGGCGCGTCGCTTCGGGAGCGTCCCGGCGGTAGCAGCGTCCCGGCGTGATGATGTAGATCGGCGGCTCTTTGATCCGCTGCATGGCACGGATCTGGACCGGCGACGTGTGTGCGCGTAGGAGCAGACCAGGCGTGAAGTAGAACGAGTCCCAGCTCTCGCGCGCGGGATGTCCTTCCGTGAGGTTGAGCGCCTCGAAGTTGTACCACTCCGTCTCCACCTCGGGACCGAGCTCGACCTGGTAGCCGAGGCTCTCCAGGACGGTTTCGATCTGGCGCCGAACCTGGGTCAGCACGTGAATGTGACCCCGGCCGAGCGGCGGCCCGGGAAAGGTGATGTCGATCGCCTCCGTCTCGACGATGTCGGCAAGCCGAGCGCCACGCAGCTCGTCGATACGGACCGCGATCGCAGCTTCGAGCTGCTGCTTGATCCCGTTGAGCTGCCGGCCGCGTTCGGCGCGCTGCTCTTTGGGCAGGGCCGGTATTTCTTTGATCAGGCTGGTGAGCGCGCCGCTGCTCCCGAACAGCGCCAGTCGCACCTGCTCGAGCTCTTTCTCGTCCGGCGCGGCGGTGATGCGCGTCCTGTAATCGTTCACGAACTGGTCGGCGTCGCCGATCATGCCGCCAGCCTCCGCTTGACTTCGAACAGGATCAGGGCGGCGGCGGCGGCCACGTTCAGCGACTCCACCCCTTCGCTGAGGTGGACCGTGATGAGCTTGAGGTCCGATCGAGACAGGCCATGCGCTTCACTTCCGAGCACGATGATGCCCGCTTTCTCGATCGGCGCGCCGGACAGCGGCTCGCCACCGGACGCGGCGGCGCCATAACCATCCAACCCCGCCAGGTCACCCCATGTCGCACGCGCAACCGTCAGCCGGAAGACGTTGCCCGCCGACGCGCGAATCGCCTTCGCGCCGAATGGATCAGCCGATCCACTGAGCACTGCCAGGGCCGGCGCTCCGGCTGCCGCCGCCGTCCGGCAGATCGCCCCCACGTTGCCCGGGTCCTGCACGCCGTCCAGCACGACCAGGGGCCAACCGTTGCGGCGGGCCGCGGCCACCGCGGCGGCGGCATCCTCCTCCTTGACCTTCGCGATTGCGATCACCCCTTGTGGTGTGACGGTCTGGCTCACGGTCCGGAAGACCCCTCGCGTAAGCGTGACGTGACGTCCGGATCGAGCTGTGAACTCATCGCCTTCTCGCACCGCCACCACGTCGAGCTCCACGCCCGCGGCCTCGGCCTCGGCGAGCACGCGCGGACCCTCCAGGAGCACAAGGCCTGGCTCGCGCCGTTGGGCGAGACGCCGGATGCGGCGGACGATCTCGTTTTCCGGGCTTGAGATCAGAAGCCGGTCAGAGGGCTTTTTTAGCAACCTCGACCAGCCGGGCAAAGGAACCGCTGTCGCGCACGGCCAGGTCAGCCAGCACTTTGCGGTCGATCTCCACTCCGGCCTGGCGAAGGCCGTGCATGAGCTTGTTGTAGGGCAGGCCCGACTGTCGCGAGGCGGCGTTGATGCGCGCGATCCAGAGCTGGCGCATCTCTCGCTTGCGACGCCTACGGTCGCGAAACGCGTACGAAAGCGCGTGAAGCACAGCCTCGTTGGCTGGGCGAAACAGCAGCTTCTTGGAGAGGCGGAACCCCTTGGCTCGATCGAGGATCGCCTTGTGGCGACGATGCGCTGGAACGCCTCGCTTGACCCGTGCCATCTCTAGAGCCCCAACGCCCGGCGCACCGTCTTGCGGTCCGCCTTGGACACCGACTGCTCGTTCTCGTAGCCGCGCTTTCGCTTCTGCGACTTGTGCTCGAGCAGGTGGCTCTTGTGCGAGCTGGCCCGCATGAGCTTGCCGGACCCGGTCACCCGGATTCGTTTGGCGATGCCCTTCTGGGTCTTGATCTTAGGCACTGGTGGTAGCCGTCTCCTTGGCCGCGGGTGCCGGCGGTGCCGCCGGTGCCGCCTGGCGGCTTGGCGCCAGGATCATAAAAAGGTTCTTGCCCTCGAGCAGCGGGGCGCGTTCCACGACGGCGAACTGCTTCGCGTCGTCCGCGACGCGGTCGAGGATCCGCCGCCCGATGTCCTGGTGGACCATCTCGCGGCCCCTGAACATGATCGTCACCTTAACTTTCTCTCCTGCTTCGAGGAACTGCTTCAAACCCTTGAACTTCGTCTGGAAATCGTGCTCCGCGACCTTCGGTCGCAGCTTCATCTCCTTCAGCTTGGTGACGTTCTGCTTGCGCCGCTGGTCCTTCTCCTTCTTGATCGTCTCGAACTTGTACCGTCCGTAGTCGATCAACCGGCAGACCGGCGGGCTGGCTTGAGGCGCCACCTCGACGAGGTCGAGTCCCTTCTCGCTTGCGATGCGCAGCGCGGCGTCCAATGAGAGCACGCCCAACTGGTTGTTCTGGTCATCGATCAGCCGCACCTCTGAGCTGCGGATCTGATCGTTGATCTTCAGCTCTTTAAACGCGATGAGACTCTACCTCGGTCAAATTCAGGGTTCTGCTATTCCTCCAAATTCGGCTAAATAAAACAAAACGGACGGCCTGAAGCCGTCCGCCACAACCGCGACCCTTTCGAGCGATGCCCTGAGGGTGAGGGTCGGTGCCCTGCTTCAGGTGCAGGATCGTACCGGAAACGTAACCCGATGCGCAAAGTGGCGTTGGCTTTAATGCTTTGATTTCCGAGCCCGTGAACGGAACGCCGCGACCCAACATGACACTCGGGGTGTTCGCTCTCGCTCTGGTGGTCGCCACCCTGGCCGGAGCTTGCAGCCTGCCCGGCTCCGGCACTGGTCGAGCGCCGTCACCCGCGGCCAGTTCGTCCCGCACGAGCTCTCCCTCTGCATCTGCTTCTCCTTCGCAGAGCCCCTCGCCGGCGCCGGTGACCGGCACGTATGGCGTGCTCGTGAGTTCCCTCAGCAGCAGCAACTACACGGTGAGCCTCGTCGGAATCGACGGCAGGGTCGTCGCGAGCGCACAGGCGAGTACTCCCAGCCCTGTGAGCTGCGCGAACGCTGCAGCCGCAATCACCCCCCTCCCGGTCAGCGCGAGCAACTCCCGCCTCTACTACATGGATGCCCTGGGAGCGGTGCGCACCCTTTCCCCCGACTCTGGAGTCACCGCCCCGGTCGTCAACCTTCCGATCGGACCATCTCGACGAAGCACTTTCGCGGTCAGTCCTGACGACGCACTGATGGCCGTGGTCGTGATCGATTTCACCTCGAGCGGAGCGACGTCGCGGCTGTACATGTACCAGCTGCAGCCCGGCGGCTCTCAAGCCTTGGTCTTCAGCCAGTCGGGCGCCTACGCGCTGTGGCCCACCGGCTGGCACGGCATCACCAGCCTCGTCGTGGCCAAGGTTCCGGCCTGCACCCAGGGCGGCGGACCGCTTTGCTGCGGACCGCAGGAGTTCCACGTCGTCGACCCGAAGACCGCCGTCCGCCGTTTCACCGTCGGCGGGCCGACCTGCGTCGTCGCGGGACCGCCGTCGCCGGCAGGCGTAGTTTGTGAAGACACGACCGCTTACGCTCAGGCAAACCTGCTCGACTGGACCGGCGCCACGGTCCATTCGTACCCGGTGTCGGGGCCGACCCCGGCCTACCTGTCTCCTGATGGCACGGTGTTCGCCGTTCCCTCGCTCGTCGCCCCAACCACGTCGGTGCTCCCGACCAACGTCACCGCGAACCTTTCCGCGTGCGGTTGGATCGACAACACCCATCTCCTCTCGGGCGGTGACGTGCAGCATCAAGCGAGCGTCGCAGACATCACCACCGGCAAGGTGGTTCCGGTCGCCACACAGGGAGATTGCGCCGGGCGGTTGCCCGGCGGACTCTAGCGTCGGCGTTCGGCGACCTCGGTCGCGACCATGCTCGCGAACGACTCCAGCGAGGTCTCAACCTCCTGGTTCGATCGGTCGCGGACGTTGACGTGCTCGGTCTCCGCCTCGCGGGCGCCGACGATCGCCATGTAGGGCACCTTGCGCGCGTGCGCGTCACGGATCTTGCGCTGCATCTTTTGCGCGCGGTCATCGACCTCGACCCGCAGTCGCAGCGAGCGCAGGCGATCGGCGACCCTGTTGGCGTACTCGTGCTGTGCGTCGGTGATCGGGATCACTATCACCTGCACCGGGTGCAGCCAGGTTGGGAATGCGCCGGCGTACTGCTCGATGAGGTACGCGGTCATCCGCTCGAACGCGCCGAACGCTCCGCGATGGATCATGACCGGCCTCTGTCGCGAGCCATCTTCCGCGACGTATTCGAGCTCGAACTTCTTGGGCAGCTGGTAGTCCACCTGCACCGTGTTGTTCGTGAACTCGCGGCGCTGAGCGTCCTTGACCTGGAAGTCGATCTTGGGCCCGTAGAAGGCCGCCTCGCCAACGCCAACCTTGTAAGGGAGGTTCAGGCTCTCGAGCGCTTCTTTGAGCGAAGCCTCGGCGCTTTCCCATTCTTCATCGGTGCCTGCCCACTTTGTTTTGACGTTATCGCGCACGGAAAGGCGGTACCAATAGTCCTCCACGCCGAGCGTGGACATGAAGTAGTTGGCCAGCTCAATCGCGCCGCGCACTTCCGCGACCACCTGATCGGGCGTGCAGAAGATGTGTGCGTCGTTCAGTGTGAACGAGCGCACGCGAACCATGCCCATGAGCTCGCCAGACTTCTCCAGCCTGTAGTTCTGACCCAGCTCGGCGATTCGTAGGGGAAGCTCGCGGTAGCTGTGAAGATCCTGGTCGTAGACCAGGATGTGGTGCGGGCAGTTCATCGGTCGAAGCTCGAGCTCTTCGCCGTCCTCAAAGCGTATGGGCGGGTACATCGTGTCGTGGAACAGCTGCCAGTGACCGCTCTTCTTGTACAGGTCCAGCTTGGCCAGGTGAGGCGTCACCACGTGGCGATAACCGCGCTTCAGCTCCTCATCGACAATCCAGCGTTCCAGCTCGCGGCGGATCGTCGTGCCGTCCGGCAGCCAGATCACCTGCCCGAGGCCGACGCGCTCGTCGAGGGCAAAGAGCTTCAGCTCCTTCCCCAGCTTCTTGTGGTCGCGCTTCTCGGCCTCCTCCATGAACTTGAGGTAGTCCTCGAGCTCCTTCGGTGTCTGCCACGCGGTCCCATAGATGCGGGTGAGCTGTGGCTTCTTCTCATCGCCGCGCCAGTAGGCGCCGGCGACGCGCAGGAGCTTGAACGCCTTCAGGTCGCGCGTCGAGCGCACGTGCGGTCCGCGGCACAGGTCGAGGAACTCGCCGGTGCGGTAGACGCTCACCTCATCGCCCTCGACCTTGTCAGCTATGAGCTCCAGCTTGTAATCCTGGCCGCGCTTGCGAAACTCCTCGATCGCTTCCGCGCGCGACAGCGTCTCGTGGACGTACGGCCGGTCTTCGTTGACGATGCGGCGCATGCGCGATTCGATGGTGCTGAGGTCTGACTCTGACACCGGTTTGCTGAACTGGAAGTCGTAGTAGAAGCCGTCCTGGACCGCCGGGCCGATACCGTACTTCGCGTCCGGGTACAGCTCCACCACGGCCGCGGCGAGAAGGTGCGCGGCCGAATGCCGCAGCACCTGCAGCGGATCGTCGGTTGCCTCGTGCTCGCCGTACTCGCTCATCGGGTCGTCCAGTATATGGACGCCTTGTACACGCTCGAATCGCCCCCCACCCAGACTCTCTCCCTGGCGGGGGAGGGGAGAGACTCTTGAACCCAACTGCGATCGTCGACGCTCTCGGTTATCCGGCGGCGGGACTCGGAATCCTCATCGAGAGCGCCGGCATTCCGTTTCCCGGCGAGATCCTTCTGGTGGCGGCCTCGGCCTGGGCGGCCGCGCGCCACCACTCGATCGTGCTGGTCATCCTCTTCGGTTTTCTCGGCGCGACCGCCGGTGGGGACATCGGCTATCTCCTTGGATTCAAGGGTGGGCGCCCCTTCGTCGAACGATTCGGAAGCATCTTCCGGATCCGCCCTGAGCATATCGCGCGCTCGGAGCTCTTCTTTGCCCGCTACGGCGACAAGGCGATCCTCGCGGCGCGCTTCGTGCTCGGTCTGCGCACCTGGGGATCGATGCTCGCCGGCATGGCCCGGATGCCGTTCTGGCGCTTCCAGCTCTTCAGCGCGCTCGGGGGCCTCGCCTGGGCAACGGCCATCGGCATCGCCGGCTACCTGCTGGGAAGCAACCTCCCGCTGCTCGAGGCGATCATTCGAGCGATTGGCCTTGGGGGTCTGGTTCTGGTGGTGCTTGCGGTCGTGGTTCTGATGGTGGCCGGACAGCGCTCCTCGAGGCCGCGATGATCACGACGCCGCCCACCGCCAGCAGGATCCCGAGCCCGCCGATGACATGCGCCGTGCCGATGGTGTCGGACAGCGCGGCGGCGACGAGCACGGGCACGGCGGTGACCCCGTTGATGACCATGTAGAGCAGCGCGAAGATGCGGCCGCGGATCTCGTCGCTGGTCGACTCCATCAGGTACGTGATCGCCGGGATCATGATCGCGCCGAACTCGACGCCGAGCAGGAAGCTGAAAGCCGCCGACGTGATGCGGTTGTGGACCTGCAGGGCGGGAAAATGGGCCATCGCCTCCGGGACCGCGGCAAGCGCGAGCAGGGTGACTCCGTTGGCGAGCAGCGAGCCCGCCAGCACGCGCGTCCGATCCAGGTTGCGGAGGAACTGGCCGAGCAGCAGCGCGCTGAGAATCGCGCCTCCGGTCGCGGGCCCGAGGATCACGTAGGTGTCCTGGGCGTTGATCCCGAGCACCTTGCTGACATAGGCGGGCGCCAGCGCGAAAAGCATGAACAGCACGAGCACCGCGATGCTCACTTGGCCGAAGGCCAGCATCAGGCCGCGCGATGCGCGCAGCGCGTCGATTCCCTCCTTGATGTCGACCACCATGATGTTGAAGCGGTTGCGGCTGTCCGCGACGGGAGGTTCGGTCGTCGGTTGAAGGTGTGGGATGTCCGAGGCGAAGATCAGGGTCCCGCCGATGAGCAGCAGCACGACGGCGCACCAGTAGGGCGCGTACAGGTCGATCCTCGAGACCACCGGCGCGAGCGCTCCCCCGACGACGAGCGTCAGAACCATGGTCAGCAGCGCCATCGAGTTGGCGGTGATGAGGGCCGAGCGAGGAAGGATGGTCGGGATGACGGCCGCCTCCGCGGGACCGAAGAGCTGACCGACCGCGGAGAAGACGAGCGTGATCAGCAGCAGGTGCACGAAATCACCGCTCAGGCCGGGGACAAGCGCCGCTAGCGGGATGAGCGCCACGATGCCGGCGCGGCCGAAATTGGCCCACATCATGATCTGCTTGCGATCCATGCGATCCGCGATGACACCGGCCGGGGGCGCGAACAGGACGGCGGGGACCGTGTAGGTGAGCAGCGTGATCGCAACCGGGGTGCTGCCGCCGGAGATGTGGTACGCGAGGATGATCAGGGAGAAGAGCAGGAACTTGTCCGCGAGCTGCGCGGCGAGCTGCGCGAACCAGATGTTCCGGAAGGCGGTGTGTCGCAGGACCGATCGGAAGCCGCCAGTGCCCTCGACCGGAAACCTGATTGGCTGCTCCACCGGCGCTAGAGATTAGCCTCCAGGACTCTGAAACTCCTTATAAAGCGCTTCCCATTCCGGCAGGTTGAGCGTCTGCGGGCGTCGCTCGGGATCGATCCCGACCGCGCGAAGGCGAGCGCCGGCCGCTGTGCTGCCGATGCCACTGATCCGGCCCAACGTTCCACCGAGCTGCTTCCGGCGGCCCTGGAAGACGGCCTCCACGAAACGGAAGAACGCGCGGAGGTCGTCGACGTTGACCGCCGGCCGCTCGCGAACATCGAGCCGTACGAGCGCCGAATCCACTCGCGGCGCGGGTGTGAACGCGGCAGCGGGGATGGTGAAAAGGAGCCGGGCTTCGGCGAACACCTGGACGGCGACTGTGGCAAGGCTCGCGCCGCTCGCCGCGGTCCAGCGCTCCGCCACCTCCTTTTGCACGACCAGGGAGAGGCGTCGCGGCCTCGGTGGATCATCCAGCAGCTTGCGGATCAATGCGCCGGTGAGGTTGAAGGGGATGTTGCCCGTGACGATCTCCTGCCCGTCCGGGAAAGCCGACCGCACGTTGAATCGCAGGATGTCCGTTCGCACGACCTCGACGTTCTCGAGACCGGCCAGCGATTCTCGCAGCGCCGGTATGAGCCTCCCGTCGAGCTCGACCGCCACCACGCGGCGGCACCGCGGCGCGAGCGCCACGGTCAGGGTCCCAACGCCGGCGCCGACCTCGAGCACCTCGTCAGTCGACTCGAGCGCAGCCTGCTCGGCGACGGCATCCCGCACCCCGGGATCGGTGAGGAAGTTCTGCCCGAGCGAATGTTTCAAGTCGATGCGATGGCGGCGCAGCAGCTGGTCCAGCTGATGGGCGTCGGCCGGGTCGATCACTTCATCTTGGGAAACAGCGCGTAGGCATTCAGCTTTTCTTGTTCCGCGAGCTCGTTCAGGCTCATGCCGCGCAGCTCGGCCACAACCTCTGCGGTGTCGAGTAGGTATTCGGGCCGATTTGGTACGCCCATTCGCTTCTGGGCATTTCCGTAGGGTGAGTCCGTCTCGAGCAGCAATCGGTCGGCGGGGCATCGCCTGACGACCTCGCGAAGCGCTGTGCGGCTCGGGCGTGTGATCAACCCCGCGAAGGACAGGTGGAACCCAAGGTCGAGGAAGCGCTCCGCCCACTCCCACTCGAGGGCGAAGTAATGCATGACGCCCCGCAGCCCTCGGTGCCTGGAGATTGCGTCGGCCACCTCGGCGTCAGCACCACGGTTGTGGATCGACACGGGCAGGTCGAGCTCTAGCGCGAGGGTGAACATTTCATCGAGCCTGTCTCTCTGCGCCGCCCGGTCAGGGCCGCCGACGTGCTCGAAGTCGAGGCCGATCTCCCCAATGGCCACCACCATCTCGTCCGCCGCGAGATCCCGGAGCGCATCCACATCTGGTGCGGAGTCTTCGAGCGGGTAGTGCCCGACCCCGGCCCACACCTCCTGGAAGCGATTGGCCAGCGAGACAGCGCCACGGCTTCGTGGAAGGTCGACCCCCATCGCGATCATTCGGGTCACGCCTGCGCTGACCGCGCGCTCGACCACCTCGTTCGGCTCGCCAAGCTCCTCGAGGTGGAGGTGCGTATCTACGAAGATGCCGCTTCTCCTTCCACCACGTCGTCCAGTCGCTTGAAGAGCGCGACGGGAAGCGGCAGCTTGCGGCCGGCCGGGAGCTGTGAAGGCCGCCAGCGATCTTCGCTCGCATAGTCGCCGGTCAGGACCGAGTGAGACGCCCCTCCGTCCTCGACGACCTCGCGCACCTCCGGCTGCTCGGCGATGACGTCGTCGTAGCCGAGCATCTGGTGCAGCTTCTGCGATGAGAAGGGCAGGAAGGGCGTGAACATCGTCTTCAGGTTGTCGACGCAGCGCAGCGCGACGTAGAGCACGGTGCCGGCCCTCTCCCGGTCGGTCTTAATGGTGTGCCACGGTTGCTCCGTTCCCAGGTAGACGTTGACCTTGGCGGCCATCGCCATGGCACTCTTCAGCGCCATCTGAAAACGCGCCTGGCCGAGCTGTAGAGCGACCTGGTCCAACGCGTCCTCGATCTCCTTGATCAACTTCTGGTCCGCGTCGGTGAGCTTGTGCGGCTCGGGCACCTCTCCGAAGTTCCGGTGCGCGTTGACAAGCGTGCGGTGGACGAGGTTGCCCCACGTCGCCACCAGCTCGTCGTTGTTCCGTCTCACGAACTCCGACCACGTGAAGTCCGTGTCCTGGTTCTCGGGCCCGGCGATCATCAGGTAGTAGCGCAGCGCGTCGGGGTCGTACCGATCCAGCACGTCGCTGACATAGATGACATGGCCGCGACTGGTGGAAAGCCGCTGGCCTTCCATGTGCAGGTGCTCGCTTGCGACGATGTCGTCGGGCAGCTCGTATCTCTGATTCACGTCACTGATGCCCATGAGGATCGACGGCCACATCACCGTGTGAAAGGTGATGTTGTCCTTGCCCATCACGTAGTAGTGCCAGGAGTCCGGGTTCTGCCACCAGTCCTTCCAGGAGTCCGGCTCACCGCGCTGCACGGCCCATTCGATCGAAGCCGAGAGGTAGCCGATGACCGCGTCGAACCAGACGTAGATCTTCTTGTGCGGGTTGTCCTCCCAGCCCGGCAGCGGAACTGGAACCCCCCAGTCCAGGTCGCGCGTGATGGCGCGGCGTTTGAGGTTGCGCACGTACTCGAGGGAGTACTTGCGTACGTTGGGACGCCAGCTGTCGTGCTGTTCGATCCAGTCCTTGAGCTGCTCGCCGAAGGCAGGCAAGTCGAAGAAGAAATGCTCGGTCTCGCGAAACTCCACGGGTGCGTCGCTGCCGCGCTGGTGCGGATTGATCAGGTCGATCGGATCGAGCTGGTTGCCGCAGTTGTCGCACTGGTCCCCGCGTGCATCCGCGTAGCCGCAGATGGGACACGTGCCCTCGATGTAGCGGTCGGGCAGCGTGCGGCCTGAGGCAGGATCGAAAGCTCCCATCTGCTTCTCTTTGACCAGGTAGCCCTTCTCGTACAGGGTGAGGAACAGCTTCTGCGTCGTCTGGTAGTGATTGGCCGTTGTGGTGCGCGTGAAGACGTCGTAGGTCATGCCGAGGCGGCGAAGGTCCTCGACGATCAGCGCGTTGTTGCGGTCGGCGAACTCGCGCGGCGGAACGCCTTGCTTGTCGGCCTCATAGGTGATCGGCGTGCCGTGCTCATCGGTCCCGCTTGCCATCAGCACGCGCGACCCGCGGAGGCGCTCGAAGCGTGCGAGCACATCGGCGGGCACGGCGAAGCCGGCCACGTGGCCAATGTGGCGAGGGCCGTTGGCATAAGGCCACGCGGGCGCAACGAGAACCGTCCTTCTCTTATCCACCTGAGATGACAAGGGTAATCTCGCCACGAACCGGGTCGCCCAGCGCCGCCAGCACCTCGGATGCCGTGCCGCGCAGCAGCTGCTCGTGCAGCTTGGTCAGCTCGCGAGCCAGCGTGAGGTGGCGGTCGGGCATGACCTCCGCGACGATCGCAAGCGATTTCCGGATCCGGTACGGAGAATCGAACGCAACCGAAGGCCGTGGCTCGCCCGTCAGCGTTGCCAGCAGCCGCCGTATGTCGCCAGGTTTGCGCGGCAGGTAGCCGAGGAACGTGAAGCCCGGGCCGCCATAGCCCGCGGCCGAGAGAGCGGCGGTGACCGAGCTGGGCCCAGGAATCGGGACCACGGTGTGGCCCGCGGCCCAGGCCGCGGTGACCAGCGCCTGGCCGGGATCCGACAGGGTCGGCGTCCCGGCGTCGCTGACGAGTGCGACGTCGTGCAGCTCGAGCTCCGCCAGCACCCGCGGCAGGCCGCGGCGCTCGACAGGGGCGCGGTAGCTGACGAATGGTTTGCGGATGCCGTGCCGGGCGAGAAGCCTGGCCGTGACGCGCGTGTCCTCCGCGGCGATCGCCCCCACCTCACCGAGAATCCGGAGCGCGCGGGGGCTCACGTCTTCGAGATTGCCGATCGGTGTGGCAACCACATACAACCGGCTCAAGCCCGATCCAACCACTCCCCAACTCTGTTCGCGATCTCTGCCGCCGGCCCGACGAAGCGCGAGGCGGGCGGCAGGACGTCCAGGAAAGCCTTTCCGTAGTCGCGGCCCAGGATGCGGTTGTCGAGGATCACCACGGCGCCGCGGTCGGTCGTGCGCCGGATCAGGCGGCCAAAGCCCTGCTTCAGCCGCAGCGCTGCCTGCGGAAGCGCGAGCTGCGCGAACCCGTCGCGGACCTGCTCCGCCCGCGCCGCGTAGACGGGCTCAGTCGGCACCGGGAACGGAAGACGCACCATGATCACGCAGCTCAACCGTTCGCCGGGCACGTCGATGCCCTCCCAGAAGCTCGCCGTGCCGAGCAGAAGCGGCCGCTCTGCCTCCTCGAAGGCCTTCAGCACGTGGCGACGCTGGCCGTCGATTCCCTGGCCAAGGATCAGCACCTCGTCGAGGTCGACACGATGCTTCAGCGCGGTGTGGACGTCGCGCAGCTGCCGGTGTGAAGTGAACAAGACCAACGTGCGACCGCCGACGCGGCGCGCGACGGATGCAATGACCTCCTCAACCTGCTCGTCGAAAGTCTCGTGCTCGGGCGATGGAAAGTCCGCCGGCAGGCAGACCAGCGCCTGGTTGAAGAAGTCGAAGGGCGACGGCAGAATCAGCTCTTCGGTCTCGGGGCCGAGACCGACTCTCGACCGGAAATAGTCGAACGTGCCGCCCACCGCCAGTGTCGCCGACGTGAACACCGTCGAGCGACGGTCGGCGTAGACACGATCGCGCAGCAGGGAGCCGACGTTGATGGGGGCTGCGCGAAGGACAAGGTTTTCCGTGCGCGCGACCAGGGTGAACCAGTAGACGCGATTCGCGTCGGGGGTCAGCATCGCCTCGTCGACCACGCGTGCCGCGGCTTCGAGGCGCCCGCGGATGATCTCGAGCTCGCGGATGCCCTGGTCCGGCTCGGAGCCACCCAGCCAGTCCCGAACTCCGGCCACCGCTCGGCGCAGCTCGGCATCCAGCGCCGTCAGTGCGGTCACCGCGTTTTCGGCGGCGACGCTCATCGAGGGCCACGTCTCGTCTCCCTGGATTTCTTGCCGCAACGCGGGCGTGAGGCGAACCGAGTCGTCGCGACGTTCCGTTTCGGACAGCTTTGCGCCCACCCAACGCGTGGCGAGGTCGAAGAGGTTTCGGACCCTCTCGCCCGCGGCAAGGCTCATCGGTATCGCTCGGGCGAAGGTCTCATCCGAGGCACCGAGATGCGGTTGCCGTCGGAGCTCTCCCAACAATCCCTGCGACTTCTCGGCCGCCGGGGAAGCCAGACGCTCGAGGAGCGCCAGCAGTCCAGGCCCGTCGACCTCCTGTCGCAGGCCTCGGGTCGCGGCGTCTTCCAGATGGTGGGCCTCGTCGACGACGAGGTGGTCGAAGTCCGGCAGGAGCCCGCCCCCCACCTCCGCGTCCGCGAGCAGCAGCGCGTGGTTGATCACAACCAGGTTCGAAGCTTCGGCCTCAGCACGCGCCCGATGGACGTAGCAGTCCTCTTTCGTGCAGTGAATCCCTACACAGTCGAGAGGGTCTGACGCGATGTGCGACCAGAGCACCTCCTCGCGCCCGTGGAGACGGATCTCCGAACGATCGCCACTCGAGCTCGTGTGCAGCCAGAGCAGAACCTTGAGCTTGAACTTCAGCTCATCGGCGTCCTTGCATGGCTCGGCGAGGAACCGCCGCCAGCGCCGCAGCGAAACATAGTTGGACCGCCCTTTGAGAAGGCACGCTTTGAAGTCCCACGGCAGCCACTCACGGAGGCCGGGTAGGTCTTTGACCATCAGCTGCTCCTGGAGCGTGTGAGTGTTGGTCGACACGACCACACGCTCCCCGTGCCGCACGGCGCGCGCGATCGAAGGCACGAGGTAGGCAAGGCTCTTGCCGGTACCCGTGCCCGCCTCGACGACCAGGGTTCCCCCGCGAGCCTGGATCTGCGCGACGGCCAGCAGCATCTGGAGCTGAGGCTCACGGTGCTCGTAACCTGGGAGCAGGCCGGCAAGCGGCCCGTCCGGGCCTAGCAGGGCGGCCACGACCGCCGGGTCGTCCGGAGGCGTCTCGGCCGATCTGCCCCGGACTGAGTCGACCACATCGGTGGCCGGACCATCCGGGTCGGGGTTGGGTGCGGTCAGGGCGTCCGCGAAGAAACGCGCGATCGACCAGTCGTACGGCGCGACCAGGGCGAGCATCGACTCCTTCAGAGCCTCATCGAGCACCGCCGCCTCCTCGCGCAGCCTGAGCAGAAGCTGGCGGGTGGCGTCGGCGTCGTCGAGCGCGCGGTGGGGCCGGGGCTGATTGAACCCCATCTCCGTGGCCAGCAGGGGAAGGCTGTGACTTGCCGCCGAGGGCAGCAGGATGCGGGCCAGGTCCAGGGTGTCGAGGATCTCCGTGGCCGGGTCCCACAGGCCCGCCGCCGCCAGGAAATCCACATCAAGCCTGGCCCCATGGCCGACGGGCTGGCGCCCGCGCAGGAAGTCGGCCAGCTCGCGCAGGGCGGATTCGGCGCTGGCGGCGCCGCGGAGCTCCTCAGGTTTGATGCCGGTCAGCCGGAGCACGGTTTCGGGCACAGCGCGACCGGGATCCACGAGGCGCTCGAGAGTCGTCGTGACCCGCTCAGGGGTGAATGCGACCGCGCCCACCTCGATCACTCGATCTCGGGCCGGGTCGAGCCCGGTCGTCTCGAGATCAAGAGCTGCGTATTCGGGCACCTGTCTCGGGATTCTACATACGGATGTTCGAAGCGGGTGTTAAGCCGTGCGGCGGTTGCTATATTTGCGCCCGATGCAAACCGGGGCGATCGAGGCACCAAAGCGGCTGGAGGACCTTCACGTACGCCGTGACCTCGTCGCCAGCCTTCTCCTGCGGACGATCGCATTCGCGGACCAGTTGAGCGGAGCGGCGATCGAGACGCGCCTCGGACTGCCGTTCGAGACGCTGCAGCCGATCATTGAAGAGTTCCAGAAGTCCCAGCTCATGGACACGATGGGCTTCTCCAACGATCCCGGCGTCGAAGGCCGCCCCATCCCGGTGCGCATGAACTACGTCGTGTCGAGCGCGGGCCGGCAGCGCGCGGCGGAGATGTCCAATGTTCAAACCCGATACCTGGGTCCGTGCCCGATCAACTTCGACGACTACCTCCAGCTCGTGCGCTCGCAGGTCGTCGGCAAGGCCAACGTCAACGACGCGGCGCTCAAGAAGGCGCTCGGCACCCTCGAGCTGGAGCAGCACGTGATCGACCAGATCGGCGGCGCCATGGTCTCGCGTGCGTCGCTGTTCATCTTCGGCGCCCCGGGCAACGGCAAGAGCACGATCACCGAGCGCATGGCCCTGCTCATGGGCGCGCCGATCGAGATCCCTCACGCGGTCGCCGTCGGCGACGAGATCATCCGGGTGATCGACCCCGTCTACCACAAGATCGCGGAGGGCGAGCAGCCGATCGACCGGAGGCTCGTCAAGGTGGAGCGCCCGGTGGTGGTCGCCGGAGGCGAGCTCAAGCTGCAGCAGCTGGACCTCACTTATGACGGCTCCAACCGGTACTACGAAGCGCCCCTTCAGTGGAAGGCGAACGCGGGAGTGTTCGTGATCGACGACTTCGGCCGCCAGGAAGTTCCGCCCATGCGGCTCTTGAACCGCTTCATCGTGCCGATGGAGAAGAAGGTCGACTACCTCGACCTGTCAGCCTCCGGTCGCAAGATCGAGCTGCCCTTTCTGTGCCAGGTCGTGTTCTCGACCAACCTCTCCCCAACCGAGCTCGTCGACGAGGCCTTCCTCCGCCGCATGGCGTACAAGATCGGCATCGGCAACCCGTCGCCGGAGGCCTTCGGCCGCATCCTCCGATACGAGTGCGACCGCCAGGGCGTGTCGTTCGACGAGAAGGCCATCGGGTACCTGCTCAACAACCTTTACGGAAAGAAGCCGCTCCGCGGCTCCCACCCTCGTGCGCTCATCGCTCGGCTGGTCGACCTGGCCAGCTACCGGCAGGAGCCGCCCCGCCTGACCCCGCAGACCCTGAAGGAGGCGTTCGACGCCTGCTTCAACCCCGCGCTGGGCAGCCTCACCGAGGACGACTGGGCCCGACCCGCGATCGGGTAGGTATGAGAATGCCCGCCGCCCGGGCCGCGCTGGCGATCAGGCCGGCCGCGTAACCCCGGCCACCCTCTCTCGGTACGAATCCAGGTCGCTGAACAGGCCTCTCTGCTCGGGCGGCAGCAGCTCTGCGATTGCGAGCATGATCGCGTCCGAAGCCTCTTCGTGCGACACCCTCGTGCCGTCCGTGCGCTTCTGGAGTACGTAGAACGGCTTGCCGAACGTGATGGTGACCCTGGTGCGGCGCGGCCAGTGCGCTCCCTTGGGTAGGCACTCGCGCGTGCCTGTCAGCCCAACCGGAAGAACACGGCAGCCAGCCTTCTGAGCGATGAACCCGGCGCCCGGTTCGGGCTTCGCCAGCACGCCAGACTCCACCCGGGTCCCTTCTGGATAGATGACCAGCGCTTCACCGGCTTTCAGCAAGTCAAATGACCTCTTCAGCGCCACCCGATCGGCGGTGTGGCGCACCACCGGAAACGCGTGGTACGCGGTGAAGATGAACCGATGCGCCCAGTCCCGGAAGTACTCGGACTTGGCCATATTCCAGGTGTCGCTCCGCGGAACGAAGGCCGGCACCAGGGGCGGGTCCAGCGTTCCCGAGTGATTCGGGCAGATCAGCAGGGCCCCGCTGCGCGGAATGTTTTCGACCCCGACGACCTTGAACAGTCCAACCAGGTAGACGGTGGTCATCGCGCGCATCAGCGCCCGCAGGAACGCGTAGATCACTTGGTCTTTTGATTCTCGGCGATGTGCTCGAGGATCAGCTCGACAACCTGATCGACGTCCAGACGGTCGGTGTCTATCACGACGGCGTCCGGGGCTGGGCGCAGCGGGGCAACCGCGCGCTGCGTGTCGACCCGGTCGCGTTCCTCGACCTCCGTGCGCATGGCCTCTTCGTCCACGCGCTCGCCCCGCCGCTCGAACTGCGCGGCGCGACGGCGGACCTTCTCATCCAGGCTCGCGACGAGGAAGAACTTGTAGTCGGCGGCGGGAAACACCACGGTGCCGATGTCGCGACCGGCCATGACAACGCCGGAATCACCCATCCGCCTCTGCTGGGCGACCAGGGCCTGCCTCACGCCCGGGACGGCCGAGATCAATGGCAGCGCGTCAGCGTGATCGGAGTCGTAGATCCCATCCGTCAGCTCCACCCCATTCGCCCAGACCCGCTCGCCGTCGATCTTCACCTCTGTCGATTCCGCCAGACTGGTGATCGCATCTGGGTCGCGTGGATCGAGGCCGCGATCAGCCGCGATCCTTGTGATGGCGCGGTACATCAGGCCGCTGTCGACGAACGGCAGACCCATGGCGTCGGCGACCCGCTTACCGACGGCCGATTTGCCGGAAGCCACTCCACCGTCGATCGCCACGATCACTTCGGTCTCTTTACTTGGGTTTCTTCACTTCGGCCCTTTTTGGTCTCCACCGCGCGCTGGAGCGCGGAGACCTCCGCCTCGCCCAACACGCGCCATCCACCCACTTTCAACCGGCCCAGCTTCAATGGACCAAAGCCCACGCGCTGCAGCGATTGAACCTTGTGGCCGATGAAATGAAGCATGCGGCGGACCTGCCTGTGCCGGCCCTCGCGGATCACGATCCTGACCTCCGCCACTCCCGAGTCTCGGCTACCCGGCGTGATGCGAAGCACGTCGACATCCGCGGGCGCGGTCAATCCGTCATCGAGCTCCACACCTGTGCGCAAGCTCTCGATGTCCGCGGTGCTCGGGTTGCCGGCCACCAGCGCGATGTACTCCTTGCTCACCTTGTAGCCGGGGTGGGTGAGGCGATACGCGAGGTCGCCGTCGTCCGTCAACAAGAGGAGCCCTGACGTATCGGCGTCGAGGCGACCCACGGGAAACAAGCGGTGGCCGCCTTTGCCTTCGTCGCCGACGACGTCGAGCACGGTGGTCCGGAGCACCTCATCCTTGGCCGTCGTGATCACGCCGAGGGGCTTGTTCAAGACGATGTACCGGTGCCGGGTGACAGGCTTGACCGCCTTTCCGTGCACCGTGATGCGGTCGCTCTGCGGGTCGATGAACACCCCGGTGGGCGGCGGTCGCTTGCCGTTCACCCGCACCGCTCCCGACGCGATCAGCTCGTCGGCGGCGCGGCGGCTCGCCACGCCGGATCGCGCCAGGAAGCGGTTCAGGCGTTCTTCGTGAACGCTCGTCCGCTCGATGTCGCACTCGTTTCAGTCGGGTCGAGCCGCGGCTTCGGAAGGTGATCGAGCGACTCGAGACCCATCACCTGGAGGAACCTCATGGTGGTCCCGTAGAGCTTCGGCTGGCCGGGCCCTGAGCCACGCCCGACCTCGACGATCAGGTCGCGCAGCTCGAGGTTGGCGAGCACGCTGTCGCAGTTGACGCCCCGCACCTCCTCGATGCGAGACCGCGGGACCGGCTGCTGGAACGCCACGATGGCAAGTGTCTCGTAGGCCGCCGGAGAGAGCTTGCCCGAAACCTCGGGACGCACGGCGCGGCGCACCGCAGCGGCAAATTCCGGCCTCGTCGCCAGGTGGATCTCGTCATGGTGTCGCATCAGCATCACGCCGCGCCCTTCAAGCGCCTGGCGCAGCTCGTCGAGAGCATGCTCGACCGCGGTGCGATCGGAATCGGTCGCCTGCTGCAGCTCGCGTAGCTTCAGGGGCCGGTTGGAGCTGAAGAGGATCGCTTCGAGCGCCGCTGAGATGTCACTCACTCCGCCGTTTCCATCGCCTCGACATGGATGGCGCCGAACCGCTCCCTCTGACGAACTCGGACGAGGGAGCGCCGCAGCAGCTCCAGGACCGCCACGAAGGTCACGACGGCCTCGAGTCGATCCTCGGATTCCAGGATGAGCTCGACGAGCTCGATCGGCCCCCGGCGCAGCCGGTCGATGATCACGTCGAGCTTCTCCTGCAGCGTCCAGGTCCGGCCGGTCACGACCAGGGGTCGAGGAGGAATGCGTGCGAGGACGCTGTTGAAGGCGACGATCAAGAGCCCGACCTCAAGCGGCTCCTCCTGGCCGCCCGCCTCGATCTGCCGCAGCGGTGGCGGGAACGCGATGGAGTCGTTCTGTGCCCGCTCCATCAGCTCGCCGGCCATCTCCTTGTAGACGCGGTACTCCTCGAGGCGCCGGCGAACCTCTTCCTCCCAGCCGAGGAGGTCGGTCTCCTCTTCGGTGGGCGGCTCGCCTGGCAGGAGCCGGATGGATTTGATCAGCAGGAGTCGCGCGGCCATCCACAGGAACTCCGCCATCTCCTCCGGGTCGGCGACCTCGCGCGAGGCCACCTCCATCAGGTAGGCATCCGTCACTTTCGCCAGCGACACCTGGAAGATGTCGAGCTCCTCTCGTTCGACCAGCGCCAGGAGAAGCTCGAGAGGCCCTTCGAACACCTGCGTGCTTACGCCGAGGCGCGGGCCAGCAAGCGGCTGTTCCACGGTCGGTAAGGATAGGGCTCCAGGCGCCACCACAAATCGCTGCGAGAAGGCCGGATTAACTCCGGCCGTCCCCGACGTCCCTTCAGCCCACCATGCGTGGCGGGGAGAAATATTTCGAAAATCCCATCCATTAGGAGGATGAGCAATGCGATCAGTAAGTCCCATCCGGCCCGCGCCTGGCGCGTAGAAGGAACGCTTGGTTCCTTCTCATATCGTTATCGAAGATTGACCTGGTGGAACTTTTCGACGCCGGCGATGGCGCGCCAGCGGCGCATCAGGGTGGCAGGGCTTGTGGTCTGGCTCGCGTGTGCGAGCCGGGCTTCGATCTTCTTGCCCAGGACGTCCGCGACGTCGATCTCGAGCGTCGGCTGAAGGCCGCCGAAGCACCAAACCTCCGCGGTTTCGTGAGGCGGCCCCGCCTTGGGGAAGGTCAGAGAATCGCGAGCGCTCGGCCAGGCCGCGTCCAGCGCCACGCGGCCGACGACCCTGTGGTCTGGATGAAAGCGGTACGGCACGTTCGGGTCGAAGGTGAGGATCACGTCGGGCTTCGAGGTTCGGATCTCGCGCACGAGCTCCTCTCGCAGCTCGAGGCTTTCGACCAGCTCAGCGTCGGGGTGCCGGAGAAATGCCACCCGCTTCACCCCAAGCACCGCCGCGGCCAGCTCCTGCTCGCGCTCCCGGATGCGTGCCACCTTGGCACGGGACTTGCTTGGATCACGCGCCCCTTTGTCGCCTGAGGTCGCCAGCACGAAATCGACGGCCGCGCCGTGACGGATCATCAACAGGATCGCTCCCGCGCAGTAGAACTCGATGTCGTCGGGATGCGCGACGATGCAGAGCGCTCGCCTGATGCGCCGATCCTCAGGGCCGCTGAAGAGTTTCGGCATCTATTTACGCGCCTCTTCGAGCAGCTCATGCGCTCGTGCCACTGCTTTGGCCGTCACGCCGCCGCTCATCATCCGAGCGAGCTCTCGCGCGCGTTCGTCATCGGATGTCAGCTCGCGCACGGAGACCACGTTGCGCCCGTCGGGCCCAGGAGACTTCTCCACCAGCAGGTGATGATCTGCGAACGCCGCGATCTGCGCGAGGTGCGTGACCACCAGCACCTGGTGACGCGCGCCCAGGGCCTTGAGCCTGAGGCCGACCTGCACCGCAGCCTCGCCGCCGATACCCGCGTCGACCTCGTCGAACACCAGCGTCGGCAGCCGGTCCGCATCCGCTCCGACCGTCTTGATGGCGAGCATCACGCGGGCCAGCTCGCCACCTGAAGCGACTCGAGCCAGGGGCTGAAGCGGTTCGCCCGGGTTGGCCGAGAACATCATCTCCGCGCCCTCCGCGCCGGTCGGTCCGATCTCCGCTCCGGGTCTTAGATCGATCTCGAAGCGAGCACCCTCCAGGCGCAGGCCGGCCAGCTCGTGTGCGACGGCCTTCTGCATGCGGCGGGCCGCGGCCGTGCGCGCCTCCGTCAGCACTACAGCGCCCGCTTCCAGGGCGGCGCGGCGAATCTCGAGCGCAGTCTGCGCATCCGCAAGCGCCCCTTCGAGGTCCTGGGTGGCGCCGATCTGCACCTCGAGCCGGCGGAGCTCGACGGCGGCGGATTCGAGCGTGCCGCCGTACTTGCGCTTGACGCCATCGAGGACCGCGAGGCGTGACTCGATCGTCTCGAGCCGCGCCGGGTCGGTATCGAGCACCTCGCCGTAGCGCCGTAGCGCAGCGGCCGCGTCGGACGATTCCTCCGCGAGCCCTTCCAGCCGCGAGGCCTGCTCGGCCAGCCGCGGGTCGAGCTCCGCTGCGGAACGTATCGCGGCGGCGGCGCGAGCCACTGCGTCCTCGTGCAGGGCGTCGATCGCCTGCTGCCCGAGCTCAGCCAGGCGAGCCGCATGGCGTGCGGCAGCACGTTCGGCGGCGAGCTGCTCGTCTTCGCCCGGATGCGGGTCCGCCGCGCGCAGCTCCTCGAGCTGCCACCGCATGTACTCCTGCTCGCGCTTTCCGCGCGACCGAAGCTGTTCGAGGTCGCGAACCCTGTCGCCGGCGTCGACCCATGCCGCGTGCGCGGCAGCGACGGCGGCGCGCTGTTCCGCAGCACCGGCGTAACCGTCGAGCAGCTCGGTCTGCGTGGCGCTGTCGAGCAGCGCGTGGTGCTCGTGCTGCCCGTGAAGCGCGACGAGGTTGCGCCCGAGCTCGCGCAAAGCTTCAGCCGGCGCTGTGCGCCCGTCGATACGAGCCGCGCTTCGCTTGCCGAGCTCGCGCTGCAGCACGAGCACGGTCCCGTCGGATTCGAAAGCGCCTTCGACGATGGCCCGGTCGGCTCCGTGACGAACCTGGTCGGCGCCGCCGCGGGCGCCCAGGGTCAAGCTCAGCGCGTCGACGATGAGCGACTTGCCGCTTCCTGTCTCGCCGGTGAGGAGGTTGAGGCCCGGCCCGAACCGGACCCGGCACTCCGCGACGAGGGCCAGGTCGCGGACCCTGAGTTCTTTGAGCACTGCTTCCTGACTATTTCTTGGGGACGAGTGGACGGCCCCAGCCGAGCTTTTCGCCCAGCCGGCGGTAGAACTCTTCTGGCGGGCTGAAGCGAACCACCTTGAGCCGGCGGGGATGTGACCCGCATCGGACGATGTCGCCCGACGCCACCGAGCGTCCTCGGCGGCCGTCGATGCGCATCTCGGCCGGCCCGCGAAGGACGGCCAACCTGATGTCCTGCCCGGGCGGGAACACGATTGGACGCACCGTCAGGGCAAAGGGGTTCATCGGGACGAGCACCAGGTCGCGAAGGGTTGGCTCGAGGATGGGGCCGCCGCTAGCAAGCGCGTACGCCGTGGAACCCGTCGCGGTCGCGACAATCACTCCGTCGGCGTCGATCACTCCGACTGCCTGGCCGCCGACGTCGATCTCGACTCGGAGCATGCGAGCCGCGCCCGAATGGTCGACCACCACCTCGTTGAGTCCGATCGCCCGTGCCACGGTCCGCGTGCCGCGGCTGAGGGCCACCTGGAGGATGGTCCGCTCCTCGATCCGGTAGTCGCCGTCGAGGAAGCGCTTCAACCCGTCTTCGAGGTGCTCGGCTTCGACCTCGGTCAGGAAGCCCAACCGGCCAAGGTTGACACCGAGGAGTGGAATGCCTCGCGGCGCGGCGAACCTGGCGCCGGCGAGAAACGTACCGTCGCCGCCGAGCGTCACCACCAGCCCGCACCCTTTGAGACGATCGGTGACCGCTTTCGTGGGGCCATCACGATTCGATTCAAATGTCTCGACGCCGCGCTCCTTTAATGTGGCGATGGCGCTGTCGACCACCGACTGGTCAGCGCCGGGCCCACGAAGAATGCAGGCGATGCGCGCAGGCGCGAGCAGGTTCGGACTTACTGAATTCACTTTGGCGCCAGGTGAAAGAAGAATTCCTGGTTGCCTTCGGCGCCGGCCAGCTCGGAAGCCGCTTGGCCGGCGACCTCGTAGCCATTGCCTTCGCACCAGGTCCTGAACCGCTGGAGTGCAGCCTCGATCACGACCTGGTCGCGCACGATGCCTCCCTTCCCGACGTCGGCCTTGCCGACCTCGAACTGCGGCTTGAAGAGCGCCACCACCTCCCCGGCCGCAGCGGCCCGCCGCACGGCGGGCAGCACTTTCTCGAGGCTGATGAACGACAGGTCGGCGACGATCAGGCTGACCGGCTCCGGGAAGGAGTCGAGATCGCGAGCGTTCACGCGCTCGATCACCACCACGCGAGGGTCCTGGCGTAGGCGCCAGTGGATCAGGCCGCGGCCGACATCGATCGCGAACACCTTCACGGCACCGCGCCGCAGCAGCACGTCGGTGAACCCGCCAGTCGACGCGCCGATGTCGGCGCAAACTCGGCCGGCGGGATCGACCTGGAAGCGATCCAGCGCCGGGCCCAGCTTCAGAGCGCCTCGACTCGCATACCCAGGGCTCTCATCGACCGTGATGACATCGTCGTCGCGCACCGAGCGATCGGGTCGGCGCTCGGTCTCACCTGATACGCGCACCTTGCCGGCCAGGATCAGGGCCTGCGCGCGCTGCCTGGACTCGATGAGCCCGTTCTTCGTGAGCACGACGTCAAGGCGCGGCATCGCCTTCAGAGGATGAGCCCGACGCTGATGCCGAGCACGGCGCCGACCACGACCTCGACCGGTGTGTGGCCGAGCAGCTCGCGCAGCTTCTGCTCCTGCATACCGCGCATATGCACGAGGTCTTCGACCAGGCGGTTCAGGATCGCGGCCTGCCGGCCGGCCGCGCGCCGTAAACCTGCGGCGTCGTACATCACCACGAACGAGAAGATAAGGGCGATCGCGAACGCGGCGGAAGAGACGCCAGCATATTTACCGACCGCGGAGGTCATGCCCATCACGATCGCAGCGTGGCTGCTCGGCATGCCGCCGGTTTCGGCGAGAACTCGAAGGTTCAGCCTTCGCTGACGCCAGGAGGTCAGGATCACCTTGGCCGCCTGGGCGATCGCCCAGGCCACCAGCGGGGCGAGCAGAAATTTCATCCGATCACCGCGGGGTCGTTCAATGATTGAGAGATCTGGTCGGCGCGGGCTTTCAGGTCGTCGAGCCGCGATTGGGCTTCGGCGAGTATGCGAACCGCGCGCTGGTGCGCAGCCACGAGCTCCTCGAGGGGAGCCGTGCCGCTCCCGAGCTCGGCGATCGTCTTCTCGAGGGTCGCGAGCAGGTCCTCGAACCGCGCTGACTCGATCGTCCGCTCGGCGCCTGTCGTGTTCAACTCGCGTCAGGGGCCGCCGCGGCGCGGGGCGCGGTGCTCGCGGCGACCCGCCCCAGGATGCCGTTCACGAAGCGACCCGCCTCGTCCCCGGAGAAAGTTTTGGCCAGCTCGATAGATTCGTTGATCGCAGCTTTCGTCGGGACATGGCGGTCGATCGCAATCTCATACACCGCGATACGCAGGATGATGCGGTCGACCTTGGCCATCTGGCCGAGCTTCCAGTGGTCCGAAGCCTCGCTGAGGATGGAGTCGAGCTTCTCGCGATTGGCGATCACGCCCTGGACGAGCTGGAGGGCGAAGGTCGCGACGTCCGGGGTGGCCGCTCCCTCGAAGGCGTGGTAGCGCAGGACCTCCTCCGTATCGTCCTCCGCGCCCTCGAGCTGGAACAGCGTCTTGAGCGCCAGCTCCCTGGCCTGGTGCCTTTTGCCCACCTGGCGCCGGTTAGCTGGCGAAGGCGACGCTGGAAACGAAGACGTTGACCTCCCCCACTTCCAGGCCGAGCATCCGCTCCGTCGCTTCGACGACATTGGTCTGGACTGACGCCGCGACCTCCGCCAGCTTCGAGTCCGACTCCACCCTGATGAAGACCTCGAGGTGGATCGAGCGATCGGACTCGATGTGCACGCGTACGCCGCGGTGCGCGGCCTGGCGGCGGACAAAGTCGCCGAAATGCCGCGCGGCCGTCTCGTCCATGCCTTCGACGCCTTCGATCTCGCAGGCCGCAAGCGAGGCGATGCTGGCAATGACCTCGTTGGCCACGCGGACGGCGCCAAGAGAGCCGTTCTGACCCATACACCGGTGATGCTACCGCCTGGTACCACTGCCTCGCATGGCGTTAGCCCCCAGCCTGCGTGGCGAGGGCGGCCGGGTTTAGCCCGGCCGCAACTTTGTCTCAGACACTCCCAAGCATCGCCTGGCGTAACTATTTGGAAAATCCCATCCTTCAGGAAGATGAGCTATGAGAAGGAACCCTCGGTTCCTTCTCATATTTATGCGCGCTCCATGTAGGTCTGGGTGCGGGTGTCGACCCTGATCACGTCCCCGGGCTGGATGAACAGCGGGACCTGGATCGTGGCACCCGTCTCCAGCTTCGCGGGCTTGGTCCCTCCCGACACCGTGTCTCCTTTGAAACCCGGATCGGTCGAGACGACCTTGAGCTCGACGTTGATCGGCAGCTCGACGCCGATCAGCCTGTCCTGGTACCTGAGCAGGTAGGCCGGGCTCCCCTCCTTCAAGAGGGGCAGCACCGATTCAAGGAGGGATTCGTCGATCGGCACCTGGTCGTAGGTCTTCGGGTCCATGAAGTAGCGGTGAGTGCCGTCCGCGTACAGGTACGTGGCTTCGTTCTTGTCGATCCGCACCACCTTGTACTTGTCCCCACTGCGGAAGCTCTGCTCGAAGTTCGCGCCGGTGAGCAGGTTGCGAAGCTTGGCCTTGATCACCGCGCCCGCGCGCGCGAGCTTGATGTGCTCGACGGTGACGACCTGCAGGAGCTGGCCTTCCATCTCGAACATCGTCCCGTTGCGAAAGTCGCTGGTGGAGATCACTCTGTCGCCAAAAACTCCATTGCCAATTCGTAGCCTTTGAAACCCAGACCGGTGATCACGCCCCGCGCCGCGCGGGCGGTCACGCTCTTCGACCGGAACTCTTCGCGCGCGTGGATGTTGGAGATGTGGACCTCGACCGTCGGCACCTCGAGCGCCTGGAGGCAATCGTAGAGCGCCAGGGAGTAATGGGACAGCGCCGCCGGGTTGATCACGATGCCGAGCGCGCCAGGCGCTTCCTTCTGAAGAAAGTCGATGATGGCGCCCTCGTCGTTGCTCTGAAGGAGGCTCAAGGTCACACCGAGCTCGCGGGCCTTGGCACGCAACGCCTTCACCAGGTCGGCCATCGACCGCTTGCCGTAGATGTGCGGCTCGCGCTTGCCGAGCAGGTTCAGGTTGGGTCCGTTCACGACAACGATCCGCTTCATGCGAGCGCTCGCGTCACAGCACGTCGCACCAGCGGGGACGGAACCGCGTGACCGATCTCGGCACGACCAAGGCGGCGCGGCAGGACCCACGCGACCTTGCCTCTCCGCGCCTTCTTGTCGCGAGGGATCGCGGCCAGGACGCGGGCCGCATCCACGTGAGGAAGCTTTCGTGGCAAACCGTACGCGGTCAACAGCTCATCCTGGGACTCCACCAGCCGCTTGCTGCACAGGTCCATGGCAAGCGCGATCTGAGCGGCGACACGCATCCCGAAGGCGACCGAGCGCCCATGCGAGATGCGAAATCCGCTGGCCACCTCCAGGGCGTGGCCGGCCGTGTGTCCGTAGTTCAGGATCGCGCGCGGACCCTTCTCCCGCTCGTCCTTTGCGACCACGAGCGCCTTGGCCGTCACGCAGCGAAAGACCACGCTCTGGAGCATCGCTCGGTCGCCGGCGAGGAGGCGCGGACGTTCCTTTTTGAGGAGGTCGAACAGGCCGTGGTCCATGGCAACGGCGTACTTTACAACCTCGGCGAAGGCGTCCCGATAACTGGCCGTGGGCAGGGTTTCGATGCAGGCGAGGTCAGCGATGACTGCCGACGGCTGCCAGAAAGCACCGATGGCATTTTTGGACCGCGTTCCGTTGACCCCGGTCTTGCCGCCGATGCTCGAGTCGACCATCGCGAGGAGGGTGGTCGGAACGCCCACCAGGCGCACACCTCGCTGCCAGACGGCGGCTGCAAACCCGGCGAGGTCTCCCACCGTGCCGCCACCAACCGCGATCACGCATCCTCCGCGGTCGATGCGCTGGCGCTCGAGGAAGTTGAGCACCTCCTGGAGCTGGCCCATCGATTTCGACCGTTCGCCGACCGGGATCACGTGGATCGCGGTTTTCAGGCCGGCTCGCTTGATCGACTTGGAAACTTTCACCGCCCACGGCCTGACGTTGGAGTCCGTGATGATTGCCACACCGGTGGGGTCAAGCCTGGTGACAACGCCGCGCAGCTCGCGCTGGATGTTGCTGCCGATCACGACCGGGTAGCTTCCAGTCGACGAGTCGAGGATCAGGCGGACCAAAGCTTGATCACCTCGTCCGCGACCGCGTCAGCCGAGCGATCTCCGTCCACGCGATGCGCGGCCTGCTCATAGCGGGGCCGCCGCCTCTCGAAAAGGAACAGCACCTCTTCGCGGGAACGCCCTGACGCGAGCGGTCTTCCGGGCAGGGCCTGGATGCGCCGCCACATGATTTCGAAGGGAACCTCCAGGTAAACAGTGCACGCTTCGCTATCGACCAGGCGCCAGTTGCCGTCGTCGATCAGGGAGCCCCCCCCAAGCGCCACGACGGCGCCCGGCTGCAGCGCATGAGGCAGGACGCTGGTTTCCAGCGCGCGAAACACGGGCTCGCCTTCCGTCGCGAAGATCTCTGGGATGGTCTTGCCGGCCTCGTGTTCGACCATCGAATCAAGGTCGTGAAAGGGCGACTTCGTGCGCTCGGCGACGACAGCTCCCACCAGGGTCTTGCCGGAACCCATGAAGCCGACGAGCGCCAGCGGACGGCTGTTCACGAAGGACGGGTCCCCGCGAACTCACGGCGCAGCCTCGGAGTTCGTGGGGTTGTCAGACGCCGCTCGGGTTGGCCGGCATCGCAGACGGTGCCGACGCCCCACCACCCCGGCGCTTTTCCGACTGCATGAACACCTGGTCGCGAAATGCGCCGGGGTTGGGTAGGTGGTTGAGCACCTCGGCGCCCTGAGCGCCGGCTGCGTCGACCTCGACCCGGCCGTACCCCAACATGCGTCCGAAGACCGACATCCTGGTCGTGCAGTCCTGGACGCGGTCGATGGGGATGACCTTCTCCTGGCGCCCGAAAACGCCGGTTTCGATCTTGATCCGCTGATCGGTCAGCGTGTACGCGGTCGCCTGCCAGCGGAGCCACACCACGATCAGCCACAGCAGGGCGAGCGCCACGACGCCCAACGTGAAATAGGTGCGGAAGTGCAGCGGCAGGTTCCACGAGTTGTAGTTGTCGAGGAGGATGGTGAAGTCTGCGATGAGGACGAGAACCACCGCAACGATTGGTAACCAGATCGATTTGATCAGAACGACCCAGTGCGGGTGGTCCTTGAGGATCAGGTTCTCTCCGGGAAGTAGGTTGCTCATGGCCGCCTATTGTCCTCTACCCAACTGAAAGAGGACGATCAGCGCTCCCGCCGCCAGGTAGGGGCCGTACGCGATCGTCCCTTTCATCGAGCGGTGCCACACGATGTAGCCGACGGAAACGACACCAGCCAGGAACACGCCGTAGAAGAGCGCCTGGACGGTGGGCAACGGGCCCAGCAGCAGTCCCATGAACAGGGCGAGCTTGACGTCGCCAAAGCCGAGCGCCTCGGCCTTGAAGATCGCCGACCCGACCAGGGCCAGGAACAGGAACAGCAACCCCGCCACCAAACCTGTGGCGATGCCGGCCCACCACGGCTGTTGAAACAGGCTGGCGATCAATGCCAGGGCCATTGCCGGGAACATCACGCGGTCGAGGATCAGGCGGTGCTCGAAGTCGAAGAAGATCACCTGCACGAGCACCAGGACGAACACGCTCCGCAGGGTGAGCAGCGGAAGCGAGACCGGCTCGGCCGCAAACAGGCCGAACAAGATGGCACTCACGATCGGAGGCCCGTAGACCTGCCATCGCTTGTGTCCCGGCTCCAGTCCCTCCAATCTCGCAAGCCGCACCGAGCCCCAGCGCATGCCCCAACCGGCGGCCGCGCCGACCACGGCCCACAGAATCACGAAGACGATCGGGCCGGCACCAAAGGTGCTACTCGCGACGGCGCCGCCGGCAAAGGGATTCATTTCGGGAGAGTTTGGCGCATGTCGTCGACGGGGGCGGATCTCCCGGTCCAGGCTTCGAAGGAGCGAGCACCCTGAGCGAGCAGGATCTCCCAGCCGTCGGCGGTTCGCAGGCCGAGGGAGCGCGCTTTGCGCACAAGGGGCGTACCTCCGGTGACGTAGACGAGGTCGACCACCGCCCCATCGCGTGGGAGCGCCGCGGGCCTGATCGGCATCTCGCCTCGCCTGCCGAGTGGCGTCGCATTGACCAGCAGGTCGGACCCTCTGACAAGGCCGTGCAGGGTTCCGTCATCCCAAGCGATGACGCGGCCCGGCACGTCGGACTCATCGGGGTGCCTGGACACGAAGGTCAGGTGGGCCCCTTCGAGGGCGACCGCCGCTGCGCGCGCGGAACCGCCAGCGCCGAAGATGACCACGTTCGCGCCGCCGGGCTCGAGTCCGACGCTGACGATCGCGTCGCGGATCGCCGCGATGTCGGTGTTCGAGCCAACCAGCCGGTCGCCGTCGCGGACGATCGTGTTGACGGCCCGCGCTTTCACCGCCTCCGCGTCGAGGGAATCCATCCGCTGCATGACCGCCTGCTTGTGGGGAATCGTGACGTTTGCTCCCGCCACGTCCTTCTCGCGCAGCCGGCTCAGCGCCTCGGGAAGATCCTCCGGTGACACGTCGAGCAGCTCGTACGTCCAGTCCAATCCCAGCGCGCGAAACGCTGCGTTGTGCATGTCGGGGCTTCGCGAGTAGGAGATTCCTTGACCGAGTAAGAAGATCCTCAGCTTCCGCTCACGCCGTACTTCTGGATGTCGCGATCGAAGTCCTGCTGGTTGGTCTCGAAATGCGTGGTCAGCTGCCGATCAGTGAAATAGAAGAGGTACTGCGTTTGTGGAGGGTTGATGCACGCGAGCAGTGCTGCCTTGCCAGGATTGCTGATCGGTCCTGGCGGGAGGCCGCCGTGCGTGCGCGTGTTGTAAGGCGAGTTGAGCCCTAGCTCGGCCGCCGTCGGTTCGGGGGTCAGCCTGCCCAGCGCGTAGAGGAGGGTGGCGTCCACGCCCAAGGTCATGTTGATCTTGAGCCGGTTGTAATAGACGCTGCATACGTTGCCGCGGTCGCTCGGCGTGGTTGCGTTCGCTTCGCGGTCGACCATGGACGCCAGGATGACGATCGACTGGATCGACTCCGCGGGTCGCGCCGGTGTGGCCTGGGCTATCTGCGCGCGCAGATCCGGCGTCAAGACGACGCCGAACTGGTCGAGCTGCTCCTTGATCAACCCGCGCACGCCCGCGGCCGGATCGACGAGGTAGGTGTCCGGGAAGAGATAACCCTCGAACGGAGCGTCGGGGTTTCCTGCCTGGGAGGGTAAGAAGTCATACGTCGCACGCAGTGCGGGGTCCTTGGCGGCCGCGATGTAATCGGCGGCGGCGCCGACGCCTTTGCTTTCGACCACCTTCGCCTGCTCTCGAATCGGGAAGCCTTCGGGGAACGTGATGGCCTGCTGGGCGGCCTTTCCATGCTGGAGCGCGTTCACGATCTGGGCCAGGGACATGTTGCGGTTGAGCACGAACACGCCGGCCTCCAGCTTCGTGCCGGAGTTCGTGAAGCGCGTGTACAGATCGAAGGCGATCGTGTTCCTGATCAGGCCCAGGTTGAACAGGTCCTGCCCGATCTGGGTCGGGGTTTCGCCTGGGTCGATGTGGAACACGATCGAGTGACTGGTCGGTGAGATGGGGGTGTTCACGTTGAGGCTCCACCAATCCAGCCCGCGCGAGGTGCCGAACCCGAGGACCGCGATCACAAGGACGATCACGAAAAGCCGCCTCACTCGACCTCGTCCGCCTCGAGCGCGGTCATCACCCGCCTGAACTCATCCCCGTCCACCGTCTCCAGGCCGCCGCCCGTTTCGCGCAGCAGGAGCACCTGCGACGGGTCGTCGACCGCCTCGACCAGGTAGTAGTGGATCTGCTGGACGTCAAAAGCGTCGTGCATCCGGAACCTGCGCTCGACCCCGGTCTCGTCGATGAGGGTGATCGATTCGGGATCGTCAGCCGGCACGTCTGGAGTCCAGGTGGCCCTGAAGGAGCAGGGTGGCCGCGACCCCGTCGAGGCTGACGCGCCGCTTTGCCCGCCGCATGCCTCCCGCGATCAGGAATCGTTCCGCCTCGGCGGTGGTTAGACGCTCATCGACCATCTCGACCGGCAGGTGAGAAGCCTGCCGAAGACCGTGTGCGAGCCGGCGAGCGGCCGCCGCTTCTGGTCCGTGCGTTCCGTCCAACCGCAGCGGCAGCCCGACGACAATCCGGCGCGCCTCCTGGGCCTGGGCGATCTCCGCGAGGCGCGAGGCGAGCGTGGCTGCCGGTTCGGCCGGGACGGTCGGCAGAGCCTGTGCGATGGTCCCGGTCGGGTCGCTCAAGGCCAGGCCGACCCTTTTCGACCCAGGGTCCACCGCCATCACGCGCATTACGGGGATGGCGCTGGCGAGGCGGCAGGAGTGGTTCCCCCCGCTGCGGCCGCGGGCACCCCCGACTGAACGATGTAGTGCAGAGAGATGCGACCGATCAGCAGTGGCATCAGGGGCAGCGACAACGGCGACTCCTTGATGGTGACCGAGCGAACCGGCAGGCGCTCGAGATAGAAGCGCGCCTGGGCGAGCGGGCGGCCGACGATCTGCGAGCGGATCTGCGCCTCGTCGAGCCGTGGGGCGACGTAGGCCGCGGCGCTTCCGACGAAGGTCATGTTGCCGCCCGAGGTGTCGTTCAGGATGCGGTACGAGACCTGGATCGGGCTTTCGGTCAGCAGCTGCTGGTCGTTCGGCACCCGCTGGGCCAGGTACGCCTGATAGGCCTTCTGCACGTCGGAATCGCTGTAGAAGTCACCCTCGCCGGTGATCGTCATCGTCCCGCTGAAGGTCGGTACCTTGTCGTTGGGCTGGTGGTCGGTCGTGTACTGCGGCGCACCATAGATCACTGTGTCGCTGAGCTTCTCGCCCGGCAAACCGGAGCCCACCAGGGTCTGCGCGATGGCCTGGTGCAGCTCCTGCTCGAGCTGCGCGCGACCGGCGTCGAAGTCCGCCTCGGTCATCTGCGGGGTGGTCGAAGGATCGGTTCCACCACCAGTGGCCTGGGGATTATTGACGTTCAAGCACGAAAAACGGTTCGCTTCGATGGTAGTGATCGTGCCGGAGCCTATATTGCCCGCTGACCCCGGCTGGACCGCGATGACGTTGATGGCTGCGCTCGCCAGGCCCCATGGAATCATCGTGTCACCAGACGTCTGAGCGAACGTGATCCCGTTCGTGTTATCCAGCCGCTGGCCTCGATAGACGTAGATGCCCGGCGCTCCGTGGCCGCTGGCGGGACAGTTGTTGCTATAGACCACCTGCCCGATCGCCGGGGCGAGCGGAACCACGATCGAACCTGTCGTCTTGAAGCCCTGCGAGCTCGACTTCGAGATCACGTTCGCACGGACGTGGATGGCCTTGCTGGCCGGCGTGGCCTGGATCTCGACGTCCTTCTGGGTGAAGGGCGCGGCCTGCGCGATGAGCGTGACCGAGGCCGACGGAACGTAGATGGCTGCCCCGAACAGTCCGACCAGCAGCAGCGTGGCCGCCGTGATGTACAGCAGGAAGCGCCCGGGCTTCAGCTCCGTCGCGGTCTTGGTCAGCAGCCTCGTGGGGGCGGCGATGCCGACGTGCGTGGTCGGCGACGTGCGCACCCGCTGCCACCAGCGCTGGACCGGCGGCGGTGGCTCTGGCTCTGAGGGGATGCCTTCGCCCAGCGCGCCGACCGCCCCGAAGACGGGGAATCCGCTTTCCGACGCCATCTTCTGAACCGCCGGGTCGTCGCATACGACCGTCACGCGTTTGCCCAGGCGAGCCGCGTAGTTGCGCAGCAGCTGGAAGTTGAAGCGGCTCTGCCCGATGCGCGAGCGCATCGGCAGAACGAGCATCGTGTCCTCGCCGTTGAAGCGGCGTAGGCGCTCGACGAGCTCGGGAATCTCTTCCTCGGTTTCAACGTAAATCGGGTTCGTTGCCATGGCGTTTACAAGTCTCCTGGGGGTCTGTTCAGACCTTTATACCGCCTAGGACCCGCCGCATGACGGTGTTGACGGTGTCGCGCTCCTCGGCTTCGGTGCGGAGAGCGTGATTCGCCAGACCCATCGGGGCGATGTCCTGCGGGCTCGACAGCTGGCCGGTCGAGTCGGTCAAATTGCGCACATCGGGCGGCACAAGATGCCGGATCCGCGGCTCTCGCGGGAACGGCAGGCCGGCGGCCCAGTTGTTCTTGACCATCTCCAGCGTGAGCTCGGGAAGAAGGCTGCCGCCGCCACACAGGTAGATGCTCGTAGGCAGACGCTCTCCGCGCGAGAGCTCCCTGACGCTGAGCGCGAGACCCTGCAGCAGGACCTCGGCGTCGGCGCTCAACAGCTCGGACACCTGGCGATGCTGCTCGGCTGACAGCAGGCCTTCGGAGTGCCGCAGCTTGCGGGCCTCGGCCTCCTCGTAGCTCAGGCCGAACGCGAGCGCGAGGCGGCGGGTGAACGCACGGCCGCCGAGGTTGAACATCCGCGTCCCTTCAACTCCGCCATCGCGAATCAGCGCAACGTCGGTGGTGCCGCCGCCGATGTCGACGAAGATGCCGCCTTCCGCCCACGTCTCCTCGCTGGCGCATGCCCGCGCGAGCGCGTACGGCTGCGCGACCGCCGCGGCCAGCTCGAGGTCGAGCTCCCGCACGACAGTCTCGATCGCGTCGATGTGCGTCATCGGCGCGAACGTGTTGAACACGGTCACCTCGAGGTTCTTGCCGGTGAAACCGACCGGGTTCGTGACTGGGTAGCCGTCGACTCGCACGTTGGTGATGGCGGAGTGCACGAGGCGCGCTTCCAGCTGGCCGTAGCTCCGCTCCATCTCGAGCAGGTGCTGCGCTTCACGCAGAGCGCGGCGCTGAACCATCTGCAGCATCGTCGAGATCTCTCCCGACCGCACTCGCGCGTTGGAGTTCTCACGCGGGTAGGCGATCGTCGACGAGAAGCCCTTTATGAGCTCACCGGCGATGCCGACCACGACCTGGCCAGGCACCGTCTTGGCCATGTCCTCCGCAGCCTCGAGCGCTCGGTTGCAGGACTGGATCACGGACTCGAGGTCGGCGATGGCTCCGCCTGACATCGCGGCCGGCGCCTGGGGCTCACGGCCAACGCCCAGCACCTCCCCGTCGGGGCCCTCGCGCCGGACCACGAGCACCTTGATCAAATCGGTCCCGATGTCGAGCACCGTGAAGTGGCGGTAGTACTCGCTGCGCTTGCGCAGGAACTTGAACTTGCTCACTTCGCGGCGAGCTCCTGCTCCAGGCGCTTGAACGCCTCGCCGGCGGGGCCGTTCAGCTTCCCACGCGCGAGGTGCTTCTGGCCTCCGCCCGTGCCGAGAAAGCCGGCCAGGCGCGCGGCATCGTATTCGGAAGTCAGGTCCTTGGACACCTTGATCACAAACATGTCTCCGGCCACAACGGTTACGACTCCCGACTTCACCAGGTCCAGGTACCGGTCCGCGTAAGCCGCCAGCTCCTGCGAGTTCGAGGCGTTCACGGTCTCGATCACAAACGGTACTTTGCCTTGTTTGACCTGCACGCCGTCGCCACCCGTCACCCGGGCTGATCGAAGCTCCTCCGAAAGAGCCTTCACCCGACGCTCGGCTTCCTTGAGCTGAGCGCGCAGAGCCTGCGTTCGTTCCGCCAGGTGCTCCGGGCTCGCGTTGAACGAGCGCGCGAGCTCGACCATCAGGTCGTGGTCGCGGCGCACCAGGTCGTCGGCGGCCTCACCGACCACCATGTCGATTCGCCTGAGTCCTGAACCGATGCTGGATTCGGAGACGATGACCGCGGTGCCGATGTCCGCGCTGTTCGCGACGTGTGTTCCGCCACACAGCTCACAGGTCCATTCGCCAAAGCACACGACGCGAACGATGTCGCCGTACTTCTCCTCGAACAGGTGCATGGCGCCCTGCGCCACGGCTTCCTTGAGTGGCTTCTGACTCTCGTGAAACGGCAGGGCGGCGCGAACCTTTTCCATGACGCGGCGGTTGATCCGCGCCAGCTCGTCTTTAGTGATCGCCCGGTTGAGGGGAACGTCGAACGTAGTGTGATCAGGGCCGACCCAGGAGCCTTTCTGGATCACGTTCTCACCGAGGGTCTCTCGCAGCGCCTTGTGCAGCAGGTGGGTAGCCGAGTGATGACGCGCGATCTGCCCCCGTCGCGCTGTGTCCACGGCGGCCTTCGCCCCCTCCCCCACTCGCACGTCGCCGCTCACGACCGTGCCCAGGTGGGCGATCACGCCAGCGACAGGTTTCTGCGTGTCCTCGATACGAACCTGCCCGTTGGCGGTGGTGATCGTTCCGGTGTCGCCCACCTGGCCGCCGGACTCCGCATAGAAAGAAGTGCGTTCGAGGAAGACCTCGACTCCATCGCCCTCGCGTGCAACCTCAACCGGTTTGTCGTCCTTGCGCAGGGCGACCACCTTGCTGTCGGTCGTGAGCTCGGTATAGCCGGTGAACTCGGACCTGGGCAGGTCTTTGGCCAGCGCCCATCCTTGAGGCGTGCCACGTCGCGACCTCGCGCGCTGCTCTTCCATCGCCGCCCGGAAGCCGTCCTCGTCGATCTCGATCCCACGCTCGGCCGCCAGCTCGCGCGTGAGCTCCAGCGGAAAGCCGTACGTGTCATGGAGCCGAAAGGCGTCGGCTCCCGGGATCGCCTTCGGGTGCTGACCAGCGATCTTCTCAAACTGTTCCATGCCCTGCTCGAGAGTCCTGTTGAAGCGGTCGGACTCCTCTTGCACGACGTCGGCAATGCGCTTTTCGTTTTGGCGCAGCTCGGGGTAGTGGTCCTTGAACATCGACACCGCCACGCCGACTCCAGCGCTGAGCTTTGCCGTGAGTCCCATCTTTTGGCCGTGAATCGCCGCGCGGCGGATGAGACGCCGCAAGACGTAACCCCTGCCCTCGTTTGACGGAATCACACCATCCGCAATGACAAAGGTCGCCGCGCGCAGGTGGTCCGCGACGATGCGTTCTGAGAGCGTCGTCGGCCTCGGACTGGCACCTCGTACGAACTCAACCAGCGGTTCGAGGATGTCGGCCTCGAAGATGTTTGTCTTGCCCTGCAGGATGTAGCTGATCCGCTCGAGGCCCATGCCCGTGTCGATGGCCGGTCGCGTGAGCGGGACGAGGCTTCCATCGGCCACCCCGCGACGCACCGCCTCCCCCGATGTTCCTTCGATTGGGCCCCGCTGGTCGTACTGGGGGAAGACGAGGTTCCAGAACTCGGTGAAGCGATCGCAGTGGTCCGGGACGCACTCGTCCTGGCCACAACCGAACTCTTTGCCACGATCCCACCAGATCTCCGAGTCAGGTCCGCACGGTCCCGCGCCGAGACCCCACCAGTTGTCTTCGAGACGTGTCACGTGCTCCGCCGTCAGGCCTGGTTGCCTGACCCAGATGTCGTGTGCCTCGTCATCGGTTGGATGGATGGTCACCCGGAGCCGATTGATCGGCATGTCGAAGACTTCGGTGACCAGCCCCCAGGCGAGCGGTATCGCGGTTTCCTTGAAGTAGTCGCCGCTGGGGGCGAAGTTGCCCAGCATCTCGAAGAAGGTGTTGTGGCGGTCGGTCCTCCCCACCTCGTCGATGTCGCCTGTGCGGAGGCATTTCTGGCAGCTCGCCAGCCTGGGCGCAGGTGGATCGCTCAAACCCAGGTAGTACGGCTTGAGCGGCTGCATTCCGGCCGAGATGAAGAGCGTGCTCGGGTCCCCGTGCGGCACCAGCGACGCGCTGGGCAGGACCTCGTGCTCCCGGCTCGCGAAATGCTCTAGAAAACGTCTGCGGATCTCATTCCCGGTCACGGGGGTTGCCTCAGTTTAGGGGGCGAGACGCTCCAGTCGCCAAACTCCTCCTGGCCGGCGCACGTAGCGGAGGCGATCGTGGAGGCGATCCTCACGGCTCTCCCAGAACTCGATCCAGCGCGGACGCAGCGCATAACCGCCCCAATCCGCGGGCAGCGGAACGCCGCGGGGGTGCTTCTCCGCCAGCTCCATCACGGCGCGCTCGAGCACGTCGCGCGACGGGATCACCCGGCTCTGCCGCGACGCGAGGGCCGACAGCTGCGCGCCCCGCGGCCGGCTTCGGAAGTAGGCCAGCGACGCCTTGCGGTCCAGGCGAGTCACGGTCCCCGAAACCCGGACCTGGTGATGGGTTGGGAACCAGTAGAAGACGATCGCCGCGCGATTGTCTTCAGCCAGGTCGCGGCCTTTTCGGCTCTCGAAATTCGAATAGAAGAGAAAGGATCCGTCTCTGAGACCCTTGAACAGCACCATGCGGACGGACGGACCCGCAAGGCCAGAGGTTGCGAGCGCGATGGCGTCCGGCTGCGGTGCACCAGCCTCCTGCGCCTCGCGATACCTGCGGCGAAACAGGGTCAGTGGATCGCGGGGGACGTCCGACTCGAGCAACGCCATGCCTGTCGAAGCTTAGAGGCGCGGACGAAAGCCGTCGACGGATCTTCGCGCCCAGGCGGCCCACCTGGATCGCCGAATCTCTCGCCGAAAGCTTTCGCCGCGCCTCTAGGGGCTGGCGGCTTCTTCCGGCACGTACTTGCGAAGCTGCTCCAGCGCCGCGCGCTGCAGGCGCGAGACGTGCATCTGGCTGATGCCGAGGCGCCGCGCGATCTCCGATTGAGACATCTGCTCGTAGAACCGCATCGCCATGATCGACCGCTCGCGCGGGGTCAGGTGCTCCATCGCACGGTCGAGCACGTCGCGCATCTCGACGCGGTCGAGCTCGGGGTCGGGACTTCCGATCTGGTCGGCGACGGCCCTGCTGTCCTGGCCGTCGCTCGAACCGATGGGCTGGTCCAGCGAAAGCGGCACGTAAGCCGGGCCTATCTCGATCGCCTCGGTCACGTCGTCGGGCGTAACGCCGAGGCGTTCCGCCAGCTCCGCCACGGTCGGCTCTCGGCCCAGCTCGTTCTTCATCTGTTCGTTGACGCGGACCACCGACTGGTGGAGCTCCTGGAGGCGGCGCGGAAAGCGGATGGCGGTTCCCTTGTCCCGGAAGTGGCGCTTGATCTCTCCCGCCACCGTCAGTGTCGCAAACGTCGTGAACTCGAATCCAAGGTCGGGATCGAAGCGTTCGATGGCTTTGATCAGCCCGAGATAGCCGACCTGCACGATGTCGTCCAGCGGCTCGCCCCGGTTCTGGAATTTACGCGCGAGGAAATACACGAAGTCGTGGTAGGCATTGACCAGCTGCTCTCGGATGCGCTCTTTCTCGGCCGGGTCGGTGGTGTCCCGATAACGGCGATGGAGCGCACGCAGCTCTTCGCGGGGAATCCGCTGCTGTGAGGCCACTGTCTAAGTGTCGGCTTAGAGGGTCGGTTTGCGCTCAGCCGGCGAGGTACTTGACCATGCGGAAGCTGACGTGCCCGGTCTTTGGCTCGACCTGCGGACGGAAGTCGTCGACAAAGCAGCGGATCATCTCGTAGGCGAGCCGCTGCAGCTCCGGGTCGACCTCCGTGTCGTGCTTCGGCATCGGGAGGGCGTTGCCGGTCGGAATGAGGTCGACATCGACCACCAGCGCCCGATTGGTCGCGAAGTAGGTGAGCTTGAGGTCGGCCGGCGACCCGAGGTCGTTGGCCGCGGCGATGGCGCTGTCGCAAGCCTGCGTGAGCGCGATGCTCAGCTCGTCGAGATCGACGAGGCTGAAACCCAACTGGCCGCCGAGCGTCGTGGCCACCCTCTTGGCGACCGGAATGAACGCCGGCGTCGCCGGGATCTTGAGCTCAGCCAGGTTGCGCTTTGCCAATCGTGCCGTCCTCTCCCTTTAATCCTTGCCGTCCGTCTGCTGGAGCTTGCGCATTGCCGTCGCTTCCAGCTCTTCGCGCTTGCGCTTGGCGGCCGCGACTCCGTCCTGGATCGCCTTGCCGACGGGGTGATCCGGGTCGCTGACCATCTGCCGCGCCCGCTGCGCCGCGTCCTTCGCGCGCTGCACGGGTTCGCTTCCGCTCAGCTCGATCGTCTTGCTGCGCAGGGTGTCCACCTGCTCTCTGCCTGGCCCGGACGCGATGTACGCCCCGGCCGCCAGGCCGATCAGGCCGCCGAGGATGAACCAGCCGAAACCGCCGCCGCCGCCACCATTGCTGTCGTCAGCCATCTCTAGCCTCCTAATACAGTCCGAACAAGGCTCTGTCCCGCCACCCGAACGCCGTGAGCTCCGGCCTTGATGCCGCGTCCGACCGCCGCAGCGCCGCCACCGGCCGTCCGCAGTCCGACGTTGACGCCGGCGGTGATGTCGTTGACGTTCCCGATCGTCTGCCGGACCTCGGGCAGCGTCTCCTTCAACTCTTCATTGGTCGTTTCCAACAGGTCCTCCACGGCTCCCAACGTCCCGCGCAGCCGAATCAGGACCGCGGCCAGGGCCAGCGCCACGATGAGAGCGGCCGCCCCGAACGCCAGCCACATGAAGCTCTGACTGTTCATGTTGTGGATACCCTTTGGTCCTTGCTCGCAAACACAACCGCAATCTTAAGTGCGAGCGCTGGGGTTGCTGGGTTTTGGTTCATTTGGCTCGGGGCTCGGACGCGGCACGAAACGCGCCAGCGGCTGCAGGAGGAGCGCGAACGCCGCCGCCGGCAGCACGTTTGCCTGTCCCAGGCGGGCTGACGGCAGGCCGATGTAATCCCACAGCTGGCCGAGGCCAAACCCGATCGCGGTCATCAGGAGGATCGGGACGTAGGCGCGCCGCCGGTAGGGTAGGAAGGCGAAGAAGAGCTGGGAGAGAATCAGGACGGCCAGGACCCCGACGATGAAGCCTGGGGGGATGAGTCTCAGAAGGTTCACGCCACGATGTCCAGGCATCCGGATTCCGCGCGTTTGGCACCAACCGTGCGCATCGAGGCCCTCTCATTCGCACGTTTGGCGCCAGCGGTGCGGAAATTCCGGCCCAAAGGTGCTCCCTCCGGGTTACGGGGGTGGGTTGTCCTGAGCGAGCTCAGGTGGGTCCCCTGCCTTGGCTTTCCAAGTCCCGTCGAAGCGGGCGTTTGGTCGCTTTCCGGACTCCGGGGTCCCTAATGCTGTCTAGTTGGGCAACGCGCACATCGCCCGCAGCCCTTCGGGAGCCACCCAATACTACGTTGGCTTCTTCGGCGGAACAACCTGGATATGCAGCTCCTCGAGCTGCTTGGGATCGATTGGACTCGGGGCGCCCAGCATCAAGTCCTGGTGGCTTTGCGTCTTCGGAAAAGCGACCACGTCCCGAATGTTTTCGGAGCCCGTGAGCACCATCATCAAGCGATCGATCCCTGGGGCGATGCCGCCATGAGGTGGGACTCCGTACTCGAAAGCCTCCAGTAGGTGCCCAAACCTCGACCTGATGGTTTCCTTGTCCATGCCCAGGATCTCGAACACTCGCTCTTGCAGCTTTGGGTCGTGGATCCTGATGCTTCCACTCGCCAGCTCGACGCCGTTCACAACACTGTCGTACGCGCGGGCACGCACTTCGAGCGGACGCTGATCTATAAGCGCCAGGTCCTCAGGCCATGGCGACGTGAACGGATGATGGCCATACGTCAATCGCCCCTCGTCGTCTTCTTCGAACAAGTACATGGGGAAGACCCACAAGGGGCGCCACTCTCCCTCGCGTATCAACTTGCGGCGTCGCGCAATCTCGCGGCGCAACAGTCCCATCACTGTTTCAGCCTTTCGTTTGCGATCGGCCACCAACAACACGAGGTCTCCCTCGCCGGCGCCCGTTGCAGATCTGATCGCTGCTAGCTCGCCTTCGGATAAATGCTTCTCCAGCGGGCCCGGAATCCAGGCCAGGCCTTTCGCCCCGGCGCCTTTGGCGATCAGCGCGAGCTCGTCGAGCTCACGCCGGCTCATGTCCTTGCCGCCCGGCACCGCAAGTGCTCGAACAACGCCCCCTTCGGCAAGCGCCGACCGCAAGATGGTGGCCCCTGTCTCGCGCAGCGCTTCGCTCACGTCCGATATCTCCAGCTCGTAGCGAAGGTCCGGTTTGTCGGTGCCGTAGCGCAGCAAGCAGTCCTGCATGTCGAGCCGCGGGAATGGCGTTGTCAGCTCGACGCCAAGAATCTCCTTCCAGACGCGGGCCCACAGGCCCTCGATGAGCGTGAAAACATCCTCCTCGGAACAGAAGGACATCTCCACGTCCAGCTGCGTGATCTCGACGACGCGGTCCGCGCGCAAGTCTTCATCCCGAAGGCATCGTGCGATCTGGTAATAGCGGCCGATTCCCGCCACCATGAGCAGCTGTTTCAACTGCTGTGGTGACTGCGGCAGCGCAAAAAAGGTTCCTGGATGAAGGCGCGAGGGAACCACGAAGTCGCGAGCACCCTCAGGTGTGCCTTTGAGCAACATCGGCGTCTCGACTTCGATGAACTCGTTGGCGTCCATATACGAATGGATGATCTTTGTCACCTTGTGACGCGTCTCGAGCATTCGGCGCATCGGCGTCCGGCGAAGATCCAGATACCGATACTTCAACCGCAGCGCCTCGTCCGCCTCGACGTCGTCTTCGATCACGAAGGGTGTCGTCTTGGCGACGGAGATCACCTCCAGCTCGGCTGCAGCGACCTCGACTTCACCGGTCGCCATCTTCGGGTTCTCCGATCCGGCAGGACGGCGACCGACCGTGCCTCTGACCCGGACGACGTACTCGGACCTGAGGTCTGAGGCGGCCGCATGCGCCCCCGGCGCGTTGGTCGGGTTGAATACCACCTGCACGGCGCCCCAGCGGTCGCGGAGGTCGATGAAGATCAGACCGCCATGGTCGCGCCGACGCGCCACCCAGCCGTAGAGCTCGAGCTGTCGCCCGACGTCAAAAGAACGAAGCGAACCGCAGTGCGGAGCGGTGAAGCCGCTCATGCCAGCTTCGCGGCAAGGTCCGCCCACGCGACCTCGACTTGCTCCCCACTAGACATCTCTTTCAGCTGGGCCATGCGTCGCTTGGCCTCTTCCTCGGTCAGCAGCACCACCCACCGCGCGCCGAGCTTGTTGGCCGAGCGCATCTTCGCGCGCAAGCTCTTGCGGTCGTAGTCGACCGCGGTCGACCGCACCGTGCGGCAGATCCGGGCGACCTCCGCGGCTGCGACATCAAGCTCGCCGTCGGGCACCACGACGACATCGGCGGCCGCCGGCGCGACGACCTCCGCCCCACTCGCGGCCATCAGCTCCGTGACGCGGTCCATGCCTCCGGCAAAACCGACGCCCGGCGTTGCCGGCCAGCCTTCGGCTTCGGCGAGGCCGTCGTACCGGCCGCCCGAGGCGAGCGCATCTTGCTGGCCCTCCGCGCCCGCCGGGTAGAACTCGAAGACCGTGCGCGTGTAGTAGTCGAAGCCACGCACGAGGTAGGGATTGAGCTGGTACTCGATGCTCGCTCCGTCGAGCAGCGTTCGGACCTCGACCCAGGCGGCCGTGCACTCTTCGCACAGGTGGTCGGTGATCCGGGGCGCATCAGCCTTGAACGGCTGGCACTGGGGCACCTTGCAGTCGAGCAGGCGAAGCGGGTTGCGTTCCAGCCGGAGCTGGCAGTCGCCGTGCAGCTGCGACTTGAGCGGCCGGTAGTAATCCTTCAACTTCTCCAGGTAGGTGGGGCGGCATTTGGCGTCGCCGATCGAGTTGAGCTCCAGCCGGAGCTCGCCGAGCCCCACCTCTCGCAGCCAGGCCGCCGCCAGATCGATCACCTCCGCATCCAGCCCGGCGCTTCCGACTCCGATCGCTTCGATGTTGAACTGGAAGAACTGGCGGTAGCGGCCTTTCTGCGGACGGTCGTATCGGAACATCGGACCGATCACGTAAAGACGCGATGGCTGGGGACCCTGGTTCAGGCCACCCTCGAAGTACGCGCGTACGACTCCGGCCGTGGCCTCAGGGCGCAGGGCCAGGTTGCGCCCGCCGCGGTCGTCGAATCGGTACAGCTCCTTGGCCACGGCGTCGGTGTCTTCGCCGACCCGCTCGATCAGCTCGGCGTGCTCGATCACCGGCGTCACGATCTCCTCATAGCCGAAGCGCCGCGCCACGTCCGCGGCGGCCTTTTCGGCGATGCGCCAGATCGCGCGTTCGCGCGGGAGGATGTCGCGCATTCCACGGACCGCCTTGATCGGCTGGGAACGAGTCATAAGAGTGACGATTGTAAGAACCTACGGTTACTATCAGTCGCCGGTGACTACGCCCCTAGTCCAGATCGTCGCGCTGGTCCTCGCTGTGCTGGCCCTGATCATGGGCGCTTACCTGCTCATCATCGGCAAGCGGCCGTGGCGAGGCGGGGAGAACACAGCAGTCGCGCCTCGGGTCAGGCTTTTGGGTCTTAGCTACATCCTCGTCTTCGGCGCGGCGATGGTCCAGATCATCAGCCAGCCACAGGGAGTGGAGGCCGAGGCGCTCGGGGGGTTGATGGTCCTGGGCGGCGTGATCGTGATCGTGGTCGTCATGCTCGAGGCGCGTGCTTCTCGCCTGGCGGGGCACGAAGACCGGCTGGACAGCCGGTTGAAGGGTTAGCTTCTTTAGAGTCCCGCCCTCTCTCTTGTGGTCCTGTAGCCGGCGGCGGCTCTGAAGGCTTCTTCCAGGTCGTCCAGGTGCACAGGTTTGCTCATGTAGTCGTCAAACCCCGCCTTCCGGCAGCGCTCCTCGTCTCCCGGACCCGCCATCGCGGTCAGCGCGATCAGGCGCGGCCGGCTTCCCCGCGGCCAGCGCCTGCAGATCGCCTCCGCCGCGGCCAGGCCGTCCATCTCCGGCATCAGCACGTCCATGAGCACCGCGTCGTACGGCTCCTGGGCTACGGCGGCCACGGCCTCGCGGCCGTTCGAGACCACGTCCGCGCTGTGCCCAAGCTTCACGACGAGTCGCTTCAAAAGGTTTTGGTTAAGGGCGTTGTCGTCGGCGATCAGCACGCGCAACGCCCCCGCGACAACCTCGACCGCGGGCTTCGGCACCTCGACCGTGTGCACTCCGACCTGGACCATCACGTCGTGAAGCGTCCTGGCCGCGACGGGCTTGGTCAGCGTGGCCTGGATCACCCCGCTGTCGGCGGCCTCCGCAACCTCGGGTCCGGGAGCGGTGACGGCGATAAGGACGATCGGAAGCTGGTCGGCGCGCTTCAGCGCGCGCAGCATGCTCGAGAGACCAAGCCCGTCCAGGACCGGGGGACGGTGCTCGACGACAGCGATGTCGAACGGGTGCCCGGCCTTCACGACGCCCAGCGCCTCCTCGGGCGTGGCTGACGTGGCCGTCGCACCCCATTGCTCCGACTGAAGCGCCAGCACTCGGCGCTCGGTGGGATCGGCCGTCACGACCAGGACGCGCATCGCTTCCAGCGTGAGCTGAGAGGTGGTCACAGAAGCCGGCAGCACCTCGGCCAGGATCGTGAACTGGAACGACGTCCCGGCGTCGGGCCCGGCCTCCACCCCACCCTGCTCGACCCGCAGCTCGCCGTCCATCATCTCGACCAGGCGCTTGGTCGTCGCCAGGCTCAGGACCGCGAGCCGGTCGCCGGGCTCGAGCCGCTCGCGAGGGTTGGACATGCCGTCAAGCCCGCCACGGAGGATCCTGGCCGGGATGCCGCGTCCGGTGTCGCGAACCGTGAAGCTCAGCGCGACTAGGCCGCCTCTGTCCTCGAACCCAAGCTCGACGCCGACGCCGCCGCGGAAGGTGCGTTCGATCCCGCCGTGCAGCAGGGAGAGCACGATCTGCTCCAGCCGGCGAGAGTCCCCGACGATGACGCTGGGCACGTCCGGCGCCGCCTGAAAGGAGAGGTCGAGACCCTTTGCCCCCGCGGCGTCGGACACGAGCCCGATGCAGCTCTCAACGCTCGCCCGCACGTCGAACGGATGGAGGGCGAGCTCGAACGCGCCGCTCTGGATGTTTGCGGCGTCGAGCACGTCGTCCACCAACCTGGCGATCTGCTCCGCGCCGATCTCCACGATCGACGCCAGCTCGCGCTCTTCGTTCGTGGCGGCGCTCGCGGACAGCAGCCCGGCCGCACCGACCACGGCGTTGAGCTGGTTGCGTACCTGGTGACCGAAGTCGGCCAGCAGCTCGGCATCCAGGACGCCAGGCTGTGGAACGCCATTCGTGCGTGCGCCCTCACCCATCGGCTTCGGCTGCTTTTCGCTCATCAGTACAGCTGCTCCGCCGGTGGTTGACTCGCGACCGCGAACATCGCGTCCGGCATTTGCACGCCGTTGGAGACGAAGTGCTGCTGGAAGATCGACCGGGTGCCGGTGGCGCTGTGATATCCCACCGCTCGGCCGTCCGGGGTCACCCCGACCTGATGGAACACGAAGATCTCCTGAAGCGCGATCTCGCCCTCGACCAAGCCCATGACCTCCGCGATGCTCACGACCTTGCGGGCGCCGCCGCGCAGCCTTTCGGTTTGAACGATGACGTTCACAGCCGACGTGATCTGGCTGCGAATGGCGCGCGACGGGAGCTCGGTCCCAGCGAGCAAGACCAGAGTCTCGAGGCGGCCTAGACCGTCGCGAGGATTGTTCGCATGCAGGGTGCTCATCGAACCGTCGTGACCGGTGTTCATCGCCTGGAGCATGTCGAGCGCTTCGGGTCCACGACATTCGCCGACGATGATCCGATCAGGCCGCATGCGCAGCGAGTTGCGGACAAGATCCCGGATCGAGATCGCGCCTCGGCCTTCGACGTTTTGCGGTTTGGACTCGAGGCTGATCACGTGGACCTGACGGAGTCGAAGCTCGGCGGCGTCCTCGCAGGTGACGATGCGCTCGGTCGATGGGATGAAGCCTGAGAGGACGTTGAGCAGCGAAGTCTTGCCGGAGCCGGTTCCCCCAGACACGATGATGTTGAGCCGCGTCTTCACCGCGGCGTCCAGGTACTCCATCATCATTTCTGTCGCGCCGCCCGTCGTTACGATCTTCTCCGGCGAGAGCACCTCGCGGCCGAACTTGCGGATCGTCAGGCACGGCCCATAGATCGCGACTGGCGGGATCACGACGTTGACACGCGATCCGTCCTTCAATCTTGCATCGCACATCGGCTCCGACTCGTCGACGCGACGGCCGATCGTGGAGACGATGCGATCGATCACGCGACGCAGGCTGTCCTCGTCCTCGAACGCGAGGTTGGTCAGCTCGATCCGGCCTCGGCGCTCGACGAAGATCTGCTCGGGTCGGTTGACCATGATCTCGCTGATCTCAGGGTCGCGCAACAGCGCCTCGAGCGGACCGAGACCGATGACCTCGTCGAACAGAATCTCGACCAACCGCTCCTTGTCCACGGCCGTGACCAACGCCGCAGGCGGTTTGGCGCGGAAGTGGTCCTCCGTCAGCTGCAGCAGGAGGCGCCTGATGCCCGCGCGGTTGTTGATGTCGATGGCGGCCGCGTGCCGGCTGAGCAGCTGGGCATGGATCTCGCCTTTCGCCGCGGCGAGCGTTGGACTCAAGAGAGCGGAAGGCTCGAGGGCGCGGAACTGCTCGGTGGTCGGTTCGGGCGGCGGTGCGACGCCCTCGCGCGGAACGATGCGCCGCTCGGCGGGCGCGACGGTCACAGCGCCGTCGCCGGGCGCACTCGGGCCCGCGCCCGGAGGCGACGAAACAGCCGCGGGCGTCTGCTGGTAGCGCCGGTCGAACCTCTCGGAGAGTTTCATACGGGCCGTGTCTCCGCCGCCGCGTGCAGCCTCTTCTGAGCGTGCATCGCAGCTTTCTTCACGTCTGCGTCCGGCTCCCTCTGGACGAGCGTGCGGAGGCCATCGGAGGCGGCTTTGTCGGCGATCATGCCGAGCGACTTGCAAGCGGCGATGCGGACCACCTTGGGCCAGCGGCGGTCGTGGGCGATGCCCAACAGCGGCGGCACTCGCAGCGCGTCGCGCCGCAATCCGCAAGCGAGCACGGTGACGACCGCGGCCTTCTCGCTGGCCGGCTGGCGCATCAGGGCCTCGATGTCGAGGTCGGAAGCCGCCATGGCCAGCGCTATCGCCAGGCGGTGAGTCGGAATCCGGTCCGCCGCCTCCATCAGCGCCTCGACCGCGCGCCGCCCCCCCATTAGGCCGAGGGCCCGGATGGCCGACTCTTTCACCTTTGGGTTCTCGTCCTGGACCAGGTCTGCGATCCACATCACCGACTCGGTGAGGCGGAGCGCCCCGCACAGGCGGGCCGCGGCCGACCGAGTCACGGGGTTTGGGCTGACCAGCGAGTTGAGCAGCTCGTCGCTCAGGCCCCCTCGCCGGAACGGCTCAGTGATGCACCACTGGCCGGTCAGGCCAGGCCCGGCCTGCTGGAGAGCGGCCACGATCACCGCACCCACCCGGTACGGCTCCGCCAGCAGCTCCGCAGGCGTGGCGTTTAGTACGACATGGGCCTCGCCGGCCAGCGCCGCGTTAAGGACTCGCTCAACCTGGCCCGCCAGGCGAGAGCGGGGAACGCGGGAAACAGCCCCCGACCGCTTGGTCAGGCGCTGTAGATCGATCTCGGCCGATGGCCTCGTGTTCAAAAGTATTACTGGGATGGGCGGTCGATCCGGGGGGACGTTGGTACATTATCGGCGAATTGACCCCCCGTGAGGTTCGCGAAGCCGATCGGGCCCAGGAGGAAGAGCCTAACCAGGTGGGTAGCAGCAGCGGACCCGCCGCCGACCAGACGCCGTCAACCCTGCAGTTAAGGACGCGGATCCTGGAGATGTCGACCGTATTCGCTGAGCTCAGCGACGGGGCGCTCCGGGCTCTCGCCCGCCGCATGCGGGCCGTCGGGCTGACAGCCCGCGACACGCTGCGCCTGAGCGCGCAGGGCGGTGACGTTGTCCTCTTCCTCGCGTCCGGCCAGGTCGAGGAGTCGATCACAGACGGCTCAGGCAAGGTCCTCCTGACCCGACGCCCGGCCCCCGGGGACCTCGTCATCCTCCCGGCGCCCCGGACCAAGGATCGATACCAGACGGCCATCTACGGCCTCACCGAAGCGGTGCTCCTCACCCTCGATCGGGATGGGCTGCTCGAGGGCCTGGGTCCGGACGCCGAGAAGGTGGCGCTCGCCCTCGACCGGCTGTGGGAGCAGGAGCTGTCGGCGGTCAACGCGGCCGAGATCCAGCGCTCCTCGCGGACGGCCGCGCCGATCGTGGCTTTTTTCTCGGCCAAGGGCGGTTCCGGGACCACGACGCTGGCTCTGAACTCGACAGCAGCCCTCGCTCGCAAGTTCCCGCGACAGGTCCTCCTGATCGACCTCTCCGCTCCGTTCGGCCACGCAGCCCTGTTCGCGGACCTGATCGCCACCGGTTCGATCGCAAGCGCGGCGAAGGCGGCCCCGGTCGACTTCGAGACGGTGCTGCGGGGCAACATCGTCAACCACAGGTCGGGCATGGGCGTGCTGCCGGGCACCCTTCGCCCGGAGGAGGTGGACCTGATGACAGGCGAGCTGACCAGCCGGGTCCTCGACGTGGTCGTCAGCTGGCAGCGGTTGATCGTCGTAGACCTCGGGACCTCGCTCGGAGAGGCGGCGCTGGCGGTGCTCGAGCGCTCCGAGTGCGTGGTGATCGTGATCCCTCCCGAGATCGCAGCCATGACCGACGCACGGCGGTCGCTCGCCGTCTTCCGCGACATCCTGAACATCACCGACAACCGGATCGAGCTCGTGCTCAACCAGCGGGTGCCGCATCCACCGCTCGACCGGGCCGCGGTGGAGTCGATCCTCGGCCGCAAGATGTCGGTGACTGTAGGCTTCGATGACTCCAGGCCGGAGGACGCCGCCCTCGCCGGCGGCCTGGTCCTGGTCCGCGACCCCAACTCACTGGTCTCACGCGGAGCGACCGACCTGGCGCGGGTGATCGTTGCCAATCTGAAGCTGGATGGTTAAAGCGAAGCCCCACACAAGCGGCCAGGCAATGGTGGAGTTCGCGATCACCCTGCCGATCCTCATCCTGCTCGTCGCGGGTGTGCTCGAGCTGGGCCGCGGTTACGTCTTCGCGATCGCGACCTCCGACGCGGCCCGCGACGCAACTCGCTTCGTTGCCGGCAAAACCTCGACGACCAATGGTCCCGGAATGGTGAGCACGTGCAACTTCGTCCGTGCCGACCTCGCCGCGATCATCCCGAACGCGAGCGTCAGCTGCCCGACGACCCCGGTCGGCCACGCGCCGCCGTTCACGGCCGGCACCGACTACACGGCTCCGACCGCGGGCCAGGCGGTCGTCGCCGTGTACTGCGGGACGAGCCTGGACTGCACGGGCTCGGTGAACACGTACTACGGCGCCGAGGTCGACGTTTACGTCTACTACGGGTTCAGCGACCTGAACCTGCTTGGAGGCGGGATCACGATCACCGGATCGAGCCGCGCCACCACCTCCTGGTGAGAAACCGGTCGCGCGCCCAAGCGATGGTGGAGTTCGCGCTGGTGGCGCCGGTCGTGCTGCTGATCATCGGCGCCACCGTGGACATGGGCCGGGGAATGCTCATGTACGCGCTTCTGCAGGGCGCTTCGCGCGACATGGCAAGGCAGTCCGCTCTCGTCTACTACAACGGCTCCAACACCTTTGCACCGGACTGCACGGCCCTCACGACGCCGTGCTCGTTGAGCTCGCTTGTCACCGGAGCGCACCTTCTCGACTCGCTGGGCGCCTCCGTCGTGTACGCCGATTCGGGTTCGATCTCATCGCCCCCGGCCTACGCAAGCCTCTACTCCGGCGGCACCACGACGCAGCCTGGGACGATAACCCTGGGGCCTGCAACCAACCCGAACACGGTCTATGTCTTCATCTACGAGCTGGATTCGTCGGGAGGCCCGAACCCGCGTTGGAGCTGTCCGTCGTGTGCCGCGGCCAACGGCGCAGCGGTGCGCACGAGCGGACACCAGCTCGCCGTTGTCGACCTCAAGCTCAAGTGGCAGCCGGTGCTCGCCCGGTTCCTGGGCATACCGACAGTCATCACGTTCGATTCGCAATCCGTCGTCCGGATGGAGTTTTAATGACCGGTCCGCGCAAATCGCAATCCGGCCAGGTCATGGTGCTGGTGGCGGTTTCTCTGATCGCGCTCATCGGCTCCGCCGCGCTCGTCCTGCTGGCGGGCTCGGCCGAATGGCAGAAGAACCAGCTCCAGCAGCTGGCCGACGAGGCGGCGCTCGACGCGGCTCAGACGATCGGCATCGGCTGCGACTCGGGCAAGGCGAACAGCGTCATCCTCACTGCGGACAACGCCATCGCCGCGCACCGCGCCCGAGTCGCTGGTCAGTACGTCGTCACCCCGGGCACCTGCGCAACCCCATATAGCGGCGCCGACAAATTTGTCGGAAGCCTGACCGCAACCATCAACTACCCATACCGAGCGCACCAGCAGCAGGTCGAGGTGATCCTCACGCTGACCCTTCCGATCTCATTTGGCGGAGTCGTGGGAAGCTCGAGCACCGCCCTGACCCGCCGTGCGGTCGCGCAGGCCCTGCCCGAGTCAGTGGCGGCGCTCTCCGCCACGACCCTCTCGTGCACGGGAGGCAAGGTGAACGTCGCGGGGAGCATAACGACGCAGAACGCGATCACCTTGAGCGGCAACTGCGGCCTCTACGCCAACAAAAGACTCGACGCCGCATCAGGGACCTATTCCGACCTTGGCAACGCGTCGGTCTACGCGGACGGCCAGGCCTGGGTTGGAGCGGGCGGCACCTGCGCGCCCCTTTTCAACTCGATCTGCGCCGACGGCTACGAGCTGTCCGGGCATGTCACGCCGGCCTGCGGCACGACCAGCGCCTTCCTGTCGGTTGGCGACGCGGCGATCAACCCCAACCCGTGCGCGGCAGGATTGGTCCAGCAGCCGGCGCGTCCTGTATCGACCACCCTGCCCCCTGAGCCCAACGCAGACCCAGCCATCTCCGCCAAGCTCCCCGGGGGCGTGCCGTGCAGCTCAGCCGGCGCCTACCCGAACATCGTCGTCAACGGGGTGACGGTCGGCACCGGGCTGGGGCCTCCTGTTCCGACCAAGGATGCCAACGGGTACTACCACTTCACAACCGGGTGCTATGGCTATCTGAACATCGCTCCGTTGAGTGCAGGCATCTCCAAACTCCAGGTGGGCCCCATCGTCACGGCGCAACACTTCATCACCCCAACGTTCCCCTCGCCCACCACGCAGCACACGCTCCTCGTGGCGGAAGTCAGATCTGACGCGACTCCAAACAGGTTCCTTGCACCGGCCGGTTGGGTCGCGGCCGGCGCCCCAAGCCAGTCCGGGATAAGTCCGCGTACGGAGATCTGGTACTACCCGGACAACCCCGGGAACGTCCCGAACCCCCAGTTCACGGTCACGCCCGCCAACATCGACACCACAGCGCAGGTATCCGAGTGGAGCAACGTGGCAACAGTGAACCCGCTGGACACGACCGGCAACTTCGCGAACGGCGCGAGCCAGCTCAGCGCCACCGTCTCGACGGCCGCGGCCACCTCGACGGCCAACGAGCTGGTGATCACCGACGACGGCTTGATCGAGGCGCAGGTCGGCCAGACGATCACCCATCCCGTCGGATGGAACAGCCTGGCCAACGATCCGACCGACGGATTCAACGCGGACTACCGCCTCGACCTTCCGGCCGCGATCGCGGGCGAGACCGTGACGGCCAGCGTCTCGACCAACTGGGCCCTGGTGATGGCCGCTTTCAAAGGTAGTGGCGGCGGCGCGGGCGTCGTGCTCGATCCAGGCTTCTACTACTTCAACGGATACGACGGCGCCGGATTTGCGACGGGCGGCGGCGTCTGCCTGAACGGGGGCACTCTGCTGGCGCGGGACGCCACCCTGGAGTTCGTCAACAAGGCGGGGTTCTCATCTGGCGACTGCACGCCCGGGGGCGGCGCCATCGCGTGCACCGGCGCCTGCCAGTTCGGTTCCACTCCCTGCTCGATCGCCGCGTGCCCACCCAACGCGGCCGACGACCCGGGCGCCACCCTGAGCTCCAACCAGACATGGTTCGCCGCGCCCTGCGGCCTGGCTCCGACCGGCGACGCGAGCTGCCCGGTCTCCGCCTGGTGCCCGCCCGGGGATCGCGCCTGCTCGAACGTCCTCATCTGGGCGCCAGCGACCAACACGGGGCAATTCGCCATCAAGGGCGCCGCCGCCAAACACTGGCTCCTGGGCTCCGTCTACTGGCCCGGGACCTGCACCGACACTGTGAACGGGACCTCGACCATCACGGGGACGCTTTATTGCGGCAACCTCTCGATCTCGGCGGCGGCGGGAGCGGGGACCGCGATCGGCGGCAACTACGGGATCGCGACCTCGCTCGTCGAGGCGATTCTCGTCGAATGAGTTGCACCAACAGGCGCACCATGCCAAGCTGCGAGCCTCACCTAGATGTCAATCGCCAGCCCTGATGTTTCCCGGCCGCGCCGGGGGCGTCTCTACATCGTCATCGGTGCCGTCCTCGCGGTACTCGCATTTGCCGCGGCCGCCGGCCTGGCAAGCCTCTCCCTGCTCCAGAAGAACACCACCGGGACGCAGGTGGTCGTGGCCCGGAACGACATCGGCTCGCGGACCAAGATCCAGGCGTCGGACCTGGAGCTGAGCACGATCAACCCGACGCCGAAAGAAGCGTTCACTCAGATCAGCCAGGTCGCCGGCAAGGGCGCCCGCGTCGACATTCCCGCCGGATCTCCCGTGACAGCCAACCTGATCGCCCCGGCGGGCGACCTCTTGAGCACCAGCGACGTGGCCTTCCTCCCCATCCCCTCGGGTTACGTCGCGCTCACGGTCCCGACGGGTGAGCTCGTCGGAGTCGGTGGCTATCCCCAGGTGGGCGACCGCATCACCATGCTCGCGACCATCAACACGTCTGTGTTCGGCGCCAGCTCGCCCGTTCCCGTCGTCCGGACTGTGTTCAACAACCTCGACATCATCAGGGTCGGTCCCGCCGCCGCACAGTCCGCCACAGGGGTCTCGAGCAGCCTCACCCTGCTCATGAACGGATGCGACGCGGAATACCTCTTCTGGCTTCTCAACAACGCGACCTTGAAGTACACGCTGGAGTCGTTCAAAGACTATGCGGCCGCCCCCAGCCAACCGGATCCCTCGTGCCCGAGCGTCACGTCTGCCGGTGGAGTCGGACCCAGGGAAGTGGACAAGCGCTGGCACTTCACCACGGGCTGACCGGTGTCGACCAGCGTCATCCTCATCGCGGCCGCAGCCGCGATCGGCATCGGATTGGTGATGTACGGGATCCTCGGTCCCGGAAGAGCTGCGGCCACCGCAGCGCCTACCTCTCGTGTCACGTACCGCACGCTCGCCGACGTTCGCGAGCAGCTGCGAAGAAGGTTTGAACCGACTGGTGCGCCGGTGTGGATCGCGGCGAACCAGAAGGTCAACTCGCTGGCGTCCGACCTGGCGAGCGCCGATCTCCAGCTTCGCCCTTATGAATTCCGGTTGGTCCAGGTTGCGGCCGCACTGCTGTTAGCCCTCATCGCGCTCCTCCGCTTCGGGATCGCGATTCCCGTCGTGATTCTTGCCATCATCGGCTTCGCCCTCCCCGCGCTCTACCTTCGCAACCGCCGCGGCCACCGTCTCGCGCAGTTTGAAACTGGTCTTCCACGCGCGATGGAGCTGATGGCCAACTCGATGAAAGCCGGCCAGTCGATCGCGCAATCCCTTCGCGCCGTGACCGAGAACGCGAGCCCGCCGGTGTCCGACGAGTTCGGGTTAGCCCGGCGTGAGATTGAGCTAGGCGCCTCGATCGAGAGTGCCCTCGGAAACATGGTCAAGCGAATCGGGAGCAGCGACCTGCGCCTGGTCGTCATGGTGATCACCATCCAGCACTCGGTGGGAGGCGACCTGCCCGCCATCCTGATCAGCCTTGGCGACACGATGAAGCAGAGGGCGGAGATGCGGGCGGAGGTCCTCGCCTCGACGGCGCAGTCGCGCGCTTCGTCTCTGATCATCACCCTGCTGCCGATCGCGGCGGCGATCGGCCTCTACTTCCTGGTACCCAACTACTTCCGGCCCATGTTCACGAGCCCGTTGGGCTGGTTCCTGATTGGCATCGCCGCTCTGATGTTGGGGATCGGAAACTTCATCATCCGCCGCCTCACGGCCATCACGTGAGCTGGCTCCCCATCCTTGTCGGCCTCGTCGCCGCGGCCGGTGTGTGGCTCCTGGCGGCTGGGATCGTGGCGTCGCGCGCCGGCGATCCGACGATGCTCGCCAGGCAGAGGCTCGCCCGCCAGGACATAGGTCTCGGCCAGAGCGCAGTGGCCCTGGAGCTCGAGAAGCCTTTCGTCGAACGCCTCCTGGCGCCCTCGCGACGCTGGTTTGGCCGGCAAATGAACCGCTTGACCCCCACCACGCAGGCGGCGAACTTCCGCCGCCAGCTCGACTTCGTCGGGGACCCGTTCGGTCTCGACCCCGCGGGACTGCAGGCGCTGCGCATTACGGCAGCCGCCGGTCTGGGCGCGCTCGGGGTGGCGTTCGGCGTGCTCATAGGGACTCCGTTTGCGATCGGCCTGGCGCTCTTGATCGGCGTGGCGTTCGGCTTTTACCTACCGGTGGTGTGGCTCGACCAGCTCGTGCGGCAGAGGCGAGCGGAGCTGGAGGCGGTGCTGCCGAACGCGCTGGACGTGGTGGCTATCAGCATGGAGGCCGGCCTCGGTCTCGACCGCGCTCTCGAGCAGCTCGTCCGTCACCAGGAGGGGCCGCTCACGCTGCTGGTGGCGCGCGCCCTTCGCGAGATCGAGCTCGGCCGCCCCCGCGCGGACGCCCTCGAGGATATGGCTGTGGCCACCGGTGTTGAGGACTTCACCTCTTTGGTGAAGGGCATCCTTCACGCGGAGCGCACCGGGGTGCCGATCGCCCGGACCATCGCCTCGCATTCGGCCCAGATGAGGGTCAAGCGCCGGCTCAAAATCCGGACCGAGGCTGCGCGGGCGTCGCTCAAGATCCTGCTTCCGACGGTCGGGTGCGTCTTCCCGACGCTGTGGCTGATCCTGCTTGGGCCGGCGCTGATCGTCGCGTTGAGCCTAGGGCACTAGCACGAGGTTCGATTTACCCCGCGGCCTGCTACGAGCCTCTACCTGAGGAAGGGATTGGTCCTTCGCTCGCGACCGATCGTTGTGGCAGGACCGTGGCCGCTGTAGACGATGTGGTCATCCGGTTGGGACAGGAGCTTCCCGTTGATGCCGAGCAGCAGCTCTTCTGCATTTGAGTTCGAGAAGTCGGAACGTCCGATGGAGCCGGCGAAGAGGGCGTCCCCGGTGAAGAGGTTGTCGCCGATCTTCAGAGTCACGCCACCCGGGCTGTGACCCGGGGTGTGCAGCACCTCGAACACCAGTGAACCGGCTCGAAACGTCTCCCCCTCGATCAAGCTCACCACGTTTCCGACAGGGCTCGTCGAGGCGCCGAACTCGCGGCGGAGCGGGCGACCTTCTGTGATGACGTGCCGCTCTGTCTCATGGACCGCGACGGGGATCGGCCCGAACGCTTCCAGCAGCGCAGCCAGGCCACCGACGTGGTCGACGTCGGTGTGCGTGAGCAGAATCGCCTTGACATTCGCCTTCCGCGTCCGTGCCAGCTCGACCATCAGCTCAGGCTCGAGATTGGCGTCGATGACGACCGCATCCCTGGTGTCCTCATCCTCGACGAGATACGAGTTTGTCCGGAACTGGCGGTCGGCCGTCGACTCGACTCGAAGCTTCATGACGCTTCGCGAGCGACGGTGTGCACGTCCTTCACGCCTTCGAGCTTTTCCATCAAGCGCGAGAGCTGCGCCAGCGAGTCGATCTCCACGGTGGTCGAGACGACCGCCGTCTTGTCGTCGTACACGTGAACTTCGAGCGAGGACATGTTGACCCGGTTCTCGGCCACCACGGTGGCGATGTCGCGAAGCAAGCCCTGCCGGTCCCAGGCCTCGATCTTGATCGCGACCGGATAGATGTGCGTAGCCTCCGAATCCCAGTCGACCGGCACTACGCGTGCCTGGTCCTGGGCGTTGACCGCGTTGATGCAATCGACGCGGTGGACGGTCACGCCCTTTCCACGAGTCGTGTAACCGACGATGGCGTCGCCAGGCACGGGCTGGCAGCACGGAGCGATCTTGGTCAGGATGCCTTTCTCGCCGCGTACGAGCACGCGCGGCGTCGGCTGGACGTTGGGAATGAGCGGAATCGGACGCAGGTCGCCACCTGGGGTGTCCAGGGTGAGCGCCATACGCATCACCACCGAGTGCGGTGAGAGGTCACCGTATCCAATCGCGGCCAGGAAGTCGTCGATGGCGGGGAACCGGTGCAGGTTTGCGATCTCGAGCAACTTTCCCTCGTCGAGGTCGGCGAGGTTGACGCGATGCATGCGGTGCAGCTCTTTGTCGAGCAGGTCACGGCCCTTGCCCACGTTCTCTTCGCGGCTCTGGCTCTTGAACCACTTACGAATGCGCTCCTTCGCGGACGCGCTCTTCACGAAGTTGAGCCAGTCGCGGCTCGGTCCGTGGGGTCCCTTGGAGGTGAGGATCTCGACGATCTCGCCGTTTTGAAGCTCGTAGTCCAGCGGCACCATGCGCCCGTTGACCTTGGCGCCGATGCACCTGTGTCCAACCTCTGTGTGGATGCGGTAGGCGAAGTCGACCGGCGTCGACTCGGCGGGCAGGTTCAGCACCTCGCCCTTGGGAGTGAACACGTAGACCTCGTCCTGGAACAGGTCGACCTTGACAGTGTCCAGGAACGACTCGGCGTCCCCCACCTCGTTCTGCCACTCGAGCAGGCTGCGGAGCCAGGACAGCTTCCGGTCGAAGCTCGCGTCCTTGCCCCCTTCCTTGTACGTCCAGTGCGCCGCAACTCCAAACTCGGCGACCCTGTGCATCTCGTGGGTGCGGATCTGGATCTCGATCGGCTCGCCTGTGTGCGTGATGACGGTGGTGTGGAGCGACTGGTACCCGTTTGACTTCGGCATCGCCACGTAGTCCTTGAACCGCCCGGGGACAGGCTTCCACAACGAGTGGACGACGCCAAGGACGCCGTAGCAGTCGCGCACGGAATCGACGTGCACACGGATCGCGGAAAGGTCGTAGATCTCTGAGAAGTCCTTGTTCTCGCGGGTCATCTTCTGCCAGACGGAGTAGATATGCTTGGGGCGCCCGGTGATCTCCGCCTGGATACCAACCTTCTCGAGCTCACGCGCAAGGATCTCTCGCAGGTCTGAGACAAGCGTCTCGCGATCGTGTCGCTTGCGCGCGATCCGCTTGACGACGTCCTCGTAAGCCTCCGGCTCGAGGTTGCGAAAAGCGAGATCTTCGAGCTCCCATTTGACCTGCCCGATTCCGAGCCGGTGCGCAAGCGGAGCGTAGATGTCGAGCGTCTCGCGCGAGATCTTGCGGCGCTTCACCTCGGGCAACGGGTCGAGGGTGCGCATGTTGTGCAGGCGGTCGGCGAGCTTGATGAGGACGACTCGAAGGTCCTCCGCCATCGCGACCATCATCTTGCGGATGTTCTCGGCCTGCTGCTGCTGGTCGGAGCGCAGCGCGATGCGGCCAAGCTTTGTGACCCCGTCCACCAGCCGCGCAACCTCAGGGCCGAACTCGCTTTCGACCTCGTCGGCGGTGAGAGCCGTGTCTTCCACCGTGTCGTGGAGCAGAGCGGCCGAGATCGTCTCTGCGTCGAGCTCGAGATCGGCGAGGATGGCGGCGACCTCCAGGGGGTGGTTGACATACTCCTCGCCGGACAGGCGGCGCTGTCCCTTGTGGGCGCTCGCGGCGCGCTCGTATGCCTTCCGAACCATCTGCTGACCCGTGGGATCGAGGTGGTCGGCGACGCGGAGAAGCTCTGAAACCGTCATCTGGTGGTAGCTGAGAAGTTTAGAAGGGCATCTCCGGCCCCCTGTGTATCTGGGTTCCTATTGGAGGACACGCTCCTAGACTTACCCATCGCCAGTGAACTCAGAACGAGCGACATTCGCGCTGCGGCTCGGGTTTTCGGCGGCGACCGCCGCGATGGTGCTGGTCGGGGCATCGCTGAACACGACCGGGCGCTCGGGCCTGGCGGCTTTCCTCGCCGTCGTCGCCGGGCTGCTCGCCCTCGCCTCAGGGACGCTCAACAAGAGTTGGCAGGGCTCGGTTCCCCTCGGGGGCGCCGCGGTGCTGGTGACCCTGCTGGCAAGCAGGTTCGACCTGCGCGATCCGAATCTCATCGCTCAGTTCGCCGGCCTTCTGCTCCTCGGCCTCGGCGGTTTCGTCGGGAGCATTGCGTATCGCAGCTTCGCGGGCGCGATCCGCTCCCACGCCAAAGAGCTCGAGGACGTGCGCATCGAGCTCCTGGCCAAGGAGCGGGCGTTCATGGCCGCGACGGCCGACGCGGACCACACTAAAAACCCTGGGGACATGGCCGCCTTCGGGATCATCGCGCGCGAGGCCGGCGCCGACTTCGCGTGCTATTACGCCTCGTCTCCCGATGGCAAGCAGTTCCTGCCCCAGCCACCGGGCATCGGTCTCGATCGCATTCATCCGATTCCCGTGCAGCGTCACGCTGAGAAGGCCGGACCACTGCTGAAAGCGATCGACTCCGGCAGGGAGTACATCGCCAATGACCAGACCGGCCTGTCGGAGCTGGTCCATTACCTCCCGGACGACCTGCAGGTCGCTCGCCTGATGGCGGTGCCGATGCGCATCGGCGACCAGGTCGGCGGGTTCATTCTGCTCGGCAAGAAAACTGGCGAGTTCGATGACGACGACCGCCGGCTGGCGGTGACCCTGACCCTGCGCGCCGGCGCCCAGCTTGCGAGTGCTCACGCCGTCGCGATCTCGAGGCGGGAGTCCGCTCGTTACTCGCTGATGAACGAGCTCATCAAAGACGCCTCGGGCAAGACGATGGAGGAAACGCTCCAGCTCGTCCTCGACAAGGGCAAGCAGGTGATCCGCTACGACTCGGGCTCAGCGGTCCTCTTCCAGCCCGACGGTACGTACCTCGCGCTCGGCGCCAAAGGTGTCCCGTCAGAGGTCGAAGGGCCACTGTTGAAGGTTCGCGGCGGAGAAGCGGTCCTGCGGAGCCTCGTCGGCTCCGATGAGCACATCTACAGCGGGCTGCAGCCTGATGGGAACGGTGGAGGCCTCAACGAGGCGCTCACGCCCATCCACGGCAACGGCAGCGTCATCGGCGCGCTGTGCCTCGGGCGTAGAGGCGCGATCGGTTTTGCCCAGGGCGAGCTGGGCTTGCTGGACGAGCTCGGATCGATGGCCGCGGTCGTGCTCGAGAACTCGCGATTCCTGCAGGCCGCGACAGGCCAGGCGTCGAAGCTGGACACCGCACTGGACGCCCTGGGCGAGATCTCGCAAGCGCTGACCACCGTCACTCAGGGCAAGAAGGTGCTGGAGCAGAAAACCCTGGAGGCGGCGGTTCGCGTGACCATGAGCATGGCGGGGCTGCTCACTCGCACGACACCCGAGGGCATGCAGAAGGTGATCATGTCGCTCGGGTTTCCGGCCGAGGTCGACGCGCTCGTGTTTCAGAACGGCCAGGGTGTCGTCGGGGCGGTGATGCTCAGCGGTCGCTCGACTGCGGTTCCGGACGTCAGCGCGAGCTTCGACCTCCAGGCGCCTCCAGACCTCGTCACCTACGGTCTTCAGTCCGCGATCTGCGTGCCGATGCTGGAAGACGAGCACCTATGGGGCACCCTGTCGGTGTTCGCCACCAAGAAGCGCGACTGGACGGCGAACGACCAGCGCGTGCTGGCGACCCTGGGCAACCAGGGCGTCGTCGCGATCAGGAACTCCGAGCTCTACGACGACAACAAGCGCGACATCTGGGAGCTGAGGAACCTGCAGGAGGCGCTACAGGCGGCGACGTCGAGCAACGACCTGAATGTGGTGCTGCAGCAGGTGCTGGCCGGAGCGGCGAAGGCTTCGTCGGCGCAAATCGGGTGCCTTGCGCTCGAGGACAAGGGCAAGCTCGTGCTCAAGGGTGGGTTTGGCACAGACTCCACCACCGCGGAACGCCTGGCCCTTGGCCTGGGCGGCGACATCTGCCGCGACGTCATGAGCACCGGCACACCGGTGATGCAGGCGATGGAACATGAGGCCGGCGCCGACAGCCCGCTGAACCCCCGAGCTGTACTGTGCGTCCCGATCACCCTGCTCGGCAAGCCCCAGGGCGTGCTGTTCCTGGCCAACTACCAGGTTGGGCACGTGTTCACCGACGACCATCGCAAACTGCTCACGGAGCTGGCGACCCAGGCCGCGGTGGTGATTGAAAGCGCCCGCGTGTTCAAGGAGCGCGACGAAGACAACATAGCCTCCCTGGAGACATTCGCCAATTTTGTCGATGCCCGGGACCCTTACACGCGCGGCCACTCCGAACGCGTCACCCAGTACTCGCTGATGATCGCGCGCCAGATGAAGTACGCGCCGAACGATCCTTCTGCCTGGATGCGCCTGGAGCGCGGCGGCCGACTGCACGATGTCGGAAAGGTCGGGGTGCCCGACGAGGTCCTCCGGAAGGCGGGCAAGCTCACCGACGACGAATTCACGCAGATGAAGAAGCATCCAGAAATCGGCTTCAACATTCTGAAAAACCTGAAGAGGCTCTCAGACGAGCTCGTCATCGTGCGCTCGCACCACGAGCGTTACGACGGCAAGGGATATCCCGATCACAAGAAGGGCGCTGACCTACCGATGTTCTCGTGGATCGTCAGCGCGGCCGACGCGATCGATGCGATGACCTCAGACCGCCCTTACCGGAAGGGCATGTCTCTACAGATCGCGATCGACCAGGTGCGGACCGGCGCCGGGACGCACTTCCACCCGGACGTGGCCGAGGCGGTGCTCGACGCGGTCACCAACGGTACGTTCAAGCTGATCGCGCAGCAGTCCATGTACGCGGGCGCGCCGGCTGTCGGGGCTTTCGAGAACCCGACTCAATAGAACAGTTCTGAGTGGAGCCGCAGGCCGGATTACTCCGGCCGTCACCCCCGCACGCCACCTTCGAGACGCCTCCCAGACAACACGCAACGCGGAGGGGGTACTGCCGGGGAGGCGTGCCCTCCCCGCGCCTTTCTCAGTACGCCTTCGCCAGGGACACCCTGTGTTTCGCTGGTTTGCCGCAGACGAAGCATTTACCTGTGGGTTTCTCCTCCGCGTCGAGGGTGCGGATGGTTACGCCTCCCGCTTCGGCCTTCGCCCGCTCCTCACACTCGGCGTCGCCTGACCACGGCACCCACACGAAACCACCGCGCTCTTTGAAGTGCGCCACCACCTCGTCGAGCGTCGAGAGCTCATAGGTGTTCTCTTTCCGGAACTCGTGGGCCCGGTCGAACAGCTTCTTCTGAAATGCGTCCAGCTCGTCCCTGAGGCGCTGAGCGATGCCTGACACCGGCACCGTCACCCTCTGCCGGGAGAGGCGGTCGACCATCTCCACCTGACCGGCGTCCGCGTCGCGCCCGCCGACGTTGAGGCGCAGCGGCACGCCTTTCAGCTCCCAGTGCGCGTACTTGTCGCCGGGCCGCTCGTCGCGCCAGTCCACGCGATGGCGGATGCCGCCCGCCTTCAGCTCAGGAGTCCAACCCCCGATGAAGGCCTCGACCTTGGCCCGGCCTTCGGCATCGCGATAGATGGGCACGATCACGACCTGGATGGGCGCCACGCGAGGGGGGACGACGAGGCCTGAGTCGTCGCCGTGCGCCATGACCAGGGCGCCGACCAGGCGGGTGCTGATGCCCCACGAGGTCGAATAGCAGAGCTCCTTCTCGTTGTCCTTGTTCGAAAAGGAGATGTCGTAGGCGCGGGCGAAGTTCTGCCCAAAATAGTGCGACGTGCCCATTTGCAGGGCCATACCGTCGCGCATCAGGCCCTCGAGGGTGAGCGTGTGCTCGGCCCCGGGAAAGGTTTCGGCGCGCGACTTCTTGCCGCTGAACACCGGGACGGCGAGCCAGTCCTCGGCGATCGAGCGGTAGTAGCCGAGGATCAGCTCCGCCTCATCGATCGCCTCCTGGGCGGAGGCGTGGAAGGTGTGTCCCTCCTGCCACCAGAACTCGCGGGAGCGCAGGAACAGGCGGGAGCGCATCTCCCACCGCACCACGCTGTTCCACTGATTTGTGAGCTTGGGCAGGTCGCGATGGCTCTGGATGTAACGACGGATGAGGTGCCCGATGATGGTCTCGGAGGTGGGCCGCACCGCAAGAGGCTCCTCGAGCTCCTCCATCGCGGCCCCCGCCTTCGTCACCCACGCCACCTCCGGCCCGAAGCCTTCGATGTGCGCCGCCTCTTTCACGAGCAGGTCTTGAGGTATGAGCAGAGGAAACGCCCAGTTCTCGTGGCCGCTCTCTTTGATCATGTCGTCGAAGGCCCGCGTGATGTTCTCCCACATGGCCCAGCCATAGGGACGCACGACCATCATCCCGCGCACCCCCGACCAGTCCGCCATCTCGGCCTTGCGGACGACGTCGGTGTACCAGCGGTCGAAGTCGACGGACATCTTGGTGACTTCTTTGACGAAGTCCTGCTGTTCTTCGGATTCCGGATTCATGCGAATAGCTCCCAAATCTTGATGAGTTGGATCACGACTCGATCAATGCCCGCGGATGCCCGCGGGCTAGCGCGGGAGCTGAGGCTCAGCCGCGATCGCGTCGATCTCGGCGAGCAGCACGGCGAGAAGCTCTTCCTGTGGCACGGTGCGGTAAAGCTTACCTTTCTTGAAAATCACGCCCTTGCCGCGGCCGCCTGTGACACCGATGTCGGCGTGACGGGCCTCGGCCGGCCCGTTCACCACGCAGCCCATGACCGCGATCGTGATCGGCACCTTGAGCCGGGCGATGTGAGCCTCGACTGCCTTGACCGTCGGCACCATGTCGTACTCGAGCCGGCCGCAGGTCGGGCATGCTACGAGCGTCGCGGTTTCGTTGCGGAAGGCAAGCGTCTTCAGGATCTCGTGGGCGACGCGAACCTCTTCGCGCGGATCTGAGGTGGCGAGCGAGACGCGGATCGTGTCGCCGATGCCCTCCGCGAGCAGGATGCCCATCCCGACCGCGCTCCGGATGCTCCCCGCCTCAACCGGGCCGGACTCGGTGACCCCCAGGTGGATCGGATACGAGCGCACCGCCGCGAACTTGCGGTTGGCCATGATGTTCGTCCAGACGTCGGTCGACTTCAACGAGACCTTGATGAAGCCCGGGCCGTAGTCGAGCTCTTCCAGGATCTTGCAGTGGCCGAGCGCGACCTCGACCATGCGGTCCGCGGTCTGCTCACGGTTGTCGCGGTCGATCGCGTGCTCCTCGCGCATGCTCTTGTGCACCTCTTCGGGCAGCGAGCCGGCGTTGACCCCGATCCTGAACGGGATCTGCCTCGCCTTGGCGGCGTTGACGACCTTGATGACCTTGTCGCGATCGGGGATGTTGCCCGGGTTGAGGCGGAGGCACGCGACGCCGGCCTCGATCGCCATCAGGGCCAGCGTGTGGTCGTAGTGGATGTCGGCGATCACGGGGAGCGGCGAGCCCTTGACGATCTCCTTGAGGGCCTCGGCAGCCTCGTGGTCTGGAACGGCCGGGCGAACGATCTCGCAGCCGGCCTCCTTGAGCTCGTGGATCTGGCGGAGGGTCGCCTTCACGTCGCGGGTGTCCGTCTTGGTCATGGTCTGGACGGCGATCGGAGCGGCACCGCCGATGACCACGCCTCCGACGTTGACCGGGATCGACTTGCGGCGGGTGACCATCATCAGTGGATCCCGGGGAACTGGCCCGACGCGATCCGCTGGATGTCGAGGAAGGTGATCACCGCGGCGATCCCGAGCAGCGCGACCAGTCCGATCCGCTGGAGGTTGAGCTCGGCGTTCCTGTCGAACGGTCGTCTGCGCAGCGCCTCGATCACGACCACGACGATGCGCCCGCCATCGAGCGCCAGGAGCGGAAGGAGGTTCGTGAATCCAAGCGCGACCGAGAGCAGCGCCACAAGGAGGACATACGTGGGCGGGCCCTGGCTTACCGCCTGAGCGGCAGTGTCGGCGATTCCAATCGGGCCCGTCAGACCCTCGCGGCCCAAAAGGCCACCCGGAACCTGGCCCGAGACGAGCGACCACAGGCCCTGGACTATGTTGCCGGTGGCGACGAAGGGGAACTCCACGCCGTTGACGACCGCGGTCTGGACCGTCGCGAGCTGCCTCGGGATCCCGACCCCGATGAGGCAGTTCTTGCCCTGCGCGTCGCACTTCGGCATGACCGAGTAGCTGAAGGGCTGCCCGTTCGCGTGGACGCCCGAGAGGGTGAGCGGCGCGCCGGGCGCTTGCCCCTCTATCTGTCCGACGAGGCCGGGAGAGTTGAACGGAATTCCGTTGACCGCGTGAATGCTGTCGCCGACCTGGATCCCGGCCGCGGAGGCCGGCGAATCAGGGGCGACGCTGAAGATCTTGCCGGGGTCGGTGTTGAGCTGGGTCAGCCCGAAGCCGGTGATCAGGAGCATCGCGACCAGGAAGTTCGCCGCGGGGCCGCCGGCCAGGATCACGATCCGCTGCCACGCGGGCTTCGAGTGAAAGCCGTTCGCAGCCTCGAAGTCGCCCGCTTCCATGCCCCCCATCCGGACGTAGCCGAGGATCGGGAACGCCCGCAACGCGTAGAGCGTCCCGCCCCTGGTGACCGACCACAGCTTGGCGCCGGCCCCGACCGAGAACTCGATCACCCGAACCTTGAAGAGCTTGGCGAACAGGAAGTGCCCTCCCTCGTGCGGCGCGATCAGGAGGAGGAACATGCCTCCGACGCCGACGACGTACAGAACCGCGGTCACGAGCTGGCTCATCTGGACCCCAATTTACCGGAGTGTGCACCCGATCCTTTGACGTACTCCCTGGCCCATCGATCGGCTTCGAGGATGTCTTCGAGAGTTTCTTGCAGCTCGCCGCCGCCGCCCGGGAAGGCGTCAAGGGCCCGCTCCACCGCCCGCACGATCCCGCTGAAGGGGATTTCTCCGGCCAGGAACGCGCTCACCGCCTCCTCGTTGGCGGCGTTGAGGACCGCCGGGCGCCCATGGCCGGCCGCTGCCGCCTCACGGGCGAGACGAACGCTCGGGAACCTCTTCTCATCCAAAGCGTGGAACTCGAGCCCGCTCAACTCCGCGAGCGGGGTCGGCAGCACGGCGTCGGGGAGGCGCTCCGGGTAGCACAGAGCGACGGAGATCGGCAGGCGCATGTCGGGGCGGCCCAGCTGCGCCTTCAACGAGCCGTCTACGAACTCGACCAGGGAGTGGACGACGCTCTGCGGGTGGACGCAGACCGTGACCTGGTCGAGCGGCATGCGGAACAGGTGGTGAGCCTCGATGACCTCGAGCCCTTTGTTCATCAGCGTGGCCGAGTCGACGGTGATCTTCGGGCCCATCGACCACCGCGGGTGGTTGAGCGCCTGCTCGACCGTCACCTGGTCGAGGTCAAGGTCCGGATGGGCCCAGAACGGCCCGCCGCTGGCGGTGATGATCAGCCGCCGCACCGATTCGCGGCTTTCGCCCCACAGGCACTGCCAGATCGCGCTGTGCTCCGAATCGACTGGGCGTATGCCGGTGTCGCCGGCCAACTTCATGACCAGCTCGCCTGCCATGACGAGGACCTCTTTCGTGGCCAGCGCGACCTGCTTGCCTGCTTTCAGCGCGGCCATCGTGGGCGCGAGGGCGCGCGCGCCAGGGATCGCGACGACCACCAGGTCGCAGCGCGGGTCGGTGACCATCGCCTCGACCCTCGCGTCGAACTCAGCGTCGCCGGACTGCCCCTGCACGATGTGCTCGGCCGTTCGGCGCGTCGACCGGCGGCCTTCAGTCAGGCCGAACAGGCGCAGGCGCGAAGGGTTGCGATCGATGACGTCGAGCGTCTGCTGACCGATCGATCCGGTTGCGCCGAGCACCGCCACGTTGATCGGAGCCCTCATGAAAGTAGGTGAAACACCATCAGGTAGAAGTAGACGAGGATCGGTGGGAACAGGATCGAGTCGAGCCGGTCCAGCACGCCGCCATGTCCAGGGATCAGGTGAGAGGAGTCCTTCACCTCGGCGATTCGCTTCATCTGGGACTCGACGAGATCGCCCAGCTGGGAGCTGACGCCGACGAGCAGGCCCAGCGCGATTGCATGCAGAGGAGAGATCCCGATCACACCCGAAACTCCGATCAGCATCACCGCCAGGGAGCCGACCACGCCGGCGATCGCGCCCTCCAACGTCTTGTGCGGGCTGATCGCCCTGAAGAACGGATGCCTGCCGATGCGGCTCCCCACCAGCAGCGCGGCCGCGTCGCACGCGACCACGGCGAAGATCGTGAACAGCGCCCACACCAGGCCGTTCGCCTTCGAGGTGTACAGCAGCAGGTAGTAGTTGAACGGCATGCCGATATAGAGCGCGCCGGCCATGCCCATCGCCCACCGGCCGAGGCCCTGGCGACGGCCTGGCACGAAGAGAAACGCGGCCAGGCCGCCGACGAGGGCCAGCGCGAGCACCGCATTGACATCGATGTTCTTGAGCAGGGTGCCGCTGTAGGCGAAGAAACCGCCAAGTGGAAACAGCAGCCAACCTGGAGCGCGGGAGCCCATCCCTTCGGAGAGTCCGATGAACTCCCACAGCGCCAGCCCGGCCAGGATGAAAACGAGTAGGTAGGCGCCATAGGGCCGGATCAGGGCCAGGCCGATGACGAGCCCGAGGATGACGAAGGCGCTGAGAATCCGGACCGTCAGGGCGCTCGGCTTCCAGCCGCGAGCCAGCGATGCCATGCGTGTGGTCAAGTCAGCTCGCCCCGGCTGCCAGCTCGTCATCGGGCCTGCCGCCGAATCGCCGGACGCGTGATGCGTAGTCCGCCAGCGCGGCCTTGAGGTCTTCAGCGTCAAAATCCGGCCACAACGTCTCAGTGACGAGCATCTCCGAGTACGCCGATTGCCACAGCAAGAAGTTGCTCATGCGCCGTTCGCCGGCGGTGCGGATGATCAGGTCGGGGTCGGGCAGGTCTGGGTTGTAGAGGCGCGACGCGATCGCCGCCTCGTCCACCTGGTCGGGTGTGAGTCCGTCGGCCACGAGCTTCTTCACCGCGTCGACGACCTCGGCGCGCCCGCCGTAGTTGAGGCATACGTTGAGCACGCCGTTGGTGTTCGCGGCAGTCCGCTTGACCGCCTCCTCGAGCCGGTCGCGCATGCGCGCCGAGAGATCATCGCGCCGGCCGCTGACGACGATGCGCACGCCGCGCCTGTGCATCTCGTCGATCTCGCGCAGCATCGTTTCGTGGAACAGACGCATGAGGGCGCGCACCTCGGCCCGCGGCCTTGACCAGTTCTCTGTCGAGAACGCATAGATCGAGAGAACGTTGACGCCCAGCTTCTCGCAGGCATCCAGCACGCGCTTGATGGCGCGCACCCCAGCCCGGTGGCCGAAGCTCGCAGGGCGGCCGCGCCGGCGGGCCCAGCGACCGTTGCCGTCCATGATGATCCCGATGTGGCGGGGGACCTGGGGGTCCAAAGCCAGCACAGCGTACCGAGTGTGCTTCGGTACGGAACAGCGCCGCACCGCCCCCCACCCTAACCCTCCCCCTGCGGGGGAGGGGATACGTTCTCAGACTTCCATGACTTCTGATTCTTTGCGGGCGGCCAGGGCGTCGACTCTTTCGATCTGGGATTCGGTGATCTTCTGCAGCCGGGCGGTGCCACGCTTGGCGTCGTCCTCGGCGACCTCGCCCTGCTTCTGCATCTGATCGATGCGATGCACCTCGTCGCGACGGACGTTGCGAATCGCCACTCGCGCCTCCTCTGCCTTCTGGCGCACGAGCTTCACGTACTCGCGGCGGCGCTCCTCGGTCAGCGGCGGAATCGGGACGCGGATGACCTGTCCGTCGCTGGCTGGGTTCAGACTCTGATCGCCCGAACGTAGCGCCTTCTCGATGGCCCCGATCTGGCTCTTGTCGTACACCTGCACGACGAGTAGCCTCGCTTCGGGCGCGCTGATCTGCGCAAGCTGGTTCAGCGGGGTCGGCGTGCCGTAGTAGGGGACCATCACCCTGTCGATGAGCGCCGGGTTGGCGCGACCGGTGCGTATGGAGGTGAGGTCGGTGCTGAAATGCTCGACCGACTTGGACATCTTGGTCTCCGCGTCGCGGAGGACTGGATCGATCACGACGGGACGTGAGGCCGGCGGGCCGACCGAGAGATTTGGCGGATCGGCGGCGGAGATGGGAGGAGCCGACGAGCACCGGAGCGAGCGCATCCGTTGATGCGTGAGCGAGGAGCGCAGGAGGCGACGCTGCAGATCAGCCGCCTAGACGCCAAAGATCCGGTTGGCATCGCCGGCCTCACGTCCCTGCGCCTGAGACCAGCGTGCCGATCGTCTCGCCCATCACGACCCGCTCGATGTTTCCTGGAACCAGGAGGTTGAACACCACGATCGGCACGTTGTTGTCCATGCAGAGGGTCAGGGCTGTGTTGTCCATCACCTCGATTCCGCGGTTGAGCACCTCCAGGTAGCCCAGCTGCTCGAACTTGATCGCGGCCGGATCGAGCTTCGGGTCGGCGGTGTAAACGCCGTCCACCTTCGTCGCCTTGAGGATGACGTTGGCTTCGATCTCGACCGCGCGCAGCGCGGCGGTGGTGTCGGTCGTGAAATACGGGTTGCCGGTGCCCGCGGCAAGGATCACGACGCGGCCCTTCTCGAGATGGCGCACCGCGCGCCGCCGGATGTAGGGCTCGGCCACCTGCGGCATCTGGATCGCCGTCATCGTGCGGGCCGGGATGCCAATCCGCTCGAGCGCGTCCTGCAGCGCCAGCGCGTTGATCACCGTCGCCAGCATGCCCATGTAGTCACCGGTGGCTCGATCGAAGCCGAGCTCGCTCGCGGCCAACCCGCGGAAGATGTTGCCGCCGCCGACGACCAGCGCGATCTGCACGCCCATCTCGTGGACTCGCTTGACCTGGTTCGCGATCGTCTGGACGACCTGAAGGTCGATGCCGTAGTCGCGAGCCCCGCCGAGGGCTTCACCGCTCAGCTTGAGCAGGATGCGGTTGTACTTCGGCGAGCCGTCTCCGATTTCCACGCCTTCAACTTTGCGGATCAGTTCGTTCAGGACTCCCTGATGTTAAATCGCGCGAAGCGCCGGACCGTGATGTTTTCCTGGAGCTTGGAGATGTGCTCAGCAATGTATTGCTGCACGGTCAGGCTCGGCTCGCGGAAGTATGGCTGCTCCAGGAGACAGCTCTGCTTCAGGAAGTTCTCGACCTGGCTCTCGACGATCTTCGGGATGATCTGCTCCGGCTTGCCGTCCTGCAGCGCCTTGGCTTCGAAGACGTTCTTCTCGGACACCAGCATGTCGTCCGGCACGTCCTCGCGCGCCACCCAGCGCGGCTCATAGCCGGCGATCTGCAACGCGATCTCCTTGGCCAGCTTCCGGAACTCAGCGCCCTTGGCGACGAAGTCCGTTTCGCAGTTGACCTCGACCAGGACGCCCACCTGCGGCGGATAGCCGTCGCCGGTGTTGTGCAGGTATGCCTCGACAACGCCCTGGCCGGTCGCCCGGCCGGCGCGCTTGCCCGCCTTGGCTATGCCTTTCTCGCGCAGGATCGTGTACGCCTTCTGGAGGTCGCCTTCGGCCTCCACCAGCGCGTTCTTGCAGTCCATCATGCCGGCGCCCGACATCTCTCTGAGCTGCTTGATCAGCTCCATGGGAACGTCCGCCACCTAGCGGGCCTCCTCTTCGTCCGCGGAGCGAACGAACTCCTCCTCGGAGACGGTTGGCAGGTAGTCTTCCTCGTCCTCGAGGTATTCCTCGATCTCCTCGTAGCGAGGCGTCTCGAGGAACTCGCGCTCCTCGACCTCCGGCAGGATCTCGCCACGCGCCTGGGCTTCCTGGCGACCTTCCTGGCATGCGTCGGCGATCTTGCCCGTGAGCAGCTTGACGGCGCGGATCGCGTCGTCGTTGCCCGGGATGACGTAGGTGATCAGGTCGGGGTCGCAGTTCGAGTCGGTGATGGCGATGACCGGGATCTTCAGCCGGTTCGCCTCGGTGACGGCGATATGCTCCTTCCGGGGGTCGACCACGAAGATCGCACCCGGCAACCGCTTCATGTCGGCGATGCCGTCGAAGTGGAACATCAGCCGGTCGAGCTCGTCCGTGAGGCGCTTCGCCTCCTTCTTGGACATCTGCTCGAACTGGCCCTCCTGCTGCATCTTGCGCAGCTCCTGGAGGCGCTCGATGCGCTTTTTGACAGTGCTGAAATTGGTGAGCATCCCACCCATCCAGCGCCGGTTGACGAAGTACATGCCGCAGCGCGCGGCCTCGGTCTGGATGGTTTCCTGCGCCTGCTTCTTCGTGCCGACGAAGAGGACCGGCCGCCCGCTCGCCGCCACGCTGCGCGTGAAATCCCAAGCCTCGTCGAGCAGTTTCACGGTCTTCTGCAGGTCGATGATGTGGATGCCGTTGCGCGCCGTGAAGATGTAGGTCTTCATCTTCGGGTTCCAGCGGCTGGTCTGGTGCCCGAAGTGGACGCCCGCCTCCAGCAGCTGCTTCAAGGTCACTTGTGACACGTTGGATCGCCTCCCTGTTGATCTTCCGCCCGGTTCCGGCCTTCGAGTGAAGGACAGGGGCTTTGCCCCGGGCGTGCTAACTCAGTCGCTTTGACTGGCTTCGGGAGTATACCCAGCTCGGGCCGGCGGCAAGCTAAAGGCCGCCCGGGAACCGACCCGCGCAAACGCCGCTGGCGGTTGCGGCGAGGGGCTCGACGGTGGCCGTGACCTGCAGGTTGCCGGGCGTCTCGGCCGGGAACTGGATCACCGCATCCGGCGCGAGCAGATGATCCTCGTCGATCCAGAGGCAGGCGGAGTGTCCGGCGACTGTGGCGTACGGGCCGGGACCCAGCTGCACGATGCCGGTTGCGGGAGGAGGCGCTCCGACGCCCGCGCCGGCCGCGAACAGGATGCTCTGGCCGGCCGGTGACAGGCTTGTCATCGAGTACCCACTCCCGGTGGAGCCCGGCCCGGTGACGCTCAGCACCTTCCCCGTCCAGTCGTAAAGAGTCGTCACCCCATTGTTGTCGGCGCATCCGACGCCGGCCGCGGACGGCCAGTAGCTCAACGTGCAGGCGTTGGCCCGGATCGTGGCCATCCTCGCCGCCGACGAAGCGTTGGCGACGTGCCATTCGGAGGGAGTCAGGCCGGCCGGCTCGAATGTGCAGGCAGGGACCACCGCCATCACGATCGCGCCCTGGTGCCATCCCATCGGCCACAGGGTCGATCCGGCCTTGCTCTTCGGAGTCGAGCTTGTATAGATGTCGGTGTGATGACCGCCGCCGTGGAGGTCCTCGACATAGAGGCGGAGGCCGATCGAGGTCGACCCGGAAAGGTCTTCGACCAGGACCGCGATCTTCTGGTCGTCCGGGCTGACCGAGAAGAAGCTCACGGTCGTCGGGCCGCCGGGCACAGTGGTCACGTCCGCCGCGCTGCCAGGTGGGACCACCTCGCGGATCTTGGTGTCGCCATCCCGGAAGTAGACCTCGTCGGAGGAAGCGGAGACGGCGGGTGGCGCCAGCACGCCGTCGTGCGCCGTCGAGCAGAACTGAACCGAGGACGGGGCCATCGCAACGGTCGAGGACACGGTGGCGTCCGGATTGACCAGCTCCAACATTCCGGCGGAGATGATCAGGCCATACGTCCCGGTGAGCGGCCCGGCGCTCGGTGAGGCGGTCGGCCCGCTCGAGGCCGACGCGGTTGGGCGGGTCGACGGCGACGCGAACGGATTGGAAGAGTTAGATCCTCCCCCACACGAGAGGACCAGCAGAGCCGACCCCAAAAGAATTGCGCCGCGGCGCATAAGGCCGAACTTTAAGGCCGCGCGGCCTCTAGGAGGCTTCTTTCTTCAGACCCTTCGGTCCCGGACAGGCCGGGTAGTCCGAGCAGGACTTGAACATCCCGTACCGGCCGCGGCGTTCGACCATCGGCTTGCCGCAGATCGGACACGGCTCGTCCAGGAGCTTCGGCCCCTGGCCCACCTTGCCGTCCTTGCCGATGTTGGCGCGGTACTTGCACTCGGGGTAGCGCGAGCAGGCTACGAACGGACCGTATCGGCCCGTCCTTTCCACGAGATCACCCTCCCCACACTGGGGGCACTTCTCACCCGTCGGCTTGGCCTCGCTCTGGGCCGCATCTTTCTTGATGTACTTGCAATCGGGGTAACCCGAGCACCCAATGAACTCGCCATACCTTCCGGTACGCAGCTGCAGCGGCTTGCCGCAGGTCGGGCACATCTCCTCGAGCAGCTTCGGCTGCGGAGGCTCGCCGTCGGGCGTCAACGCACGCCGGAACTTGCACTTGGGATATCGCGAGCAGCCCATGAAGGGCCCGTACCGGCTCGCCTTGCGCACGAGGTGTCCCTCGTTGCAAAGGGGGCAGACCTCGTCGGTGTCGGCCGGCGTCGCCTCCTCAGCGGCGGTCAGCATCTTCTGCAGCGGACCGTAGAAGTCACTCACGACCGGGACCCATTCCTCGCTGCCCTTCTCGACCTCGTCGAGCCGCTTCTCCAGCGTCGCCGTGTAGTCGTCGTCCGAGATCACCTTGAAGTGGTCGACCATGATGGTGTTCACCGCTTCGCCGATGCGTGTCGGGTGGAGCCTGCGCTCCTTCAGCTCGACGTAGCCGTGGTCCTTGATTGTCTCGACGATCGGGGCGTAGGTCGACGGGCGGCCGATGCCACGCTGCTCCAGCTCGCGGATGAGCGTCGCCTCGGAGTATCGCGGGGGCGGCTGGCTGAAGTGCTGCTCCGGCTTGATCCCGTGGTAATCGAGATTCTCGCCGTCCGCCAGCTCAGGAAGGTCGGCCTCGCCGTTCTCCTCTCGCGGCCAGATCTTGTAGAACCCGTCGAACGCCAGCACCGAGCCATTGGCCCGAAAGACGTACTCGCCACCCTCGATCTCGACCTGCGTCTGGTCGTACACGGCCGGCGCCATGCGGCTGGCCACGAAGCGCCTCCAGATGAGGTCGTAGAGCTTGAACTCGTCGGCGCTCAGGTACTGCTTGATGGAGTCGGGGGTCCTACTGACGTCGGTGGGACGGATCGCCTCGTGTGCGTCCTGCGCTCCCGGGCTCGCCTTGACCGCCCTCGCAGTCCCGGTGTACTTGTCGCCGTGCTTGTCCTTGATCCAGGCGTTGACCCGGGTCTCCGCCTCGGCTGAGATGCGCGCCGAGTCCGTTCTCATGTAGGTGATCAGGCCGGTCGAACCCTCGGCCCCCAGCTCGATCCCCTCATAGAGGTTCTGCGCGATCCGCATCGTGCGGCGCGGGGCAAAACGCAGGCGGCTGGATGCGTCCTGCTGCAGGGTCGAGGTGATGTAGGGCGCATTGGAGCTCTTCGTCCGGCGCTTCTTCTCCACGCCGATGACGCGATAGCTCGCACCTTCGAGCTTGCGGAGTATCTCCTGGGCGTCGGCCTCGGTCTTGACCTCCAGCTTCGTGTCGGCATCCCCTGCGGCCTCCCCGCGCTGGCGGTTCAGCCTGGCCAGGAAGTGCGCTTCGGCCCCTTGCCTGGAGAGTTCGGCGTCGATCGTCCACGACTCGACCGCGACGAACTTGCGGATCTCCTCTTCGCGGTCGACCACGAGCCGAAGTGCGACCGAGGAGACGCGTCCCGCGCCGATCCCCTTCTGCACCTTGGCCCACAGGAACGGGCTCAGGCGGTAGCCGACCAACCGGTCCACGACCCTTCGCGCCTGCTGGGCGTTGACCAGCCGCATGTCGATCTCCCGCGGCGCTTCGAGCGCCCGGCGGACCGCGTCGGCGGTGATCTCGTGAAACTCGATGCGCCTGGGCGAGCGCAGGTTCAGGACCTCCGACAGATGCCAGGCGATCGCCTCGCCCTCGCGGTCAGGGTCGGAGGCGAGGATGACCCCGCTCCCGTCCTTTTTGACGGCCGCCCTCAGCTCGTTGATCGTCTTACGCCGGCTCTCGACCACCTCGTAGTGGGGCTTGAAGCCGGCCTCGACGTCCACGGCGAGCTCCTTCCCGGGCAGGTCACGGACGTGCCCCATCGAGGCGAGGACCTCGAAACGGTCACCCAGGAACCGCTTCAAAGTCTTCGCCTTCGCGGGGGATTCGACGATGATCAGGCCTTCGCTCACAGCACCTCTTTATTCCCAAACGGTCCGCTTTAATCCGCCGACCGGGTTCTGGGCGGGCAATCCTACGCCCGTTTCTGGCCATTGCGCAATGCCCGTACGTAGCCGTCCTCGTGACGGCGCACAGCGCCGTCCAGCTCGAGCGCCGTCAGCCTACCGAGCACTTCGGAGACCGGGAGCTGCAGTTTGCGGGCGATCTCGGCTGCATTTAGAGCGAGCACGTCGGAGAGGTGGGATAGGATGCCGTCCCGGCCCCGCGGGAGCGACACTCCAAGGCTGGGAGGCGGCGCCAGCGGATCGTCGAGGACCTCCTGGGTGGCGCCCAGGGCCGCCAGCACGTCGCGCGCATTCTGGACCAGGGCTGCCCCGTCCCGGATGAGGCAGTGGGTGCCAACCGAGAGCGGCGAGAACACGCTTCCCGGCACCGCCATTACCTCTTTATGCAGGTCGAGCGCGGCTTCGGCGGTGATCAGGGCGCCCGACCGCTCGGCGGCCTCGACCACGACGACCGCGTCGGACAGGGCCGCCATGGTCCAGTTGCGCGCTGGAAAGTTGTGCCGTCGTGGAGCGGTGCCATCCGGGAACTGGCTCACGAGCGCGCCGCCCGCGGCGAGGATCTCCTCCGCCAGCCGGCTGTGCGCGGCGGGGTACACGATGTCGACCCCGGTACCCATCACGGCGACGGTGACCCCGCCGGCGACGAGCGCGCCCCGGTGCGCGGCGGCATCGATGCCGAGCGCCAGCCCGCTGATGACGATGACGCCCGCCCGCGCCAGGTCAGCCGCGAGCTGCTCGGCCACGGCCTCCCCGTAGGGCGACGGGCGCCTCGATCCCACGATGGCCACACGAGGGCCTTCCGGAGGCGGCCACTTACCCCTGGTGCGGAGCTCGGCCTGTTCAGGCCGCAATGTCTTGAAGGCGGTAGCCGAGTGCTTCGAGGATGTGGTTCTCACCGATGTGGTCCGAGCCCTCCAGGTCCGCAGCGGTCCGGGCCACTCTCCAGGCCCGATGGAACCCGCGGGCCGTGAGGCCTTTCTGCTCGGACCAGCGCTCGAGCGCCCGCCGCGAAGCCGGCTCCAGGCCAGCCAACTTGCGCAGCCGCGCGGGCTTCAGCTGGCAGTTGAGGCAGTCTTGGCGATCGAGCTGCCGGCGCCGCGCGGCGACCACCCGCGCGCGCACCGGCGCCGAGCCTTCGCCGGTGGGTTCCGAGGCCAGGGTCTCCAGCTTCACGCGCCGGACGCCCACCTTCAGGTCGATCCGATCGAGGAGCGGACCTGAGAGCCTGCGCTGGTAGGAATCGATTCCACCCGGCGTGCAGCGGCAGCTTCGAATCGAATCTCCCGCCCAGCCGCACGGACAAGGATTGGTCGCTGCGACCAACGTGAACCGGGCGGGGTATGACACCGAGCCCGCCGACCTCGTGATGGCCACCCGGCCCGTTTCGAGGGGCTGCCGCAGCGCCTGAAGCACGGGGGCCTGAAACTCGGCCAACTCGTCGAGGAACAGCACGCCGTGGTGGGCGCGACTGATCTCACCCGGCTGCGCGAGGCCCGATCCGCCACCGATCAGGCCGGCCATCGACACGCCATGGTGCGGCGCTCGAAACGGCCTGGTCCAGTCCAGCGGACCTCGCCCCTGCAGCTCGCCAAGCAGGCTGCGGACCTGCGCAACCTCGAGCGCCTCGTCCAGCTCCAGCGGCGGCAAGATGCCCGGCAGGCACCGAGCCAGCATGGTCTTGCCGGCGCCGGGCGGGCCGCTGAGCAGGAGGTGATGCCCGCCCGCCGCAGCGATCTCGAGCGCCCGCCTGCCCTCCTCCTGGCCATGAACCTCTGCCAGGTCGTGCTCCCACAACCCTGGGTCGGACATGGCTTCGGAGCCACCAGAGACGTACGGCTCGATCGCCGCAATGCCGAGCAGGTGGTCGACCACCCCCTTGAGGGTCGCGCACGGCGTCACGGCGAGCCCGTCGACCAGCGAGGCTTCCGCCGCGTCGGCCGCCGGCACGAAGAGACGCTCGAAACCCAGCATGCGCAGGCCGCGGGCTGCGACGAGGATTCCGTCGACGTGCCGCACAGAACCATCGAGTGCCAGCTCGCCCATGAACGCCGTGTGCGGCGGCGGCCTCTTGCCGGCACGCGCAAGGGCGATCGCGACAGCGATCGGCAGGTCGAGGGCGCTCCCTTCCTTGCGCAGCTCGGCGGGCGCGAGGTTGACGGTCAGGCGCTGGCCGGGAAACTCCAGCCCGCTGTTCTTGATCGCGGAACGCACCCGTTCGCGAGCCTCTTTGACTGACGTGGCCGCGAGCCCGACCAGGAAGAACTTGACCTCACCATGAGCGATATCCGCCTGAACTTCGACCGTGCGAACGTCGAAGCCGACGAGTAGGCACGACTGGACCGATCCGAACACGGCGCCGACGCTAACGGGATCGGGAAGCCTTGGGAGCCCTGCTTGTTAAGGCGCTACGGCCGTCCAGCTGGTGCGGCTCAGAGTGAAAGCGGTCGCCGACGGCTGGCCGGCGAGCGAGTTGAGGCTGAACGGGTATGTGACGTTCACCGTGACTTTGAGACCGCCGCTTTGTGACACAGCCGTGCAGGTCGCCGTACCCGGACCCATGAAGCTTGTGGCCGAGCATGTCGGGCGTTTGCGGGAGTGTCAGGCACCCAGGAAACCGGCAACCTCGTCGTGGAACGCTTGACGCTGCTCGAAGACCACCATGTGTCCGGCGTCGGGGACTATGACCTCACGCGCCCCACGGATCGCCGCGCTGATCTCGTGGGCGCAAACCGGGCCGCAGATGAAGTCGTCCTCTCCGGTTATGACCAGGGTCGGGGCAGTGATGTGTGACAGGCGGCTCCGCAGGTCGAGATTGGGGAGCTCGCTGCCGAACGCGCGCTGAGCATCGCCGTTGATGGGGTCCGAACGGAACGTGTCCAGGTAGGCGGCCTCCGCCGGACCGAAGCGCGCGAAGTAAAAAGGCATGCCGCGCATCGCGTTGTCCCGAACCTGTTCGTCGGTCGCTGAGTCCAGCTCTTCCTCGGAAGCCGCGATCGCGTCCGGGTACCAGGCCTCTGTGGACCTTTTCTCCCTGCCCGCCTTCGTCGCCGCCTCCTGCTCGGGGCCGAACCGCGGAAGGGTCACGGCCAGGACGAGGCGGCCCACGCGGCCCGGATGGGCCGACGCGTAAGCCTGCGCCACGACGCCGCCGTGGGAGTAGCCCAACAGCAGCATCTGTTCGAACCCCAGATGATCGCGCAGCTCCTCCAGGTCCGAGACATAGTCGTCGAGGTGATAAGCGCCCAGATCCGCCGGCCGGTCGGAGGCACCCGTGCCGCGCGGGCTCAAGATCACGAGAGTGTGGCGATCCCCTAGACCGGCCACGTCCCCCAGGTAGCTGGTGGAGAAACCCGGACCACCCGGGTGGACGACGAGCACCGGCCCGGTTCCAGTTCGCCGGTAGGTCAGCTCGCGACCGTCTGTCGTTGTGAATTTAACGTCCACGTTCCCCTCCCGGCGCGGCGCGCCGACCTTCACTCCTCCAGGAAATCCGCGACCTCGTCGTGGAAAGCTTGCGGCTGCTCGACGAAGACCATGTGGCCAGAGTCACCGACGATCACCTCGCGCGCGCCGGTGATCGCGGAACTGATCTCCGCAGCGCAGACCGGGCCGCAGATGAAGTCGTCGTCGCCGGTGATGACCAGTGTCGGCGCTGTGATGCCTGGGAGCCTGTTCCTCAGGTCGAACGTGTTGAAGATCTTCTCGTTGAAGAGCTTCAGCGCATCGGCGTTGATCGTCTCGGAGCGAAGGGTGTCGGCGTAGCCGGCCTCCACTGCGCCGTAATGCGCGAAATACAGAGGTACCTCCCGAAAGAACAGGTCGGTCAGCTGCCGGTCGTCCGCAAACTTCGCCTCCTGCTCCTCGTCCAGCGCGGCGGCGGCGTCCGCGTACCAGGGTTCTCCGGACCGCTTGTCCATCCCCGCGCGCATCGCCGCCGCCTGCGCCGCTCCGAATCGCGCCAGGCTCGACGCGAGGACAAGCCTGCGGACGCGGCCCGGATATGCGGCGGCGTATGCCTGCGCAACAACACCACCATGCGAGTGCCCCAGCAGCAGCAGCCGCTCTTCGCCGAGATGTCCACGCAGCTCCTCAACATCGGCGACGTAATCGTCGATCTGATACGCGCCCGAGTCAGACGGCCGGTCCGAGCCGCCCGTGCCTCGCGGGTTGAGCATGATCAGCGTGAACTTCTCCCAGAGGCCTGCAAGATCGGCGAAATAAGAAGAAGAGAAGCCTGGGCCACCTGGGTGGCAGACGAGCACCGGGCCCGTCCCCATCTTCCGGTACGTGAGCTTCCTTCCGTCCTTCGTGTTGAACTTCAAGCGAGGCGGGCCTCCGGCTGCCAGTGATCGTCGCTGTCGATGTAACCGGCGGGCTGGTCCGGCTCATGGCTCAACACCAACAGCCACCGATGGTTCTGCGCCTCATCGAAAAGCCGCGCCTTCTGCTCGAAAACGCGCAGCGGCTCCAGGTCTGCCGACATGTTCCACGCCACCTTCAGGTGTGGAGTTTGAGGCACCAGGTCGCCGGTCACGGCGCACGCCAGCTCGCCCGACCGCAGGATCATGACCTGGCTGCCGGGGGTGTGGCCGCCCACCTGGCGGAGATGCACGCCGGGCATGACCTCGGCATCGCCGTCGAGGTATTCGACCAGCTTGTTTCCGTCGTCCAGCGGTGTGAAGTCGTCGAGGACGTAACCGGGCTTGCTCCGCACGTCGGCATGCACAGCAAAGTCCCACTCGCTGCGCTGGATGAAGTGGCGCGCTCGCTTGAACGTAACCTCCAGGGCGCCGTGCTCGTTGCGTCGCGTGAGGCCGCCGGCATGATCCCAATGGAGGTGCGTCGTGACGACGGCGTCGACCTCGTCGGGCCTGATGCCGAGGCGCTTCAACGAGTGCAGCAATCCCTCCGGCTCCCGCAGCACAATCTGCTGCGCCCGCTTCTCGCTCAGCTTCGTGCCGATGCCGGTCTCGCAGACGATGACCTTACCGTTGATGCGCGCGATGAGACAGACGCACGCGCATTCGATCATGTTGTTCTCGTCCGCGGGCTTCTGCTTCTGCCACAGCACCTTCGGCACCACGCCGAACATCAGCCCCCCGTCGGCCTTCCAGCGACCTGAGATCAGTAGGTGAAGTTCGAGATCGCCCAGCTGCACGGCGCCTATATGCTGCGCGAAATGGCGGTCTCGGCGATACGAACCTCGAAGCTCTCCAAGGACTATGGCGATGGGCGAGGCCTCTTCGATCTCGACCTCGAGGTCGCCTCGCGGGAGGTTTTCGGTTACCTCGGTCCAAACGGCTCCGGCAAGACGACGACGATCCGGCTGCTCATGGGCGTGATCCGGCCCACCGGGGGCGCAGCCTATGTCTTCGGGCTCAACTGCTGGCGTGACTATGTGGCGGTGAAGCACAGGGTCGGTTACCTGCCAGGGGACATGCCTCAATTCGGCAGCCTGCGCGGCAAGGAGGTGGTCGCTTACCTCGGCGGCATGCGCGGCGGCGCCGACCCCAAAACAGTTCGCAGCATTGCGGACCGGTTCGACCTCGACCTCAACCGGCATTTCAGGGAGTACTCGAGCGGCAACAAACGAAAGCTCGGCATCCTTCTCGCCTTCATGCACAAACCCGACCTCTTGATCCTCGACGAGCCGACGAACGGGCTCGACCCCCTGAACCAGCAGGAGTTCTACGAGCTGCTGCGAGAAGCCCGCGACGGCGGCGCGACCGCGTTCCTCTCCTCTCACGTGCTGTCGGAGGTCGAGCACATCTGCGACACGGTTGGGATTCTTCGAGCCGGCAAGTTGGTGAGGGTGGCGCGGCTGGAAGATCTTCGCGCCGTCGGCGAGACCAGCCTGGAGGAGACCTTCCTCAGCTACTACTCCGACACCGACCCCCACCAGAAAGCCCTTCCGGAATGACTGCGGTCCGCCTCAGCCTTCGCCTCGGCCGGTGGGGACTTCTCGGCTTCTCGGTCCTGGCCTTTGCCTCGAGCCTCATCCAGGCGGTTGGGTTCTATCAGATCGCGGGTCACACGGCGGCGTCGAGGGCGGCCTTCGCACAGTCGATGTCGCAGCTGGCCTCACAGCTCACGTTCATCCTGGCTCCGCCGGCCGGGCTCGACACCGTGGGCGGATATGTCGAGTGGCGGTCGTTCGGAGGACTTGCGATCGTGTTCGCCATCTGGGCTCTCGTGTCGGGAAGCGGCGCCGCTCGTGGAGATGAAGAGCGCGGCCTGGTCGAGGCGGTGCTGGCCACCGGGGTCACCCGTTCGCGATGGCTCGCCGAGCGCGTCATGGGCTACGCCGTCACGACCTTCGTCGCGGCTCTCGCGGGCGGGCTTGGGCTGGTCGCGGGCGCAGCAAGTGGAGGCGAGTCGATCAGCGTCGGCCCGGTCCTCGAGATCAGCTTCGCGCTGGCCGCGTTGGGCCTCAGCTGCTACTCCGTGACACTGGTGATCGCCCAACTGACCGGCGGGCGGATCGCGACCGCTGCCGCAGGTGTCGTGCTGCTCGCTCTCTTCCTCGTCAACCGATTGAGCCAAACGTTCACGTGGCTCGCCTCCTGGCGCTGGATCTCGCCGTTTCACTACTACGAGCTCAACCAGCCCCTCGCACCGGGCGGCACGTTCGACGGGCGGGCAACGTTGACCATGCTCGGAATTGCGATGGTCGGGGCGGCTGTGGCCGGGGTGGTCTTCGAGCTGCGCGACCTCGGAGCGCCGTTGGTTCACTGGACTTCGCGCCATCGCCCGGCCGGCTACGAGCCGTCGAGCTCGCCGTTTTGGCGCATCCCGGCGGTGCGCGGGCTGTACGAGCGAAGGGCCGGGCTGTCGGTCTGGGCGGCAGGGCTGGCCGCGGTCGGCGTGCTGTTCGTCTACCTGACCAAGACCGTGATCCAGCCCCTGCTGTCGATTCCCGCCCTTTCACAGTTCTTCGGTGGCTTCGCGGGCGGCCGGCTGTACATGACCTTCCTCGGGTACTTCTGGCTCAGCTTCGCGCAGCTGCTGTTCGCTGCTTTCGCCATCACGCAGGTCGCGCGCTGGTCGGCCGAGGACTCCGACGGCCGGCTCGAGATGATCCTAAGCACCCCGCGCTCGCGCGCCTCGGTCGTGGTGGAGCGCGCGATCGCTCTGACGCTCAGCGCCGCCCTCGTCGCGGCCGTCAGCGGAGTCGCCGTCGCGATCGCCGCCCACTACCAGGCCATGGACGTCAGCCGCGAACGCCTCGCCGAGGGGACCCTGCTTCTGGTCCCCTTCGCTCTCGTCTTCGCCGCCGCCGGGGCAGTGCTGGCCGCCTGGAATCCCCGGGCGGCCGTCGGCCTGCTGGGAGGATTGGCGTTTGCCAGCTACCTGGTCGACGAGCTCGGCCCTCTGTTCAAGTGGCCTACCTGGGTGCAGGATGTCTCCGCTTTCAAGCTCTTCGGTACCCCGTTGTCGACCGGAGTCGATCGCTCGGGCCTGGCGATCATGGTCGCGCTGATCCTCGTGGGCTTCGCAGCGTCGATACTTCTCATGGAGCGCCGAGACATCGGCGCGTGACCGTGGCCACTAAAGGTAGCCAAGCAGGGTAAAGGTAGGTAAACTGCGTCGCCATGCCGAGATCGATGTGGAAAGGCGTCGTTTCGTTTGGGATGGTCTCGATTCCGATCCGTCTCTACAACGCGACCGAATCGACGTCCAAGGTCTCGTTCCGGCAGCTCTGCCCGGACCACAAATCACCGATCTCTTACAAGCGCTGGTGCGCCGAGGGCGACCACGAGGTCGAGTTCGGGGAGATCCTCAAGGGCTACGAGGTCGGCAAGGACCGCTACGTGATCATCGATGAGAAGGACCTGGACAACCTCCCCCTGGCGACCGCCCACTCGATCGACATAGAGGAGTTCGTACCGCTCGACGACGTGGAACCCGGCCTGTACTTCAAGAACGCCTATTACATGGAGCCCGAGGAGCTGGGCAAGAAGCCCTACCAGCTCCTGCGAAAGGCGCTGGAGGCGACCGGCCGCATGGCGATCGCGAAGATCGCGTTGCGCGACCGCGAGCATCTCGCCGCACTCCACCCGAACGGCCACGGCATCCTGATGAACACGTTGAACTGGCCGGATGAGATCCGCTCTACGGAGGGCCTCAAGGGTCTCGACGGCGACGTCAAGATCAACCCCAAGGAGCTCGAGATGGCCAAGGCCCTGATCGAGAGCCTGGCCGACACCTTCGACCCGAGCCGCTACAAGGACGAGTACAAAGAAGCGGTGATGAAGGTGGTGCAGGCGAAGATCGACGGGGAGGTCATCGAGGCCCCCTCGGCGCCACAGACCGCCAAGGTCATGGACCTCATGGAAGCGCTTCGGGCGTCGGTCGATGCGGCGAAGAAATCGCGCGCGGCGGCCAAGCGCGCGCCGGCCAAGACGGAGAAGGCTCGCCGCAAAGCGTCGTAATCCGGGGCTCTCAAACGGGGTCCCCGCGAACTCACGGCGCAGCCTCTGAACTCGTTGGGCCCTTAATCTGAATCCGAGTGCAGGATTCGAATCAGCTTCAGATCGACCTCGAGAGCTTTCCAGCTGAGGTGCGGCCCATGCAGGCGGCATCGGCCGAGGCGCCGTTCAGCTCGCCCGAGTACCTGTTCGAGGTCAAGTGGGATGGGCTGCGCTGCATCCTGTTTCGGGATGTCGACGGGCGGGTGCGACTCCAGGACCGCAGCCTCCACGACATCACGGCCGACCTGCCAGAGGTGGTGGCCGCGGCCAAGCGCGTACCGCCCGGGAGTGTCATCGACGGCGAGCTGGTGGCGACCGACAACGAGGGCCGGCCGGACTACCCGCGCCTGCGCGAGCGCCTGGCGGGTGGCGCTGCCTTGAAGGACAAGATCCCGACGGCGTACCTCGCCTTCGACGCGCTGTACCTCGAGGAGAAGCCTCTGATGCGGCAGGCGGTCAGCCGCCGCCGCGCGCGGTTGAGCAAGGCGGTCGAGGCCGGCGGCCACATCTTCGTGCCGGATCACATCGAGGAGGACGGCGTGGAGCTGTTCGAGGCCTGCCTCGAGCGCGGGCTCGAGGGCGTGGTCGCGAAGCACAAGCTCAGCCCGTACGTCCCGGGCCAGCGAAGCCCTTTCTGGCTCAAGGTGAAGGCGGTCAAGTCCGACGACTTCGTGGTCATCGGCTGGATGGGGGACAAGCCGTTCGACGCGCTGGTGGTGGGCTATCACGAGGATGAGCGGCTCCTGCCCTGCGGCACGGTCGGAGGCGGTTACGACGACGCTGCGACCCACACGATCAACGAGGCTCTCGCGGAGCTGGCCACCGTGGAATCGCCTCTCGATCCACCCCCGATCATGGTCAAGCCCGTCCACTGGGTGCGGCCTGAGCTCGTGGTGAGCGTGCGCTACTCGGAATGGTCGCCGGACGGAACGCTGCGGTTTCCGATCTTCAACGGGCTGCGCCCCGAGGTTCACCCCACCGAGGCGATCCGGCATCGACCGCGCGTCGTGATCTCCGGGCACGTGAAGCCAGGTTCGCTTGCCTACGACCTCACGCGGTTTCCGTTTTGACGGATCAGGCGGCGGAACCCGTTGAACCGGTTATGGAACCTGGTTTCGACGTCGTCACCGGCGCGTTCAGCTTCACCGGACGGGCCATCGCGCTCCGGCTGCTGTCGGAAGAGCGTCGCGTCCGCACCTTGACGAACCATCCACAGCGTCCCGGAAGCGGGGAGATCAAGGTCGATGTCGCACCTCTGCAGTTCACCGACCGCTCCGCGCTCGTCGAGAGCCTGCGCGGCGCCGACACTCTTTACAACACGTACTGGGTGCGGTTCCGTCACGGCAAGTTGAGCTTCGGCGACGCGATCGCCAACACGCGAATCCTGGCCGGCGCCGCCGCCGAGGCGGGCGTGCGCAAGATCGTGCACATCTCAGTCAGCAACCCTTCGCTCGACTCCCACCTCGATTACTACGCCGGCAAGGCGCGGACCGAAGGGATCATCCGCACGTCAGGGCTGCGCTGGGCGATCGTCAGGCCGACCCTGGTGTTCGGGCCGGGCGACATCCTGCTCAACAACATCGCCTGGCTCTTGCGACGCATGCCGATCTTCGCCATCCCCGGGCTCGGCACCTATCGGGTGCAACCAGTCGCGATCGAGGACGTGGCGGAGATCGCCACGTGGGCGGCGCAGCAGAGCGACGACATGACGGTCGATGCCGCCGGCCCCGACATCGTCACGTATTCCGAGATGGTGGAGGGCATGGCGATCGCGGTCCGGCGCAGACCGCGATTCGTCTACATGCCGCCGAGGCTCACGCTGCTCCTTGGAAACATCGTGGGGACGTACGTGCATGACGTGGTCCTCACGCGACAGGAGCTGGAGGGTCTGATGCAGGAGCTGCTGGTCTCGCACGAGAAGCCGCGCGGCAAACGTCGGATCGACAACTGGCTGCTCACGAACGCGGACACGCTCGGCCGCGCCTACGCATCGGAGCTCGACAGGCACTGGAGATAGACAAGGCGCTGGTACCCTGCCGGTCATGACGCCACCGCCGGCCGGCAGTCCGATCGCGGTCGAAGCACTGAACCTCGTCAAGAGCTACGGCGTGGTGAAGGCTGTCGACGGGGTGAGCTTCCAGGTGCGGTGCGGCGAGATCTTCGGTTTTCTCGGCGCGAACGGCGCAGGCAAGACGACCACGCTGCGCATGCTGTGCGGCCTTCTCACGCCGACGTCGGGAAAAGCTCTCATCGATGGCTTCGACATCCACGCGCAGCCGCTCGAGGCCAAGGCCCGGCTCGGCTACCTCGACGAGGAGCCATTCGTGCACCCGCATCTCACAGGGCGCGAGTTCCTCAACTACATCGCCGACCTGTATCGGATGCCGCGCGGCCCCGAGCGGCAGGGGCGGATGGAGAAGCTGCTGGGACTCTTCGAGCTGGCTGATCGCAACGGCGAGCTGATCGGGGCATACAGCCACGGTATGAAGCAGAAGATCGGGCTGGCGTCGCTGCTGATCCGGGAACCGTCGGTCCTGCTCCTGGACGAGCCGACCAACGGACTGGACCCACGCTCGGCACGCCTCGTCAAAGACCTGCTCGAAGAGCTGGCCGCGCTGGGCACGACCGTGCTCTTATCGACGCACATCCTGGAGGTCGCGCAGGCGCTCTGCAAGCGCGTCGCGATCATCGACCGCGGGCACATCGTCGCAACCGGCACGATCGAAGAGCTGCGGACCCAGGCGGGTTCTGAGCAGGCAAGCCTCGAGGACCTGTTCCTGAAGCTCACCGCCGGACCGGAATCCAGAGAGCTCATCGAGCGGCTGCTCGCGCCAAAGACATGAGCGCATCCGCGACCTGGATCATCCTCAAGGCCGAGTTCCTCGCCTGGCGGCATCGATTGTTTGGTCGGAGCCCCGTGCGGTTGGCCCTGCTCGGAATCGCCCTGCTCGTAGGCGCGGTGTTCATCGGCGGCGGGGCATTCACCGTTGGCGCGGCGGCGGGTCATTTCTTACCCATCGCACGCGACACGATCCTCACCGGAGGCTTCACATCGCTCTCGGTCCTGATGCTGGTGATCGGCTTCCCAACGGTGATCGCGACCTTCTTTGTCGGGCGCGAGCTGCTGCAGCTCGTGCTGGCTCCGGTCCGTCCGCTCGACATTTTCGTCGCGAGGCTCGTGCTGGCGATGAGCGCGAACCTGCTGATCAGCAGCATCCTCCTGATGGGCACGCTCGGAGTCGGCGTGGGCTCGGGCGCCCCGATCGTTTTCTATCCGCTGACGGTCGTGCTGATCTTCATCCAGGTGCTTGTGGTGACCGCCCTGCAGGCAATCCTCATGTCGATCGTCCTCCGGTGGGTCCCCGCACGCATTGCCCGGGACGTGGCTGCGGCCGTGGCAGGTCTCTCCGGTGCCGGCTTCTACCTGGCATGGAACATCAACCTGCGGCAGTCGTTCTCGCCGCGCAACCACCCGGACCTCTCCAACTTCACCTCGCTCGTCAACCACGTGGAGTGGCTGCCTTCGGCCTGGCCGGGCCACGCGCTGAGCGCGGTCATCGCAGGCAATCCGAGCGAGGCGATGACCTGGGTGCTGTTCTCTGTGGTGCTCGCCGTGCTTGTGCTGGCGATCGCGGAGATCCTGTACCGGCGGACTCTGCTCACAGGCCTCGGAGTGTTCGGCGGACCGCCGGCGATCTGGCGGCGCGGCGCGGCCAAACAGGTGATCGCCGTCGCGAGACAAGGGGCCGCCTCGCCCTTCCGCGCCATCGCGCTGAAGGACTGGCTGAGCTACCGGCGCGACATCCGGCGCCTGAGCCGGATGCTGCCGGCGTTCCTCTTCCCCATCGGCTACGCGTTCGCCTTTCTCCGCCCGTCACGAAGCATCACGAGCTTCTGGACGGAGGTGTTCCTCGTGGGGTTCATCTCGATGTTCATGTCCACCGCGCTGGCGACGCCCTCGATTCCGAGCGAGCGGCGCGGGTTTCAGCTGCTGCGCATGGCGCCCATGACGATGGGGCAGGTGATCCGCGCCAAGATCATGCTCACCCTCCCGCCGGTGTTGGTGCTCACGTTCATCTTCAGCATGGTGGTGGCCACGGTCAGCGCCAGCGGCGGCGCGCAGTACCTCGAGCTGGCCATCCTCGTGCTCTGGCTGGGCACGGGGTTCGTCGCAGTCGGAGTCTCAGCAGGCGCGATCGACCCGCGCTTCGACGCCTCCGACGATCGCCGGGCGGTGGGGCTGGTGGGAACGCTGGCGGGCCTGGCCGGCACGCTGGGTTTTGGGCTGCTGAGCGTGGGCGCGCTGGCTCTCCTCGTGTTCGGCTACTCGGCTGCGCAAGGCATCAGGCAGCTGGGCCCGATACCGGCCACGCCCGCGGTAGGCGCACTGATGTGGGCGGGCGGGCTCGTGTGCCTGATCGGAGCCGCAGCGATCGTGATCATCCTCCTATGGTTTGCCAACACCCGACTGCGGTCTTACGAAGGCACGATCGCGACGGTCTGACGCGATGTGTCGAACTTGATCGGTTTCTGATCAGTCGAAGGGATCTTCGATCAGCTCGGACGTGAAACCCCCATTCGGGTTCACCGTGAGGCCGACCACCGCGTAACGGATCGGTCCCCGCCAGCCGGCGAGGGCGCGATACTCTGCCGCCGCGGCCACCAGCGCGCGATGCTTGCGTGTTCCCACCGCTTCCAGCGGCGTGCCGAACGCATTGCTCGTCCGCGTCTTGACCTCGACTACCACGAGATCCTTGCCGCGCCTGCACACCAGGTCCAGCTCGCCTCGCCTTGCCTGGAAGCCGGCGCCGACCACCTCGTACCCTCGTTTGCGCAGCAGGTCGGCGGCGGCTTTCTCCCCCGCCTTCCCCAGCTCCCGAGGCCCGGCCTCTAGCCGAGAAGTGCGGATTCGCGAAAGGGCGCCCATGACGTCCGGTGGATCGGGCTCGGGCCAAGGCGGCGGATCGCGGCGCGGTGCGCCGGCGTGGCGTAGCCCTTGTGGTCGGCGAAGCCGTAGCCCGGGTAGAGGCGGTCGTACTCGACCATCGCTTTGTCGCGCGCGACCTTCGCCACGATGCTCGCTGCCATGATCGACGCGCACGTGCGGTCGCCACGAATCACCGCCATCTGCGGGAGCGGCGCGTCGGGGACATCCCACGCGTCGACGAGCAGGTACTCCGCGGTGATCTTCAAGCCGGCGACTGCTCCGGCGGTTGCCAGGTGTCGGGCGCGGATGAGGCCGAGGCTGTCCACCTGCGCATGGTCTACTGCGCACACCGACCACGCGAGCGCACGCCTGCGGATGATCGCATCGACGCGCTCCCTCTCGAGGGGCGTCAGGAGCTTTGAGTCGTCCAGGCCTGGGATCCTCACTCCAATCGGAAGCACCACCGCCCCGCCGACGACCGGGCCCGCGAGCGGGCCCATGCCGACCTCGTCGACCCCGGCCACGACCTGGTAGCCCATCGAGCTCGCCATGCGCTCGTAGCGCCAGAGCATTGGTCTCACTGCATCGAGACTAGCGAGCGGCGGCTCCAGATGCCAGGCTCTTTACAGACCTACTCGCCCGCTTCCTCTGTCGGTTCGGCGGCCACTGCTTCTGGTTCCCCTTCGCGGACCAGGCGTCGGCGTTCTCGGATGCGGGCTTCTTTGCCCACCTTGCCGCGCAGGTAGTACAGGCGGCCCTGGCGCACGTCTCCGTGGCGCTGGACGTCGATCTTGTCGATGCGGGGCGAGTGGATCATGAAGGTGCGCTCGACCCCCACCCCGTGCGTCACGCGCCGGACGGTGAAGTTCTGGCGCAGCCCGCCTCCGGTGACGCGGATCACCACGCCCTCGAACACCTGGATGCGCTCCCGCGTGCCTTCCACGACCTTGACGTGCACCTTCACCGTGTCGCCCGCGCGAAGGGCGGGCACCTTTTCCTTCTGCTGCTCCTTCTCGAGCTGCTGGATCACGTTCATGTCTTTTTCAACTCCTTGGTGTGTAAACCACCTCTTTGACTTGCTTGCTGGCGGCGCCACTGGCGGATCCGAGCGTGGTCGCCGGAAAGTAGGACCTCGGGGACGCTCATGCCCCGGTATTCGGCCGGCCGCGTGAACTGCGGCCAGCCCGACGGTTCGATGGAGAAGCTGTCCTGTGCCAGCGACTCGGGGTCTCCGACAACGCCTGGCACCAGACGCGCGACAGCGTCGATGAGCACCATCGCGGGAATCTCGCCCCCGCTCAGCACATAGTCGCCGATCGACACCTCACGCGCGTTCAACGCGGTCCGCACGCGATCGTCGATCCCCTCGTAGCGTCCGCACACGATGATCAGGCCCGGCTCGATGGCCAGGCTCTCGGCCAGTCGCTGATCGAGCGCCTCGCCCCATGGCTCCATGAGCACGACCGGCCCAGGGTTGTCGGGGCGGATGGATTCCACGGCCTCGATCACCGGCTCCGGCTTGAGGACCATCCCCGGCCCTCCTCCGAACGGCATGTCATCCACCTGCCGGTGACGGTCGTGGGTGTGATCCCGGAGGTCGTGGGCCAGCAATTCGATCAAACCCTTCTCGATGGCGCGCCCGACCACACCCCGGTCGAAGACCGGGGTGAACATCGCCGGGAAGATGGTGACCACGTCGAACCTCATCAGCTCTACCGTGCGTCCTCGACTTGAACGAGCCAGTCGGCGACCACCACGCGACCCGCCTCCACGTCGACCTGTACCACGGCGTCTTTCGTCGCCGGGATGAGATGCTCCACCGCCCCATCGCGGCTGACCCATACGTCATTGGCCGGCCGTTCAAGGATCTCGGCGATCGTCCCGAGCGCCCTGCCGGAGCTCGTGAGGACGGCGAGCCCGACCACCTGGTGGTGATAGAAGCGGCCTTCAGCGAGAGGACGCGCCGAAGTCTCCGGGATCTCCAGGTACTGGCCCCGAAACAGGTCGGCCATCGTGCGGTTGTCGATGCCGCGGAACTTCACCACGAGGCCCGGATGCCCCGGCCGGCTCCACTCGACCACCTGGTCCGCGCCTTTAAGCGTCATGCTCGCGCCCGCGTTGAAACGATCCTCGAAGTCTGTCAAGGGAATCACCTTGACAGCCCCCTCCACGCCATAGGCGCCGGCCACCTGGCCGACGCGGATCATGCGCGCGCACCCCCATTACGCGGCCCCCGCGATCGAGGCTCGTGCCGGGTGGTCTCGGGCGCGTTGGCGAGGTCGACGAACACTCGCTTGTGGTCCTTGAGCGACGCAACCCGCACCAGCGTGCGGATGGCCTCAATGTTGCGGCCGGCCTTGCCGATGAACCGGCCCACGTCGCCATCCGCGAGCTTCACCTTGATCGCCACGGTTCCGCCGCCCCGCTCGAACGACTCGACCAGGACCTCTTCCGGCTTTTCGGCCAGCGACTTGGCTACATACTCGACCAGCGCCTTGTAGTCCACGCCGGGGCCCGCCGGACCTTCGGATCGGTCGCGCCGGAAACCGCCGCGGTTGAACCCGCCACCGCCGCCGCGAAAATCACGCCGTGCCGGTCGACTGCTCTGCGTGTCGCTCAAGAATCCCCTCCCGCTTCAACAGGCTCCGCGCGGCCTCGCTCGGCTGAGCGCCCTTCTGGAGCCAGCCCTTGACTTTGTCCACGTCGATCTTGATCTCTACCGGGTCCTTCATCGGATCGTAGTACCCGAGGTGCTCGATGAACCGGCCGTCGCGCGGCGAGCGCGCGTCCGCCACCACGAGGCGGTAGAAGGGATGCTTTTTCGCCCCCATCCGCCTCAACCTGATCTTTACCAACTGGCGCCTCCTTTTCCGAACAGCCGAGGTAGGCCCACGGCTTTGCCTTTGCGGTTGACCGCACCGAATTGCTTGGCGAGCTTCTGCATCGCCTCGCGCGCTTTGAGGACCCGATTGACATCCGCAGGCTCGACCCCGCTCCCCCGCGCGATCCGCTTCCTGCGCGAGCCGTCGATGACGTCGGGGTGCGCGCGCTCGCGCTTCGTCATCGACAGGATGATCGCTTCCATCTGCTTGACCTGGCCGTCGGTGTCCTGACCAGCCAGCCGGCCTTTGAGCGCTCCGCCGCCGGGGATCATGTCGAGCACGCTGTCCAGCGATCCCAAGCCGGCCACCTGCCTCATCTGAGCCAGCATGTCGTCGAAGGTCAGCTGCCCCGCGCGAAGGCGCCGCTCGACCTCGACCGCTTTGTCCTTGTCCAGGGTGCGCTCGGCGCGTTCGATGAGCGTGAGCACGTCGCCCATGCCCAGGATCCGAGAAGCCATCCGCTCGGCGTGAAACACCTCGAGGTCCTGCGGCTTCTCTCCCGTTCCCGCGAACCGGATTCGCTGGCCCGTCGCGACGCGCAGCGAGAGGGCGGCTCCGCCCCGCGCGTCGCCATCCAGCTTTGTGAGGATGACGCCGTCGAGGCCGATCTCTCCGCCGAAAGCCTCCCCCACCTTCACCGCCTCCTGCCCGGTCATCGAGTCGGCGACGAGAAAGGTCTCGGTCACCGGCACGGCGGCCTTGAGGCGCTTGAGCTCCCGCATCAGCTCCGCATCGATGTGCAGGCGTCCGGCGGTGTCCAGGATCACGACGTCGCACACCAGCCGTTTCGCCTCTTCGATCGCCGCGCCCGCGATCTTCTCAACCGCTGGAGCGGTCGCATCCTGGGTCGCGTAAAACGCGACCTGGTCCCGTGCGGCCAGGATCCTCAGCTGTTCAATGGCAGCGGGACGCCTGAGGTCGAGCGCGGCGACCAGCGGCCTGTGGCCTTCGCGCCGCGCCATGAGCGCGAGCTTGATCGCCGTCGTCGTCTTGCCTGAGCCCTGCAGCCCAACGAGCATGAGCACGGTCGGAGGCGCCGGCGCGTAGCGGAGGCCCTCCGAGTTGCCGCCGAGCAGCTCGACCAGCTCGGTGTCGACGGCTTTGACCACTTGCTGCGGAGCGGTCAGCCCGGGCGACACCTCAACTCCCTGGAGCCGGGCGCGCACGCGATCCACGAACTCCTTGACGACTCTGAAGTTGACGTCCGCCTCGAGCAGCGCGAGCCTGACCTCGCGCAGACCGGCCTCGACATCCTCCGGTCGCAAGACTCCGCGGCCCGAGATCTTCTTGAGCGCAGCCGCCAGCCTTTCGCTGAGGGATTCGAACACCTAGACCGCCCCTTCCAGGCGTGCGATGCGTCTCTTCAAGCCGTCGAGCTCGCGCTCCAGGACCGCGACCGCGCGATGCCTACGCGCGGATTCCGCCAGGAGGCCGAGCCTACGCTCGTACTCCTCCATCGCCTGGGTCGAGCGGCGGACGATGTCGTGGACCGCGGCGCGCGACGTGCCCTGGTGGCCGGCGATCTCCGCGAGCGACCAGTCGCTGCGCAGGTAGAGGTCAACGATCCCCCGCTGGTGGTCCGTCAGCAGCGCGCCGTACCTCTCGTAGAGGGCCAGGGACCGCCCGCGAGCCTGAAGGGTGTCAAGGGCCATGCCTTGACAGCTTACCAAGTTAGAATCAATGCGTTTTGGAACCACTGCTGACTGACGCGTTCCGCTACAACAAGTGGGCGAACCTGCATTTGCTCGACGTTTGCGCGAAGCTCTCCGACGAGCAGCGCCAGCTGACTGCTCCGGGCACCTATGGAACCATCGCCGCCACCCTGCTGCACCTGTTCGCGGCGGAGCAGCGGTACCTGCGGCGCCTTGCCGGCACGAAGCCGGCGATCAACGAGCACGAGCCGGCGCCAAGGCTTGCCATCCTGAGGGAGCACGCCACTCGCAGCGGTGACGCCCTGATCGAAGCGGCGGCCAGGATCACTCCTGAAGACACGATCGAAGAGGAGAGAGATGGCCGGGCGATGAGGCTGAACCTCGCGGTCGTGCTGATTCAAGCGATGCACCACGGCAACGACCACCGCACACATATCTGCACGATCCTCGGCGCCCACGAGATCCCCTACGGCGACATGGACGTCTGGGCGTACGGACAGGCGACAGGCGGGATCGTTCCGGTCGGCGCGGAAACCTAGACGCGGACTGTTCGCTTCACGGTCGCGAAACTGCGGGTCTCGACCTCATGCCGCGACCGCTATCACCATATTGCCCTTCTTCTGCCCCTTGTCGACATACGTGTGAGCGTCCACGATCTGCTCCAACGAACAGCGTCTGTCGATGACCGGTTTGCAGAAACACGGCTTGGGGTCCACCCAATCAAGGGTGGCCTCCGCCATCCTCGCGGACTATTCTTTCCGCCTCATGATCGTCGTCACGGGGTCGACCGGTCGCGTCGGTGGACTTGTCGCCCGAAGGCTCGAGACGGCGGGCCATCCAATGCGGCTCCTGGTACGCGACCCACATCGCGCTCCCGGGATCACCGGCGCGGAGGTGCACGCAGCCGACTACGGCAAACCTGAAGGCCTCGCCGAGGGCCTCCGGAAGGGTGATCGCGTGTTCATGGTCTCAATGTGGGTCGGCGGCGATACGCGCCTTGATCTGCACCGTTCGTTTGTCGAGGCTGCCGCGAGGGCGGAGGTGGCCCAAATCGTGTATCTGTCCTTCGTCAACGCGGGCCCGAACGCGATCTTCTCCCATGCGCGGGAGCACGGCGCCACGGAGGACATGTTGAAGGCATCAGGCGTGCCGTGGACATCGATTCGCAACAGCATGTACGCGGACGATATCCCTGGTTGGTTCGACCCTGACGGGGTTGCGCGCGAGCCGGGTGACGATGCGCGGATGAGCTTTTCGTGCCGACCAGAGCTCGCCGATGTGATCGCGGCAGTGCTGACCGAGGCCGGGCACGAGGGCAGGATCTACAACGTCACCACGCCTGAATCCGTATCCATGCGGGAGCTGGCGCAGATCGCCACCAAAGTCACCGGCGAGGAGTATCGGTACGAGCCGATCTCAGACGATGAGTGGATCGAAAGGTGGAAGGCCCAGGGACGGCCCGAGTGGGCCCTCGAGGCGGGACTGTCCTCATACGAGGCGCTGCGAGCCGGCGAGCTCGACGTCGTCTCCGCCGACTACGAAAAGATCACTGGGCGAAAGGCCGCAACCATCGCTCGAGTTATCACTGAGCTGGCCGACGAGATGCCGCTCGCCACAAGCGCGGCCGACTTTTGAAATCGGTGAGCGAAGACTTCGAAGTGACGATTGGGAGCTAAGGCTGTTCAAGGCCATCGAACGCCCGGACTCAGCCCGGAGAGTGGATGCGAATCCCGATAGACTCGACACGATGCTGACGGCTTTCATCTTGATCGAGGCGGATCGCGAAGGGCTTGCCCACCTGGGGCCGCAGCTGGCCGCGGTCGAAGGTGTCGCCGAGGTTTATACGCTCACGGGTGACTGGGACTTCATTGCCATCGTGCGGGTGCGCGAGCACGACGACCTCGCGAAGGTCGTGACGCAGCACCTGACTCAACTCGAGGGGATCGAGCGCACTCAGACGATGGTCGCTTTTCAGCAGTTCTCAGCCCACGACCTGGAAGCCATGTTCGGGTTGGGCCTCGAGGACAAGAAGGCCTGAACGACCTTCTGCCGGTGGCCCTGCGCGCCGCGCGCGCCGGCGCCCGCGTGCTCCGCGAAGCTGGACTTCCGAAACCCGGCGTCCACGCCGACGTCAAAGGCGCCGGCGACTATGTGACCGCTTTCGACCGGCAATCCGAGTCGGCCATTCTCGATGTGCTTGCCCGAGAGGCACCAGGCATCGCAGTCCTGGCTGAAGAGCGAGGAGGCACTCGGGCGGGAACGATGTGGGCCGTCGACCCGCTGGACGGCACGACCAACTTCATCCGAGGTTTCCCCGTGGTTGCCGTGTCAGTGGGTCTGCTTCACGAGGGCGTGCCGATTGCCGGCGTGGTCATCGCTCCATTTCTCGGACTGGAGTTCGCGGCTTCGTTAGGAAAGGGAGCGACCTTGAACGGCGAGCGGCTGCCGTCGCTGCGTGCCGTCGACCCGTCGAAAGCGGTCGTCGCGACCGGCTTCCCTTTCCGCAACAAGGGACGCATGCCGCGCTACCGGCCGGTGATGGAGGGCGCGCTGGCGCGCTTCGAAGACCTCAGGCGCGCCGGCGCCGCCGCGCTAGACCTGGCCTGGACGGCGGCCGGCACCCTGGACGGCTACTTCGAGCTGAATCTGAACCCATGGGACGTGGCGGCGGGCGCAGCCTTGGTGCGCGAGGTCGGCGGGCGCGTGAGCGACTGGTCGGGTGGAGACAGATGGATCGAGACCGGCGATATCCTGGCCGCCCCGCCGGCCGTCCACGACGTCCTCCTACAGCTTGCCGAGAAGGCGCCTCATGGGTAGCTCGACGAGCGCCCGCCACTCCTGGCGCAACACCAGGCCCACAGGCAGAGGATCTTTCTTGCGACCCGCCTGAGGTCGCGTTGTTCGCAGCTGCACGGCCGTCTTGAAATCGCCCTCATAAGCGGTGAGCACCTGGCCGATGTCGTACGCGCCGAAGTGGCAGTCGCTGCCTCCGATCGCAGCCCCCAACCGCTCTTTGTTGTGCGCGTAGAAAGAGTCGAGCTCGCGGCGGCGCCTTCGGCCTACGGGAACGGTGAACATCATCTCGATGCCGTCCACGTGATGGCGGTCGAGGAGCCGCCGCAGCATATAGGGCTGGATCGAGCCGAAGTAGACCGGCATGAACGGGTGCGGGATGATGGCGAGCCCGCCCTGGTCGTGGATCGCCGCGACCGAGTCTTCCAGCGTCAGCCCACGCTTGACCGGCTTCTCTAGAAACCATCCCATCAGGTGCGTTGTGGCCGGCCATTTGGTTGTGACCTCCTGGCCCGCCACGACGGTCAGGCCGGCGCCCTCGCCGCGCTGCTGCACCTCCCTGACGCATGCCATCGTGTCGTGGTCGGTCACGGCGATGAGGTCGATCTTCGCCTTGACCGCGGCCTCGACGAGCTCCGCGGGCGTGACCATGCCGTCCGAAGCGATGGTGTGGCAGTGAGGGTCGGCTAGCGGCATCAGCTCTCGAAGAGTGAACGAATGAAGGCCTCTGGTTCGAATGGGGCGAGGTCGTCGATGCCCTCCCCCACTCCGGCCAGCTTGACGGGAACGCCCAGCTCGGCCTCGATGGCGATCACGGCTCCGCCCTTGGCGCTGCTGTCGAGCTTGGCCAGGACGAGACCGGTCGCGGGCACCGCCTTGTTGAACTCGCGTGCCTGCACCAGGCTCGTGAGGCCGAGGACCGCATCGAGCACGAGCAGCGATTCGTAGGGAGCACCGTCGAGCGCCTTCGTCGCCACGCGGCCGACCTTGGCCAGCTCCTCGAGCAGGTTGCGCTGGGTTTGCAGGCGGCCGGCGGTATCGACCAGCACCACGTCGCTGCCCCGACTGCGCGCGGCCTTGATGCCGTCGAACACGACCGAGGCGGGGTCCGCCCCGCTCTTGCCTTCGTAGTGGTCGACGCCGGCGCGGCGTGCCCAGGCGGACATCTGCTCGATGCCTGCGGCGCGGAAAGTGTCGGCGGCAACGATCATCGGCTTGCGGCCTTCCTGCTTTAGCGTGTGGGCGAGCTTGCCGATCGTGGTGGTTTTGCCGGCGCCGTTGATGCCATAGAAGAGGATTACTGCCGGACCAAGGGCTTCGTTCTCGCCCCTCTCCCCGACCCTCTCCATAGAACGGGGAGAGGGGGGTAGCTCTCTCGATTTGCTGGACATCAGAGCGATGGCCGAGGCGACCACCGCTTCAACTGCTTCCTCACGCGTCCGCGGAGCGCGCTTCCGTACTGCTGCCACCAGGCGGGCGGCCATTGCGGGGCCAAGGTCCGACGCTACCAGCACCTCTTCCAGCTCCTCGTAATAGCCGGTCGCGAGCGGCGGCTTGAGCGAGCGGAGCCCGGCCGCGAGGACGCTGCGGGTACGACCGCTGACCCGGTCCCAAACGCTCGCGGCGGCCGGGCTCCTAGCTCGCATGCGCCGCGTTGGCGGCAAGCGCGACAGGTTTGCGAATGTCCTCGAGCCGGACCGACACGAGATGAGAGGACCCGCTTTCGTCGAGGTGGATGCCGTACAGCGACGAGGCGTGGGACATCGTCACGTGGTTGTGCGTGATGACCAGGAACTGGCGCTGCGCGCCGAGGCGCGCAAGCATCTCGCCAAACCTGCGGACGTTGGCGTCATCGAGGGCGGCGTCGACCTCGTCCAGGACCGTGAACGGGCTCGGGTTGACCTCGTCGAGCGCGAGCACCAGCGCGAGCGCCGCGAGCGACCGCTCGCCGCTCGACAGCAGCGTGACGTTCTGCAATCGCTTGCGCGGCGGCTGCACCAGGATCTCGACGCCGCTCCGCGGTCCGTCATCGCCGTCGGCATGCTTGAGCGTCGCGCGACCTCCCGGGGCCAGCTGCGAGAAGTACTCATGGAAGTTTGCCGCGACCGCTCCGAAGACCGCCTCGTAGCGCGACTCCTCCTCCTGTCGCAGCTTGCCGATCAGCTGCTCGAGGTCGGCGCGGGCCGCGGCGATGTCGTCGAGCTGAGTCCGTAGTGTCTCGAACCGCTCTTCGAGCTCCCGGCACTCGGCGTCGGCCAGCGCGTTCGTCGGGCCGATCTCCTCAAGCCGGCGCTCCAGTGCGCGCATCTCGCGCTCGCGGCCCTTGCCGCCCGGAATCTCCTCAGGCGCCACGCCATCCGGCATGCGCGTGCGGATCTCCTCCATACGCACCTGGAGCAGCTCGGCCTCGCGGGTGATGAGCTCGAGGTTGCCGTCGAGTGTTCCGGCCTTCAGCCGCGCGTCGATCCGCGCCTCTTCCAGCGCGACCAGGCGTCGCGCCCCTTCGGCCATCTCGGCCTCGTCCTCGGGCGAATCCTGCTCGGCCGCCGCCAGAGTGGCTCGGGCCGACTCGGCGGCGGCGGTGAGGGCCGGCAGCGACTCTGTCGCCGCCGTCGCGGCGGCCTCTGCGCGCGCGACGCGTGTCGAGCGGTCCTCGGCGGCCCCTTTCAAGCGTGTGAGGTCGTCTCCCGCGGCGGTCAGCTGGCGGCGGAGATCTTCGATGCGGTCGCGCCAGCGCGCCCGGTCCAGTTCGGCGTGATGTGCGGCGGCACGTCCCTCGCCGATCGCCTCCAGGCTCGCCTCGAGATTGCGCGCCAACGCCGCGGCCCGCTCTTCGGCGGCGCTCGCGACGCGCTCGAGGCCGGCCAGCTTGTCGGTTTCCGCAGTCTCCGCCGCGCGTGCCGCTTCGAGCAAACGGGAGGTCTCCTCAGAGCGCGCCGCGCCGGCCGAACGCGCTCGCAGATCGGCGAGCCCCGCCTCGGCCTCGTGCAGCCGTTTCGCCGCATCCGGAGCGCGCGAGGCCTTTGGCTCGATGCCCTGGAGGCGGTCACGGAGCTCGCGGCGCCGCACGTCGATGGCGACCCTGGGGTCGGTGCCCGCACGCACGAGGCCGGGCTCGCGGTACACGCCGTCCATCGAGACCTCGTCGCCCAGGACGACCTGTCCCAGCAGCCGGCGCGCGACGTCCTGGTAGCCGTCCTGGCAGACCACGTGCTCGAACAGCGAGCCGTGGCGCGGCTGTGCGGCGTCGATCGGATAGAGGATGGTCAGCTGGTGTTCGGGCTTCGGGCGGGCGGCGCTCGCCTCGTCGCGGGCGACGAGCGCGTCGACCAGGGAGCCGAGGACCGCGGAGAACGCCGCCTCGTAGCCCCCCTCGGGAGTGAGCACGTCGCACAGCCTCCGGAGACCAGGCGCGGGCTCGGGGCGGAGGGCGTCGAGCCCTTCGAGCTCGGAGCGCAGCCGGACCACCATGACGGCCGCGGACTCGGCTTCGGCGGACTCCTGCTTGGCGCGCTCGAGCAGCGACTCGGCGTTCGGAACGAGCTTGGCCGCCTGGGTCATCGATTCGAGGCGGGCGGCCTGCTCCTCGAGGAGCTCGCGGCGAGTTCGCTGCGCGGCGGCGGCGGCGGAGGCCGCGGCGGCCGAACGGCGAGCCTGATCTGCCGTGTGCCGGGAGCGCTGCACTTCGCCGGCGTCCGGTGCCTCGGGTACGGCGGGCGCCTCCCGCACGCTCTCCAGAGCGTGGCGCGCCTGCTCGAGCTCTACGGTCAGGCGGTTTCGAAGGGTTTCGGCTGCGGCGGCCAGCGTCTGGTTGCCGGCCTCCTCGCGGTGCGCCGCCTCGGCAAGCGCCACGGTGTTCTGCGCGCGCTCCTCCGTGAGTCGGACAGCGTGCTCGGCCTCGGCCACCTCCAGGCGCAGGCGACCCAGGTTCCGCTGCCGGGCGAGGCGGCGATCCTGTGCGGCCTGGATCTCGGTGCGCCAGGTCTGGAACTCCGCCTCCGCCGACTGCGCCAGCTCGCGAGCTTCGACCAGGCGCCGCTCCAGGCCCTGCACCTGTGAGCTCGCCCGCCGGTGGGCGTCCCTAGCCTCACGCCATTCCTCCCACACGATGCTTCCGCGGAGCAGCTCGAGCCGGGCAGTCGCCTCGGACGCCTCCCGCGCCGCCGCCGCCTGGACCCGTAAGACCTCGAGGCGAGGCTCGATCTCAGACCTCAGGTCCTCGAGCCGGAGGAGGTTGGCGGCGAGCTCGCCCAGGCGCTGCGCCGCCTCGTGCCGCCGCGCCTTGACGCCGCGCACCTGTGCCGCTTCTTCGAGAAGCTGGCGGCGCTCGGCGGGCGAGCACACGACGATCGACTCGATGTCGTGCTGGTCGATGATCGCGTAGGAGTCAACGGTGAGGCCGGTCGAGGAGAGAAGGTGGATGAGGTCCCGGCGCCGAACGCGAGTGCCGTTGATGTAGTAGTCGCTCTCCCCGTCGCGCTCCACGCGCCGCTTGATCGCGACCTCGTGGTAGTCGATCGGAAGCCGGCCCGCCGTGTTGTCGAAGACGAGGGTGACCTCGGCGAAAGCTGCGCGGGAGCGCCGTTCGCCTCCGACGTAGATGACCTCCTCCATCTTTTTGCCGCGGATGTCTCGGGCCTGCCCGGAGCCCAGGACCCACTTGATGGAGTCGACGATGTTGGTCTTGCCGGAGCCGTTTGGCCCGACGATGGCGGTCACACCGCCCTCGAATCGGATCTCGGTCGCCCGGGCGAAAGTTTTGAAGCCCAGGAGGCTCAGCGAGCGTAGAAACAAATCCGCACTATTGTGGCAGATGTAGGGGTCAATTCCGGCCCGGGTACAACATGTGGAAAGGAGCTATTCCAGAGGCTCGCCGAACTGGCGGCTCCGGGGCTCCCTGTGGACAACCTCCGGCTCCGGCTCGGGCTCTGGCGCAGATTCGGGGGCAGGCTCCGGCAGGGGGATGACCTCGGCCACGGCCGGCGCGTCGCCGGGCTCGGCCGGGGCGGTGGCCCTGGGTGTTCGAGGCGTGCGCCGCGCTCGCGGGCGGGGCGTCTTGACGGCGGGCTTGGCCTGGGCGAGCTCCGCCGCGCCCACCAGGCTCTGGAGGGCTGCGCGAGCGGCGTCCTGCTCGGCCTCCTGCTTGGTGGCGCCGTGGCCCGTGCCCAGCGGATCGCCCCCGGCGAAGACGACCGAGGTGTACTCGCGATGTGTGCCGACCTTGGCGCCCTCGCTGTCGTAGAAAGGCGTCGCGCCAAACCGTTCCTGGGCGACCTGCTGGAGCCGTCCCTTGAAGTTCTCGTCCCTCACGGGTGACTCGAGCGCGCGGTAGCGGTTCAGGTAGTAGTGGTAGGCGGCGTCGTAGCCGGCGTCCAGGAACACCGCCCCGAGCACCGCTTCGAAGGCGTTGGCGAGAAGAGACTTCAAGCTGCGTCCGCCGCCTTTGGCGATTCCCCTGCCCAGGTACAGGTAGCTCCCGAGGTCGAGCTGCTCCGCCAGCTGGGCGAGCGTATTGGTGTTGACCATCGCCGACCGGGTCTGCGTCAGCTCTCCCTCGGCCGCCCCGGGGTGGTGCTTGTACAGGTACTCGGCTGTGATCAGCTGCAGGACTGCGTCACCGAGATATTCGAGGCGCTCGTTGTCACGCGGCGACACGTGCGGGCTCTCGTTGGCGAACGAGCTGTGTGTGACCGCTTCGAGGAGCAGGCCTGGGTCGCGAAAGTGGATACCGATCTTTTGCTGGAGTATCTGTAGGGACGGGGCCGGAGGCGTGGCCTGGCTCTGTGCTATGAGGCGGACTTCTCCTGGATGTACTCCCACGCCTGACCGACGGTCGTGATCTTCTCCGCGTCCTCGTCGGGTATTTCCAGCCCTGTGTTCTCCTCGAACGCGTAGATCAGCTCGACGAGATCGAGCGAGTCGGCGTTGAGGTCCTCCTGGAACGAAGCGTCCATCGTCACCTGCTCGGGCTCACACCCAAGTCGCTCGACGACGATGTTCTTGAAATCCTCGAAGCTCAGTTTTTGAGTTTCCATCTCGCCGATTACTTTAACACCGGCCCGGCCCGGGGCTCTTGGCCGCCCCGCCCACGTCCTAGGCGATTTGCAGTTGCATCACGGCTTCTGGGGTGCCGACCGCGGTGGCGGTGGCCGTCGGAGCCAGCTCTCGCATCATTCCCGTCAGGGCTCGTTTCGGGCCGACCTCGACAAACGTGTGGCATTCCATGTCCACCAGGGTCCCGATGCAGGCGGCCCAGCGGACCGGCGAGCGCAGCTGCATCTCCATCACCTGCGGGATGCGGTCCCCTCCCTGGTGAGGACGGCCTGTGAGGTTGGCCATTACGGGGATGCGGGGAGCGCGCCACTCGATCCGGTCGAGCGCCGCACGCAGCTTTTCGGCCGCCGGCGCCATCAGAGGGGTGTGGAAGGCGGCGCTGACGTTGAGGGGGATCACGCGCTTTGCTCCGGCCGCCTGGAGGCGCTTGGTGGCGGCGTCGAGGCCGGCCATCGTGCCGGCGATCACCGTCTGGGTGGGCGTGTTGTAGTTGGCGGGCCAGGCGTCGTTCATGCCGGCGAGCGCGACCTCCACCGCCTTCGAGTCGAGGCCGAGCACGGCGGCCATCGAGCTGGTTCCGGCGGGAACGGCCTCCGCCATCGCCTTGCCACGCTCGACGACAGCCTTGATCACCTGGTGGGCGCTGACCGCGCCGGACGCGGCGAGCGCTGTGTACTCGCCCACTGAATGGCCGGCGGTCGCCACCGGGTCGATACCGTGGCGGCGGAGCAAGACAGTCAGTCCGATGCCGACAAAGCAGAGGGCAGGCTGGGCGTTCTGGGTGAGCCGCAGCTCGTCGTCGTCGGCGGTGGTGAGCAGCCGGCGAAGGTCGACATCGGCGGAGGAGGAACACCTGTCGCAGAGGTCGCTGATCTCAGGGTCAGTGAGGAGCTCGGCCCCCATGCCGGGCTGTTGCGAACCCTGGCCGGGGTAGATGAAGGCGACTTTGGCGCCTATGCGGTTTTAATGACCTCGCGGCCTTTGTAGTAGCCGCAGTTGGTGCAGATCGAGTGTGGCCGCCTCGGCTTCTTGCAGTTCGGGCAAGGCTGGATCTGCACGAGGGCCAGCGCCAGGTGGGAGCGGCGCCGTCCTTTCTTGGACTTCGATAGCTTGACCTTCGGTAGAGCCATGAGCCTGTGAAGTTTACGGGAACCGGCAGGCCCGCTTCAGGAACCGGTGGCCTGGTCGGCGCTCTCCTCGGATGCCGGCTGGTTGGTCTGCAGGGCCTCAACCCCGCGGCGAACCGTCGCCAGCGTGCGGGCAAGGTGGGCCTCCAGCTGCTTCAGCTGTTCCATCGCGTACCCCTCCGCCTCGCGGATGATCTGGTCGGACTTCGCCTGAGCGTCCTTGATCACCTGGGCCGAATGACGCTCGGCCCGGCGCAGGATCTCGTGCTCCGAGGCGGTCTCCTCGGCACGCTCGTTGGCCCGGGACATGATGCGCGCCGCCTCCGCATGCGCCTCGCTGATGATGCGCTGCTGCTCCGACACCGTCCAGTTGGCCTGCTTGATCTCATCGGGCAGGTTGAAGCGAACCTGGTCGATCAGCTCCATCATCTCGTCCTCGTTGACCATCACCTGGGTGGACAGCGGGACGTGGCGCGCGTTCTGGACCAGGTAGTCGATCCGGTCAAGCAGCTCGTCGACCTTTATCTGTACTTCTCCTTGAGCGCTCTCGCAACCGGGGGCGGAACGAGGTCGGCCACGTTGCCGCCATAGCTGGCGATGTCCTTCAAGATACTTGACGAGACGTAAATGTGCGCGAAGCTCGACATCAGGAAGACCGTGTGGATGTCGGGCGCCAGCTTGCGGTTCATGAGGGCCTGCTGAAGCTCGGCGTCGAAGTCTGAGTACGCGCGCAGCCCTTTGACCAACGTGTTCGCGCCGCGCGAGCGGGCGAACTCGACGGTCAGTCCCGTGAAGCTCGCCACCTCGACGCGCTCTCGACCTTTCAGCGATGCGCTGATCAGCTGCATTCGCTCCTCCACCGTGAAGAGTGGCTGGCGCTTCTCGGGATTGCCGGCCACCGCGACGATGAGCTTGTCGAAGATTCCCAGCGCGCGGTCGACCACATCCAGGTGCCCGTTGGTCAGGGGGTCGAAACTCCCCGGATAGACGGCCGTTTTGGTTTTCGGGCGCACCGCGCTCATGTTGCCTGCTTCTCCTCTCCAGGCGCGACCAGCACCGTCACCATCGTGTCGCCATAGCGTCGCTCGCGATCGACCTTGAGCCGCGTCAGGCTCGGCAGCTGGTGGCGGCGCGAGTGCTCGGCGACAACGACCGCGTCATCGAGGCTCCGGTCGAGCACCTTCAGCGCGCGGTCGAGCACCACGTCGTCGTAGGGAGGGTCGAGAAAGACGAGGCCGGCGCGCTTGACGCTGTCGGGCGAAGCGTCCAGCCAGCGCACTACATCACCGCGGACGACGTGCGCGCGCTCTTTGAGGCCGAGTACGTCCAAGTTCTGGCGCAGGATAGCAAGACCACGGGCCTGGTGGTCCACGAAGGTGACGCCCGCCGCGCCGCGCGACAGCGCCTCGATGCCAAGCGCTCCCGACCCCGCGAAGAGGTCGAGCACGTGCGCTCCCTCGATCCCGGGCCCGACCAGGTTGAAGATGGCCTGCTTGACCATCCCCTGGGTGGGCCGGATTCCCTTGGGCGCCTTGAGCCGCCGGCCTTTCGACTCTCCCCCGCTGACTCGAAGCCCAGGCACGATCAGCTGAGCGTCGGTCGGCGCCCGATCCAGGGACGAGCCTGCTCGAGCCGCGCGGCAAGCCCGAGGATCACAGCCTCGCCATGAGGAGGCCCGACGAGCTGAACGCCGATCGGCAGCCCGGCGCCGTCGACGCCGAGCGGCAGCGAGATCGCCGGCTGGCCGGTGCAGTTGTACGGGAACGTGAACGCCACGAAGTCCATGTACTCGTCGCCCGCGGTCGACAGGTCAGCGCCGAGCGTGTTGAGCGGCGGCGCGGTTCGGGGCAGAGTCGGCGTGATGAGCACATCGTGCGTGTCCCAGTAGGCCACCACCTGCCGGCTGTGAACGCGGATGGCGTCCACGGCACGCACGTAGTCGATCGCCGTGAGCTGTTTGGCGAGTGCGATGCCCAGGGCGTTGAAGGGATCGAGCACCGTCTCGTCGGCGATCGGGAGAGAGCCGACCCCCGACACGACGATCAACTGCATCGGTGTGCGAAACGGTTCGGTGTCGGGACCGCCCTCGGTCACGCGGTGGCCCATACCCTCCAACAAACGAGCGATCTCAAGCACGCACTCGATCACCTGGCCATCGACCGCGGCACTCGACGCGGTCGTGAATCCGATTCTCAATTTGCGATCAATCGGTTTGGCGGCATCGGCAAATTTGCCGCCGGCGTCGGCCCAGTACGCGTCGCCTGGCAGATGACCGGCCATCGCATCAAGCCCGGCAGCCGCGTCGGCGACGGTGCGTGCGATCGCACCATCGGTCGACAGGCCGGCCCAGTGCTCGCCGAAGAGAGGCCCAGGCGATATGCGGCCACGTGATGGCTTGAAACCCACCGTGCCACAGCAGCTGGAAGGGATTCGCACAGAGCCGCCTCCGTCCGACCCGTGGGCGAAGGCACACAAGCCCGCCGCGACCGCCGCGCCCGCGCCGCCGCTCGAACCCCCTGCCGAATAGCCCAGCTTCCACGGGTTGTGCGTCGGTCCGAAGAGTCCGTGCTCAGTGGTGGGGCGAGTGCCGAACTCGGAGAGATTTGTCTTGCCGAGGATCGGGCACCCTTCCTCTTTCAGGCGGGCAACCGGGAAGAAGTCGACGCCGAATGAGAGGTCCTCGAAAGCTTTGGACCCGAGCGTCGTGGGATAGCCCGCCACCGAGACGAGATCCTTGATCGAAACCGGCACTCCGCTGAGCGGGTGCCCGATGTCCGCGGCGTCAGCGGCGGCGGCCTGCTCCAGAGCCAGCTCCGGAGTGACCAGAACGAAGGCGTTCAGCCTCGGGTTGAGCCTCTCGATCCGCTCGAGATACGCCTGGGTGATCTCTGTCGATGAGACCTCCCGGCGCCGCACCGCGGCTGCCTGGTCAAGCGCTGACGCGAATGGATCCATGGCCGTTAATGGTGCCGATTCTCGCGGCTGGATATGGCCCTCGATCGAGCGATGCCTCGAAGGCGGCGGCACGATCGGGAGGAATCGCGACCAGCAACCCGCCGCTGGTCTGAGCGTCGCACAGCATCATCTGATCCATCTCGGCGATGCCGCCCCAGTCGACCTGGTCCCGGTAGGCGGCGTGGTTGCGTCTGCTGCCGCTTGGGAAGAGGTCCTTCTCCGCCAGCTCTCGCACCCCCGACATGAAGGGGACCGCGCTCAGGCGGATGTCGGCGCCTCCTTTGAGATTGGCGAGATGGCCGATGAGACCGTAGCCGGTGACGTCCGTGCAGGCAGTCGCGCCGGCCGCGACCATCGCCTCCGAAGCGGCGCGATTGAGAGTCGTCATCACCGCCACCGCCTCGCGCACCAGCGCGGGTGGACAGAGACCGCGCTTGATCGCGGTGGCGACCAGGCCCGAGCCCAGCGGCTTGGTGAGGTAGAGCAGGTCGCCCGCGCGCGCGCCATCGTTCCCGACCACGCGATCCGGATGCACCTCGCCGATCACCGTGTAGCCGAATTTCGGTTCCGCATCGTCCACCGAATGACCGCCGACGATTGCAATCCCGGCCTCCGTCATCTTGGCCGCGCCGCCGGCCACGATCTTCTCCAGCAGTCCGAAGCCCAGCCTCTCGCGCGGAAACGCGGTGATGCCGAGCGCGAATAGCGGCCGCGCGCCCATCGCGTAGATGTCGCTGAGAGCGTTTGCCGCTGCAATTGCGCCGAACTCGGATGGGTCGTCGACGATGGGCGTGAAGAAGTCCACTGTCGCGACCAGCGCGCGGTCGGGCGCGATTCGATAGACCGCCGCGTCATCGCGGCCGGCCGTGGCGACCAGCACGTTCGGGTCGACGATCGGGGGCAGAGCCCCCAGCACCTGCCCTAGCTCCACCGGGCTGAGCTTGCAGGCTCAACCGGCCCCGTGGCTGTACTCCGTCAACCGAAGCGGCGAGATGGGATCCATGAGTGTGCTAAGTATCGGTGGTGCTTGGTCGACTCACCCCCCACCCCGACCCTGCCCGCAAGCGGAGATAAGGATGTGACTCATCGATTGCCCCCTGCGGGGGAGGGGGAATGAGCCTGGTCTTCGCAGCGATCGCCCCTCACGGAGGAATTGCGATTGCCGAGGCTTGCACGCCCGACGAGCGGATGCTGGCGGCCTCGACTCGAGCCGGCATGGAAGAGCTCGGCCGGCTCTTCACAGCCGCCGAGCCGGAAGCGGTCATCGTCGCGACTCCACACAACGTCCACATCGCGAACGCCCTCGGAGTGGTCGTCGCGGGCCGCATCGCCGGTCGCCTGGCCGGGGCACCGCCATCGGTCGCCCTGGACGTGCCATCGGCAAATGACCTTGCCTGGTTGGTGCTCGAGGCGTTCGCGACAGCCGAGGTGCCGTCCGTCGGCGTCAGCTTCGGATCCAACGACCCCGAGACGGCGGTGGCGCCGATGGATTGGGGCGTGCTCATCCCCCTCTGGTTCATGGGCGGCCGCCACGACCCACCCGTCCCCCTGGTGGTTGTGACGCCGGCGCGCGACCTTTCGGCCTCAGCCCACATCGCCGCAGGGGCGGCAATCGCAAATGCGGCAGCGGAATCCGGACACCGTGTGGCTTTCATCGCCAGCGCCGACCACGGCCACGCGCATCTCGAAGGCGGCCCATACGGGTATCACGCGAGCGCCAAGAAGTACGACACCTTGATCTGCAAGCTCGTCCGTACCGGTGAGCTCGCGCGGCTCAATGAGATCCCGGCGGAGCTGGTCGAGGAGGCCAAGGCGGACAGCTGGTGGCAGATGCTGATGCTGCATGGCGCCACCCCCGGCTGGGCCGGCCGGCTCATCTCTTACGAGGCGCCGACTTACTTCGGGATGCTGACCGCCGCCTACTTGCCGGCTGAAGTTGCCGGTCTGAAGTTGCCTAGCTGATCGACATCTGGTCCTGGAGCTTCTCCGCCGCCGCCTTGATGACGGGGTGCCCTTCGAATCCTGGATCCGCCGCGAACAGCTGAACGACCTCCTCGCGAACCTCATCAAGGAGCTTTGGCTGCCGCAGCGTGTCCATGGCCGCGTCCGTGAGGCCGTGCTGCCGGGGGCCCATCAGCTCGCCGATGCCGCGGCGATTCATATCCTCATTGGCCAGCACAAAACCGTCGCGAATTCGGGCGACGAGCTGGAGCCGCTCCTGCGCGGTGTCGGACGGATCGTCCGCCAGCAACAAGCAGTAGCTCATCGCGGCACCGCGTCCGACCCTGCCTCGGAACTGATGGAGCTGCGCCAGGCCAAACCGATCCGCGCCTTCGATCATCATCACGCTGGCGTTGGGGACATCGACGCCCACCTCGACCACGGCCGTCGCGACCAGGACCTGCACCTCTCCAGACACGAAGCGCTGCATTACTTCGTCCTTCTCTTTCAGCCGGCCGTGGACCAGGCCCATGCGCATCGGTTCAGGAAAAACATCGCGCTTCAAGCGCTCGAACTCGGCGGTCGCGGATCGTACGGCGAGCGTCTCCGATTCCTCGATCAGCGGGCAGATCACAAACGCCTGGTGACCAGCCGCCACCTCTCTTCGCACGAGCTCGTACGCATGGTTTCGTTGATCCGGCTGGACCACCTCCGTGGCCACGGGCGTGCGTCCTGGAGGCTGCTCGTCGATCGTCGAGACCAACATCTCGCCGAACCGCGCGAGAGCCAGGGTGCGAGGGATGGGGGTCGCGGTCATGGCGAGGAAGTGCGGGCGGCCCCGTCCTTTCGCCCGCAGGAGCTCGCGCTGCCGGGTCCCGAAACGGTGCTGCTCGTCGACGATCGCGAGTCCGAGATTTGCGAACTCCACGTCTTCTTCGATCAGGGCATGGGTTCCGACGACCAGCGCGCAGTGACCCGACGCCGCCGCCGTCCGCACCCGCCGGCGCTCGGCGGTGCCCTGGCTGCTGACAAGCAGCTCGACCGTGAGGCCTGGAAAGCTCGCCTCGAGGTACTCACGGAAGCGGTGTAGATGCTGCCTCGCGAGTATCTCCGTCGGGGCCATGACGACCGACTGGAGGCCTGCCGCGTGCGCCATCGCGACGCAAGCGGCGGCGACAGCCGTCTTGCCCGACCCCACGTCGCCGTTCAGCAATCGGTTCATCGGGACCGTCTTCTGCATGTCCCAGAACGCATCTCGCGTCGCGCGCCTTTGCGCTTCGGTCAACACGAAACCCAGGCCGGCCTTGAACGCGTCGCCGACCTCCTGCAGATACGGGATCGGCGTGGCGGGCTCGGCCTGGATCCGCGCGCGCATCATCGCGAAAGCAGCCTGCAGCTCGAACAGCTCGGCAAACGCCATACGCCGTACCGCCTCGCGGAACTCGTCTGGGCTTTCCGGGCGATGCCCCAGGCGCACTGCCTTGGCGACGGGAAGGAGGCGGTGACGCTCGCGGACCTCCACCGGCAGGATCTCCTCGAGCTGGTCGGCGACGGGCAGCGCCGCATCGACCCAGCCGGCCATCTTCTTCGAGCTGAGCCCGGCGACCAGGTGGTATTTCGGCATGAGCCCGCCGACTCGCGCGGGCACCGCCTCGTCGCCACCTTCGATCTTCTCGTGGTGCGGGTTCTGCATCTCCAGCGTCCCGCCGTAGCCGCTCTTGACCAGGCCTGCCACGGCCACGCGGTCGCCCTTGTGCAGCTGCTTTGCGATAAATGGCTGGTTGAACCAGACCACGCGAATCCCCACGCCGCTGTCGTCGCGGATGGTCGCCTCCGTCAACCGCATCTTCTTGAATTTCGTGACCCTGGGCGCGATCGAGAACACCGTGCCTACCACGGATGCCTGGACGCCGACCGTGAGCGAGGCAACCGCGACCGGCGTGCCATACGTCTCCCAATCGAAAGGCAGGTTCAGCAGCAGGTCGCGGACCGTTTCGATGCCGAGCTTCTTGAGGCGTTTCGCGTTGGCATCGCCAATGTCGCGGAGATTCGAGACCGGCGCGTCCAGAGCCCGCGGATGGACCACTATGCTCAAGGCGTGATAACCGAACCGCCCCCCACTCTCGAGCCGGCGCGCAGCTCAGGAATGTCGAGAGCCATGCGCACGGCCATCATCGCGATCGCAATCATCGTCATCGTCCTGATCGGAATCATCGGTTATGCCGTTACCGGCCTCGCGGACGCGCAAACGCGGGTGGGGGACGCCAACAAAACGCTGGACACCGTCGTCTCGCACCAGAACAACCTCAACAACACTTTCGCCGACCTCAACACGAAGTTCAACGGTCTTAGCAGCAGCACGCCTGTCGATCCGACGCAGGCGCGCACCCTGTTCGCTCAGTTTGTCGCCAGCGAGAAGGCGGCAGGTGTCACCGACGACCAGGATGCGACATCGCTGGCCACGACCGAGACAAGGCTACGTGAAAGATCGTGGCTCACCCTGGTCACCGGGACGAGCCTGGATAGCGAGGCGGCGAAGATCGAACACGCGCAAAAGGCTCTCGCCATCGGCAAGACCACAGCAGCCGGATACGTGCAGGCCGGACAATTTTTTCAAACGTATTTCGATGTGCAGATCGACGGGCAGATGTTCAATGCACAGGTCGCCGCCGCCGATCTCACCGCGGCCGCCACCACGCTGACCACGATGAAGGGCCACGTAGCAACGGGATTGACGGAGTCGAGCGCGCCGGGCCTGCCGGCGGAGCTGCACACCCTCATGGCCGATCTCGACACGCTGGTCACGGACCTGGGCAAGCTGCTCGATGGCGTGGCGGCGAATGACGTTGGAGTGATCGTGAGCGCAGACACCAGCGTGCAGGCCGATGCCGGCAAGCTGGCGACATACCACCTCGACACGATCATGTCCGAGATAGCCGCGTACTACAAGCCAATGTTCGACTCGATCAATTCAGAGATGGCTAAAGCGACGGCGTGAGGCCCGGGCTCTTCGACGAGCACTCGATCACGCGGCGCGTGAACCGCGAGAACATCCTCCTGCTGGGAGGAGGCCGCGCGCTGCTGATGCAGCTTGCGCACCCCAAGGTGGCGGCCGGAGTCGACGAGCACTCGGACTTCCGCGCGCATCCCATCCGCCGTCTGCGCCGCACGATCCGCATGACCATGGCGATCGTCTTCGGCGATCGCGCCACCGCGCTGGCCGCGGCTCGAGGCGTCAACCAGGTCCATGCCCGGGTCCAGGGCCGAGACTATCGCGCGCTCGACCCCGAGCTGCTCCTGTGGGTCTACGCCACGCTGGCCGACACAGCCCTGGTGACCTACGAGACCTTCGTGCAACCCCTGATGCGGGGCGAGCGGGAGGAGTTCCATGAGGAGTTCAAACTGCTGGGGGAGCTGTTGGGAATACCGCGCGACCGATTTCCGACCACCGTGGCTGATTTCGACGCGTATGTCGAACAGATGGTGTCGACCGGGCCGGTCCGGGTGGATGCCCGCGCGCGAGAGCTGGCCGCCCAGGTCATGAGGCCGCGAGCGCGCCTGTTGCCCGGCCCGGTGATGCTGCCGCTGAATGTCGTCACGACGGGCCTCCTCCCGCCGGCGCTGCGCGAGCAGTACGGCCTGGCCTGGGGCCCGCGCCAGCAGCGTGCTTACAGGATCGCGATCGCCGTCGTGCCGCGCGTTATCGCCCTCACGCCGACTCTCCTCCGCGTCTGGCCGCGTCCAGGGCGAACCATCGTCTTCACGGCCGGCGGGCGGGCGACGACTACTTCTTGATGTAAACCACGCCGAGCGCTTTCGGACCGGTGTGCGTGCCGAGCACGCAGCCGATCTGCCCGACCGGCACCTCGAGGCCCGGGAGGCGCTGCCTCAGGTCGGAGGCGATTCGCTCCGCCTCTTCCGCCGCCTGTGCGTGCACCACCCCAACGTGCTCGACCGGAAGATCCTTCTCGAAGAAGTCGACCATGCGCAGGATGGCGCGGGAGCGCGTCCGCACGCGGTCAACCGGCTTGATCTCACGGTCGACCACGAGCAGGAGGGGTTTGAGGTCGAGCATCGTGCCGATCATCGCCTGCGCGCGGCTCACCCTTCCGCCCATCTCGATGTATCGGAGCGTGTCGAGCAAGGCGAGAACCCGGCATTTCGGAATGCGCGCCTCGACCGCGGCGGTGGCCTCATCCAGCGTCGCGCACTCCGCCGCCACGCGGCAGAGGAATGCCATCGGCATGGTCACCGTCTCGCTGTCGATGACGCTGACGGGAAAGCCTTCGACGGATTGGGCGCCTACCCGCGCCGCCTCGGCGGTGGCGGACAGCTGCCGCCCGATATGGATCGAGATGCATCCCTCGTGGTCTTTGGCGAGGCGCGTGTACAGCTCGGCAAACTCCCCCGGCGATGGCGCCGAGGTCGTGGGCAGCTTCGTGGATGTGGCGAGCCTCGCGAAGAATTCCTCGTTGTTCATGTCCACCCCATCGCGGAACGTCTCGTCGCCAAACAGCACCTTGAGCGGAACCACCTCGATGTCATAGCGCCCGCGCCACTCATCGGGCAGGCCGGCGGTGGAGTCCGTGACGACCGCGAAGGAGCGCTTCAAGCTGCTGCTATTCGACGCTGAGGATGAATGGGTAGTGCTGCTGCCCGCCCTGCTGGACCTCGACCTCCAGGCCCGGGTGCGTAGAGCGGATGTCCGACTCGAGCTTGTGCAGCTCGTCGTCGCTGGCGCCCTCGCCACGGTAGACCGTGACCAGCTCATAAGAATCCGCACCGAGCTTGCTCAGCGCCTTGTTCACGACCTCGCCGTAGTCCGTGCCGGCGAACTCCAGCTTGTCGTTGATCAACCCGATGACGTCGCCCTTCTTCACCTTGAGCCCGTTGGAGCGCGTGTCTCGAACCGCATGTGTGACCTCGATGGTCTGCACGCGTTCTGCCTCCGCCTTCATCGCGCCAAGGTTGTCGGGGCCCGTCCGTTCGCCGCGGAATGCGACGACGGCCGCGACGCCCTGCGGGACGCTGTGCGTCTCGATGACGTGGACGTTCTTCTTCGTCAGCCCAAGCACCTGCTTGGCGGCGAGGATGACGTTCTTGTTGTTGGGAAGAAGGATGACCTCGTCATACGGCAGCGACTCGATCGCGGTCAGCATGTCCTGGGTGCTGGGGTTCATCGTCTGGCCACCCTCGACGATCGAATCGACGCCCAGCCCTCGGAAGATATCGACGAGGCCGCTCCCCGCCACCACGGCCACCACTCCGATGCCGTTCGGCCGGGGTGCCGTCGAGGCACCACCGTTGCCCTCGAGGATTCGCCTGTGCTGCGTCGACATGTCGCCCACGTTGAGCTTCAGCAGCTTGCCGTATCCGCCGGCCAGGGTGATCACGCGGGTCGGGTCGTCGGTGTGGACGTGAACTTTCACGAGCTCCGGCTCACCTACGACGAGCACCGAGTTGCCGAGCGCCTCGATCTGGTTCTTGATCCGCTCCAGATCGAGATCCGTGCCCTCGATCAGGAACTCGGTGCAGTAGCCCCAGCCCTCCTCGGGCAGGGCGACCGCGACCTGTGAAGCTGCCGGCGCCGCCCCGGGCCGCGAAGCGGCGACGGCGGCGAGCGATTCGGATTCCTCGACCGTCTTCAGCATGCCGTCGAGGATGATCTGGAGTCCGAAGCCACCGGCGTCGACGACACCTGCGTCACGGAGGATCTGGAGCTGGCTCGGTGTTTTGAGCACGGCGGCCCTGGCGCCGGCCGCCGCCGCGGCGATGACCCGCGGCACGGTCGCGTCAGGGCTGTCGGCGGCCGCCGAAGCGGCCCTGCCGGCCTCGCGCGCCACGGTCAGGATCGTGCCCTCCGTCGGCTTGTTCACAGCGCGATAGGCGGCGTTGGCGGCCTCCTCGAAGGCCGTCGCGAGCTCGGCTGGGGTCAGCGAGCTCTTTCCCTCGACGGCACGGGCGAAGCCCCTGAAGATCTGCGACAGGATCACGCCCGAGTTGCCGCGCGCGCCCATCAGGCTTCCGTGCGAGGCGAGCTTGGCGATCTTGCTGACCTCGGCGGCGTTCGATTCCTTGATGTCTTCGACGGCCGATTGCAGGGTCAGCAACATGTTCGTGCCCGTGTCACCGTCTGGGACCGGGAACACGTTCAGCCGGTTCACCTCCTCGTGGTTCGAGGAAAGCCAGCTGAGGCTGCCCAGAAGTGCTCGTTTGAAGAGGGGTCCGTCCACCCCGGGAGTACTGTTCTGAGACACCGGTCAGCGGCGCTCTTCGCGAACGCCCTGGACGTTCACGTTGACCTGCGCGACGGGGACGTTCACCGATCGCTCCACCGCGAACTTCACGGTCTGCTGGAGGTTGTGCGCGACCTCCGAGATCCGAATTCCGTACTGGACGATGACGAAGAGGTCGATGCCCAGACCGCCGTCGATCTCGACCACCACGACGCCGCGGGCCGCGTTCTCGCGGCGCAGCAGCTCCGCCACACCGTCGCGCAGGCCGCGGGCGGCCATGCCCGTGATCCCGTAGCAGCCCATGGCGGCATGAGCGGCGATGGCGCCCACCGCTGAGGGGAAGACCTCGATCCGCCCCCACTGGCGGGCCTGGATCAGCGCGGGGGTCGGCGTCTTGGAGGCCATGGAAGGCCCATGGTACAATTCGGATCACCCGCGACGGTCGTGCGGGTGTTTTTGTCTGGACTCCCAATCGGAAGGTGCCTCATGGCCAAGCGCTGCGCTGTCTGCGGCAAAGAGCCGCAATACGGACACCACGTAAGTCACGCCAAGAACCGGGTCAACCGGAGGTTCGAGCCCAACCTGCAGATGGGCCGCGTGACGGTGGCGGGCAAGAGCATGCGCGCCCGCGTATGCACGCGCTGCCTGCGCACCTACGCCGGCTAGCTGAAGTCCATCCCGTGCACCTCGCCGAGGTGCGCCAGGTCCTTCTTCAGAGCCCCCCACACCCTCTCCTGGACTTCCACGCTCGGTACGATCTCTGACGGGTCGTCGACGTGGGCCGCGAGGTCAGGACGCTCGACCATCTCGGCAAACAGGAGTGTCCAGGCCCTCGGGACCACCTCGTAGATCGCGTACCCCCCACCTCCCAGCGCAAGCCAGCGGCCGTCGCAGAGCTCGTGGGCGAGCTCGTGAAACATCCTGCCGACCCGCGGCCAGATCCGCGTCGTCGCCCCGAGATGTGCCAGCGGGTCGAGATAGTGGGTGTCGCAGCCGTCCTGCGTCACCAGCACGGTCGGCTTGAAGCGGCGCAGCAGCGCCGGGACCACGGTCTCGAACCCAAGGAGCCAGGGCTCGTCCCAGGCGAACGGCAGGAACGGCAGATTGGCGGCCGACCCGCGGCCGGCCCCCACACCGCAGTCCTCGGGAAAGCCGGTGCCGGGGAACAGGTAGCGGCCGCTCTCGTGGAGGCTGATGGTGAGGATGTCCGGGTCGGCCTGGAAGATGTGTTCGACGCCGTCGCCGTGATGGACGTCGACGTCCACGTACGCGACGCGATGCCCCTGGTCTTTGAGCCAGCGGCACGCGATCGCGGCGTCGTCGTAGGTGCAGAACCCCGAAGCCCGCTCGCGGTGGGCGTGGTGCAGCCCGCCCGCCGGGCTGAAAGCGTGCAGCGCGGCGCCACTCTCGATCGCCTGCGCGGCGACCAGGCTCGCCCCGGCGACAAGCGCCGCGCCCTCGTGAAGCTCGTCCGAGATGGGGTTGTCCGCAGACGCGAATCCCGCGGCGTCGACCTCCTCGGACGGCACCTGGTCGCGCTGGTTCGGGTCGCTCAGCTTGCGCACGAGCTCGATGTAGCGGCGCGAGTGGACGAGCTCCAGCTCATGGATCGTCGCGCGGCGAGGAGGTAACAGGTGGGCGTGCTCGATGAGGCCCGTCGAGCGGATGAGGTCCATGGCCAGCTTCACTCGAATTGGCTGAAGCGGGTGTTGATCCGAGAGATGGTGCTTCATCAGCTCGTCGCCGTAGACGATTGCAACCGGTCCTGGCACGGCCACTTACCCTAACAACCTGTTGGAAGCGGAAGGCCTTTTCGAGTCGGTACCCAACTTTTCCGAGGGGCGGAGCGCGGACGTCATCGCCGCGATCGCCAGTGCGGGAGGCGTCCACGTCCTCGACGTCGACCCGGATTCCGACCATCACCGCGTCGTGATCTCGCTGGCCGCGGACAGGGCGAGGCTCGTGGACGGGTTGCTGGGCGCGGTCGGCGCGGCGGTGGAACGGATCGACATTCGAAAGCACGAAGGTGTGCATCCGCGGGTGGGGGCCGCGGACGTGGTGCCGATCATCCCTCTGGGACGCAGCACGCTCGCTTCCGCTCGCGAGGTCGCGCGCGAGGTCGGCGAGCGAATCTGGAGCGAGCTGCGGGTTCCGGTCTACTGGTATGGAGAGCACCGATCGCTGGCCGACATCCGGGCCGGGCGTGCGGCCCCCGACCTCGGAGGCCCGGACCACCACCCGAGCGCGGGCGCGGTCGCAGTCGGCGCACGCCTGACCCTGGTCGCGTTCAACGTTCTGCTGCCGGCGCTGGACGTGGTCGAGGCCCGCGCTCTCGCGCGGTCGCTGCGCGAGTCAAGGGCCGGCATGCGCGGGGTGCAGGCTCTCATCTTCGAGCTCCCCGGCGGCCGGGTGCAGCTGTCGATGAACCTGTTCCGCGTCGACGAGACGACGCCCGCGGCGGTGCTGGCCGAACTGAACCGGCGCGGAGTCGCGGTGGGCGACCAGCAGCTCGTCGGGTTGTGTCCGGCGGTCGCCGCGACCGGGATTGGTGGCGGCCGCCTCCTCGAGGGGCGGCTCGCCTCCGCGGCGGCGCAGGCGGCGGCGGTCCGCCTCACGCGGCCCGGCGCCCGGCGCGCGCAGGGCGCATTTGAGCGAGACGAGCGCCTGGCCCTCGCGCGGCGGCTCGAGCGTGAGGCAGAGGCGCTGGCGGCGATGGGAGTCCACCAGGCGGAGCTCCTGGTGGGAGCCGAGAGGACAGCCGCGCTTGCGCCGGTACTGGGAGTGGCTGGGGTGCTGGACGGCGAGCTCGAAGCCATGCTAGGCGCCGCGGCGCGAGGGCTTCGCGCGGCGATCAGCCCAGAGACGGCGGCGGCTTATTCAGCCAGGGTCGCGGCGCTCGACCGAAGGCTGGGCGGCAGCTAGCCGGCGGGCGCGCTCGCGTCCATCGTCACAGTGCACCCGCCGCCGTTGACCTCGACGCGGTACGTGTCCGTCCCGCTGCCGCTCGACTGCTGGAGGTTGCCGATGGCGTGGTTCTGACGGCCGTCGAAGTTGAGGCTCACGACGCCACCGGAAACGTTGACGGACGCGCCGGTGCCGGGCGGCCGGTGGAGATTCACCGTCAAGGCGCCGCCGTTGATCGAGATCGGCACTACGCCCGACGGGGTGCCGAGCGTGATGTCTTCGCTGCTGGCCCCGGTGTTGATTTCCATCGACTTGAGAGGGACCGAGCCGAGCCTGAACGTCTCCGTGGACGCGCCGCCATTCGAGGTGATCGTCCATGGGATGCTCGAGTTGATCTGCAGGTCAAGGGTGAACCGGCGCGTCTGAAACACGCTGAATCCGGTATTTCCCTGCGAGATCGAGAGGGTTCCGCTGGAACGGTCGAAATTGACCTCCGGCTTGGGACCCGCGTAATCGATGGTGGCGTGATAGAGGTCGCCCTCGAGGGAGCTCGTGCCCGTGACCGTGATCGTCGAGGCGCCCGCGTCGATCTCCAGCGCTGCATGGTCAAGGTTTCCGACCGTGGCGTGCGAGTCGAGCCTGCCGGTCGAGCTGGGGTTGGGGGCTAGCGCCACGTAGGCGACCGCGCCGCCCGCGGCGATCAGCACGATGAGCACCGCGGCGACCTCGCCTGCCTGGCCCGGAAGTCCGCGGCGAGCGATGAGCTCGAGCCCGATCACGATGAGGATCACCGGCCAGAGGTCGGCGAGGAGCGCCAGGCGGTCGGTCGAGATGACGCCGGAGTTGACCAGCAGGGCGACAATGCCGATCAGGATCAGGAGCGCCGGCCAGAAGTAGCTTCGATAGCGCCGCACGGTCGACATGCTCACATCCTGGAGCGCCTGACGATCAGCCACACCCCCAACGCGATGAGGATCACGGGCCAGACGATCTCAGGCTTCAGCCACTCCAGCAGGCCAAGGTTGTTCAGCAAAAGGTAGACGCCCACGACGACCAGGACCGCCGGCCAGAAATACTCGCGACGCCAGTACCTCATGTGGCGGATTCTAGGGCTCCGGGCTAGATCGGGGCGACCACCTCGAAGAGGTCCGGGCGCTCCTTGCGCGCCGCCTCGACCAGGTCCGGTCCGGCCACTGTTGCCTGAACGGGGTGAGCCACCATCAGGTATGCCTTCGCGACCCGGGGCAGGTCTTCCGCCGTCACCTCGAGCAGGCGCTGCTTGAAGCGCTCTCTCGCTTCACGCGTGAAACCGGTGATCCGGTTCGTGGCCTCGCGACGGCCTTTGATGTCGGGCGACTCCAGCGGATCGACGTCGCCGCAAGCCCCAAGGATCGCCTCCTTCAAGGCTTCGGGATCGATCTCGGAATCGGTCACCCACCTCACCGCCTGGCTATAGACCTCATAGGTCCGGACGATGTTGGGGTCGCGGTACGAACCGAAGTAGAAAGTTCCGCTGCCGATGCCGGCCTGCGCGTAGCCGCCGTAGGCGCCGCCCTTCTCGCGGAGCTCCCGGTGCAGGAAAGTGTCACGAACGTAGTTCGCGAGAACGAGCAGCGCCGGTGAATCGGGGTTCGTATAGCGGACCGTTTTGAAGATGCGCACGTTGAAGGCGACCGGAACGGGTGCAGTTCTTGCCTCCGGGGCATCCTCGATCGGCTTCGGCTTTTCGGCCGTCCCGGTGGGTTCGCCGTCCGGAAGGGAGCCCACGAGCTCGGCCAGGAGCGGCTCCAGCGTTTCGACCATGCCGTCCTCGCAGGTCACCACGAAGCGGATTGCGCCGGCGCGAAACAGGCGCGTCCTGATCGCGTCGAGCCTCGCGATCAGGTCGCCCAGGTCTTTTTCCTCGATCTTCGCGAAGCGGCGCACGGCGTGCAGCATCCCGATGCCCTGAAGGCGGTCGTTGATGGCGCCTTCCGACGTGAGCTTCGAGTGGGCGAGGAGGATGGCGAACTGGAATCCGAGTGCGGCGATCGAGCTCTCGAGGCGGGTCGCCATCTCGGCGATCACCTCCTTGAGGCGCTTCGGCTCGATCTCGAGCCGCGCCATGAGGTCGGTGAGCAGGTCGATGAATGGTTTGGCGTTGCGGTCCAGCGCCCGGCCGGACAGGACGAAGGACTGCAGGTAGTCCTCCCGCGCGGCAAGCGACTGGACCTGAGGCGCTGCGCCCACACCGCCGGTGACCGCGGCGATCCGCTCGGCGATCTGCACGTAGTCCTGGCCGGCGGCTCCGCTCTGCGTGAGCACCCGGCTGAAGAGCGGGAGCAGCTCTTTCTCCTCCAGGCTCAGCGCGGCGAAGTCGGAGCGGATGTCGAGGTACGTGATCCCGTTGGTCGGCTGGGGAAAGAACTCGACCGACGCCCTGGCGACCCTCGTGTCGCGGCTGGACACGTCCTCGAACTTCATAGGGATGTCGCTGAGCTCGAGAGTCGGCAGCGCCGACAGGTCCTGTTTGGCATCTTGCTCGGCTTTGAGCTTCAGGGCATCTTCGACGATGCGCTGCTTCTCATCTTCGCTGAGAGCGGCCTCGATCGCCGCCAGCCGGTCCAGCTCCAATCTTCGCTGACGCTCTTCCAGCTCCGGGTCTGGCTCGATCGTCAGCAACGCGCGATGCGTGTTGTCGAGCAGCTCGGCTCGGATGAGGTTCTCAAAGAACCGCGCCTCTCTGCGCGCTTTTTGCAGGTGCTCGAGGTCGGCGTCGAAGTTCAGGGCGTCGTACGGGTCGCCCCCGTAGTAGTACGGCGCGAGGCAGGTGAAAAGAAGCTTGAGCGCGTACGGGAACCCGGCATTGGAGCGCTCGCGCTTTTCGAACTCGAGCCGGTGGATCACCGCGTCGACATGGGCCTGGTCCACGCCCTCGTCGGCGAGTCTTTCCAAAGTGTCGAGGACGACCTTCTGGACCTTCTCAGCGTCATCCGAGGCGACGTCCTTCAGGCCCGCGCCGAACACGCTCTCGCGGTAGTCATCCTGGAAACCGCTTCCGTCCGCCATCGCCGTGCCGAGGCCGGAGTCGATCAGCGCCTTGCGCAGCGGGGATCCCGCATTGCTCATGAGGACCTCGGCGAGCACTTTCATCGCGAGCTGCTGGAACGAGTCGCCGGTCGGCACCGTGACCCAGGCGACAAGTGCCTGCGACTTGCGCTTGATGTCCTCATTCGGGGTCACCGGGTACGGCTCGACGGCCTTGATCGGGCTCTTGAACCGTTTGACGTCGGGGATCTTCGTGTCTACGTCGATGCGCTGAAATCGCGAGAGCACGTTGCGCTCGATCACCTCCAGCGTCTGCTCGAGGGGAAGGTTGCCGTACGTGTAGAAGTACGCGTTGCTCGGGTGGTAGTGAGTTGCGTGGAACTGGCGCAGCCGATCCCAGGTGAGGTTCGGCATGTCCTCCGGATCCCCACCGGACATGTACGAGTAGGTGAGGCCCGGAAACAATGATTTGCCGATCGCGCGCTGGACCGCCGCCTGCGGCGTGGCAAGGGCGCCCTTCATCTCGTTGAAGACCACTCCCTTGTATCTCAGTCCACTTGTCGGGTCGGCTGGATCCTCGAACTCGAAGCGGATCCCCTCCTGCTTGAAGGAGTCCTCGCTCAGCCTCGGAAAGAAGGTTGCGTCGAGGTACACGTCCAGCAGGTTCATGAAGTCCTTGGCGTTGCGCGTGCTGAACGGGTACATCGTCCAGTCGGCACTCGTCATCGCATTCATGAAGGTGGCCAGCGAGCGGCGCGTCATGCTGAAGAACGGATCGCGGACCGGGTAGCGTTGCGAGCCCGCGAGCACGACGTGCTCGAGAACGTGCGCGACGCCGGTCGAGTCCTTCGGCACCGTCGGGAAGAAGACGGCGAAGGCGTTGTTGTCGTCACCGCACTCGATGTGAATGTGCCGGGCGCCGGTGCGAGTGTGCTCCAGCTCGAGGTAGGCGCCGTCGAGCCTTTCGAGAGGTTCGCGGCGGCGGATCGCATAACCGCCGATCGTTTCCGTGCTGAGGTCAGCTGTCTTTGCCATGGACGGTTGAGTCTAGGATGTGAAGTCGGATGGTGTTGCCGATGATGTTCAGTGACGCCGAGCTCGAGTTCCTACGCTCGCAACGAATCGGGCGCTTCGCCACCGTCGGGAAGACCGGGTGGCCGCACGTCGTGCCGGTGATGTATGCGGTCGACGATTCAGGTGCGCTGGAGTTCGACGTGGACGGGATCAAGCTGCGCAACATTCAAGCCGAGCCTCGGGCGGCGATGGTCGTTGACGCGATGGGCCCGAAGCGCGGGGTGTCGATCCAGGGGCATGCTCGCCTGATCGGCCCCGAGCGGGCTCGGCTGGAGCCGGTCCGGAAGTTCAGCTGGGGCCTTTAGCCTCGCTCCGCATCCTCGCCGCTCTGCTGGCGCTGGTTTGCGCCACCTGCAGCTCACCGTCGGCCTCTCCGGCTCCCTCCAGCGCAGTCACTCCGTCGCCCTCGCCCGCGATCGCCACCGAGTGGACCGAGTACCACCGAGACGCCGGGCGGGCGGGCCAGGGACCGGAGGTCCCCGCACTGGCGTCGCCATCGGTCGCATGGAACGTGAGCGTGGACGGCGACGTCTATGCGTCGCCCCTGATCGTCGCCGGCCACGTGATCGTGGCGACCGAGAACAACACCGTCTACTCCCTGGACCTGTTCACCGGCGTGACGATCTGGAAGATTCATCTCGGGAACCCCGTCGATGCGTCATCGCTTCCCTGCGGAGACATCGGACCGGTCACCGGGATCACCGGGACCCCCGCAGCCGACCCGGCCACCGGGCTGCTGTACGTGGTGGCGTTCCTCAGCACTCACCATCACATGCTCTTCACGTTGAAGCTCGCGGACGGCTCGGTTGCCACGCAGCAGGACGTCGACCCGGCCGGCTCGACGCCGGCGGTCCAGCAGCAGCGCGGCGCTCTGGCGATCGGGAAGAATTACGTTTACGTTCCGCTGGGCGGGCTCTATGGCGACTGCGGGCCGTACCACGGCTACGTGGTGGCCGTGCCGCGCACCGGGGGTGCGGCGCTCACCTACAGAGTTCCCAGTGTCCGCGGCGCGGGCATCTGGAGCGCGGCGGGGGTCTCGATCGACCCTTCCACCGGAAACGTCTTCGCCGTGACCGGAAACGGTGCGTCCCGCTCGACATTCGACTTCAGCAACGCGGTCGTGGAGCTTTCGCCCGACCTGCAGTCGGTGAAGTCCTTCTTCGCGCCCGCGAACTGGATCGCGCTCAACGCCGGCGACGTCGATCTCGGCGCGTTGGGCGTGACGCTGCTGCCAGGCGCTGCCGTCGTGGTCGGCAAGGACGGCGTCGCCTACCTGCTCAATACAGACCGGCTAGGCGGCATCGGAGGCCAGACCTCGAGCCGGCAGCTGTGCGCCGGTGCGTATGGCGGGACTGCCACGAGCCGGTCGGTTGTCTTCGTTCCGTGCACGGACGGCCTTTACGCGATGTCGATCGGTCCGAACGGGATGAATGTGGTGTGGCATGCCAGCCACCCCTCGCTGGGCTCGCCGATCTCTGCCGGGGGCGTCATCTGGGCCATCGACCCGTCATCGGCGACGCTGTACGCGCTCAACGAGCAGACGGGGGCGGTGGTCTACTCGACGAGCCTGCCGTCCGCCCGGCACTTCAACACGCCTGCCGCGACGGAGGGCTTTGTCGTGGCGCCCGCGGGGCGCGCGGTGGTGGCGGTGGTGATCGCCGGGTCGTAGCCCGCTAGCCCTGGATGCCCCGCAGCAGATTGGCCATCTCGATTGCCGCCTCGGCCGCGTCGGCGCCCTTGTTGTTCTTCGGACCCGAACGGGCGAATGCCTGATCCCTGTCATCGGTCGCCAGCACACCGAAGGTGATCGGCACACCGGTGTCCAGCTGGACCTGCATCACGCCCGCGGCCGCCTGGCCGGCGACCAGTTCGAAGTGATATGTCTCACCGCGGATGACGCACCCGAGGCAGACGATGGCGTCGTGGCCGCCCTTCTCCGCCAACGCTAGCGCGGTGACCGGAAGCTCGAGCGAGCCCGGAACCCAGTAAACGTCCGGATCTTCAACACCGTGCTCTTCGAGAGCCGCGAGAGCCCCTCTCAAAAGGCGCTTTGATACGTCCTCGTTGAAACGAGCTACAACGACCGCGATGTTCAGCTCGCTCCCGCTGAGGTCTGGCGTGGCGCCCTTTTCTCCCACTAGAGGAGATGTCCAAGCTTGTCTTTCTTGGTTTTCAGATACCGCTCGTTGTGCGGGTTTGGCCTGACGCTGATCGGGACCCGTTCGACCACCTCGAGACCGAATCCTTCCAACCCATAGATCTTTTTGGGGTTGTTGGTCAGCAGCTTGATCTTGCGAACTCCGAGGTCGTAGAGGATCTGGCTTCCGATCCCGTAGTCCCGCTTGTCCGCAGGATGGCCCAGCGCCTCGTTGGCCTCGACGGTGTCGAGGCCCTGGTCCTGAAGGTTGTACGCGTGCAGCTTGTCGAGCAGCCCGATCCCGCGGCCTTCCTGGTGGCGGATGTACAGGATCACGCCCACCCCATGGGCGGCAATCATGTCCATGGCGGCGTGCAACTGCGCGCCGCAGTCGCAGCGCAAGCTGCCGAAGATGTCGCCGGTGAGGCATTCGGAATGGGCCCGAAGGAGCACTGGGATCTGCGAATCGATTTCGCCCAGAACCAGCGCCAGGTGATTCTCTTTTCGGAGGATGTCTTCGTAGGCGTAAAGCTTCCACAGGCGCGGATCGTTCTCGCCGATGGGAATGGTGGCCTCGACGCGCCTGGCGATGAGCTTCTCGTTCTGGCGCCGGTAAGCGATCATCTGCTCGACCGTGATGAGCTTGATGTCGTGCTCGTGCGAGAAACGCTCGAGCTCCGGCATGCGCGACATAGTGCCGTCGGTCTTCATGAGCTCGGTGATGACGCCGGCTGGATACAGGCCGGCCAGGATTGCGAGGTCGACAGCCGCTTCAGTCTGACCGGCCCTGATCAGCACTCCACCCTCTGCAGCGCGAAGCGGGAAAGTGTGCCCCGGCATCGAAAAATCGGCGGCCTTTGCAGAGGGGTCGAGAACCTTGCGAATGGTCGCGGCTCGGTCATACGCCGAGGCCCCGGTCGTCGTCGCGTCCCTGGCGTCGATGCTCACGCTGAAAGCAGTGCCGAGCCGGCTGGTGTTGCGCTCCACCATCGGAGCGATCCCGAGCTCGTCCAGACGCCCGGCCACGATCGGCATACAGACGAGACCGGAGCCGTGGTGGGTCATGAAGCTGATGTGATCAGGGGTGACCAGCTGCGCGGCCACTACGAGGTCTCCCTCGTTCTCGCGGTCTTCGTCGTCCACGACGATGACGAACTTGCCCGCCTTGAAATCAGCGATCGCCTCCGGCACAGTGGCGAGACCCATTGCCTGAGGAATGTTACCGGTGGAGGTTTCGGGCCACGTAGCGTGCGATGACATCCGCTTCGAGGTTGACCACCGAGCCCCGTTTGTAGCCTGCTGCGATGGTTGCCTCGGTCGTGTGAGGGATCAGCGCGACGCCGAACGTGCCAGGAGGCTTGTCCACCGCGGCCACCGTCAGGCTCACGCCATCCACCGCGATGGATCCCTTGACGGCGACGAAATGCTTGATCGCCGCCGGCAGCTCGAAGGTGATCTCCCGTCCTGACGACGCCAGCTTGACGGTCCGTACCGAGGCGGTTGCGTCGACGTGGCCCTGGACGAGGTGACCGTCCAACGTTGAGGTGGCGACGAGAGGCAGCTCGAGGTTGACCTCCATCCCCACGCGCAGAGCTCCCAGGTTGGTGCGACGCAGCGTCTCGGGGACGACGTCTGCGAAAAAGACCGGTCCGCGCTTGTTGACAACGGTCAGGCAGCATCCGTTGACAGCAACGCTGCCCCCGATCTTCAGGCGGCGCGCGACCGCAGCATGGTCTATGCCGAGGCGGTTGGCATCCGCCACGACCACCTTCGCCACCGCGCTAACTATCCCTGTGAACACCAACGTATCCAGTGATCAGGAAATCATCACCGAGACGGACGAAATCCACCTCTCTCAGATGAGGTGACGCGGCCAGCTGGTCGATCCCTTGCCCACCCAACGGTCCCGGCGCCTCGCGACCGCCGATCAGGCGCGGCGCGATGTAGGCGTGAACCTTGTCCACCAGGCCAGCCGCGAAGAACGAGGCATGGACCTCTGCCCCCCCTTCGACGAGCACGCTGAGGGTTCCGCGCCGCCCCAGCTCATTAAGCAAAGCTGGGAGGCTGACGCGTCCGTCGGCCTCCGGGGGCAGGCGAAGGACCTCGGCTGCTCCGACGCGACCTGGCCTGGTGGTGGCGATCAGCGTGTTGGAGCCAACGATTCTGGCTGACTGGCGGATCTTGAGCTGCGAATCGAGGACAACTCGAAGAGGCTGGCGCCAGCCGTCGCCGTCGAGCCGCACCGTCAGCTCCGGGTCGTCGGCCATGACCGTGTTCACGCCGACAAGGATGGCGTCGTGTGCGTGACGGAGGCGATGGGCGTGGGCGCGAGCCTCCTCTCCCGTGATCCACCTGGACTCGCCAGTGTGCGTCGCGATCTTGCCGTCGAGGCTCATGGCGAACTTGGCGGATACAAATGGCCGGCCGGTGAGCCGGTGTTTGACATAGAACTCGTTGAGCCGGCTCGCCCTGTCCTCGAGCACGCCGACCGAGGTCTCGATGCCGGCCGACTCCAGCATGCGTAGCCCTGCACCGCGCACCCGCTCGTCCGGGTCGGTCATCGAGGCCACGACGCGAGTGATGCCCGCGTCGATCGCGGCTTGGGCGCACGAGGGCGTGCGGTGAACGTGCGCGCACGGCTCGAGGTTGACGTACAGAGTGCCATCCCGCGCCCGCTCGCCGGCAGCCGCCAGCGCCTCCTCTTCGGCGTGCGGTGCTCCGGCCTGGCGGTGAAAACCCTCTCCTGCCACCAGACCGGCGGCGTCGACCACGACCGCACCAACCATCGGGTTGGGGCTGGTCCTGTAATCGGCCTGGCGCGCAAGCTCGAGGGCGCGTGCGGCCCAATGCAGGTCTAAGCTCCGGTCGTTATCTGTGGGATTCAGTCCTGGCAAATATACCTGCGCCGAATCAGACCACCAGGTGATCGACAACCGAAAGGTCTTCGAGATTCTCCATTGCCTTAAAGCGCTGGATCCGTTGACGTTACGTCTCTTCAGTTTGGGTGCGCCCTGCGCGCGCCCGGCGAGCTGAAGAGTGAGTTATAGGTGAACAAGCCCTCGGGCTATTAGTACCGCTCAGCTCAAAGCATTGCTGCTCTTACACCCGCGGCCTATCAACCTGCTTGTCTAGCAGGGCCCTTACCCGGTTAACCCGGTGGGAAACCTTATCTTGGAGTTGGCTTCGCACTTAGATGCTTTCAGCGCTTATCCAAACCGGCCATGGCTACCCGGCGCTGCCACTGGCGTGACAACCGGTACACTAGCGGGCCGTTCAACCCGGTCCTCTCGTACTAGGGTCAACCCTCCTCAAGTCTCCTACGCCCACGGCGGATAGGGACCGAACTGTCTCACGACGTTCTAAACCCAGCTCGCGTACCGCTTTAATGGGCGAACAGCCCAACCCTT